>ODAI010506043.1_pt1 | contig 11480 bp, 9 predicted proteins | sample 1539321 | NCBI WGS metagenome assembly ODAI01 (sample SAMN02144231, study PRJEB22623) | gut metagenome | biome: sheep rumen | host: Ovis aries | place: New Zealand
CATAGCAGGCGTACCTGTCTACAGGCTCTATGACATCAAAGGAACCGGCGATCATCTTTTCACGACAAGTGCATATGAAAAGGACACCCTGACTCTCCGTGGCTGGAAATATGAGGGCATTGCATGGTATGAGCCGAAGACTTCATCCACCGCAGTCTATCGGCTTTATAATCCCAACAACGGACTTCATATGTATACCAAGACTGCTGCAGAACGCACAGCCATGACAGGAGCCGGCTGGAAGCAGGAAGGAATTGCTTTCTATTCCTGCACAGACAGCAGCAAGGTCCCGGTTTACAGATTATACAATCCAAACAACGGTCAGCACTTCTTCACGAAAGCTGTTTCGGAGAAAAACACTCTTGTGAAAGCCGGCTGGAAGTATGAAGGGATCGGGTTCTATGCATTGCCTTGAGATTCAAGGCAATGCAACGGAAGAATGTTTATATAATCTTTCTTCTGTCTCATCAGATGATGCCTGTTCCTTCGAAAAACAGATTATACAAGTATTCAGAGGATAAATATGGAACCTAACAAGAAAAAGGCATTGGTCAGACAGAGCAATTTTGAGTTACTTCGAATCATTGCAATGATAATGATAATTGCCAGTCATTTGACGAGCCACGGATTACTGCATTCTTATGCAAACAATATGGATTCTGCAGAAAAGGTTGCTGTATGGGCAAACGGCACAATATTTCATCGCGTGTACTCTGCCTTCCTGTTGCCGGGCGGTGTTGTCGGCGTAGCGCTTTTCTTTATGGTTACCGGATACTTTCTTATAGACAGGACCAAGCCCGGTAAGATACACAAACTGATTTATCAGGGAATATTCTACGCTTTTGTCGGATTGCTGATATTAGTCATTGCTCATTTTTTGGGATTTACGTACCAGTATTCTTCCAAAACTTCAATCTTTTATTCACTTATCAGTACGTTTGTTATTACGTATTCGAGTTGGTGGTTTTTTAATACTTACGTCTTCTTAATGCTTATCTTCCCTGCAGTAACGTCCTATTTCAATATGTTGAGCAAGCGGGGTCAGATCATTATCCTGACAATTGCATGGCCGCTTATATACACGGCAAATCTTTACAAGGAAAATGAATATGCCAATCTCATAAAAGCACTGTTCTTTTTCCTGTTAGGCGGATGTATCAAACATTGTGTTACAGATAAAATTTCTGTCCCCAAAAAGATTATATTGCTCGCAGGTGCCATCGTGGGTTGGGTCGGAGATGGATTAGCTTATTACTTCCTGAACTATTTTACTGCTATAGATGATGTATCATCAAAATCAGCCTTGATCACGAAGCTCTTAAGCCTTCTGGATTATGGTGTATTCGTTCCTTTATGCGCATGCTCCATATTCCTGTTGTTCTCTACTATAAGCCTTCAAAGTAAGACTGTTAACGTCATCGCCGCCACAACTTTCGGTATATATCTGATGCACGATAATAGTGTTGTCAGAGAAATACTGTGGCGAGGACTTCTGAAAGTAGATACAGTTCAATATTCATCTGACTTTTTTGTATTGTATTCAATTCTAAGTGTTCTGGGGATTTTCACAGTCGCTTGTCTGACAGATATTGTCAGAGAAAAAGTGTATTCACCGATTGCAGAGAAAAACTGGAATGCAATTGTTGATTTTTCGAAAAAAACTATCTTGAAGTCCTGATTTTCTCTTCACAAAGAAAATCAGCTTATATATAAGAGGAAAAGTGCTTCATACAGTAAAAGTTCATCCTTAAGAAAGCAGGTTCACTATGCAGGAAAAATATAATGTTTCAGTCATCGTTGCTGTCTATAACGGTGAAAAGTATCTGGAAAACCAGTTATCATCATTACTTGACCAGAGCATAAAACTCAGTCAGGTCATCATTACGGATGACGGGTCTACTGATCAGAGTATGGAAATAATAGAAAAATTCATTATCGACCATGAATTATCAGATACATGGACATTAAAAAAGACCGAGACCAATCTGGGTCCGGCTGCCAATTTTATCAACATGTGCAAAGAAACAACGGGTGACTATATCTTCTTCTGTGACCAGGATGATATATGGATGCCGGACAAAATTGAAAAAATGTGCGGTATCATAAATAATGATCCTGCTGTAAATCTTTTATATGCAGACGTAATAGACACGGGCGATCCTGAAAGCCGCCCTTCCTTCGACTCGAATCTGTACGACGGTAGTGTTGATCGTATTGAGTTTTCTCCTGAAAACTATTTCTTTAAGGGACTCGGCTGTGCCACTTGCATCACAAGAGCATTCATGAAAAAGGTCATTCGATATTGGACTGCCGGTTGGGAACATGATATGTTCTTCTGGGCCTGCGCAATCTTGACAGACAGCGGATACAGATATAACCGTCCTGTAATCTGGCGGAGGATTCATAGTGATAATGTCTCCATGCATGAAGTCAAGACTCTGGAAAAGAGGACTGTGCAAGTTGAAAAATCCCTGAAGAGACCGAAGCGCATGAAGAGGATGCTTAGAGACTTAGACATCAACGATCCGGATAAGGCTGCATTTCTGGCACAATACTATAAAGTGCTGGCCAAGAGAGACCGAGCTCTTAAGCACAGAGATCCGTTTTTAGCTTTGGATGTTCTGATTACAGGAAGGCAATATTTCCTGCATAAAGCGAAAGGCGCAATCCTCGATCTCGTTCTGATTCTTTTTAAGAAATACTCCATGTAGTTTCATTGCGCATTCATCTCACGTCTCTATAGTCACGAGAATTCTGCGTCAGAGACAAGTTTCATTTTGCGCATTCATCTCACGACTATAGTCACGAGAATTCTGCGTCAGAGATTAAAAGGGCTGTCGCATTAGACAGGACCACCACTGTAAATGTCACGTGTTTAATCATAACGTCTGCCATTTACAGTGGTGGTATGCTTAATGCGACAGCCCTTCAGATATTTCAAGAACGCCTCGCCGTTCTTGCTCCGACATGCGCGGTGCGTAAGCGTCTCCCGCAGCTTGCCTGCTTCTGATACAAATATATCAGCCTTCCGTCGGCTCGCCTGCTTCTGAAAGCTTTTTCTCTGATTCTTCATCAAGCCCGACTGACTTCACTCCGCGATTCGTCTTTTTCCTGTCATTTATCAGCACATGCTTGCCCGCAGACAGAAGCTGCCCCAGCACCTCCAGAATGGTGCCGACCTGATCCGGCGCCAGTTTTGTTGCTGCTTTGGCAATGGCGTTGTAATATGTCCATTTATTCGAATTAATCTGCGCAAAGGTCTCCGCGCCGGTAGCTTCAAGGGTATCAAAAACAATATTGACAAACTTCCTCTTTTTATCTATGTCAAGTCTTCTTAACCACTCGTCAAGCATTTGATCAAGAAGAATGCTCGTTGAAGACTGTTTCTCTGCCTGAAGGAAACCGACTTTATCTACAAGCCAGCTATATGGATTATGCTGTCCTGCTCCTCCTTTTCCGTCACTCTGAATAATCTGCTTATCCTGCTTGTTGAACAGAAGAACGCCAATCAGGGAGCCTTCCGGGATAATAAGATCGACCTTGTTCAGAATATTCTTATAGCTTTCATTCTCAACAACCATCTCGTTAAACCCCGGGCCATCATTGGAGTACACTTTAAGAATTCGGCACTTGTTCTCATCTGCACAAAACGCAGCGGCGAACATAGCCAGATTACCGCCTTTGGAATGACCTCCGACTCGAATCATCGAGTCTGTCTTCTCCGCTTCCATATCCAGATAATCTGCAGCGCAGAGCTGAGCCGGTGTAGACTCCATAAATGAGAAATTCATGTCTTCTCTCCATCCGACCAATGAATTATCAGTTCCTCTGTAGGCCACGTAAATCGTACCGTCTCCCAGCTCGAACGTCATAGCGGCAAACTGGAACTGATTTCCCTGGCTTTGCAGATCAACATAGTCCTTGACAATAAGATTGCCAAAGCGTACTGTTCCGGCACATTTCTCCAGAAGAGGTGTCGGATTATTTAACAGATAACTCTGATTTTTTCCCATTTCCGCATATCTGCGATATACCTCGGACAACAACATGCAATCCTGTTCACCGAATCGAAGAATCGATCGCAGGTCTATGTAAGCCAGCTCGGATAAAATGAGATTGTCGACATCATTGAAAGGTCTCTCCCGAAAGTTGAGATCTCCTCTCCACTCCACGTAGTCTAATATATTGCTCATAAAGTATATCTCCTTTCGAATTGCTCCGTAAAAGCAAAAACCGGGACGGCGCGGCAAGAACGCCGAGGCGTTCTTGATGATACAAGAATAATACTTTCAATCCTGTCTTCTTTTATAATACTACGCATCCGGAATCAGGGAAATCTCTTATTTCTTTATCTTAAAAATAATATATCTCAGCGGACGCTGACCTTACCTGTTAAAATTTGATTTCTAAATTCATATCTGATAAAATATAGCAAACTACATGTGAAGCAAAATGAGGTTCAAAAATGCGCATATTATATGATTGTTTTTCATGTTCTCCATATTACGGAAGTGATGAAGGCCTCGGATGGATGTGGCCGTATAAGATGAGCAAGTATCATGAAGTATGGGTCCTGATTCGTAAAGACAGAAAAGAAGGCATCGACAGATATTGTAAAGAAAATAATATTCGCGGAATTCACTTTGTATATTGTGATCTGCCGGATTCTGTCAACATCTATTATAAGAGGAAGGCAAAAAACAAGAACGGTACATTTGACTTCCTTCTTTATCAATACCTCTGGCAATATGTCGCCGTGCCTGTTGCAAAGAAGCTGCATAAGAAATACCATTTTGACATTGTTCACCACGCAGTCACAAACGATTTTCGTATCATAGGCCGACTTGACAGACTAGGTATTCCGTTCATATTGGGGCCGATCGGAGGTGCACAGGAGACACCGCCGTCCTTACAGTATTATGTACGGGATCACAAAAAAGTAGAGAAAGTCCGCTCTCTCCTTAACAGGATGCTTACATCCACACCCGGATACAGAAGGACCATACGAGCGGCATTCGATGTCTTTGTGTCCAATGATGAAACTATGGAATACATTTTGCCCATAGTCAAAGATGAAGGCAAATGCCGGCTTCTCACAGAATTAGCGATAGATGACGCAGGTGACATTCCCGAAAGAATCTGTAAAAATAATCAGGATGATACCGTATTTATCTGGGCAGGTCGTGTCGAGTACAGGAAAGGACTGGAACTTCTTATGGATGTTTTCCGTACTATGAAAGACACATTCGGCTGGAAATTGAAGATATGCGGTACAGGAAGTGATTTAGACCACATCAAGGAGCTTTCCGCTGCTTACGGAATTGACGACAGAATAGAATTCCTCGGTTTTGTGGATCATTCCGACCTGCAAATCATGTTTGCGGAAGCTGATGCTTTCGTTTTCCCGAGTCTGCGTGAGACTACCGGCAGTGTTCTGCTCGAGTCAATGTCTGTAGGACTGCCGGTCATCAGCCTGAATCAGGGCGGTGCAAGGCAGATGATCCGACGTGATGAAGGATACCTGATTGATTTTAACAGCAAAGAGGAATGCATTGCAGAGTTCTCGCGTGTTCTGAAAGAATGCATCGGAAATCATGAAAAATTATATCAGATGGGCCAGCGGGCAAGAACTCGCGCATTGGCAGAATACTCATGGGCATCTAAATGTGAGTACATGAATTCAGTGTATGAAAAGGCCATTGCTGAATACAATGCCGACTGAAGCCCTGCACATTTTTACATGCCTGTGAAAGCGACAAAAGTTACTAATCACATCGCAAAACAAGGAGTAAATAAAATGGATAAAGCGATCATCAGCCTCTCGTTCGACGATGGGCGGGAAGATAATTACAGATTATTCAAAAAGTTCACGATTCCGCATAACATTCCGGTCACGCTGAATGTTGCAACGGCTTATGTAGACGGCAGCATGCCGGCTGAGTCATGGCCGACTAAAAAGGGGCCTATGACAAAGGAGCAGGTAATCGAATTGTCAGGCTGTTCCTCTATAGAGCTTGCCCTTCACGGTGATGCTCATGACAACACCGAACCGGATGTGAGAGCAGGAAGGGATAAGCTTGCATCGTGGATCGGTTCACCCGAAGATGGAAAATGGGGCTTTGCAAGCCCATATTCAAAGCTCCCTGTTGAAGATTTTGTAAGTCCTGATGCTCCGCCTTTCTTCAAAAATGATATTTTATATATGCGGACCGGTCTCAAAAAGGAACCACTTACACAGCTTCAGGAAATCTGCAGAAAGACATGCAAAGTATTGCCGCTCCCAATCTTCTATCATACTACGTACGGATACGCTTTCATGCAGGAATGCCCGGATAGAGTAATCTATAGTTTTCCGGTATTCAATGCTCTGAGTTTTACTTACGTAAAGGGTATTATAGACACTGCAATCCGTTATAAGGGAGCCGTCACTCTGATGTTCCACAGTATAGAGCCTGACTCAGCGAGTGTCGACGAATGGTCCTGGGATTCAGATAAGTTCCGGAAGCTTTGTGCTTATCTTGTTAGGATGCAGAAGAGAAATAAGCTCGATATCGCTACAACGCGAGATCTTTATAACAAAATAAAGACAGACTGAGTTCGTGAAACGAAAAAAAGCTGTCGCAGATAAATCAACCTCTATATGAGCAGATGTCTGCAAAAATTCCTGCTCATATAGAGGTTTTGTGCCTTAGTGCGACAGCCCTTACATGTTATACATCAAATGTTAAGATTGACAAACAATTCTTTTATTTCATCGCTCTTTTTCTTGTCTTCGGAAATCATTTTCAGGGGATTTCCTCTCATTATGCTGAAATACAGATACCGGATTAACTGGTATCCCCATGCAAAAGGTCTCAGCAGCAGATTATTCCTCGCAGCAGGCATACTGTATTTACTGCTATAATTCAATCTGCCCAAAAAACCTTTGATTCCTTTGGATTCTGACATAAGCTTTACGCCTCTGTTCTCAAATGCACCTTTTTTTCCGAAATCCCCCTCACAAATCAGGTATTCCAGAAGTCGTCTGCACGATGAAGAATCAGCATCCCTGCACCATGTCAAATCATTATTGAGCCCAAAACATCTCTGACAAACTTTTGTCATGACTTTTGCCAGGTCCTTCAAATGCACTTTTTCTGCTTCCGCACAAAAGTGCTCTTCCCAATACTGATCTGACAGATAACGTTCCGCATACACCATCCAGTCGAGCAAATGCCTGATTCCTACCCCTTCACGCATATGCCCCGCAAAATGAACCAGAAGTGTCATCCCGTTTTGAAGGGTCGGCAATACAGGAAAAGAGTATTTATCTACTTCTACATACTCGACGTTGTCAAGTCCGTGACTGAAAAAATCAATCAGCGCCTGTGATTCCGGACTGCCATCCATTTTAGTGCCGCCCGGTCTTTTGTGTAACTCAAAAACAACATCATCTTTAGTTAACACAACATGATACTCAGCCTTATCAAGTTCTTCTGTTTTTAAGTAACCGTTATCCAGAAGCAGTTGATAAACACTTTCATATTCATCCTCTCTGACCAGAAAATCAATATCCCCGCTTTTCCGGAGCTCCGGCACAGGATAAAGCACGGCATTGGTCATGCCCTTCATGATTGCAAAGTCAAAACCCGCTGAAGAAAGCAGATTGACCAGCTCCTGTTGACAGTACATCAACATATACCAGCTGTTATATTGCTCAATGACCGACTGTGACCATTCCCGATCTAAATCGGTATCAGTAAACGATCCTTTTCTTTTTTTGTAGATCTCATATCCAAGAGGCGCCACCGCCTGCTGGCTCATGTCCTTATATATTCCCCACCAATCCGGTTCAGCTGAAAGATCAGCTGAACCACCACTCAAGGCTTCCTTTATGATCTCTATTTCATCCCGTTCCGTCTGATTCATATTACCCCCTGATGCTGCCAAACGTCCCCTTATATGTATCAGTATCAGTTTCTATTCCTGTTCTTCAGTCTTCCCAAATACTCATTTACCAGATACATTACAAAGTCCAGTTCCTCAGATTTTGCAAAAACGACCAATACGAATATCGCTGCCAGAGCGACGCTGATAACGCCCAGTATCAGGAACGTAAGAAGATACCCAAATGACAAACGCTGTGCAATAAAATGGATGATTCCGCAGCTCGCACAGAATATCGCCAGCATTCTGATCCATAAAAAAGCATATGAGATGGGGCTTGACTTAAAATATCTGTTAAACAGAAAATATGTTTTTGATGTAATCTCAATCAGGTATGTACAACAAGTTCCGATAAATATTCCCGGTAATCCGATAATCTTTCCGAGCACAATTGACACAACAAGATTAACAACGGCACTGACACCGGATATATTCCTGCCGATCTCAAAATAACCGGTCATGTGCATTGCGGAACTCAAAGGTCTGTAGGTAATCGTCGTAAAGAGGAGCAGGCTATAAAGAAATACCATCTCCTCAGAAATCAGAAAGCTCTTATCTTTAAGCCAGAGCATGATAAATGACTGTATGCATGCAAAAATACCGACTCCCCCAATTAATGCGAAAAGGAAGAACACAAAAGTCAGTCTTTTCAGAACCTGTATCTTCTTATCGTTGTCCGCAGTCACGAACAGATTTCCGAAACTTGCTTCCGTTGAATCCCAGACTTTGTCAGCCAGCGTTGTGAAAACATTGGTAATCATTGTATAGTTACCGCAGTAACCAACCATTAAGGTTCCTATCAGCTTTGATATCAGTATATTATCGGTACTGTTGACTACCTTTCCTGCTATCTGTTTAACAAAGATATTCTTTACATTCGTGAAAATCTGCCTTTTCTCCTCCGCAGGCAGTGTCGGATCGTCCTTGAGATAAGGATATCTTTTGTCTACAGCTCTAGATGCAATAGCGTTCGTAATAATCGTCAGTGAGATATTGCCAATCAGATACGGTAAATAGGATTTCGTCAGGCGCATTATGATAATAAGCGCAATCGAGCCGACAGTTCGGCACACCATGTTGATATTGGTGTATACATATTGTTTCTGATCGGCCTGCACAAGAGAAATCTTATAGGATAACAGATAAGAAACCGAATTCTGAAAGACGAACAGTACATAGACTATTCGCAGATATCCGAGAGAAATATCTACCTTTTCAATCAGCAGGTGGATTATCGGAACGAGAGCTAATCCGACCGTCATCGTGACTGCAGCGATAGCCATATACGCTTTCTTATAGAGGTACATGAGCTGGCAGATCTTCTTTTCATCCCCTTCCGCGAGCGGCTTATAGAGATTATAGACGATTGCAGAACCGATTCCCAATTCTGCAAGCGAAAGGGTAGAGATAACATCCGAAAACAGAGAATTTAAAGAAGCAGGCAAAATCCCCAGTGAACGTAGCATTTCGGTACGCAACATGAAGGACAGCAGCACTGTTACTCCCTGTGACAAAAATGCAAACAATAAATTCTTTATGCTCTTATCTGTTCTATTCATTACCTAACATCCTTCATTTAATTAAGGAATATTGAGTCAACCGTTATATAGCAATTCCGGAACTGCGTCCTCAAGATAACGGATCTCTCTTTCATATTTTGTTGCACGCTTGTACTGTCTCATATACTTATTCTTAGTCTTAGGATCAAAATGTTTTCCCATTTCAACGTGATCTTCTGATGAAAGTTCGCAGAATTCTTCTACCTTTGAAACCGTCCCTTCGTAATCTTCGAAGAGATCTTCATAATATATACGCAGTACCTGTTTCTCATCGCCTTCCGGTTTTTCAATCTCCCTCACCCGCTTCATGAATGCTGCAAACTCTTCTATCTTGATCGGTACCGGAGATTCGGCGTCATAGTGGTCGAGGCGATGACGTGCTTCCACATAGACATCACGGATATCACGGCTCATCACGATCACACGGAGTTCCTTCGCAGAGACGTATTTACTCAGCCTGAATAAATTCTGCGGAAGAAGAAAATGATCCAGTAAAAGCACACCCTTCGATGTACCCCGACATAAACCGAGATAAGTACGGATGAATTTCCCGGCTGCCTCGTAGAACTTCTCCTCTGTCGGAAACGCATACCTTGTGAGACCGTCATCGTACTTCTTTTTGTAAGAAATATTTTCAAAAAAATTCGCACTGTACGGTTCTTTTTTCAGGCGGTGTATCGCACTGGAAGCAGTATGCTTGACTGAAAACTTCATCTCTTCATCGTAATACCATTTTGCCTGAAGTGTGAAATCAGTAAGATCATCTATCAGAGCATCGACAGCTTCCATAAATGCCGGACCAAATCGTTCTTTATAATTACCGTACCAGCCATAATTGTTTTTATAAAGGTTACTCATGGCTTGATAGAAAGCATTGAGTGCTTCATCGGAACGATGTATATTGTTCCCCCTGAGCAGCTTGTCTTCCATGTCAAAAAGGCCATCCGGCATGTAAAGCGGCAGATGTTCACATGGATTTTTCTCCAGTACACCTGCTGTAGTTGTACGATACTCTGTCAGAAGGTGATATATCGCCGAAGAACCGGTTGCATAATAACCTGTAGGTGTGATTGCAAGATTACTCACTGTTTTTTCCCTTTCAGTTTTGCGCGGAGCGCATCATAAAAGTCATCACCGAACACTTTGCGGGTCAAGTCCATCATAGCCCCTTTCAGCTTATCTTTTCTGCTTACTTCAATCCAGCTGGAAGCCATGTGATGAACCGTACATGTCCTTTCAGTCGTCTTAGGATGCCAGTTATGTACATCCCAGGCAGCAAAGTAATCTTTCGGATAAACCGCAATTCCACCGGGAAGTTCCTGATACTCATCACGGTCAAGATCGAGACCCTTTGTTTCGGCGAACTCACTCAGAACATCATTTATGTTCGTAAGGTCAAGTTCTCCGTTCTCCATTAAAAAATGGCGTGTATGATAACTCTGCTCGAATTCGGAAATAAAAGGATCATGCTTCTTGCAGGCAATAAAAGCCGTTGTCAAAAGTCTTTCACTCTCGAATCCGAGAACAACACTTTTTCCCTCAAGGTACTTGCTGAAGTCCTTGACCGCTTCGATATCCGTGTCGAAATATACTCCGCCGTGATCAGCCAGCTCTTTTACCCTGACATAGTCTGCTACGAACGCATATTTCTTTGCTTCATAAGCCTCTTTCACATAGTCCGGAGCCGTATTTAAATCAAAGTTCTTTTCGCTCCACCTGACGATTTTATAATCAGGCAGCACCTTTCGCCAGGTAATCATATATTGTCTGATATCTTCCGGCAGGGGTTTCTCGCCGAACCAACAATAATGTATAACTTTCGGAATCATATTCGCGTCACCTTCCACGTTTCTTCCATTCAATCAGCTTCTTATAATAATGCATAAGCTTTCTCACATAGTTCTCGGCGGAATACTTTTCTCTTGCCATTTCAACTATCTGCTCACCGTCCCAGGACGCAGCATCCATCATACGGATCTTTTCCGCAAGGTCATC
>ODAI010115928.1_pt1 | contig 11479 bp, 10 predicted proteins | sample 1539321 | NCBI WGS metagenome assembly ODAI01 (sample SAMN02144231, study PRJEB22623) | gut metagenome | biome: sheep rumen | host: Ovis aries | place: New Zealand
CTGTCCTGCATTTCTTTAGCAGCATCAGAAGTAATCTGGCAACCATCAGCACCATAAACCTTATAACCATTGTATTTTGAAGGATTATGAGAAGCTGTTACCATAACGCCGGCAGAACATTTAAGTTCTCTTGTGGCATATGAAACACATGGAGTCGGCATTAACTGCTTATAAATATAAACTTCGATACCGTTAGCAGCAAATACTCCCGCAGCTAATACACCTGCGGTTAACACGCCCTCAGTATCAACACCTGTAACCACAACACTTACAATCAGTAAGCAGGATATGACCGGCACGACAGGCGCAGAGCTTGACGGAGCTAAGATGATCCTTACGGCAGTATCCAATTCTTCACTCCGCTACCTCAAGGTATCCGGCGGTAAGGTTGGTGCTCCTGTAACACAGACAGCTAAGACGATCTCCTGGACATCAGGTAATACACCTTTTGTTATCGAGGATCTCCCTGATGGTACATATACACTCGAAGAGACTGTTGCACCTGACGGATATGCTGTTATCACAACAACACAGTTCACCATCTCAGGCGGCAACATCAGCAAGACAACAAGCAATACTGATGTTAAGGTTGAGAACAATGCTTCCGGCTGCTATGTGACAGCATTCGATGAGGCACTTACACAGCCTTCCACCACAACAACGAATACTGTCGGAGTTGAGATCAGCAAGCAGGATATCGCCGGTAATGAGATCGCAGATGCTACTCTTACCATCACAAGCCTTGACGGTAAGGATCTGTCTAATGTATACGTTACTCAGAACGGCGCAACAGTAAATGTAGTTCTGTCCTCTGACCTTAAGTCCATCTCTTTCAAGACTCAGGAACTGACGAATTCCATCGTGTTCGGTCTTGAGGCAGGTAAGTATGAACTCAAGGAGACAGTAACACCTGTTGCTTACCTGAGAGCTGAGTCCATCGTCTTCGAGATCTCTGACAACGGCAACGTTATTAATACAGCTACTAATGTTCAGGGTTCTCCGATCGTTATGGTCGATGAGGCTGATCCTACTTACTCCACATCAGGAACAACAACAAGCGTTGCATTCAGCAAGCAGTCCATGACTAACCTCGGCACTGAGCTGGTTGGCGCTACAATGAAGATCACAACGACAAACCTCAGCATCGACCTCTCCGGCGTAAGCTACACAGGCGGCGATTCTGTAATCAGAACAACAAGCATGATCACTTGGGACACTTCTGATACTGTATTTGAAGTAGATCTTCCTGACGGTACTTATACTCTCGAAGAAGTTGTCGCACCTGACGGATATGCTGTTATCACAACAACAACATTCACGGTCAGCGGCGGTGTCGTAACAAAGACAAGCAGCAATACTGATGTCGAGATAATCGGAACTTATGTTACTGCTTTCGATGAGGCATACACAGGTCCTTCAACACTCGTTGCCGGTGCAAGCAGAGTACCTCCCACGACCGTTGAGAACCTCAACGAAGCAGTAGAGAAGGCTTCCGTAGTTGCCAACGCAAGCCGCCAGATCCCTGCTACAGGTGATTCCATGGCAATGACTGATATCGCTGCAATCGTACTGCTCGTTGCTGCAGCAGCTACAATGGGAACAGTAGCGGTAAAGACCAAAAAAGAAGCACGATAATTCACTACAGGGGTGATCTATAGTAGAGGAAAGGTTGTCAGAAATGGCAACCTTTTTTCTTTATTAAAAAATGCCTTGACACACCATATTCATAAAAGTATAATTATCAAGCCTAAAGCAAATGCGGCCGTGGCGGAACTGGCAGACGCGCACGTTTGAGGGGCGTGTGGTTAACCCCATACGAGTTCAAGTCTCGTCGGCCGCACCAATATAGAACCCTGTGATCATCAGATCGCAGGGTTTTTGTTTTGAGAAGTTACATATCGTTCCTTCGTCTCTCGTAGAAGAACATGAACTGCTGCATGATGCCTGCAGTGTCAGGGTAGGGGGAGGTATCGAACGATCCGCCGTAATACCTGTCCATGATCCTTTGTATCCAGACATCCACAGGGAATCTTCCTTTTCTCGCGAAAGCGAAGAGCATCACGCAGTTCGCCACCTTCGTTCCGACACCATACATGGCCGTCAGAGCCTTATACAGCTCATCGTCTGACAGCTGTTCAAGTGCTGAGGGATCGAGCATGCCGTCTGCAAAGCCCGCAGCGGCCTGCGCTATGTACGGAGCACGATAACCTACCCCGGTGTCCTGAAGCCTGTCAAAGGGCAGGGAAGCGAGTTCAGATGGCGTAGGGAAGGCGTGGAAGACATCCTTCGACGGCTTAACAAACGGATCGCTTAATCCCGGAGCAGGTATTGCCATGCCGCAGAGCTCGGATATCCTCTCTACAGAGGTTGTTATCGATGGGATCGATCGTCTCTGGGAGATGATATAGCTGATAACCGTCTCAAATATATCCTGCTTCAGTATCCTTATACCGCGGCCGAAGTCTGCAGCCGCCACGAGATAGCTGTCTTCAGGGTCGATAGACTTCTCGATGGCGGAATAATCCCTTCCGAGATCGAAGTATCTGTACCAGATTGTATCGAATTCCTTCTCGCTGCAGGAGAATGCATAGCTGCCGTCTCCGATATCCGCTATCTGAAGATATCTGCCGTAAGCCACAAGCTCGCAGTGGGTATCATCGAGCATCTTTATCCTGAACGCCTGACCGGAGTCAGCGATCTTTGACAGTGAGAAATACTCGATCTTACGGATCGTCATACTTTGGGATCCAGCTTGAAGTAATTGTTGAGATGGCAGAGGATATTGCCGTTATATAGCTTAATGCGCTTATCAGCCCTGAAGCCCGTCGCATCCTCGAATGTGGATTCGGGGGTGATCACCGACAGTCTTACGCCTCGCCTGCACTTGCCTGAACCGGTAAGATATGTCCTCGCGATCATGCGGTAGATGTCATCTGCTTCCTCAGGCGTCATGAGTCTTCCTCCGTAGGGAGGATTTGTCAGAATAAGCTGACGGTCAAAGCCTGTCTTGGAAGCAAGCTTCTCTGGTGTCATATCACGGCAATCCGCCACATCGAACTTAACAAAGTCTGCGACACCTGCTGCCCGGGCATTCTTTCTTGCGGATTCCACCGCGCGTCTGTCTATGTCAGAGCCATAGAAGAAGCAGTCATCGAGCGGAGAGAGGTCTTCGCCTTCAACAGCCTCTTCAAGGGCTCTTCTGCGCATCTCAGGGCCGATATAGGGCAGAGCCTCATATGCAAAATGTCTCTGCTTGCCCGGAGCGATACCGAGAGCCATCTGAGCGGCTTCAATTACGATGGTACCCGACCCGCAGAAAGGGTCATAGAGGGCTTCGTATTTGAAGGGCTCATAGTGAGACAGGGATACCATGCCTGCTCCCAGAGTCTCTTTGATCGGTGCTTCGTGTGTAAGGGGACGGTAGCCGCGCTTATGCAGACCGTCACCGGTAGTATCGATCATCATGCGGCAATGGTCATTGACTATGCCGAACTGGATCCTTACTGTTCCTTTGGCAGAGTCTTCGTAGAGAACGGAATCCTCCCTGACGCCTCTGGATGACAGTATGCTCCTGACAACAGCCTTCTTAGACAGAGACTGCAGTGCAGGAACGCCGTATAGCTTGGACTTCCTGGAGAAACCGTTGACAACGAAAGCATACCCCTCGGGTATAAAGTCATTCCAGGGAAGATCACGGCATCCGTCGAAAAAACTGTCGAAATCTTCGGCATCGAACTCTCCCGCAACAAAGAAGACACGCTCGCCGCGTCTGACGTTCATATTCACACGGGCAACATCCAATGCCCATGACGTATCATCGCATTCAAGAGTGACTACACCGTCCGAGACACTTATCCTCGAACGCTCGTATCCGATTGCTTCAAGATCTTCTCTTGTAGGGGTCTCCAGACCAAAAAGAGTGGTAATGATTATCTTCATGCAGAGATTATATACTAAATCCAAAAGCAGTAGTTCTCAAAAAGTCTTAAATTATCTTGTCAAGCACTTTTTTATGTTTTTGCCTGTCCTTGTACGGTGGACACATGAAAACGAACATATGTAACAAAACCTTGAGAATGCCTAAAATAAAGGGCTTCACGAAAACTGTAAACACGCCTTAACCGTTTTGTCAAGAAACTGACATAAAATGCAAATCGTTGATATTAAGGCGTTTTAGGGACATTAAAATGCAAAATGCTTGTTTTTGAGTTATCAACAGAGTTTTGAACATTATGAACATTCCGAACTCTCACCGACACGGATTTAATATGCTATAATCTCATAAATTTATATGGGGAGGCGCCTATGTCAGAACTAATAGAGAAGGCCGCAACAGCAAAGCAAGCATCATTCAAGCTGGCCACTCTGCCAAGCGATCTTAAGAATAAGGCGCTGGAAGCGATCGCTGCCGCACTCGAAGCAAATAAGGATTCTATCTTCGAAGCTAATTCGGCTGACCTTCAGGCTGCGGAAGAAGCAAGACTTGAGAAGCCTATCATCAAGAGGCTCAAGTTCCAGGATGAGAAGCTCAGGGATTCCGTTGAAGGCATCAAGAGCCTTATCACGCTTGAAGATCCGGTCGGTAAGGTCAAGCTTCATACAACGCTTGATGACGGATTCGAACTTTACCGTGTTACGTGCCCTATAGGTGTTATAGGTGTTATTTTCGAGAGCAGGCCTGATGCGCTGGTGCAGATCGCATCCCTGTGTCTCAAGAGCGGCAATGCCGTTTTCCTTAAGGGCGGATCCGAAGCTGCGAACAGCAATAAGATCCTTGCTGATATCATCTACAAGGCCGGTGTTGAGTCCGGACTTCCCGAGGGATGGCTGAATCTCATGACAACCCGCGGCGAGATCAGTGAGATGCTGAAGCTCGATGAGTATCTGGATCTCATCATTCCCCGCGGTTCCAATGCTTTCGTGCAGTACATAATGCAGAATACGTCCATTGCCGTATTAGGTCATGCCGACGGCGTCTGCCATACATACATCCATAAGGATGCCGATCCTGCGAAGGCTCTCAAGGTCGCAGTCGATGCCAAGACGCAGTATGTCTCGGTCTGCAATGCCACAGAGACTTTCCTTGTAGACAGAGAACTTGAAGATACGCTTCTGGTTCAGCTCGTTGATACGCTCAGGAATGCGGGCGTAGAGCTTTACGGAGATGAATACATGCAGGAGAAGTTCGGAGCACTGCCCGCTGAGGAGTGGCATCACGAATATCTCGACATGAAGTGCTCCATCAAGGTCGTATCAGGTCTTGATGAAGCCGTAGAGCACATTAACAGATACGGCTCGGGTCATACCGATGCGATCATTACCGAAGACAAGGAAGCAGCTGAGAAGTTCATGCTCGCAGTCGATTCCGGCAGCGTTCTCGTCAACTGCTCCACCAGATTTGCAGACGGCTTCAGGTACGGCTTCGGCGCAGAGGTCGGCGTATCCACATCCAAGATACATGCCAGGGGACCTGTCGGCCTTGAAGGACTCGTATCCTATAAGTACAAGATCTACGGCTCGGGCAATATCGTAGGCGACTATGCATCGGGCGCGAGAACATTCAAACACATACATCACGATATCTGATCATCCGGAGGTAACACAATGATAGTATCCATAGCATCTGACCACGCAGGTTATGACTTAAGACAGCAGGTAATAGCACATCTCAAGGAGAAGGGCTTTGAAGTCCTTGATGGCGGCGCGACCAACGGAACCGACGCTTATTCCTATGTCGAAGCCGGCAAGAAGATCGCAGAAGACGTCTTGAGCGGCAGAGCAGACCGCGGAATCGCCATCTGCGGCACGGGCATCGGCATCTCTCTTGTCGTTAATAAGTACAAGGGCATAAGATGCGGCCTCTGCAGCAATGAGTTCATGGCAAAGATGAGCCGTCAGCATAATGATGCAAACGTTCTTGCTTTCGGTGCGAGAGTAGTAGGCAAGGGTGTGGCACTCGGTATGGTTGACGCCTTCTTCGAAGCGGAGTTCCTCGGCGGAAGACACGCAGAGAGGGTAGGAGACCTTACAAAGCTTGAAGAAGAGCACTTCAAGGCTTAAAGAAATACAAACTATAGACATCGGAGCCGGCTCTTCTGGGCCGGCTTATCAATGTTATTAGACGATTTTTGTAATTTGTCTGTTCTTTTCTTCTAATATAAGAGTAAAATGTACGGGTATAAGGAGGAGAGTTATGATTGCTATTCAACTAGCCGGCGGCAATTGGTTTGCCGAGTTCTGGGAATCATTCCTCAGACAACTCGCAGAACGATTCCAGATCGGCGATATAGGAGAGGAGATCAACCACGGCATACTGCAGTGGCAGCACACCTTCTTTGATATCCAGAGCATACCCGTAGTTCTTACAGATGCGATAATCGTTACTTGGATCGCGGTCATCGCCATGATCATACTGTTCAGATGCATGGTAGGTAAGGATACCATAAGACCCAAGGGAAAGCAGACTGTTCTCTGGCTGCTTACGGAGCTTATCATTAAGACTGCAATGGAATTTGGAATGAACAGGGACGAGGCCGAGAAGGTCCTTCCCATGATCGGTACATTCGGTATCGTTATCGGCGGATGCAACATTATCTCATTCCTTAAGATATCCCCGCCGGCAAAGAACATCGCTTTCCCTGCTGCAATGGCTATCATAGCGATAATCTTTGTTATCGTTACGTCGATCCGGTTCATAGGGTTCAAGGGATTCTGGGTATACATGACCCAGCCCATGGCAGGACTGCTGCCGTTCAAGATCCTTGATTTTGTTATCAAGCCTATGTCGCTCGCACTCAGACTTTTTGGTAATGTCTTCGGCGCTTTCGTATTCATGGAATTCCTGTCCATCGTTGCGCCCATCATCGTTCCCGGTCTGTTCGGACTCTGGTTCGACTTGGCGGACGGCATCCTTCAGGCGATCATATTCGCTTATCTTACGATGTCCTATATCGGCGAGATCGTCGAGGTCGGACATGAGTACAAGGAGCATCCTGAAGAATTTGCAAAGAAGAAGAAAGAGAAGAAATCCAAGAAGAATGCAAAGACTGTTACTGCAGATGCAGTCGCTTGATAAGGTTTTAATTTTAGGAGGAAAAATATATGACAAATCTGGTTTTGAGCATCATGCCCGTAATACTTGCTGCGGCTGAAGCAGCACCTGTTGATCCTAAGGCTATGGCAGCTTTGGGTGCAGGTATCGCAATAGGTCTCGGTGCGCTCGGTTCATCACTTGCAATGGGTAATCTTGCAGGCAAAGCTCTCGAATCAGGAGCAAGACAGCCTGAGATCTTCTCCAAGATCCAGACACTCATGCTCATGGCCATCGTATTCATAGAGTCACTTTGTATCTATTCACTGGTCGTAGCACTCCTTTTGATCTTTACATTCTGATACTTGAGGAAAAGAAATTATGTATTTTGAAGCAATAAATCTGCTGTTTGAGGCTGAAGAGGTAGCTGCTGAGTCATCTCTATTCTCGCCTGATCAGTTCGCGGGATATGCAGTTACTGCACTGCTTACCGCGGTCAATGTCCTTGTTGCGTATATTGTGATCAAGAAGTTCATCTTCAAGCCTATCGTAAAGATGATCCACAACAGGGAAGAGGCTCTTAACGGAGAGCTCGATGCTGCAGCAAAGTCAAAGGAAGAGGCAGAGGGCGTTGTGGCAATGTCCAAGCAGACCGTTGACGACGCCCGTAAGAAGGCTTCCGAGATCTTGGAAGAAGCTCAGGAGACTGCAAACAAGCAGTCTGAACTCATAATCAAAAAGGCAAATGCTGATGCATCCGAGATCCTTCTTCGTGCCGAAGAAGATGTTGCAAGGATGAAGCGCGTTGCCCTTGAAGAGATGAAGGATGATCTCACGGATCTTGCCGTACAGATTGCCCGTAAAGTACTGGGTGATGCTGTTGACCAGAGCACCCTTGAGGCATCTGCAGCCAAGTACACCGATGAAGTAATCGAAGCAGAGGTGAAGAAGAGTGAGTGAGCCCGTATCAAACAAGGACAAGAAGTCCAAGTCTAAGGGTCCGCTCCTTCGTGTAGAGACTGCGGGTGATATCCCTGAAGACAAGCTCAAGGTAATGACCGCGAAGTTCGCGGAAGTCAATGAGATAGCCGATTACAGGCTGTCCATTGAAGTCAAGCCCGAGCTTATCGGAGGCTTTATCATCTACTTCCACGGCAACCGCTATGACTATTCTGTAGGCGGACAGCTTGGCAGGATCAACAACTTCATGAAGCGTACCCGTGCCATCAATTCCATGGATAAGACCGGTTCCACCGAGTTCTCCAAGGAAGAGGTCAGACGCGACCTCGAAGCGGCACTTTCCAAGTTCACTGAGACTCCTGCATCCAGCATTGACAGTGCTGAGGTATGGAATCTTAATGAAGATGATTTCAATAAGCGTGTAGAGGAGAGCTTCAAGGTCAATGATCTCGTCGACGAAGTAGGTACAGTATCTGCTATAAGCGACGGAGTTGCCCAGGTATCAGGCCTCAGGCACTGTATGCTCTCTGAGCTTATCTCTTTCTCATCCGGTGCCACCGGCATCGCGATGAATCTCGAGAAGACGAAGGTCGGTGTAGTCCTTCTCACTGGTGAAGATACCATCTGTGAGGGAATGTCCTGTAAGAGAACAATGACAACAGTATCCGTGCCTGTAGGCAACGGTATGCTCGGAAGAGTCGTTGATCCTCTCGGAAGGCCGATCGACGGCAAAGGTCTTATCAGATATACGGAGACCAGACCCATCGAGTCTCCGGCTCCCGGCATCGTTGACAGATCACCGGTCAATAAGCCCCTTATGACCGGTATTACAGCAATCGATGCTCTTACGCCTATCGGAAGAGGTCAGCGTGAGCTTATCATCGGCGACCGTCAGACAGGTAAGACCGCCATCGCTCTCGATACAATCATCAATCAGGCCGGCAAGGACGTTATCTGCGTCTATGTTGCCATCGGTCAGAAGATGAGTACCATCGTATCTACCAAGAACCTTCTGGATAAGCACGGCGCTGCCGACTACACGGTAGTTGTTGCGGCATCCGCTTCGGATTCTGCTGCCATGCAGTACATAGCTCCATTCTCGGCATGTGCCATCGCCGAGAAGTTCATGTACGATTACCATAAGGACGTTCTTATCGTATATGACGATCTGTCAAAACACGCACAGGCGTACAGAGCGATCTCACTGCTCCTTAGAAGACCTCCGGGAAGAGAAGCTTATCCGGGTGATGTCTTCTATCTGCATTCGAGACTTCTCGAGCGTGCAGCCAAGCTCTCCGACGAGAAGGGCGGCGGTTCGATCACCGCGCTTCCGATCGTAGAGACCTTGGGTAACGATATCTCGGCTTATATCCCGACCAACGTAATCTCGATTACAGACGGTCAGATCTATCTTGCTCCCGAGCTCTTCTTCTCGGGTCAGAGACCTGCGATCAATGTCGGTCTGTCAGTATCCCGTGTAGGCGGTGCTGCTCAGACAAAGGCAGTCAAGAAGGTCGGCGGACCTCTCCGTATCTCGCTTGCACAGGCGAGGGAGATGGCGTCTTTCGCGCAGTTCGGATCTGACCTTGATGAGAATACACAGCTGCAGATAGCACGAGGCGTTATCCTGAATGAAGTCCTGAAGCAGGAACAGTTCTCGCCCTGGTCGATGGCGGAAGAGGTAATAATCCTTTACATCGCTACGACCGACAAGATGAACTTCCTTGCAAAGGAAGACATTGATGACTACTACAAGGGTTTTGTTAATTTCGTTAAGGCAAGCCACCACGATATCATCGATTCACTTATGCTCGGTGAGACGCTTACTGACGACATTAAGGAGAGGCTTGAATCCGCCAACGAGGAGTTCAAGGCTAATTTCCTTGCCGTACATACTGAGTACGGTCAGGAGGAATGAAGGTAATTAACTGATGGAGAATTTCAACGCTATCAAAAAGAGAATGAAGAGCGTCAATGACATTAGCCAGATGACTAATGCCATGCAGCTCGTCAGCTCTGCAAAGATGCGCCGTTCGCAGATCCTCCATGAAGCGATGTTCCCGTTCTTCTCCCTTTGTGCCGAGAGTATGCAGGAGATAAGGAACAATACCTCAGATATCCACAATCCCTTCTTCGAGATCAACCAGAAGCAGGAAGGCGAGACCTGGAAGATCGGATACTATGTTCTGTCCGGAGACCAGGGACTTGCCGGTGCTTACAACAACAACATGGTCAAGATCACCGAAGAACACATTCAGAGCAAGATATTCGAGAATACACGTAAGAATATATCCACTGACTATGAGCTCAACGTATTCGGCAAGCTTGCCAGAGAGAAGCTCCTTCACAGCGGATACAATGTCAATCCGGACTTCTCGTATCCGATCTCTGAACCCGACTTCTACCATGCGCGTAACGTCAGCGCCATCATGCGACAGAAGTTCCTTAATAATGATTATGACCTGATCTATCTGCTCTATACCAAGATGGAGTCTTCGATAAAGATGGTCCCCGTGGCAGTCAGGCTTCTCCCGGTCGACATGAAGGCCGTAAGACAGGTCCTTCCCGAGAATCTCCAGGATGCGGGAATGGCACTTCAGTCCGGCACGGAGATCGAATACACGCCTGATGCAAACTCGGTATTCAACTATCTCGTTGATACATATACCAATGCCATCGTATACGGTGCGATGGTGGAGGCTTATGCAAGCGAACAGACAGCGAGACTTACGGCAATGCAGAATGCAACAGACAATGCGAACGAGATGATGAAGCATCTCGAGCTCCTGAGCAACCGCGCACGTCAGGCGAAGATCACGACTGAACTCACCGAGATCGTAAACGGTGCCGAGCAGGTCAACAATATGTAAAAGAGGCATAAGGAAATGGCAGCAGGAAGAGTAGTACAGATAATAGGCCCTGTAATCGATTGCGAGTTCGACAAGAGCGAGCTTCCTAAGATCAATGACGGTGTCAGGATCATAACCAATATAGACGGCGTTACGCGCAGCGATAGAGACGTGTTTGCCGAAGTGCTCCAGCAGCGCGGTAACGGCGTTGTAAGATGCGTTTCCTTCAATGCGACCGAAGGCCTCATGAGAGGACTTGCCTGCGAATCTCTCGGTTCACCCATCATGGTACCGGTAGGAGAGAACATAACAGGAAGACTCTTCAATGCTTTGGGTCAGCCCGTTGATAACGGCGGAAGCATCGATGCCGCTGATTACTGGCCGATCCACAGGAAAGCACCTTCATTCACCGAGCAGTATCCGACTGAGTCTGTCCTCGAGACAGGCATCAAGGTCATAGACCTTCTCGTTCCGTTCTCCAGAGGCGGTAAGATCGGTCTGTTCGGAGGTGCCGGCGTAGGTAAGACAGTCCTAATCCTTGAGCTTATCAGGAACATCGCGAGTGAGCACGGCGGCTATTCCGTATTTACCGGTGTCGGCGAACGTTCCCGTGAAGGTAATGACCTCTGGGGCGAGATGA
>ODAI010469908.1_pt1 | contig 11479 bp, 5 predicted proteins | sample 1539321 | NCBI WGS metagenome assembly ODAI01 (sample SAMN02144231, study PRJEB22623) | gut metagenome | biome: sheep rumen | host: Ovis aries | place: New Zealand
CTTCTTTTTCTGCAGCTCAAGGACTTTGTCAGAGAGGATATCCACTTTCTCCTGCGCTTTTTTGAGATCGGCTTCTGCCTTTTTGAGCTCTGTTTCAATCGTCGAAATCGATTTCATCCTCGCCATAGAAATCATCCTCCTCGTCTCCACTATAGTCGGAACCTGTTACATCTTCGTCAGATATGGATACGGAAAATTCGGGGGTATTGTCATCACGATCTCCTGTCCCTGCAGCATCAAGGTTTATTATGTAATCAGGCTCAGCGCTTAGGACTCTCGGATCTGACAAAAGCTCACGAAGTATCTCCTCCGTCGAGCGGCTTTGGTCTTCAACTGCCAATACGGCGATACGGTCATCAGGACTTTCGGATGGTGCGCCGACAAGTTCCTCTACGGACATTTCAAGGGTCTCACCGGTCACATTTACATAGCTCTCCGCACTGACCTCGGCAATTTATTCCGCATTGCCAATCAGGCTCCCGGCTCCAACCAGTTCCTCGCTGGAAGCAGTGCTTTCAGTGTCGTAGAGAACAATAGCCCTTCCTTCCACATAATCTCCATTCGAGAGAAGCTCTGCGACTTCACTATCGATATCTCGTTCATCCGAATCCCCCGATGCAGTATCTCCGAAATCTGTTTCAATGCCGGAAACTGAGACTGTTTCAGTGTCTTCGGTATCAGCATTCGCAGAAACAGGGATCATTCCAACACTCCCGATTGTCATACTGATTGTCAATAGGGCAGCTGTTAGTTTTTTTCTCAGTTGATTGTGTCGCATGATACTCCTCCTCGAAATAGTCGTTCTTAATCTGACGTATTATCCTTTCCATATTTTATCCAACAACAGAAGATCTAAGAATCTAAAGTGTCTGTGATGGCAGGAACTAATCCCCTGTCTATGACGGGAATATACTTAGTATTTATGCCATTAATGCGTAATATGGTATTCCCTTTGTTTTTTACTCTGCTAATATTCTCATTGTAAGCACCAAGAGTCCCCTTTTGAACTTAGATAAATAACTGATAAGTTTTACGCTACTCCAATTCCTTCCCCTCGTCAAAGTAATCATATCTTTCTGTTTTTTTCATCTGTAATTATCTCTAATACAAGCTTTTTATACTTTTTTCAATGGTTATTTGCTTTTTTTAATTCTTATCCAGTCCCCATTCTTCGCCTTTTCCAAGGTTTTCTATCTCTTTAACCCATTTCTCAACAAACTCGTCTAACCGTTCTCTTGCCTCATCATTTAACTCGCGTTTTTTCATTTTTCTTCATTCAGCTTTTTTGCTTAATTTCTCTGCCTCCATAACGAAACATATGTGCCTTCTCGATATTCTTTTTGATGGAGGAAATAATATTCTTTTTCTTCAACGAATTCTTCAAATGTCATACCATTATGAACGAATGGATATTCACATATCTCTAAAAACTTATCCCATTCCATATGTGTTTTACATCACACCAATTCCTTCCCATAGTCAAAGGCCAACATATTGATCTAATATCAGCCCCGACACAATTGCTAAGAATTTGATGTAGTATGCGTAAGAATCCTTGCCGTTGAGGCTTTCTTTATTGTGACCAATCTTTGCAAAAAGGACATTATATAAAGTACGGAATAACATCCAGATGACGGAAAGGTTGTCCTCAACCTCCGGAAGGTGTGTTCTAAAACTCCGTGCAAAGTGTCCTTTTGTACTGGCATATACATTTTTTGAGCATCATAACAGAAGATTCGGCTTAATAGAAAACTGGAATTCATGCTAATCCTTCCGAATCTTCGTTAATTTGTATACTTATGCAAAATAGATTTATTTCCACGGATCTTGTGACTGACCATTCTGCCCTAAATCATAATATACTTCTATGAAGCTTTCTCATTAATTCGATGTTAATCGTATCAGACACATTAGGATATTTATCTGCCATATCCAGATACATTTCGCAATAATACCTCGCAGGAATTGTTCTTCCTTTCGAATTGTTTATGTACGCTGCCACCTCCATGGCCAGCATTGATTGCCAACATTCTGTTGGGTCTGAAGAAAAACAAAGTGTTAGTTCAGCCTGAAAACAAGTAAAATCATCTACCGCACAACCCTGTGATAATAAATAATTAACTTTGGAAAGAGTACCCAAAGTCTCGGCTAGATAATCTATTCTAAGTAAATCAATCTCTAGTTTTACACATTGTTCAAGACATTCTTGAGCTCTTTTCAAACATACCTCATGTGTATGCATATCATCGATTAAGGCCGCTTTATTAGAAAAATCTAACAAAATACCAACGGCAACATCTAAAAGCATATCTGCAACCATATATTGCTTATCTTCTATATTCTTATTAATTGCAGTCGACAAATAATCTAAACATAACATATATTGTCCGCTCTCATATATGCTTTTAGCCTGTATACCTTCTGGACAAGATAGTACGGGACGCTGCCCAAATGGATGCCATATGAGTTCATGATCATAAGGCTCATACATAGGAAAGTGATCTTTTGGCCAAGCTGGAAGCTCTTGAAATTCTTTCTTATACTGCTGTACTCGGAGGGCTTCCTGCTGATTTGTACTGTTCTTTGTACTTAACATTTGTAACTGATTTATTTTCTTTAATGCTCCCTCCAGTAATTCTCTTTGACCAAATATAGAATAATACCTCACTAATTTACAGTTAACGTCAAACTGAATCTGCGCATATCCTCCATGCTCTGCAACACGTCTTGCACACTCAAAGAACACAAAAAATTTTGGTAAGACTTTTTTATTCACTCTCCTTTCTTTTTCCCATAAATATGCTTTTATATTTCCTATATTAAACAATGCGTATGCCATATTTTCCCAACTCATTGCTTGATATGCCAAGTATAATGTAGATGCAAAATACACTAATGCCTCTGAGTAATTATTCTCATATGTGAAAATTTGTCCAATATGGTTCATAACGGTAGATTTGTTCAATGACCTTTCACGAAATGCTGCTATATTGTCCCCGATTTCTTTGATAAATTTTTCATGTTCTTCAAATATTCTTACTTGCATCGTGCAATACAACCGTGCTTTTTTATAATCTTTATTCTTTAAGGCATGACTTACCAGAGCTGTCAGCAAAGACATATGCTTTAATCCATCAATCATATTCATTTCCTTTTTATCGAACAAATAGGATTCAGCCAATCCATCCAGATTATCTGCTTGATTCGCTTCCCCTACGTCATCTAAAAGATTTAAGCACAAACCGAGACAAGCAGCCTCCCCAATATGGGAAGCTTCCAATAATTCTATTATGGTCCGCTCAGCGATTTTATGAAATGAATCTGTTTCGCCACCCCTCTGGTCAACTGTACTTGTAATTGACCAATTATTCTTTTTGTAAAAATCAAGAAGCGTAGTCTCTATTACATTGACATCTAATGAGTCTAAGATATCCTTAGTATACTTATTGAAGCGAGAGCCGGGATGAGCAAGCCACGTCACCCCCTCACGGTTTGCCTGTATAGGAATATAGTCTGATCCAAATAAAAAATCCTGACCCGAAAAACCTATAAAAAGGACATGACAATTTGTGAAAAGCTTTTTCATAACTTCTCTTTTTTCAACTGATAATCCTTTTAGTTTTTGATGGACTGTATCGATAGCATAGTCCGTATTATTGGCGCTCCCATGTATTTTATAAATAGGAAACTTCGAACTCTTATTATCGATATAATAGTCAGAAATCGCGTCAAAGCTATTATACAAAACACCTTTTTGTTCAAATGCTGTTTCAAGTAATGTGTCAAAATTAGTTGTAATAATCGCACAAATTGATTTGCTTTGAGCAAGATCTGCCAACATATAATGATTAATATTCGGCTCAGCACCATCTAATAATGAGAGTAACGGATAATAGCTTTTTCCTGCTATTCGATTTTCAACAAATTCAGAAATACTCACTACTGACAGTTTGTTTATGAGTTGCTCGACATCTAGCAAATTATCATCTTGACCGATACATTGCGCACCTATCTTTCCTATTGATTCAAGCAATATGTAATTATAATCCCACCAACTTGGAAGATTTGACGGAGAATCCTTTGATATTCCGGCCCCCGCAACCACTACAACCTTACCTTCTTTTATTGCAGTTTTAAAATCCATTATTCCCCCTTACTGAACCCGATGTTCAAACTGCTAATAAGCAGCCGTATGAATAATCCTTACACTTTTCATGACCTCATTCCATAACAGCTCACCAACAAAGAATGAATCATATCGAATACTTTCCCGCTGCTTTTTATAATGCCAACAACTTCAATATTTAGGAGGGTGTGTATGAAATCTGATAAGTCGTATTTCATTTTTCGCTTATTTGCAAGGAAAGCCTTCATAAGCATATCTCTGTCAATAATTTACTATTGGCTGATTACATACTTATCGTACCATATATCATCTGTTTGCTTCTATAATCTCAGATGATTCCAAGTCAGCTTCATGGATGGTAAGATGAAATCTGGTGGATGCCGGAGCGTTGTAAAAGGTCGATGCTTTTCTTGATATAGCGCATGTGTATATCAATTACCATTTTAGAAAAACTCCCGCTCGAACATATCAATGCGGGAGTTCTTGATGGGCTAGTTGCAATGAAAATCACCCATAGAATTTGAGTTATTCAATGTGCCCCTCTGCGTTTTAGCATTCATCTCCTATTGTTTACAAACTGTACATCTACTTATGGAACACAAAAACATCTATGGTTTTGTATCTATCTCAGATTGCATCAATATCAAGCTACACATACTTCCTACCTGCTATGATGGTTCTGGATTTCCGGATAAAACTTTTCTTTAGAAAAGCCAAGTCTGTGCAACCTTATACCTATAAGCCTTTTAAGCTCCTTCGGTATGATAATTCTATAAAGGAACGGATTCCTCCCGCCCTTACCTACACCCAATCGTAGATACAGATCCTGTAATTCATTGATTGACTGGTAGTCAAACAGCTTAGTTCTTTTATCGCTCATAATTGTACTTTGCCCCGAAATATATGCAGGTCTTGACATTAAGCTAAACGCTACGAACATACCGCTTTGGGCCTTCAATCTTGGGTTTATTTTTGAAGTGTACACTGCACGTGGCAACCGTGCCTGATGTTTATTATCAACCGTATCTTTTATCCAGCTTAATGAACACTTATCAGCAAGTTCATCTAATTCTATCCAATTGTTATTGACATCCGTCTTGTAAAAATCATAATACTCTCTAAAATGATCTTCTGAATTCAGTACGGATAGATTGGGTATTTGATCAAAATGGTTTAAATCATCGCATACTTGTGGCTCAAGACAATGTAGCTCCTGTTCTATCTCTCTACACGCTCGATTAAAGCGAATCGGATCAAGTATGTACACAACCGCATCTTTATTCGGATAAAGATAATGCTTATCATCTTGTATGTTGCAATACTTCTCATTAACAACAATTTCACTCTCCAAGGCAAAATAAAGACCTGTATCCACATCCTCTGACCAATCCAGCAGATTAGTGTGTTGCTGATAATGCTGCATTAATGCCAAGTGATCTATTTCAGTATAAAAAGATGGATTATAATGTTCAGGTGCACCATCTGCTGCGTACCGGAAATTCTCATATATACGTCTCTGACAAGACAAGTAATTAGAGTCATTGATTCGGCATTTCCCCTGCAGGAACTCACAGTCTTCATAAAAATGTACAAAACCTGAAGGCAATATTGAGAATTCTGCGTTTTCCACACCACGGAACCACATACCTGTATAATCCTGACAGTTTTCAATCCTGCGATACTCATGCATCTTATTCAATATCCAGTCAATAGTATAATGAATTTGAGCATAGTTCGTAATGCGATAAGCATAATCTGATCGATGCAATAATTCCGGTAACTTATAAACCAAAGGACGCATTGTTATCTCAGCACCAGTAACAGCATTTATCTCCGTTATCAGTTTCTGAGCTTGAAATCGTTCGATGGTATCCAAGTTAGCTTTAAACAGCATGTTCTGCTTGTCCTCATCTTTTGCATTTAGTACGTTCAGATATCCTCTGTAAATATCAGCAAATTGATTTGAACAATCTTTAATGATCGGTTCTAAATGCTTACCGATTAGTTCCATTAACCACGGACGAACAGCATGGAACGATGAAGAATAATCAGAAAAGCATGAAAGAAAATATTCACTCCATCTTTCAGCTTTTACTATAACAGCCTCATTATTATAATCTTCCTCCGAAGTCTGCATACGATACACTGTGCGATAGTACTTTTTAAATTGCTTTAGTTCTTCCTGCAACGTATCTTGGATATTTTCTCTTTCTGCCCTCGCCATAATCCAATCAATGACTAAACCATATCTTAGCTGGTCAGTAGGTAAAAGAGTATTTATTTCATAAAAATTAACATCATGGTTGATCGCAATTTGTAACAAATATCCAGAAATTGACATTCCGGTAAAAGACACCATTGCGCAATCCGGAAGGATTTCATCAAGCTGAAAAAAAACATCCTCAACTGTATTCGAATAAGACTTATCTGCAAAATCAAGAATCTCTTGCAGGAAATTCCCACTCGTACTTCCAGTCTCATCCATCTGCTCAAGGATAGTTTTGACAGATGTAAAGAAATACTCCTTCTCTTCTTCAGTTAAGTCTGCTAAGAACTCAGCATTTTCATCATCTATGATACCAAGAAGGCATTCTCTGAGTGCCTGTACAATTAATTGAAGTAGATTTTCAAAAGAAATTCTATTGTCGCTATCATGATCATCAATTAAATCTTCCATCGGTATAAACAGCCATCCATCAAGTGCTTTCAAATGCCATGATCTAAGAATCTCATCCTCCTTCTTTTTATAATGGTATCGCGAAATATCTAAAAAAACTGCATCCTTATTTATATCCAACGTATTAATAATTACGTCTTCTGCAATTCTGACAAATACACTATATATAAGATTTGCCAAATCTTCTATATCTGTCAGTTTATAAACGCTTTCAGAGCCTCCTCCATCGACGTCAGCTGCCAATGTCAATCTGCTTTTATCGGGAATGCTTTTTGAAAGAGTATCATCTACAATACATCTAAAAATCCTGCATATAGACTCTCTGAGCAGGCTAAACACACCTATTAAAGTAAGGTATTCATTCCTCCCTTTCCTATGAAGCGGAGCCGCATAGTGGTATACCTCATGTATGAGCATAGGAGCATAATGCAAAATATTATCCATCGCATCCAATGGGAGCCGGAAAATTATAATTCGTTCCCCATCACATTCACTTGGCCTTCCCGATTCGATAAACATCTCTGAGGCAATCGCATGTACCGGACGGAAATTAATAAGCGGGAATAATCTTGATTGTTCTTCCGGACTACTCTGATGCCTGAATATTTCTTCCATCAATTCCTTGATCATACCATAATATGCATGTATCACTAAGTCGTACTGAGCAGTATATCCAAAATGAGCATTTTGTTCTTTGAAAAATAATTTACTGGATACTGCTATATGGTTTGTCTGCTGTTCTACAGATTCTACAAGTCGAGTCATTTCCTCTAATATGACATCTGACGAATTATTATCTTCGTGATACGTTTTTTCTGAGTCCTCATAATCATCATGATCAGGTAAGAAAACCTCTGTCCCTTTTCCCTTCATAAAATGATCATCCAGGTAAAACTCTAATAATTGCAGAACCTTTTCAATAAACACATTATAATCTTGTATCCAAATATAATCAGCTGTAGTACTACAGCACTGTACATAATCACTGAACATTTGGTCAAGGACAACCGAAAAACTGGAAACCGCCGGAAAACAAGCTTTAACCTTCTTTTGCAGGTTGTCAAATCGCTTTCGATTTTTTTCCCAAAGATTTTTTATTAGCTTACTTCTCCAATGTTTATTAAAAGTTCTATTATTTAGTTCTACATTCCTCTTGCATAATCTTTCAATTACATTTTTCCAATCTTCACGAGATATAAAATCAGGTAAATCGGATTTATCGTAACATAAACGCGTACTTGTATTTAAAAAAAATCTGTGAAACCTCTCATTATGAATATTCAAATTCTTATCAGCATCATCATTGTCTATGTATGGTTTATGAAAAAGGCGAGAAATATATTTACTCTTCGTCTTTACAACAAAATCATACTCGCCTGCAGAAAACAGAATTTCGAAAGACGGTTCATCTTTTTCTCCAAGCATTTTTGAGACATTAATCAGAGATTCGTTGATATATTTCTTTACATTTTCGAAATAATCGGTGTCAGTATTCTCTTGCATTCCAATCCCGATTAGCGCCTCACCTTTAATTGATATGGCATCTTTAAACAATGCGCTTATTTTATCCTCGTCATATTCAGTTAGGTTGTCTGGATATGAAATCGTCGTGTATGTAGAACGAAAAATATTAACTGAGTCATTCTTATCATCTCTATTAACCACTTGGATATCTTTTATGGAGTCAACCAAATAAAGAATGTCAACATATTGTTTTGCCGAGCATAAGACAACTATTTCAGCCGATGAAAATGTTCCAAATACCTCTGCCTTTATGACAGATTCCGGGTCATAGTGTTGAATCGCTTTTTGATTATAAGCATCAATCAAGTCAATAATTGTATCTCTACAGAATGACAGTAGTTGTCTGTAATCTTTAAACCTATATCTCGCCTCATCTGAAATGTAGCAAAAGCTTGCAGTGATAAAACCGTTACAATGTGAAAATGTATCATTTTCTGTTCGAATAAGTACAGATGTATTCTCGGAGGTACCTTCGTAAGCAAACACTCTCTCGTCTTCTTTTTCAGTCAATGGAAAAACCAATATCGACTGAGACGTACCTAACCAATTATAGGTTCGACTTGTCAACTCAGTATATTCAGAAAAATGCTTTACAGGTCGAAACTGTATCCTATCATAGTGACCATAGGCAAGTTCTCTTTTTTCAAAAAACTTGTGGAATTCTTTTCCTTTATCTCTATAGAATTCCTCCATCTTGCTATGATCATCAGTTGTCGTATCCAAAAATTTGTACAAGTCAATTATAAAACCATTTGGAATAATGGCATTCTCTTTCCTCATCTCGGTCCTCCACTAAAATAGTCTATCAATAGTCAAAAACCCAAAGAGTTAATACTCTTTGGGTTTTTGGTATTCTGCTGAGAAATTATTTAACGCACTTTCGAGTATAAACTTAGTTTCGGATGCGTAGCATCAAATACAGCATAATCGCCTTTATAGTTTCCTCTATATGAAAGTGCTTTGCCATTTCCCTTTTGAATATAAAAAGAATTCTTAACACTGTAACCCTTCTGTGGTCTTTCTTTGGCATGCACTAATTTGCTATAGTCTAATTTTGGCATTCTAATCACTCCTTAGATTCTAGGTCATAAATATTTTTGGTGTATTAAGCGTATGATTAACACACGCTTAATGCACCAATCAATCAGTATCTGAAAAATTGCAAAAATTATATATCAAATTGCGATTAATTGCAATTAAATACTGATTTTTCTTTCGAAATTTCCTACCTAAATAATGCCTATAAGTAGACTATATCTTATTTCGCCTGTTTAATTGCTGCCTGCGCCGCCGCCAATCTCGCAATCGGTACACGGAACGGTGAGCAGGATACATAGTCGAGGCCGATGCTGTTGCAGAACTCGATGGAAGCCGGGTCGCCGCCGTGCTCACCGCAGATACCGCAGTGGAGATACGGGTTGGTCTTGCGTCCGCCTTCAACGGCGATCTTCATGATCTTGCCGACGCCTGCCTGATCCAGCTTAGCAAACGGATCGTTGTCGAGGATCTTGGCATCCATGTAAGCGCTCAGGAACTTGCCGGAGTCGTCACGTGAATAACCGAACATCATCTGTGTCAGGTCGTTTGTACCGAAGCAGAAGAAGTCAGCTTCCTTAGCGATGTTGTCAGCCATGAGAGCTGCTCTCGGGATCTCGATCATTGTACCGATTGTGTACTGAAGCTTGATATTTGCGCGTCTGATTTCTTCGTCAGCTGTCTCCTTGACGATCTTGCGGACATAGCGAAGCTCGCGCTTAGCACCGATGAGCGGGATCATGATTTCCGGAATGAGCTTCCAATCCGGATGCTCGGAGCGGACCTTGATAGCTGCACGGATGACAGCCTTGGTCTGCATAACAGCGATTTCCGGATAAAGGACTGCCAGACGGCATCCGCGGAGACCCATCATCGGGTTGAACTCATGAAGACCAGCGATGATATCCTTGATATCCTGTACGCTCTTGCCCTTGCGTGCCGCAAGCGCTGCGATGTCTTCCTCTGTTGTCGGAACGAACTCATGGAGAGGCGGATCCAGGAAACGGATGGTAACCGGTCTGCCTTCAAGAGTCTCATACAGCTTCTCGAAGTCGCCCTGCTGCAGCGGGAGGATCTTGGAAAGAGCTTCTTCTCTCTCTTCTACTGTGTCGGAGCAGATCATGTCACGGAAAGCGTCAATTCTGTCGCCCTCGAAGAACATATGCTCTGTACGGCAGAGGCCGATGCCTTCAGCGCCGAGCTCAACAGCCTTGGCTGCGTCTGCCGGTGTATCAGCATTTGTACGAACCTTCAGTGTACGGATCTCGTCTGCCCAATCCATGATGTTCTTGAAATCATCATCGTCGATGGAGCCGGCGATGACCGGAAGCTCACCGTCATAGATGTTGCCTGTGGAGCCGTCGAAGGAAATGATGTCGCCTTCTTTGTACTCATGGCCGCCGAGCTTGATGGTCTTGTTCTCTTCGTCAACGATAAGTTCCTGGCATCCGGATACGCAGCAGCTGCCCATACCACGGGCAACAACAGCTGCATGAGATGTCATACCGCCGCGGGCTGTAAGGATACCCTGAGCAGCCTTCATGCCTTCGATGTCTTCCGGAGATGTCTCAAGACGTACAAGGACGACCTTCTCGCCTCTGTCTGCCCACTCCTTAGCTTCGTCAGCTGTGAAGACGATCTTGCCGGAAGCTGCGCCCGGAGCTGCCGGGAGGCCCTTGCCGATCTGCTCTGCCTTCTTGACAGCTTCCTTGTCGAAGGAGCCGTGAAGCAGTGTGTCAAGGTTACGCGGATCGATTGCGAGGATAGCTGTCTTCTTGTCGATCTTGCCTTCCTTTACGAGGTCATTTGCGATCTTAAGAGCAGCGCGTGCTGTTCTCTTGCCGTTACGTGTCTGCAGCATGTAAAGCTTGCCATGCTCGATGGTGAACTCCATATCCTGCATGTCACGATAGTGGTCTTCAAGTTTATTTGCAATACCGATGAGCTGATCATAGATGTCCGGAAGAGTCTTCTTAATCTCGTCGATTTCCATCGGTGTGCGGACGCCGGCAACAACGTCTTCGCCCTGAGCGTTCATAAGAACTTCCGCGAAGAACTTGTTCTCGCCTGTAGCCGGGTTACGTGTGAAGGCAACGCCTGAACCGGAATCGTCGCCC
>ODAI011806169.1_pt1 | contig 11479 bp, 7 predicted proteins | sample 1539321 | NCBI WGS metagenome assembly ODAI01 (sample SAMN02144231, study PRJEB22623) | gut metagenome | biome: sheep rumen | host: Ovis aries | place: New Zealand
CATAGCCAGCACGCCGTCGAACCGATAGTAGGTGCCAGAGCCGAAAAAGCCGTCGGCCGGGTAGGGGCCATAGGCCTGGATGCCCTTCTCGGCCAGTTCGTCGATGGCGGGCTTGATGACGTCTTTCTCCTCCATGCCTAACAGACCGTCATCACCGGCATGCGGGTTCAGTGCCAGTACGGCTATTCGCGGGTTGGAAATCCGGAAGTCACGCTTCAGTGCGGTGTGGAAGATGGTGGCCTTCTCGATGATTGTTTCCTTGCTGATGGCCTGTGCTATGTCCTTGACAGGCAGGTGGATAGTCACCAGTGCCACGCGCAGCGTCTCGTTCATCAGTATCATCAGTGCTTTCTGCCCTTCGCCCACGCTGGTCTCAATATACTCTGTGTGTCCGGGGAAGCGGAATCCCGGGCTCTGGATGGTTGCCTTGTTGATGGGAGCGGTCACCAGTACGTCATAGAGTCCTGAACGGTAGTCGGTCATGGCCCTGTCGAGGGCCTTGAGGGCTGCGTCGCCAGCCTCTTTCGTGGGCTTTCCCATTTCCACCTTGATGTCGTCGTCCGAGCAGTTCAGCAAGTTCAACTTGCCGTCGCGGGCCTCTTCTGCTTTGCTGATGATGTTGTAGTTGACGTCCAGCCCCAGCAGTTTCTTGTGCTGTGCAGCGACTTTAGGCATGCCGTAAATGATGGGCGTGCAGAGCTCGAGGATGGTCGGGTCGGCAAAAGCCTTGAGAATGACCTCGTAGCCTACGCCGTTAGTATCTCCTTGCGTGATGGCCACGCGAATTTTTCTTTCTTGTTCCATAATGTCTTGTTTCGATATTCCGATAGTCCGGTATTCCGATTGTCTTGTTATTCTGTTGTTCTTTATATTCCGATGTTTTGTCGCTTTGCCGTCGACAGCAGGCCACATGCCGCAAAGATGTCTTGTCCGCGCGAGGCTCTGATGGTGGTGGTGATGCCGTGGTGGGTCAGATAGTCGCGCAGTGCTTCCATGCGCGTCTCGTCAGAGCCGGGCAAGTCTACGTCAGGTATCTCGTGGAAGCGTATCAGGTTGACGCGGCATTCCAGACCAGCCAGCAACTTTGCTATTTCCCGGCCGTACAGTGGCGAGTCGTTCAGTCCGCCAAAGCAGATGTATTCAAACGAACAGCGGCGCTGGTGAGTGAAATCGTATTGTTTCAGCAGACTGATCGTTTCAGCCAGCGGCATGGCCTTTTCGGCCGGCATCAGCTGTTGGCGCTGTTCGTGCAGGGGGGAGTGCATTGAAATCGCTACGTGACAGTCACTCTCGTCGAGGAATCGCTTCAGCTTGCCCCTGACGCCTACACTGCTCACCGTGATGCGCTTCGGACTCCAGGCATAGCCCCAGTCGGCAGTCATAATCTGGCAAACCTTTAATACGGCGTCAAGATTGTCCATGGGCTCGCCTTGTCCCATAAAAACGATGTTGGTCAGCCGGTCAGCCTCTGGCAACGCATAAATCTGGTTCAGAATGTCGGCAGCTGTCAAGTCGCCCTGCCAGCCTTGTTTGCCGGTCTGACAGAACAGGCAGTTCATCTTGCAGCCTACCTGACACGATACGCAGAGTGTGGCGCGATCCTTGTCGGGTATGAACACTGTCTCTACGAAACGCTTTTCAAGGTCTGTTGCCACGGACTGTTCTTCATGTCTTGCGGCACCTTTGTCGCAACGGACGGGAAAGAGGTACTTGACGGTTCCGTCTTTTGAGCGCTGACAGTCCAGGGGGGGCAGTGCGCCCACCTCGTATTCGGCATTAAGACGCTCGCGGTTCTGCTTCGACAGGTTCGTCATCTCGTCAATGGTCCTTACGTGTTTCACGTAGAGCCATTGAGCCATCTGCCTGGCTGTGAATGCAGGCATACCTAACTCCTCGGCAACAGCTTTCAACTCTGCCGGTGTCAGTCCCAAAAGTCGTTTCTTTTGCGGATACATGGGTGCAAAGGTACGAAAAGTCAAGCAAAAAGCCAAATTTATTTTGTATTTTGCTCACTTATTCGTACCTTTGCACACAAAAATTAACAAAAGCATCACCATGTTACAAAAGATAGATTGTTTTTTGACCTGTCGCGACGAACAGGCTACAGCAAATCTGACAGCCCAATTACAACAGAGTACGTTAGTAAAAAGTATCTTTCAGCCTCAGGACATTTCCCTTCTAAGCACAGATGCGATCATGATGATGGCTGAGAAGGCTTCAGCCGATTACGTCTTGTTTCAGGTTAAGCCTGTGCCTGTCAGTATTGGGGCGGGAGCCCTGGAACGCATGGTGGCAGTTGCTGCTGACACGGACGCAGTTATGGTCTATACGGATCGCTATACGGTTGAGCAAGGCCAGCGTAAGTCCCATCCCGTCATAGACTATCAGGACGGTTCCCTGCGTGACGATTTCGACTTTGGTTCCCTGGTGCTGTTTCGTACCTCTTATCTGCATAAGTATGCCACCACCGACCGCGATGCAGCCTATCGCTATGCCGGCTTCTATGATTTCCGCCTTTTCTTGAGTCGTGAGGGACATTTGTTTCACCTTAATGAATATCTTTACACCGAGGATGAACTTGACCTGAGAGCTTCCGGCGAGAAGCAGTTCGACTACGTCAACCCTGCAAACCGCGATGTCCAGATAGAAATGGAACAGGCCTGTACTGCCCACCTCCGGGAAATTGGTGCCCTGGTTGATACTACTCAGTATCAAGAGGTTGATTTCCATGAACAGGATTTCGACACAGAGGCCTCGGTGGTCATTCCTGTCTATAACCGGGCTAAGACCATCCGCGATGCCGTAGAGAGTGCACTGTCTCAGAAAGCCTCCTTCAAGTATAATGTCATCGTGGTTGACAACCACTCAACTGACGGCACCTCTGACATTCTGTCCAATCTGTTGCTGCACCATAGCGGCAAATTAGTGGTTATCGTACCTCAGCGCATCGATCTTGGCATTGGCGGTTGTTGGAACGAGGCTGTCTATAGTGAATATTGCGGACGCTTTGCCGTCCAGCTGGATAGTGACGATCTCTACTCCTCGCCTCGCACCTTGCAGACGATAGTCGATGCTTTCTATCAGCAGCAGGCTGCCATGATAGTCGGCTCCTATCGTATGTGCGATTTCGAACTGAACACGCTGCCGCCCGGACTCATTGCCCATCAGGAGTGGACTGACGAGAACGGGCCCAACAATGCACTGCGTATTAATGGCTTAGGAGCCCCCCGTGCTTTCTTCACGCCATTACTGCGTAGCATTGGATTTCCCAATACCTCATACGGTGAGGACTATGCTCTCGGGTTGCAGTTTTCACGTCATTACCGTATTGGACGCATCTTTTCCGAGTTGTATCTTTGTCGCCGTTGGGGTGGTAATTCCGATGCTGCTCTTTCCGTCGAGAAAGTCAATGCCAACAATCTCTATAAGGACCGCCTGCGCACCATAGAGCTGCGGGCTCGACAGGCGGTAAGGCAGGGTAGGGCCGACGCCCTTTCCAGGTCGTCCGTGGAACGTTTCTTCCAGCGCCAGCTACAGACTTGGCCTGAGGTTCGTGAGCGTTATCGCGACTTGCAGCATGTGGAAACCCGCGAACTGATTACCGACAGCATGACACTACAGGTCCAGTGGAATCCGGCTCGCATCGGTTCAACCGGTGCTAAGATTGATGCCAAATCCATTGCTGAGCGTCCCTGCTTCCTGTGTGTAAAAAATCGCCCTGTCGAACAGATGCACCGTGTGGTGGACGACAAGTATGAATTGCTGGTCAATCCCTTCCCCATACTGCCCCTCCACTTTACGCTGCCTACGCTCAAGCACCAGCCTCAGCGCATCCTGCCCATGTATGGCGAGATGTATGCTCTGGCTGAGCGTCATGTTGGCCTTACCTTATTATATAATGGCCCCTTCTGCGGAGCATCGGCCCCCGACCATGCTCATCTGCAGGCAGTCTCTTCGGGTTGCCTGCCATTGCAGCAGTCTTGGCAGCGGCTGGTACGTAACCTGGTGGAGGTCGTTGCTGACGACGAGGATAATGGCATCTTCCAATTGCCTGACTATCCCGCTGCAGCCTTCCTGATTCGCAGCCATAGCCAGAGTGATGGCGAGCAGCTGTTCCGCCGTCTCTATAATTCGCTCCCGATGCCCGACGGCCATGCTGAGCCGATGATGAACGTCATCATGTGGCGTCAGTCCGACGTCGTGTTCAGCGTCGTGCTGCCTCGCCGCAAGCACCGCCCCGACTGCTATGCTGCCAAGGGGAGTGTCCAGTTCGTCATCAGTCCGGGTGCCGTCGATATGGGTGGACTCATCATTACGCCACGCCAGGAGGATTTCAGCCGTCTCACGCCCGACATCGCACTCAGCATCTATCGTGAAGTGTCGCTGACGCCTGACGATATGCAGCAGGTGGTGCAGCGTGTGAAGAACGAAAAAATAAAGGTGAAGAGCGAGCGGTTTCATCTGTTCGGTTCGAAGGAGGAACCAAACGTCAGCGTGGGCATCGTCAGCGGACAGAAAATCCAGTTTGCCCTCAATGCCCCTTATACTGCCAAGGGCGAGACCATACAGGGTCCTCAGTTTGTTGCGTTCTCTGAGGTGGGCATCTTGTGGCGGGGCAACCAGTATCGTGAACTGCCCTTCACCCCCGCCACTGCCGACGCCTCCTTCTCGCTGTCAGACGTCACCATCGGTGTCAATTTCCACTGGGAGCGTAAGGAGACGCAGACCTTCCTCGGTACGCTGCGACTTGTTGTCGAGAACGACCAGATTACGGCCATCAACGTGTTGCCGGTAGAAAAATACCTGGCTTCCGTCATCTCCAGCGAGATGAAAGCGACGGCAGGCCTCGAACTGCTCAAGGCCCACGCTGTCATCAGCCGCTCATGGCTGCTGGTACAGATGCGGCGTCGTGAGGACAGCCAGCAGCAGAAGAACGGCTTCTTCTCATTTATCAAGAAGGACGACGAACTTATCCGCTGGTACGACCGTGAAGACCACACCATTTTTGATGTCTGTGCCGACGACCACTGTCAGCGCTATCAAGGCATTACCAAGCAGACCAGCAGCAATGTGGAGCAGGCGCTTAAGGCCACACGCGGCCAGATATTGTGCTATGGCGACGACATCTGCGACGCCCGTTTCTCAAAGTGTTGTGGTGGTGTCACTGAGGAGTTCCAGTACTGTTGGGAGGACGACCCCAAGCCTTACCTTGTCAGCGTGGAAGACCCCTTCTGCAATACCGACAACAAGGAGGTGCTCTCCCAGGTGCTTAACGACTATGACCTGGAGACTAACGATTTCTACCGCTGGACGGTCGAATACTCCGTGGACGAAATATCCCGTCTCATCCGCGAAAAACTGAAGGACGACTTTGGGCAGATTACCGACCTCATACCTTTAGAGCGCGGCAAGAGCGGCCGTATCTGGAAACTTAAGATTGTTGGCACCAAGAAGACGTTCACCATCGGTAAGGAACTGGAAATTCGGCGCGCCCTCAGCGAGAGTCACCTCTATAGTTCAGCATTCGACGTGGAGAAAACTCCGACGGGGTTCAGGCTTCACGGACGCGGCTGGGGACATGGCGTCGGACTTTGCCAGATTGGTGCGGCTGTGATGGGACAGCAGGGTTACAAATACGATGAAATCTTGCTGCACTATTATCAGAATGCAGAGATAAAACGGATTTACTAAAATCAGAATACCAGGATAAAACGGATTTACTATATAATTAATTGTAATAATGGACAAATTTCTAATTTCAAACACCAGAAATCCCTGGGCATGGATTCCAACCCTTTACATAGCCGAGGGATTGCCCAACGTTGTCGTGATGACCGTTGCCGTGGTCATGTATATGCAACTCGGACTTACCGATACCGATATTGCCCTCTATACTGGCTGGCTTGGACTGCCGTGGGTCATTAAGCCACTCTGGAGTCCCTTCGTCGACCTTTACCGTACCAAGCGGTGGTGGGTACTAACCATGCAAATGCTCCTGGGCTCGTCGCTGGCAGGTGTCGCTTTCACGCTCAATGCGCCTTTCTGGTTTCAGGGAACCATGGCTTTCTTCTTTCTCATGGCATTTGCCAGTGCTACTCATGACATTGCTGCCGATGGCTATTATATGCTTGAACTCGACGACCACCAGCAGGTGTGGTTTGTCGGCATCCGCAATACGTTCTACCGCCTGGCCGTCATTTTCGGCAACGGTGTGCTCATCCCTGCGGCAGGCATGCTCCAACTCATGTTCCGCAACCAGAAGGCTTTCACCTGGAGTCTCGTATTCTACGGACTGGCAGCTATCTTTATTGGCATCTGGCTCTACCATTCCTTCATCATGCCACGCTCGGCGGCCGACAAACGCCACGACACCAATGCGCATGAGGTGGCTGTAGGCATTCTGACGGCCTTCCGCACTTTCTTCAGTAAGTTGCCTCCCAAAGAGATGCTCTATGCCATGCTCTTCCTGCTGTTCTACCGTTTCCCTGAGGCTTTGCTGGGCAAGATGAGCGTTACTTTCCTGATGCGTCCCAATTCTGCCGGCGGACTGGGCCTCTCGCCGCAGGAGTTCGGACTGGCCAGCGGCACCATTGGCGTCATTGGACTTACGCTGGGTGGCATCCTTGGCGGCATGCTGGCCGGGCGCGACGGCTTCAAACGGTGGCTCTGGCCGATGGTGTGTGCCATTACCTTGCCCGACATCGTCTACGTCTATATGAGTTTTGACATGCCTTCCAACCTGGTGCTCATCTCCACCTGTATCTTTATCGAACAGTTCGGCTATGGCCTGGGCTTCACGGCTCTCACTCTTTATATGCTCTATTTCTCGAAGGGCGCATTCCAGACTTCGCATTATGCTTTCTGTACGGCGTTCTCATACCTCGGCCTCATGTTGCCAGGCATGCTCTCAGGTTGGCTGAAGGATCAGTTGGGCTACAATGCCTTCTTCATACTAGTCATGTTCCTCTGCGCCATTACCTTTATTGTCACCTATTTCATTAAGGTTGACCCTGATTTCGGTAAAAAGGAAGTGAAAAAGGCTGATTGAAAAATATTTGAAGCGGCAGGGTTTCACAACCATGCCGCTTCTCGCTTTCTAATGATAGTATTAATAATGGAAAAGAAATCTCTATTTCTTAAGAGTTTGATACATTTGACGCCCCAAAGTTAGTCAATTATTTACAAACTCCCAAATTTTTGTTCCCTTTTTTCGTAGTTTGTTGAAAAAACTTCTAATTCTGTAGGGATTTCCCTACCGCTAAATAGGATTTTTTTCTTGTTTATCCGGAAAAAACCTCATACCTTTGCAATCGAGAAAACAACAGATGTCTAACATTTTAATAAAAGATACGATGATGAAAAAACTATTTAACCTCCTGACTGTGATGATGGCTCTGGTTGCTACAACCACGATGCTTACCAGTTGCGACCGCCTTTGGCAAGATTCTGAAGACCGTGCTGAGGCTCGCACGCTCGAAGGCACATGGACGGGCTATATTGATACTTACCTCTACGACCGCTTTGGGGTTACGGGCGACTCCTATCGCACCAGCATCTACTTTGAGCGCGAAAACAGCTATGGCGGTTGGGGCTACGAGGTGGACTACAATATTTATAGCCGCTACGACGACTACTACTACTGCGAGTTCCGCTGGGAAGTTATCAGGGGTGCCATTCGCATTAGCTATGCTGACAGCTGGAACGATGTCTACATCTACGACTATGTGCTTGACGACTACCACTTCTCTGGCCAGATGGACGACGGATGCAGCGACCGCCGCATCAGCTTCTCGCTGACCTATGACTCACGGTTCGACTGGGGCTATTGGACGCGTGGCATCACCCGAGGCCATGCTGCAGAGGGTACAGGCTTTAAAGCCAGTGGCGAGTTTGCAAAATAAGCGAAAGGCTTCCCATCGCGGAAGCCTTTCATTTTGGTTTACTATATCCCTAACCCTCCGTCGAAGGCTGCATCAACAGCCTTCGACTGTTGTATGCGGGAGTACGGTGGAACATCGTTGGTTACCCAGATGTTACCGCCAATAATGGAGTGGTGGCCGATGGTGATACGGCCCAGGATTGAGGCGTTTGAGTAGACGGTGACATGGTCTTCAATGATAGGGTGACGCGGTATGTTGAGCATGTTGCCGTTAGCATCGTATTTGAAGGATTTGGCGCCTAAGGTGACGCCCTGATATAAGGTGACGTGATTGCCGATAATGCAGGTCTCGCCGATGACGACACCTGTGCCGTGGTCAATGGCAAAGTATTCACCTATCTGAGCACCAGGGTGGATGTCTATTCCTGTCAGTGAGTGAGCCTGCTCGGTGATGATACGCGGGATGACAGGCACCTTCAACTCGTGTAAACGGTGGGCAATGCGGTAGTGTATCATCGTGTTGACAATGGGATAGCAGAAAATGACTTCGCCGTAGTTGGGTGCTGCGGGATCGTTGTCGAACATGGCTTGAACGTCAGTATAGATGACGCGCTTGATTTCAGGCAGCGAGTCGATGAAGTCCAGCGACAAGCGTTCGGCTTCCTCGTAGGCCCACTCCTTGCTCTTCTTCTGTTGGCAGTCCTCGCAAAACTGCAGGCCATGGGCTATCTGCTTGGTCAGTCGGCGCTGCAATTCTACCATGTGTTCGCCGATGTTATAGCTGCGGATGGTTTCGTCGTTCTGGCGCTTACCGGTGTAGTCAGGGAAGATAATCATCTTGACCAGTGCCACGATGCGTTCTACCTGCTCTACCGACGGTAGCGGCGCCTCGGTTTGGGGCATCATATTTACCTCCTGTTCGGAAAGCCGAGATAGTAGGTCGACATTTTTCAGTAATGTGTCACTTATACGTTTATTCATAAGTCGGGAATATAATTTTGTGGGTTACTCTCTGGGTCAGGCCAGCGTATGCTGGTCGAAGTATTGTAGCACTTCGTCCTTGTAGGTGTCGGAGATGGGTATGAGTTCAGAACCGAAGACGACGCGGAGCCGGTCAAGCTGGTCAGCCTTGGGCATGTGGACGATATAGCTGCGGTGGGTGCGCAGGAATTCCGGACGAGGCAGATATTCCTCGAGCTTTTTCATGTTCATGAGTGATGTCACCTTCGTACCATCGCTGAGGAAAAAGCGTACATAGTCCTTTAAACCTTCGATATAGAGAATGTCGTCGAGCGAGATGCGCACCAGTTTGTAGTCGCTCTTGATGAACATGAAACGGTCCTGTAGGGTGGCCTGTTGACGGACGGAGAAGCTGAACCAGTCGAGGGCTTTGTTTGCTGACTTCAGGAAGTCATCGTACGAGATGGGTTTCATCAGGTAATCCAGGGCAGAGACTTTATAGCTTTCGATGGCATACTGCTGGAAGGCGGTGGTGAAGATAATCTTCGTGTCGTGAGGCAGTATCTTGGCAAATTCTATGCCGGAAAGCTCTGGCATCTGAATATCGAGAAAGAGCAGTTGCGCGGGGTTGTCGCGTAGCTCCTTCATGGCCTCGAGGGCCGATCCGTACGTTCCGATAAGGTTCAGGAACGGCGTTTTCAGGGCGTAGCTCTTTAGCAGGCCTGCTGCCAAGGGCTCGTCGTCAATGATAGCACAATTTATGGTCATAATTCTTTTTCTTTTTTTTATTGGTTTTAACTGGGCTGGTTAAACTAGTTTGAACTAGTAGAACTAGCTTGACTAGCAGAACTAGCTTGACTAGTAGAACTAGCTTGACTAGCAGAACTAGCTTGACTAGCAAATTTTAGTATAATCTTTGACTGATAGATGCGTCCGTCGGCTGTTGGCCCGTGTTCCCATTCGTACTGCTTGGCATACGCCAGGTCAAGCCGGCGCTGCACTTGTTGCAGGCCTATGCCATGACCGCTGTGGTCGGTGGCCGATTTGGGATAATTGGAGTTGCTGATGGCGAGGGTTATCTGCTGGTCGTCGGCCTCTAACGCAATATGGATGAACGAGGATTCCGACGGACTGACACCATGCTTGAAAGCATTCTCGACGAGCGAGATGAACAGCATTGGTGCAACCTCAATCTGAGGGTTTGTCACGGTGGACTTAAAACTGACATCGACTGACTCCGGCAGCCGGATGCGCATCAGGTTGACGTAGTTCTGTAGGAACTCCACTTCGTCGCTGAGAACCACCATCGGTTTCTGGTAGTCGTAGAGGATGTGCCGCAGCATCCTGGACAGCTCCTGAATGGCCTCCTGAGCCTTAACGGTGTCGAAGGCCGTGAGGGCGTAGATGTTGTTGAGCGTATTGAGCAGGAAGTGGGGGTTAATCTGGTTACGCATGTTGCTCAGTTCGGCTTGCACGCGTGCGGCCTCAGCTTCCTTCAGTTTCTGGTCGGCGGTATACCAGCGGCGCGCCAGTGCCAGCGCCGTGGCTCCACTGGCAAAGATGGCCAGATTGAGCGTGTCGCGGGCAATGTATGACAGCGTGGCGATGGGGTTAACGACAGGTCGGTAGCCGGGCATGTACAGCTGGTTGATGTAGTCCATCCAGAAATGGATGAAGATGCCGAAGCTGGTCAGCATCACCACGTTGATGAGCAGGTCGTAGCGGTGCTTGCCGGCCACGAACAACTTGGGCGTCAGGACCAGGTAGTTGAGGTAGAAGACCACGACGAGCAGCAATGGTTGAAGGCACGTCATCAGGTAGAACTCCAGGTTGAAGCTCATGCCTCGCCAAAAGGTGAGGGGCGAGAGGAAGAGATAGGCCCAGAGGGCCAGGTGGCATAGGCCCGCTAGTTTTCTATTCATGACGGATGGCTTCTATTGGGTCCATGTTGGCAGCTTTCTGTGCGGGGATGTAGCCGAAGAGTACGCCGATGGCCACGCAGACGCAGAACGAAACGTAGATGCTCCAGGCCGGGACGCTGCTGGGCATGCCGAACGAGCCCAGTGCCATGCTGGCTGCACAGCCTACGAGGATACCTATCAATCCGCCTGTGACGCTGATAAGTACGGACTCTATCAGGAATTGCAGTGAGATGACAGGACCGGTTGCTCCGACGGCCATGCGCAGGCCAATCTCCTTGGTGCGCTCAGTCACTGAGACAAGCATGATATTCATGATGCCAATGCCGGCCACCAGCAGCGAGAAGGCGGCAGCCACGACGAGGATGAGTGTCACGGTATCCATGGTCGACGACATGGTTTCCATCATCTCGGCCTGCGAGCGGATGGTGAAGTCGTCAGCAGCATCACCCTTTAGCTTGTGGTTGTTGCGCAGTATCTGCGTGAGCTCCTCGATAGCTGCGTCTGATAGCTCCTCTGTCAGTGCTGAGCAGACGATGCTCGAGAACCATGTCTGGGCGGCAATGCGCTTCATGACGGAGGTGTAGGGGGCTATGAAGACGTTGTCCTGGTCCATGCCCCACGAGTTATATCCCTTTGACTTCAGTATGCCAACAATGCGCATGGGGATGTTCTTGAAGCGGATGGTCTTGCCGATGGGGTCGACGTTGCCGCCAAACAG
>ODAI013040147.1_pt1 | contig 11479 bp, 9 predicted proteins | sample 1539321 | NCBI WGS metagenome assembly ODAI01 (sample SAMN02144231, study PRJEB22623) | gut metagenome | biome: sheep rumen | host: Ovis aries | place: New Zealand
CGGTAGATTTATTTAACTTTTTTATCTCTAAGTGTTGCACTTAGTTTGACAATTCACTCGTTGTTTTAGTCCTTAAATCTCTCTTTCGCCTCGTAACTCGTATGAAGGAGTTCGTGAGACTTGTGCGAGTTCGGCTCGCCCAAATAGTCGCGGTATAGTTCGATTATCTGCGGATTTAAGTGCGACGCGCGCAGCGGTCTGCCCTCGTCCTCGCGATAGAGCGCGTCCGCGCGTTTTTGACGATAGGTGTCGAGTATGTCGATATCTTCGTTCGGAAGGAAACACGGTTTAACGTAAGGTTGTCCGCCGCCGGATACGCAGCCGCCTGGACAGCCCATTATCTCTATAAACTGATATTCGCTCTTGCCCTCGCGTATTTGGTCAAGCAAGACTTTCGCGTTTTTCATGCCGTGAGCGACGGCAACTTTGATTATATTGCCTGCAATATTGTAAGTCGCCTCTTTTATACCCTCTAAGCCTCTTACGGCGGTAAGTTCTACGGTCTTTAATTCTTCCCCGCTGAGTTTATACGCCGCGGTACGCAGAGCCGCTTCCATTACGCCGCCCGTCGCGCCGAATATTACGCCCGCGCCGGTGTAATCGCCCACTATATCGTTGTCGAACTCTTCGTCCGGAAGTTTATTGAAGTTGATACCCGAACGCTTGATGAGTTTGCCGAGTTCGCGAGTAGTCAAAACCGCGTCAACGTCCTTAAGTCCGTTGGTTACGAGTTGAGGTCTTTCTTTCTCGTACTTTTTAGCGGTACACGGCATTACTGAAACAACGAACATATCTTCCGGCTTAATGCCGTTCTTTTCAGCGTAATAACTCTTGAGTATCGCGCCGAACATTTCGTGCGGGGATTTACAAGAGGAAAGGTGCGGGATAAGATCGCCGTAATAGTATTCGCAGTAGTTTATCCAACCCGGAGAACACGAGGTTATCATGGGAAGAACTCCGCCGTTGGCGATTCTGTCGATAAGTTCGTTCGCCTCTTCCATAATGGTGAGGTCCGCGCCGAAGTTGGTGTCGAATACCTTTTTAAAGCCGAGACGGCGGAGCGCCGCGACCATTTTGCCGGTAACGGCTGTGCCTATCGGCATGCCGAACACTTCGCCGAGCGCCGCTCTTACCGCGGGAGCGGTCTGAACGACGACGTATTTGCCCGCTTTCATGGCGGCGTCCACTTTATCTATTTCGGAAACTTCCATTAAAGCGCCCGTCGGACATACGCTTACGCATTGTCCGCACAAAAGGCACGGCGAGTTTGCGAAAGATCTGTTCTCGGCAGGAGAAACGTAGGTCTTGAATCCGCGTTTTTCAAAACCGAGGATAGAAAGCCCGTGGGCGTTTTTACAACGCTCTATGCACCTGCCGCAAAGTATACACTTCGAGGTATCTCTCTTTATCGAGGGCGTCAAGTTGTCTATCGTTGCGGGGGTTTTTTCGCCCTGATACATGCCCTCTCTCGCTCCGACGAGTTTGGCGACGTGCAGAAGTTCGCAGTAGTCGTTTTTCTCGCATTGCTGACAGTTTACGTTGTGGTTCGATAAAAGAAGTTCGACCGAAGTCCTTCTCGCCGCAGTAGCCTTGGGCGAAGAAATGGTTATTTCCATGCCCTCCGCAACCGGGTACACGCAAGACGCAACTAAGCCCCTCGCGCCCGTTGCCTCGACGAGACATACGCGGCAAGAGCCTTTCGAGCATTCGCCGTGATTGAACGCGCAAAGCGACGGTATTTCGTAGCCGCAGATCTTTGCCGCCTCTAAAATGGTAAGACCTTCTTCGACTTGATAGGGTATTCCCTCTATTTTAATGTTAATTTTAGCCATTTCACTATCCTCACTTCTTGGATATTGCGCCGAATTTACAAGACGCCATACACATTCCGCACTTGATACACTTGGTCTGGTCTATCACGAACGGTTCTTTGCCGACAACGCCGGAAATCGCGTTTACGGGGCATTGACGCGCGCAAAGACTGCACTTTTTACACTTTTCGGGGTTTATTTCGTAACGCATAAGGTTTTTGCAAACGTGCGCGGGACATCTCTTGTCCACGATATGCGCTATGTATTCGTCTCTAAAGTGCTTTAAAGTGGAAAGTACGGGGTTCGGAGCGGTCTGCCCGAGTCCGCAAAGCGAATTGTTCTTTACGTTCTCAGCCAAAGATTCGAGTTCGGCAAGATCGTCCATAGTCGCTTTGCCGTCGGTTATCTTGGTAAGGATTTCGAGCATCCTCTTCGTGCCGATTCGGCAGGGCGTGCATTTTCCGCAGGATTCGTCGCAGATAAACTCCATATAGAACTTCGCGACGTCGACCATACAGTTATCCTCGTCCATGACTATCGCGCCGCCGGAACCCATCATCGAGCCTTTCGCGATAAGATTGTCGTAGTCGATAGACGCGTCGAGGTCGTCTTTGGTAAGACAGCCGCCCGACGGTCCGCCCGTCTGGATCGCCTTGAACTCTTTGCCGCCCGGTATTCCGCCGCCGATATCGTAGACGAGTTCTCTTAAAGTCGTTCCCATCGGAACTTCAACGAGACCTACGTTGTTTATCTTTCCGCCGAGCGCGAAAACTTTCGTGCCTTTTGATTTTTCGGTGCCGTATTTAACGAACTCCGCCGCGCCCTCTCTCAAAACGAACGGAACGGTCGCGAGCGTTTCCACGTTGTTTATTATTGTCGGTTTCTGCCACAAGCCCTTTACCGCGGGGAACGGCGGACGGGGACGCGGCATACCTCTTTGTCCCTCTATCGAGTTTAAAAGCGCCGTTTCCTCGCCGCAGACGAACGCGCCCGCGCCGAGCCTTATATGCACTCTGAACGAAAAGTCGGTGCCTAAAATATTATCACCCAAAAGCCCTCTTTCTTCGGCTTGTTTTACCGCGATTTTCAATCTGTTTACGGCGATAGGATACTCTGCGCGAACGTAGAAATAACCGTTCTTTGCGCCGATAGCGTAACCCGCTATCATCATACCTTCGATTACCCCTAACGGATTGCCTTCCAAGATAGACCTATCCATGAACGCGCCCGGATCGCCCTCGTCGCCGTTACATACGACGTATTTTTCCTCGCTGTCTTGCGCAAACGCGAACTGCCACTTTCTGCCGGTCGGGAATCCGCCGCCGCCTCTGCCGCGAAGTCCCGAGTCGAGGACTTCTTTTATAACGTCCTCTCTCTTCATATTGAGAGCGCGCTCTAAGCCCTTGAACGCGCCCGCGCCCAAAGCCTCGTCTATGTTTTCGGGATCGATACTGCCGCAGCCGTGAAGCGCTATTCTTACCTGCTTTTTATAGAATGTTATATCCTCTTGTTTGGAAACTTTCTCTTTCGTAGCGGGATCGACGTATAAAAGCCTTTCGACGATTTCGCCGCCCAAAAGGTCCTTTTCGACTATCTCTTCGACGTCCGAAATGCTTACCGTCCTATACAGCGTGTCCTCGGGGTAGATCTTGACGAACGGACCTTGCGAACAGAAACCGAAACAACCGACTTGGTTTACCGTGAATTTGTCCTCGAGACCTTTTTCTTTGATTATCTCCTCGAATTTAGCCTTTATCTCGTCCGAATGCGAAGATAAACAGCCCGTTCCGCCGCAAAGCACGATATGACGCTTGCCGTCCGCGCCCGAGAACTTATCTTCGAGGCATTTGGTGCATTTATCCGTAGTTTGGTTAAGTTCGTCGAAATTATTTATCATTGCGCGCCTCCCATTGCCTTGTATTCGTCAACGATACCGGGAATCGCGCTTACGGATACTTTCGGATACACCGTTCCGTTTATCGAAACCGCCGGAGCGATACCGCACGCGCCTATGCAGCGGAGCGCGTCGAGCGTAAAAAGCCCGTCGTCCGTAGTCTCTCCGGGTTTGATCCCGAGAATTTCGGAAAACTTGTCGATAACCTGTTGCGCGCCTTTGACGTAGCACGCCGTGCCGAGACAGCAGCCTATAACGTATTTCCCCTTCGGTTTGAGCGAGAAGAAAGAATAGAACGTCACTACGCCGTATATCTCCGCCACCGAAATACCCGTTCTCTCGGATACGAGTTCCTGAACTTCGAGCGGAATATAGCCGTATTCTTTCTGAATATCGCTCAAGATCATCATTAGCGGAGTGGGTTCGGAGATATATCTGTCGCATATCTCGTTGATCTTCCCAACCGCCGATTCGCTTAAATGAGCCATGATTGCCCTCCTTTAGTAATAATACATACGTTATTATTATAATACAACCGCAAAAAACTGTCAATAAAAAACCGAGACTTTTTCACCGAAAAAAAATTTTCGCCCGCTTTTGAGGCGAAAATTTTTATCGCTCGAGATTTTTGTAAACCTCTTCCGAAAACCGAACCGTTTCCATGGCGTCTTTGGCGTATTTGTCCGCGCCCATCTTTGCGGCGTATTCTTTCGTCATCACCGCCCCGCCGACGACTATCTTGCACCACGGCGCGCGCTTTTTCACGAGCGCGACGGTCTCTTCCATCGCAGGCACGGTCGTTGTCATAAGCGCGGAAAGACCTAAAAGCGGAGCGCGCAATCCGATCACCGTTTCCGCTATCTTTTCGGGCGGAACGTCTTTGCCTAAATCGGTTACTTTAAAACCGTAATTTTCGAGCAGGAGTTTGACGATGTTTTTTCCGATGTCGTGTATATCGCCCTTGACGGTCGCTATCACGAAATCGCACTTGGAGATTTTAGCGCCCGACGCGTTCTCTTTTATAACGTCGAAAGCGCGCTTTGCCGCCTCGGCGCTCATCAATAGCCCCGGAAGGTATATACGCTTTTCTTCGTAGCCCTTGCCCGCCTCGTCGAGCGCGGGAATTATCTCGTCGTTTATAACATCGAGCGCGCTCTTTTCTTTTAAAAGCGTTCGGGTTATCCTTTCCGCCTCGTCCGAAAACCCTTTACCGACCGCCTCTTTAAGCGTATATACTGCGGCGCTTGCGCTCTCTTTTTTTTCCGTTTTTGCCGCGAACGCAACGTAGTCGGAAAAGTTCTCGTCGTAGCCCGACAGCGCGTTGTACGCCTTTATCGCCGACGCTATCCTCTCCGAAAACGGATTGACTATCGCCGCGTCAAGCCCGGATTTTAACGCGAGCAGTAAAAACGCCGAATTCAATTCGTCGCGCTCGGGCAGACCGAAAGACACGTTGGATATTCCGAGCGAGGTAAACCTACCCGTCTTTTCTTTTATCAGTTCCACCGCTTTAAGCGTGGTCAGCGCGGCGGTTTTATCCGCGCTCACCGTCATGCAAAGCGGATCGAATATTACGTCTTTCGCCTCTACACCGTACTCTTTTGCCCTTTTTAAAATCTTTTCGGCGACCGCAAGTCTGCCCTCGGCGGTTTCGGGTATCCCGTTTTCGTCCAGCGTCAGCGCTATAACGGCTCCGCCGTACTTTTTGACAATCGGGAACACCGTAGCCATGCTCTCTTCTTTTCCGTTTACGGAGTTGACGAGCGGCTTGCCGTTGTATATCCGCATCGCTCTCTCGAGCGCCGCGGCGGACGAAGTATCTATCTGCAGCGGCAAATCCACCACCGCTTGCAGCCTCGATACCGTTTCGGATAGGGTTTCGACCTCTTCGACGTCGGGTATTCCGACGTTTACGTCTAAAACGTCCGCGCCCTTTTCCGCCTGCAGAGCGCCCTCTTTGAGCGCATAGCCGTAGTCCTTTTCGATAAGCGCCTGTTTAAGCCGCTTTTTGCCCGTCGGGTTTATCCTCTCGCCTATAATTATCGGCTTTTTACCGAAGCGCACCTCGTGCGAATACGAAGATATACGAGTGAAGTTTTTTGCCGTTATTTGCGCTATAGGCTTACTTTTGACTTTTTCCGCAAGCAGTTTTATGTACTCGGGAGTTGTCCCGCAACACCCGCCTACCACCCTTACTCCTCTATCTACGGCGTCCGATACGCTGCGCGCAAAATCCTCAGCGGACACGTCGTAAAGCGCTTTTCCGTTTAAATTTTCGGGTATGCCCGCGTTCGGCATAAAGACAGTCGGCAAAGACGAACAGGCAAGCAGTTCGTCTATAACGCCGTTTAATTCTTTCGGTCCGAAAGAACAGTTCGCGCCGACCGCGTCTACGCCTAACCCCTCTAACATACAACTCATCGCCGCGGGCGTCGCGCCCGTCATAAGTTTCCCGTTTTCGCCGTAGGCGTTTGTTACTATAATCGGCAAGTCGCAGTTCTCTTTCGCGGCAAGCACGCACGCTTTCGTCTCGAGACAATCGTTCATCGTCTGGATAAAGATTATCTCCGCGCCGTGTTTTGCCATAAGTTTTACGCTCTCGGCAAAAATTTCTACGGCACGCTCGAATTTAAGATCGCCGAAAGGCTCTAAAAGTTTGCCCGTCGGACCTAAGTCCGCCGCGATGAATTTCGGCTGATCCCCCGCGCTTTGCTCCCGCGCAGTCTTTACGTTTTCTATCGCCGCGGCGATCACTTCTTCGAGTTCTTCGCGCTCGTAATGCAATAAATTCGCGCCGAAAGTGTTAGCCGAAACGACGTTCGCGCACGCCTCGTAATACGCCCTGTGTAAGGCTATCAACTCTTCTTTTTTGGTAACGTTCCAACGCTCGGGCAGTTCGCCCGCTTTAAGCCCCATCTTTTGAAGTTCGGTACCGGTCGCGCCGTCGAGTATTACGTTGTTCTCTCTTAAAAATTTTCTGAAATCCATATTATCTTTTAAATTCGCACCCGCTAAGGCAATTTTCGCAGGCGTTTTTATCGCACTCCGAAAGGCTTTTGCCTATCCCCGCTATCGCCGTTACCGACTTTGACGGAGACATTAAAAGTCCGTCGTTTAAAGTTACGCCTATCCGCTTTTCAGGGTTTAACAGCGCAAAAACGTCCCTCTGCGCCTCAAGCGGAAGATCGCCGTAACCGGGCGAAAACCTTCCGGCGAGTTTTTTGCCCGTTTCCGCCGCGTAGTCGGAAAGAAATCTATCCGTAAAACTCTCTATCCTCTCCGCGCCGTAGGCTTGGAAGATAAGCGCGCGCGACGGATTTACTTCCGAATACTTTTTTATAAGTCGGTCAATGCCGATACCCATAGTACACGCGAACACGAGCGCCTCGTCGCACCCGGAAAGCGCCGCGGCGAGGTTCTTGCTCTTGAATTGCACGCCGAAAATCGTCGAAACGTCGCCGCTTACATAAAGCGGCGACGCCGAATAGCATACAGAATATACCGCGGCGTTCTCTCTTTCGCCTTCGGCTATGCAGGAATTTATTAAAGCGATAAGATTATCGTCCGTTTCCCTCGCGCCGGAATACCTCGCTATTTCAGAAATATTCGCCTCTACTCCGCGATAGGTCTTTACGCAGACTTTATGCGTCATTTGCCTAAAATTCCCGAAAGATTGTTCTTTATCTTCTCGGCGACGTCCGGTTTATTCATCGTGTAGACATGTACGTTCTTTACGTTGTTGGCGTATAAGTCGATTATCTGCTCCGTAGCGTAGGCTATACCCGCCTGTTTCATCGCCTCCGCGTCGGAGCCGAATCTGTCGACGAGGCTCTTGAACCGCTTAGGCATAAACGAGCCTGAAAGTTTTACGGCGCGCTCGACTTGCTTTGCGTTGGTTATCGGCATTACGCCCGCCACGATCGGGAGGTTTATCCCCGCCTCGCGTATCTTGTATAAAAAAGCGTACAGCAAGTCGTTATCGAAAAACATCTGCGTCGTCAAAAAGTCGCAGCCCGCGTCCGCCTTTTCTTTAAGGTGCAGAATATCTTCCCTGCTCGAAGAACTTTCGGGGTGAACTTCGGGGTAACACGCTCCGCCTATGCAAAAATCATAGCCGCTATCCTTTATTTCGCGGATAAGGTCTATAGCGTAGCGATAGTCCCACTTGCTCCTGTCCTCAGCCGCCATATATTCGGGTATATCGCCGCGTAGCGCCATGACGTTCTCCACGCCGCTATCTGCCATTTCCGCTATGCGGCGTTTTACGGTTTCACGGCTCGAGGACACGCAAGTCAAATGCGCCAGAGTTTCCACGCCGTACACGGATTTCACGTTCTTCGCTATGTCCAAAGTATATTTACTCGTCCCGCCGCCCGCGCCGTAGGTAACGCTTACGAAAGACGGTTTAAGCGCGGCTATCTTTTCGGTAGCGAGTTTAACTTCTTCAAACGCGCCGTCAGTCTTTGGCGGAAACACCTCGAAAGACAGCGAGAGTTCTTTTCGGTTAAGTATTTCGGTCAGTTTCATTTATTCAAATTATCCGATATATTTGAGCAATAACTCGCTTAAATCTTTCTTTGAAGAAAGTCCGACGACTTGTTCTTTCGCCTCGCCGCCGACGAATACTATGAGCGTAGGTATAGCCGAAACGCCGTATTTAACCGCGAGAGATTCGCTCTCGTCAACGTTGATCTTGACGATTTTTACCTTGCCGTTTAAGTCGGGCGCTATTTCTTTTAAGACTTCGCCCTGCATCTTGCACGGCATGCACCAGGACGCCCAGAAATCCACGAGGACGGGTTTATCCGCCTTAAGCACTTCGGTTTCAAATTCGTTTTCCAAAATTTCGACAATGTTTTCCATAAAATCACTCCTCGTTTTATTTTATTATGCCCTAAAGCCGTCTTTTTAGCGCATTTAAAGCAAATTATCCTTAGGTTTATTCAGCAGAGAAATATCTCGTTATATCTTCGATTTTTACCTCTTCTTCGGTTCCGTCAGCCATATTTTTAACCTTGCAAAGTCCCGCTATAAGTTCGTTATCGCCCAAAGTTAAAACGTATTCGGCTTTTATCTTGTCGGCGTATTTGAACTGCGCCTTTATTCCCCTGCCCGCGTGGTCGAGTTCGGCTTTTACGCCGCTTTTTCTTAAAGCGCAAACCGTCTCGAACGCTTTTTCGTAAGCCTTTTCGCCGATCGCGGCAATGAAAACTTTTACACGCTCGTCTTGCGGAATTTCAGAGTTTTCCGCCTCCATCAGCATAAGCGCGCGTTCTATTCCCATGCCGAAACCTACACCGCAAGTCGGCGCGCCGCCTAAACTCTCTATCAGGTTGTCGTATCTGCCGCCGCCGAGAACGGTGCCTTGCGCGCCGAGCGAAGTCGTAACAAACTCAAACACGGTTTTGGTGTAATAGTCAAGCCCGCGAACTATATACGGATTTATTTCGTACTCGACGCCGGCAACGTTTAAAAGCGTCTTTAATCTCTCGAAATGCGCTTTGCAATCGTCGCAAAGATATTCGGTTATCTTAGGCGCGTCGACGCACAGGCGCTTGCATTTTTCTTCCTTGCAGTCGAGAATCCTAAGCGGATTTTTATTGTATCTCTCGCGGCAAGTAGGACAAAGCCCGTCGAGTTTATCCGAAAAATAGCCCTTAAGCGCGGCGTTGTACTCTTTTCTGCACTTGCCGCAGCCCATTGAGTTTAATTCGAGTTTGACCTTTAATCCGAGCGACGTCAAAAGATGATTTGCCATAGTTATCACTTCCGCGTCGGTATCCGCGCCCTCGCCGCCGTATATCTCCACGCCGAATTGATGGTGTTCTCTAAGTCTGCCCTTTTGCGGATTTTCATAGCGGAAAACAGGCGTAATATAATACATTTTAAGCGGCATTGCGGTGTTGAAAAGTCCGTTTTCGATAAAACTTCTCGCTACCCCCGCCGTGCCTTCCGGCTTAAGCGTCATGCTCCTGTCGCCTTTGTCGGTAAATGTGTACATCTCTTTGTTTACCACGTCCGTAGTCTCGCCTACGCCCCGTAAAAAGAGTTCGGTATGCTCGAAAGTGGGCGTGCGTATCTCTTTGAGCGAATACAGCCCCGCTATCTTTCTCGCCATGCCCTCGATATATCTCCATTTGTACGATTCTTCCGGCAATACGTCTTTTGTGCCTTTAGGTATGTTTATCATGTCTTTCTCCGATTATAAAATGTATTTCTTAACGCTCTGCATTGCGATTATCGTCGATAGGTGTTCTTCAACGTATTTTTCGTCGATGACGACTTTGGTAAGCGGTATGTCCCCACCCGCGTTGAACGAAATGTCCTCTAAAAGGTTTTCCATTACCGTATGCAGACGCCTCGCGCCTATATCCTCTTTCGTGGCGTTTATATCGGCGGAAACCTCGGCGATCTTCGCTATCGCGCCGTCGGTAAATTCTAAATCGATATTGTCTACGCCGAGAAGTTTCGCGTACTGACCGGTTATGGCGTTCTTCGGAACGGTGAGTATCTTTATGAAATCTTCCTTTGAAAGGCTGGAAAGTTCGACCTTTATCGGGAATCTGCCCTGAAGTTCGGAAATCAAACCCTCTCCCGCGGAGACGTGGAACCCCCCCGCCGCGATAAACAGGATATAGTCGGTCTTTACCATGCCGTACTTGGTGTTCACGGTACAACCCTCGACTATGGGAAGTATATCCCTTTGCACGCCCTCGCGCGAAACGTCCGCGCCGCCGCGGTGGTTACTTCCGCCGGCTATTTTATCTATCTCGTCGATAAATATTATTCCCTCTTCTTCCGCGCGGCGAACGCCCTCGGCTTTTACCGAATCGTTGTCGATGAGTTTGTCGCTCTCTTCCGCGATTATCGCTTTAAACGCCTCGGCGACTTTAACTTTGCGCTTTCTGCGCTTTTTCGGCATAAAATCCCCGAAAATCGAGCCTATCGTTATTTCCGTGTTCATCCCGCTGCCGAGATCCAGTTTCTTCGGCTCTTCTACGAGGTCCACTTCGACCGTCATATCGTCGTACTTCCCCGTCCGTAGTCCCTCTAAGATATTGTTTTTGAATATCTCGTCGGGAGTATCGCCCTGATTATCTTTAAGCGCCTCGGATATGACTTTTACCATCTGCTTTTCCGCCATCTTCGTGGCGCGCTCGGATACCAAGGCGTAATTCTCGTCCTTGACCATTCTTACACTCGCCTCTACGAGGTCTCTCACCATCGATTCCACGTCTCTTCCGACGTAACCGACTTCGGTGTACTTGGTCGCCTCTACCTTTATAAACGGCGCTTTCACGAGACGCGCAAGTCTCCTCGCTATCTCGGTTTTACCTACGCCCGTAGGTCCTTTCATTATTATGTTCTTAGGCGTTATCTCTTCGCGTTCTTCTTCGGTCAGACAACTCCTTCTGTATCTGTTTCTGAGCGCGACGGCTACCGCCCTTTTCGCCTTTTCCTGTCCGATTATATATTTGTCTAATTGATTTACTATCTCTCTCGGAGTTAAATTCATATTCCTTTCTCCTTAAACCACTTCGCACTTAATGTTGTCGTTAGTGAAAATACATATGCGGCTGGCGATTTTAAGCGCTTTGGTCGCTATCTCGTCCGCCTCGTAATCGGTCTCTTCGTACAAAGCCCTTGCCGCCGCCAAAGCGTAATCCCCGCCGCTGCCTATGGCGCATACGCCGTCGTCGGGCTCTATGACTTCGCCCGTTCCCGATACTATGAGCAGATTTTCCTTGTCCGCGCATATCATCATCGCCTCGAG
>ODAI013205674.1_pt1 | contig 11479 bp, 13 predicted proteins | sample 1539321 | NCBI WGS metagenome assembly ODAI01 (sample SAMN02144231, study PRJEB22623) | gut metagenome | biome: sheep rumen | host: Ovis aries | place: New Zealand
AACCCGCTCGGCTGAACTATTATGCATGCTCCCAAGCGGAATCGAACCGCTATCTACAGCTCCGGAGGCTATCGTTCTATCCATTATACTATGAGAGCAATTTTCACTTAACCAAGTTTACGGCTCATCTGGTCCTGGTTGTCCGCAAAGCCCAGAGCGGTTTCCCTGGTGATTTTCCCGCTCCTGCAGAGGGCAAGGATCGCCTGATCCATCGTGTTCATCCCTTCGGAGCTTCCGGAGGCGATCGCATTTTCGATCTGATGGTCCTTGTTGTCACGGATCATGCTGCGGATCGCACCGTTGACATGCATGACTTCAAATGCCGCAACCAGATCTCCGTCCGTGCCGGGCAGCAGCTGCTGCGATACTATGGAATGAAGCACGGATGAAAGCTGTACGCGGATCTGTCCCTGCTGTTCGCTCGGGAAAGTATCGATGATACGGGCAATGGTGCTGACGGCTCCTCTCGTATGCAGAGTGCCGATCACCAGATGGCCTGTTTCCGCTGCCGTCATCGCCGTACGGATCGTCTCGTAATCACGCATTTCTCCCAATAGAATAACATCCGGGGCCTGTCTGAGGCAAGCCCTTAATGCGGACTGATAATCCGCCGTATCGATGGACACCTCTCTCTGGCTTACGATACTTTTGTTATGTCTGTGCAGATATTCGATCGGGTCTTCCAGTGTAATAATGTGGCAGGCGCGCGTCCTGTTGATCCTGTCGATCAGGCAGGCCTGCGTCGTCGATTTACCGCTCCCGGCTGAGCCGCTTATTATTATAAACCCATTTGAAACTTCTGCAAGCCCCATTATTTCTTCTGTGATATGCATGGACTGCCAGTCCGGGATCGTAAATGCAATCACACGGATGACCGCCGCCATGGAGTTGCGCTGCATATAGGTATTGACCCTGAACCTCGCGACACCGGCAACGGCAAAGGAAAAGTCATCATCCCCGGTCGAAAGGAATCTGTCGATGGATCTTCCGGAAAGCTCATAAATATTGCGGATCAGGACCTCCGTATCAGCAGGCAGCATTCTCTCGCCCAGCTCCTCGATCTTTTTATCCATCTTGAAGCAGACCGGTCTTCCGGCAACGATAAACATATCCGACGCGTGCTTTCTCTTACCTGCCTCTTCTTCCGGAATTTCCGAGCCGTCCGCATTAATTTTCCCGGCTGCATATTTTAAATAATCTAAAAGTTCCATCTTTATCCCTCTGCACTTAACTGCCAAAACCGAATCCGCCGTCCCAGACCTCCAGACTGTCGTCCGGGATCCAGTCCTCTTCTGCCGGCGCGCTCTGCCATCTGAGGATCTTATAGTCCTCTCCGTCGATCTCCACCTCGACCAGGAGCTCCTGCGAGGAGGAAATGCTGACCTGGTAAGAATAAAGCTCACCGCTTTCGTTTCCGCTGCCTGAGGAGCCGCTGCCCCCGCCGCTTTCGATCCGGCTGACGCCGTCCGGCAGGACGCCCTCTCTCAGGCCGGCAAGGATCTCCTCCGCTTTATGCTCCGCCTCATAATAAGCCCTGACATGCTCCGCTGTAGTATCGCCGAGACGTTTATCCGCAAGCGCGGAAGAAATCGTCAGCATCGCAAATACCGTAAGACTTAAGACCGCAAAAATCACAAGCAGGGAACTGCCTCCCACAAGCGGCGCCTGGTCAAAATTTTTTTTCTTTCTTTCCATATCAGTCCGCCGCCTTCTGCCATGCTGCCGTAAGTGCAAATAATTCCGTACCGTCCGCTGTCCTCAGGACCCGGATCTCAGCCGTGCCGAGAAAGTCTCTTCCGCTTTCGGTTTCTGTTATTTCAAGACGATACTCGCCGTCCTGAACCGTCTGTTCCCAGTCGGCCCCATATTCGGCTGACAGGCTCTCTCCGTCCGTCCTGCCGCCCAGGATCACGGCCGCCGCCTCCAGATCCCCGCCGCAATGCCTGACGGTTTCGGCCGCGCTCTGTACGATGGTCACAGCCCTGTCGCGTTCCGCACAATTCCTGGAGATTCTGTCCGCCCTGGCAAAAATACCGACGCAGACAGCCGCCGCAAGGGCAAAAACCAGGACCATGACCGACATCTCGATCAGCGCAAGAGGTGCTTTACTCTTCATCCGGTACGCCCTCCTTGTCTGCAACATTCAGGATCAGCCGGACACTGTTCTTCTCATCCGGAGCCGTCACCTCAGCCCTGAGCAGTCCGTCTTCGATCCCGACAGCCAAAGCATCCGCCCGGATCACGTTTTCCCCGTATTCAGGCAATGCTTCCTCTGTATCATCTGTAAAAAGCTCGCACAGGTACCCTTCATGGCAATAGACGTAAGTCACGTAGTCCGTTCCTTCGATATCTTCATGCAGCAGAAGTGCGCTTCCGTCTCCGAAATCCGCAGCCTCGACCCGTTCCGCCTGATGCACCCTGGTCACCAGATACTGCGCACAGGTCCTGCGATAGTAGTTGCTGCTGTTTCTGGCAGAGAGCCTCCGGTATACGCCGGTCCCCGTAAACAGCACAAGAAGCACGCAGACTGCAAATACCCCGAACAGAAGCATCGCCGTCACAGTTTCGATATGATGTTTTTTCGTGCTGGAGCTCTTCATCTTTCCTTCTTCAAAACAGTGATGTCCGGCATGAGATTTTCCGCAAATATACTGTAATCCACAACATATCTGCTTTCATCGATCCTGATGCCGTAATGCTCGACCAGATAATCCAGAGTGTCCGGATAGACACCCTCATCCGCATAGCAGGCAGCCGCCCCTCTCCGGATCGCTTCCTCAAGCTGCCTCTGCTCTTCTCCGGAATAGCCCCGGCTCAGATTGGCAACAGCCGTAAAGAAAAACAGGAGGGCGCAGAGTGCGATCAGGGGAAACAGCAGGCCGCGGAACATTTCGATCGTATTCCTGATACTCATTTATGTCTCCCTCATCCGATTGCAGTCATGATGTTCATCAGCGGCAGCATGACCGAAAGAAGGATCACGCCGACCAGCACTGAGCTGCACAATACCAGTGCGGGCTCGATCTGACCGACAAATTCCTCGACCGCATTGTCCGCCCTTTCGCTCAGCCTGTCTGCGATCTGCGCCGTCACGCGGTCTCCGCTCCCGCTCTTTAATCCGAGCTCTAAAAGACGGCATTCATTGACAGGCATTACACCGGAGACCTTCATTGCTTTAGAAAGCTCCATCCCGTCGTCCATACTGCCCAGACAGTCATCACAGCGCTTCTTTGCCGCCGGGGTCTCCTCCAGCAGGGATGCCGCCAGGGAAACCGCATTTTCCACCGGCAGGCCGCTGCTGTAGCCCATGGAAAAGGCCTGGGCAAAATGCGCCTCGTTGAGTTTGCGGGAAATGCCGCTGTCCCCGAATCTTTTCCTCCAGAAGGAAAGGATCTTTTCCCGGAAGGAAGGGACTGCTGAAAATGCCGCAAGGCCCAGCACTATGATGCCAAGCAGGATGCAGAGCACCGGCATTGCGCTGTCAAGCGCTTTTCCGAGACTTAAAAGTCCCCCTGCCACGCCGGTCAGGCCGCTGCCGAGATCGCGGTATACCTGGTCAAAAACGGGAAGCACGCGTGAAAGCAGCACAATGATCACGATCAGCATGATCAGCATCAGGATCGCCGGATACATAACGGCAGAACGGATGCGCCGTTCCATGCGGACACGGTCATCGTAATAATCCGACAGTGCATTCAGCGTCTCCTCAAGTTTTCCGGACTGCTCGCCCACATCCAGAAGTCTCGTCGCATATTTCGGAAGCTGTCCCGTCTCTTCGAGCGCACGGCTCAGGGAAGCTCCGTCGTCCATTTTTGCGGAAGCGGAATCCAGCATGCTTTTCACCGCCGGTTCCGTCTCATCGCCGCCGAGCATATTGAGCGCATCTGCTGCCATAATGCCCGAATGGAGGAGCAGGGCGGTTTCCCTGCACACATTACTGATTTCTTCATTTGTCAGTTTTCTTTTTTCCATACTGTTTCTCCTGCCGCAGCCCTCATCCGGCCATCTGAATCGCGTTTATTCCGTCAATAGAAAAATTTTGCAGTATAATTGGTGCCGTCTCCGATAAATTTCATCACTTCATCGCTGGAGCCCGCGGATGATGCAAATGTCGGGTCCAGGCGATGCCATTTGGATCCGTCAAATTTGATGGCCTCCGTGATCCAGCCGGTTTCCTTTGTCCAGACATCGATCCAGGCATGATAAGCCGTGCCCGCATATCCGACCACCAGCTTGCAGGGTATTTTCTGGCTCCGCAGCATGCCTGCCATCAGTGCACCGTAATCAAAGCAGATTCCCTTCCGTGTGAGCAATACATCGTCCAGAACCGGAAGGTATCCGCTTTTGACATTGACAGCGAGTTCCTGGTCATAGGTGATATCCCCTACGACATAATCATAGACTGCAGCCACCTTCTCAAGATCCTTTTTGCCGCTGCACAGGGTCTCAGCAAGCTTTACAGACTTCGGCGCATGCGCATAGTCCACAAACTGGTTGCTGACCAGAAACGGGGCAAACTCGTCCTTCACCTTCACATCCATGCCGGCGGTCAGCACATTGGCATATTTCTGGCCGCTGACATTTTCAAAGACCGTGACCTTATAAGCTCCGTTCCCGTCTGAAAGAGAAAAGGTATAATCCGGTCCGGGGACGATATCATAGATATATTCGGTAGCGGGGCCCTTGACCTTGACCTTCAGCCGCTTCGCAGTGGTGCCGGTATACTGAACGCGGATATAGCCTTCTGCGGTTGCTGAATAATCGATCCTGGCCCTCTCGTTCTTTTCAATACCCGAGCCGGCAACGGTCGCTGCATAACCAGAAATGCTGCCGCAAACACACAGCGAAACACTCAGCGTTAATACGGCAGCAAACAGGATTAAACTCTGTTTAATTTTCGGACAGAACCAAAACATTCAGAATTATTTATTATAATTTACAATGCTTCCAAAATCCTTCTTCAGAGAAGCGCCGCCGATCAGACCGCCGTCGATGTCTGCCATTGCAAGCAGCTCGGCAGCATTGCCGGCATTCATGGAACCGCCGTAAAGAATGCGGATCTCCTCAGCTGTCTCAGCGTCATAGAGCTCTGCAATATATTTACGGATATCCGCGCAGACCTCTTCTGCCTGTTCGGAGGTGGCGGTCACGCCGGTACCGATGGCCCAGATCGGCTCGTAAGCGATCACGACGCCCTTTGCCTGCTCCGCAGATACGCCGTCAAATCCGATCCTGATCTGCTCACGGATCAGAGAAAGCGTAAGTCCCTGCTGCCTCTGCTCAAGAGACTCTCCGCAGCACATAATCGGAATCAGTCCGTGCTCAAGCGCTTTCTTCAGCTTCTTATTGATGTCTTCATCAGTCTCGCCAAAATAACCTCTTCTCTCGGAATGGCCCATGATGACATATCTGACACCTGCATCGCAGAGCATCTCAGCAGAGATTTCTCCGGTATAAGCGCCCTTTTCCTCAAAATAGAGGTTCTGTGCGCCAATTGCGACATTTGTGCCCTTTACCGCTTCCACTGCCGGAATGATATCGATTGCCGGCACGCAGTAGCATACATCTACCTCATCATTGCAGACTAAGTCCTTCAGATCGGCGATCAGCGCGACAGCCTCTGACGGTGTCTTATTCATTTTCCAGTTTCCTGCGATCAGTTTTCTACGCATATCAAATCTCCTGTCTATTTGTAACTATTCTTCCGAGGTCCCGGAAACGGGCCCTCTCCCCGCTCCGTGCCCGAATGTCCAAGGCGCAGAAAGGGTCATTCGGGCGCTCCGTATGGGGCAAACCCTCAGCCCCCGTTCCCGGGCTCCCCAGGTTTAATAGTTTACGTCTGATTTACTTCTCCTGGATGCAGACAACGCCCGGAAGAGCCTTGCCCTCAAGATACTCCAGAGATGCGCCGCCGCCTGTGGATACATGCGTCATCTTATCTGCAAAGCCAAGCTTCTTCACTGCAGCAACAGAGTCGCCGCCGCCGACAACGGTGATCGCATCGGTCTGTGAAAGTGCCTCGGCAACTGCGAAGGTACCCTTTGCCAGATCCGGGTTCTCGAAGACGCCCATCGGTCCGTTCCAGACAACTGTCTTCGCATTTTTGATCTCGTTGGAGAACAGCTCGATCGTCTTCGGTCCGATATCCAGGCCCATCACATCATCCGTAATCTTGTCGCTGTCCACATAGCAGATATCGATCTTGGCATCGATCGGATCCGGGAATGCAGCCGCAACAGCGGTGTCGATCGGAAGGAGCAGCTTCTTGCCAAGCTTTTCAGCCTTTGCGATCATCTCGCCGCAGTACTCGATCTTGGTATCATCCAGAAGAGACTTGCCGGTGTTATATCCCTTTGCCTTCAGGAATGTATATGCCATGCCGCCGCCGATGATCAGTGTGTCGCACTTCTCAAGGAGATTGGAGATAACGTTCAGCTTGTCAGCAACCTTTGCGCCGCCGAGGATCGCTACGAACGGGCGCTCCGGATTCTCTACAGCATTGCCGAGATACTCGATTTCCTTCAGCATCAGATAGCCGACAGCATTTTCCTTTACATAATCCGTCACGCCTACTGTAGAGCAGTGAGCCCTGTGTGCGGTACCGAATGCATCATTGACATAAACATCGCAGAGAGATGCAAGATCCTTTGAAAAGGTCTCAACGTTCTTCTCCTCCTCCGGTCTGAATCTGGTATTCTCAAGAAGGATCACATCGCCGTCCTGCATTGCCTCTGCAGCTGCCTTTGCGTTCGGTCCCACAACTTCCGGATCCGCTGCAAATTTTACTTCCTTGCCCAGCAGCTCGGAAAGTCTGACTGCAACCGGTGCCAGGGTCAGCTCCGGCTTGTAAGCTCCCTTCGGCTTGCCGAGATGAGAGCAGAGGATCACTCTGCCGCCGTCATTCATAAGCTTCTTGATCGTCGGAAGTGCAGCCTGAATACGGTTATCATCCGTGATTTTTCCTTCCTTCATCGGCACGTTAAAATCACATCTTACAAGGACCTTTTTGCCCCTGACCTGGATGTCGTCAACTGATTTCTTGTTAAGCTTTGCCATTTTACTTTTTTCCTTTCCCCTATATATAAACTACATAAACTGTCCGGCCGTTTCCGGCACAGTTACTTTCTTATCGTGATAATTCCCTCTTTGGACAGGATCTCCTTCATCATTCTGAGTACCTTTCCTCTGTGGGATATCTTGTTTTTCTCTTCCTCCGACAGCTCTCCGGATGTCCTGCCGAACTCCGGCAGATAAAAGATCGGGTCATAGCCGAAGCCCTCTTTGCCCCTTGATTCCCAGGCAATGCTTCCGCGCATCTCGCCCTCGGCGCCGAATACGCGTCCGTCTTCCGTGATTGCGGCAATGTGGCAGACAAAGCCCGCGCCGCGTTTCTCCTCCGGCACATCTTTAAGCTGATCCAGAATGGCCGCGTTCTTGATCTTATAATCCGTATCGTGACCCATATAACGGGCAGAATGGACTCCGGGCGCCCCGCCGAGACAATCGATGCACAATCCGCTGTCGTCCGCCATGATGACCGTGCCTGCCAACTCACCGCGTTCCTTCAGGATCTCATAGATCTCACCCACCTTGATCACGGCATTTTCCGCAAAGGTCTCCCCGGTCTCCTCCGCCTCGGACTTGAGTCCCAGCTCCTTCAGCGAAAAAATCTCCGCATCCACATCTGCCAGGATATCCCTGATCTCTCTCATTTTGCCGGCATTTCCGGTTGCAAATACGATCCTCATTATTGTACCATATCTTCCTTTAATTTCGGCGGTTTTCTGCCGGGATACGAATAAAAATATGTCTTCATCATCCCGTTGTAGATTTTCCTGTTGCGTTCCGCCTTTCTGCCGATATCCTTTTCGGCATTTTCGTAAGCAGTGATCAGATACATGCTCCAGTCGTCGAGCGCCGCAAATCGCTCCCCGAGCGCACGGTAAACGGGCGGCAGGTCCGCCTTGTCCTCGAGCCGTTCGCCATAGGGCGGGTTGGTAATGATAAAGCCGTATTTCTTCGGGTGACTGAGCTCGGCGACATCTCTCTTCTGGAAATGTATCAGGCCGGAAACTCCGGCAAGCGCGGCATTTTCCCTGGCTGCCCTCAAGGCCTCCTCATCAATGTCATATCCCTGGATATCCGTCCTGTCCCCGAGATTTCTAAGGCCCTCCGCCCTGATCTCCCTGGCTTCGTCATAGGCCTCGTACCAGAGCTTCTTTTCGATCAGGTTTTTCCAGGACGTCGCAGCAAAATTCCGCTCCATTCCGGGCGCGATCCCCGCGGCCATCATGGCTGCCTCGATGCAGAAGGTCCCGGATCCGCAGAAAGGATCTACCAGGATCCTGTCACGGCTCCAGGGCGTCAGCATGATCAGTGCGGCTGCCAGCGTTTCCGTAATCGGCGCCTTGACCGTAAACCTGCGGTAGCCTCTTTTGTGCAGGCTGTCGCCGCTGGTATCGAGTCCGATCGTGATCCTGTCCTTGTAGGCAGATACCCGGAGCGCGTAAGCCGGTCCGTCCATCGGAAGTCTCTCGTCTTCCCTGCCGTATGCCTTCTGAAGTCTTCTGACGATGGCCTTCTGGATGATCGTCTGGAAATCCCTCGGCGAGAACAGCTTCGATTTGACCGAAGCCGCCTTGGCGACCCAGAACCTGCCGTTCCAGGGCAGATAGTCCTCCCAGTTCACGGCATAGACTGCTTCAAAGAGCTCCTCCCAGCTGCGTGCCTCCAGCTCGCAGACTCTGATCAGGATCCTCTCTGTTGTGCGCAGAAAAATATTGGAACGGCAGACTGCCCGTTCATCACCGGCAAATAGGACCTTTCCATCCGAAACCTCAAGGATCTCCATCCCGAGTCCGAGTATTTCCTTTTTGGTGCAGGCCTCCAGCCCGAAATGGCAGGGCGCGATCAGGTCGTATTTCACCAGCCGCCTCCTCTTGTACGCCCGAGCAGCCATATGATCAGGAAGATCATGCAGATCGGTGCCAGCACCGGGCTGGCAGCGCCGAGCAGCGCGCCGATAAAGGAGAATACGCAGAAAATGATCAGCAGGATCAGGATGGCTGTAAAGCAGCCGAAATTATAGACCCTGATGCCGCCAAACGGGTCAGGGCTCTGCTCGCGGCCGCCGCGGACAGTCTCCTGCCCGCCGTCCTCAAAGGCGCTGCCTCCTGTATACCCGCCGCTTCCATAGCTGCCGCCGCCGTAGGAGCTGCTGCTGCCATAAGATCCGCGTCCTGCATTTCCATACATTTCTTTGGAAAAATCGATATCGTCACCGGATCCCGGCACGCCGTCAGGACCGCTTTTTTCCGCATCAATAATCGACCGCGCGATCAGCTGCGGATCCCCGAGATCCTCCAGGACTTCGCTCACGCTTCTCCCGCCGGCAGCCTCCCGGTCAATATAGTCGGAGTAAAAATCTATCCTGCTGCGGATCATGGATTCCGGCAGTTCATAGGATAAGTATTCCTTCAGTTTTGAGAGATATTCTCTTTTGTTCATTCCTTCTCCACAACTGCAATGCCGAGCTCATCAAGCTGCTTGGGATCTACCTCGGAAGGCGCGCCCATCATGGCATCGGAAGCATCCTTCAGCTTCGGGAACGCCATCACGTCGCGGATGCTTTCCGCGCCTGCCATCCACATCGCAACTCTGTCCAGGCCGTATGCAAGTCCTGCATGCGGCGGAACACCATATTTAAATGCCTCAAGCAGGAAGCCAAACTGTTTGTTCGCCTGCTCCGGCGTAAATCCAAGTACGGACAGCATCTTTTCCTGAATGTCGGCCTGATGGATACGGACACTGCCGCCTCCGATCTCCGTGCCGTTCAGAACAATGTCATATGCCTTTGCGCGGACTCTGCCCGGATCGGAATCGATATACTGCCAGTCCTCGTCCATCGGCATGGTAAACGGATGGTGCATCGCGGTAAAGCGCTGCTCCTCCTCACTCCACTCGAGGAGCGGGAACTCCGTTACCCAGAGGAACTTCCAGGCCGTTTTATCGATCAGGTCCAGCTGCTTTCCGAGCTCCAGACGGACATTTCCAAGCACATTGCGGACAATGTTCAGCTTATCCGCGGCGAATACGAGAAGATCGCCTTTTTCCGCGTCCATTGCCTTGATCAGGGCGTCGGTTTCCTCCGGCGTCATGAATTTTGCGAAGGAGCTCTTATGACTGCCGTCCTCCGCCGCATTGACACACAGATATGCCAGGCCCTTTCCTCCGAACAGCTTTGCGACATCTGTCAGGGCATCGATTTTCTTTCTCGGCATATGTCCCTCACCCGGAACACGGATGCCGCGCACGACACCGCCTGCCTCCACGGCGTTCTTAAATACGGAGAAGCCGCTGCTGCCTGCGATTTCCGAAACATCGCGGATCGGAAGACCGAAACGCAGATCCGGCTTATCGGAGCCGTAAACATCCATCGCTGTCTGCCAGGTCATTCTCTGGATCGGGATCTCCACGTCCACATTCAGGACATCCTTGAACATGCGCTTGATCAGGCCCTCGTTGACCTCGATCACAGTGTCCACATCCGCAAAGGAAAGCTCCATATCGATCTGGGTGAACTCCGGCTGGCGGTCCGCTCTCAGATCCTCATCGCGGTAGCAGCGCGCAAGCTGGAAATAGCGGTCAAAGCCAGATACCATCAGCAGCTGCTTCAGAAGCTGCGGCGACTGCGGAAGTGCATAAAACTCGCCCTGGTGTACTCTGGATGGCACCAGATAGTCTCTGGCTCCTTCCGGCGTGGATTTGATGAAGGTCGGCGTCTCGATCTCGAGGAAGCCGTTCTCATCCATATAGTTTCTGACACTGATCGCGAGCTTTGAGCGCAGCGCGATATTTCTCTGAAGCGGAGCTCTTCTGAGGTCCAGATATCTGTACTTCAGGCGCAGCTCCTCTCTGGTATTCGTCTCATCCTCGATCTGGAACGGAAGCACAGCGGATTCGCTTAAGATCCGCAGATCCTTTGCCTCGACCTCGATCGCTCCGGTCGCAATATTTGTATTCGCATCCGTACCGCGGCTGCGGATCTCGCCGGTTACTGCGATACAGTACTCGCTGTGCAGCGTGCCCGCCTTTGCAAATACCGCGCTTCCGCAGATATCCTCCTCAAATACAGCCTGGATGATGCCGCTGCGGTCGCGGATATCCGTAAATACAAGTCCGCCTTTATTTCTGGATTTCTGGACCCATCCCATGACGGTGACGGTCCTTCCGATATCATTTACTGTAAACTCTGCGCATCTTGCGGTCCTTTTCAGACCCTGCATGCTCTCTGCCATTGTTTTATTCTCCACCTTCTGATTATTTGCGTTTTCTGTTTTGCTTTCGCAGGCTGCTCCGACCCGCCAATGCCGAAACCACGCGGAATGCAATTCCAACGGTCTTCCGGCTTGTCTATCCTCGAAACCTGCTATGCACGCAGGTTTCTACGGCTATCCTGCGCCATAAGACCTGGAATTGC
>ODAI011422045.1_pt1 | contig 11478 bp, 9 predicted proteins | sample 1539321 | NCBI WGS metagenome assembly ODAI01 (sample SAMN02144231, study PRJEB22623) | gut metagenome | biome: sheep rumen | host: Ovis aries | place: New Zealand
TATTTTTCAAAAGTATAATCCGCATTAGATAAAAATCCTTTCATCTCACTAGGAATTGCGTCAGTCACTAAATCCATATCTGTTAGTTCTTTACCTAACAAATAATCTCTAACCGTTCCTCCGACTAGATATAAAAGAAAACCCTTTGAATCAAATAGGGTAGCAAGGTCACGATAAATTTCTAATTTATGTTCCATGAAAAAATTATAAACAATTTATTTTAAAAGGTAAATAAAAGGCCCATTTCTGGGCCATAGCTTTCGCTATTCTTCGTTCAATTTGTTTTTGAACTCTTTTGCCAAATGGATTACGACAGTATTTTTTGGCTTGATCTGAATTGCTGTGTGCTTTTTAGGATGTGTGCCTTTTCTGCCGGATTTGGTCTTTGGTTCGAATACACAGAAGTTCTTGATGTTGACACTTTGTCCATCGAGTAAAGTATCTGTGATAAGTTCGAACGTTGCATCAATGATTCTCTTAGCATCAGCTTTTGAAACATGAACGGCATCAGCTACGATATCAATGATTTCGTTTTTGTTGAGCTTCTCCATATGTTGTTGTTCTCCTCTTCTTCGGTTATTATAACACTCTATCTATCTTTATTGCTATGTCTTTTTAACGAAAATTTCAATGGAGTGCCATCGAAGTTAAACGTTTCCCTTAATCTGTTTTCTAAATAACGTTGATAAGAGAAATGCATAAAGTTAGGGTCGTTGACCACTAGAGTGATAGTTGGCGGAGCACTTAAGACTTGAGTTGCGTAATAAATCTTAAGTCGACCACCATTAAAGTCAGGAGCTTGGTTCATAACTTGAGCTTCTTGCAACACATCATTTAGTAATGATGTCTTAACTCTTGTATGATAGGCTTCATGAACTAAATTCAACGCTTCAAATAATGTATTTAATCTTTTTCTTTGTAACGCACTTACGTATACGATAGGCGCGTAATCTAAGAACTTATATTCTTTTCTAATTTCTTTAGTGAAGGAAGACATTGTGTTGGTGTCTTTATCTACTAAATCCCATTTATTAACAACGATAATAATTGCCTTATGAAGATCAGTTGCGTACTGAATGACATGTTTATCTTGCTCCAAGATGCCTTTATCGCCATCAATAACTAATAAAACAATTTCACTTCTTTCAATTGCTTTTAACGCTCTAATCGCGGAATATTTATCGATAGATTCATAAATCTTTCCTTTTTTCTTTAATCCAGCAGTATCGATAACAATATAGTTTTTACCATCTTTAGTAAATGGAGTATCAATTGAATCTCTAGTTGTACCAGAGATATCGCTAACGATAACTCTTTCTTCACTTAAAATAGCGTTAGTGAGAGATGACTTACCAACATTTGGTCTACCGATTAAAGAGAAAGTCACTACATCTTCTTTGACTTCTTCTTTACTTGGCTTAATCAAATCGACAATACGATTAAGGATTTCGCCAATACCAACACCATGGCTTCCACTTACTGGAATTGGCTCCCCTAAACCAAGTGAATAGAACTCAGCAGCGTTAGCGGCTTGAAGGCCTTCATCAATCTTGTTAACAGCCAAAATAACGGGTTTCTTGACCTTTTGGAGCATTTTTGCAACCATTCTGTCGTCTTTAGTAACACCGACTTGACCATCTGTAACAAAGATAACAATATCCGCTTCATCAATAGCGATATTAGCTTGAATTCTAATTTGCTCTTGGAAAGGACGGTTAGCAATTTCAATTCCACCTGTATCAATTAAGGTGAATGTTTTTCTTAGCCATGTCGCAGTTGCGTATAAACGATCTCTAGTAATACCAGCTTCATCGTCGACAATTGCTCTTCTATCCCCGATGATACGATTAAAAATCGTTGATTTACCAACGTTAGGACTTCCGACAATTGCAACTACTGTATTAGGCATTATTCTCCTCTTTTTCTTTTAACTTTTTGTTGATGATTTCAATGATGGCATTCACGACTTCTTCAACTGTCATAAATGAAGTATCAAGTGTGATGGCATCAGGAGCGCATTTAAGAGGCGCAAAATCTCTATGTGAATCGATGTAGTCTCTTTTTCTCACATCGTTTTCAATTTCTTCTAATGTACATGGAATACCTTTGGAGATATTTTCGTCGTAACGACGAACTGCACGTGTTTCCACTGAGGCAATTTGGAAAATCTTTACATCTGCATCTGGTAAAACGTATGTACCGATATCACGTCCATCCATAATGACAGAATGTTTAGCAGCCATTTTTCTTTGTTGGTCAACCAAGAATAAACGAATGTCTTTGTAAGATGCGATATAACTAACATTACCAGAAACACGTGGTTCTCTGATTTCTCTTGTGATATCAATGTCGTTACATAAGACTTGTCCATTAGGTCTTAATTTAATAGTGACTTCTGGAATAAGTGCACAGCACTCTTCTTCAGATTCACAGTTCACACCCTTTTCCATACAATACCAAGTAAATGCACGGTACATCGCACCAGTGTCGATATAGGTGTAGCCGAGGATTTCGGCAATCTTTTTTGCAACAGTACTTTTGCCTGCTGCGGCTGGTCCATCGATGGCAATACTAATTTTCATAAGTGCCTCCTAAAATAGTTTTAAGCCAAATATAACAAGAAGGAGAATAATCACACAAATTGTGGCAATTATAAGTATATTCTCCACTCTTTTTTGTTTTTGCATTTTAAGAAAAAGTCCCATTTCGGTAGAGACTTCTTTGCTTTTTGAGGGGGCAAGAAAACCCTTGCTATCCCCCTTAGAGATAGATTTACGATATTTTGAATATTTGCTGACACGCGTTTCTTTCATATCGTAATCACTTTCAATTTAATTAGCGATCTTTCATCATTGGGAAGAGGATGACTTCTCTGATGTTTTCTTGATTTGTAAGTAACATGCAGAGTCTATCAATTCCCATTCCGATACCACCTGCTGGTGGCATGCCATATTCAAGAGCTTCAATGAAATCATTATCCATTTCATTTGCTTCTTCATCACCTAACTCTTTAGCTTTGAGTTGAGCGAGGAATCTTTCTTTTTGATCCATAGGATCATTAAGCTCTGTATAGGCATTGGCAAGTTCCTTGCCATTAACAAATAATTCAAATCTTTCAGTGTATCTTGGATCTTTGCCTTTTTTAGTTAATGGAGAAACTTCAATTGGGTAAGAATAAACAAATGTTGGTTGAATTAAATCTTGTTCGCAGAATTCTTCAAAGAATTCATTCATAACATGGCCAACAGTGTTTTTATGTTTTTCTAATTTAATACCACGATCTTCGGCAAGTTTCTTTGCTTCTTCAAAATCATAGATGTTTCTGAAATCAATACCGGTCTTTTCTAAAATAAGATCCGCCATTGAAACCCATCTAAATGGTTTGTGGAAATCAATTGTCTTATCTTGATAAGTAACGATATCACTACCAGTAACATCTTTAGCAGCTTTTCTAATCATGCCTTCGGCAAGTTTTCTCATAGATTGAAGATCGCCATAAGCTTGATATGCTTCAATTGTGGTGAATTCTGGGTTATGAGAAGCATCCATTCCTTCATTTCTGAATAAACGGCCAATTTCATACACTCTTTCCATTCCACCGACAAGTAATCTTTTAAGATTAAGTTCAGTAGCGATTCTTAAATAGAAGTCTTTATCTAAAGCATTCATATGTGCGACAAATGGTCTAGCATTAGCACCGCCAAGAATTGGTGAAAGAACTGCTGTTTCAACTTCGACATAATCTTGAGAATCTAAATAATTTTGGATACTTCTAATTAACTTTGGACGGGCAAAAGCAACAGCGCGGCTTTCGTCATTAACGATTAAATCTAAGTATCTTCTTCTACTTCTCTCTTCGATATCCACTAAACCATGGAATTTTTCTGGAAGAGGATGTAAACACTTAGTTAAGTGAGTGTATTTTTCTGCTCTAATAGTTAATTCGCCAGTTCTAGTTTTCATTACTCTACCAGAAACTCCGACGATGTCTCCTAAATCAGCAAGCTTAAATAATTCATAGGCTTTCTTTCCTACAACATCAATGCCCATATAGACTTGGATATTACCAGTCTTGTCTTGAATATTCATAAATGAGGCCTTACCCATTCTACGAATGGTTTTAATACGGCCAGCAACTGTGACAACTGGTTTAAGTCTTTCTAAAGAATTAGGACTCTTTTTTGTATATAATTCACGAATTGTTTTTACTGAATGTGTAACTTTAAATGCTTTTCCAAATGGATCAACATGAAAAGCTTTATATTTTTCTAACTTTTCTCTTCTTACTAACTCTTGATCATTTAAATTTTGATTATTATCCATAGATAAATCCTCCAAACCCTTAAATAGTATATACGAATATTTGACTTCTAAGTAGTCAAAATTACTATTATTAGAAATTTTCTTTCAAATAGTCATTTATGATGTTAACTAAATCATCATAAGTCACTAATTCGGTTGATAGTCTATTTTTGAGAATTTTAGAATTCGGGAATCTGTTAAAAAACTTTGTTGCAATCCCTCTAAACACTCTCATCGCCACTAGCTCACCTTTTTCTTCGATATAGTCTTTCGCTAGTTCTTTACAGTATTCAATTTGTTCTAAATATGAAGCACTAGAAATATCTTCTCCATTAAAATATTCATTAATATTTCTGATTAGTGTTGGGTTACCAACCGCACCTCGAGCCACCATTACTCCATCTGCTCCAGTAGTTTCCATTGCCAACAAAGCATCTTGATAAGTATTAATGTTTCCACTAACAAGTAGAGGAATATTCATCTTACTTCGCAAGTCTTTTACTAAATCCCAATGAGGTAGTCCACCATACATTTCTTTTGTAGTACGTGGATGAATAGCGACTAAACTCGCACCTGCTTTACTCACTTCTTCAATAACATCTAAGAAGTTTATGTTCTTGCTATCAAACCCAAGTCTTATTTTGACCGTTACTGGTTTATCTGTAACTTCTTTCATTGCTCTAACGATGTCACCACATAACTTTGGATTTTTCATTAAAGCAGATCCTGCTCCAGTCTTAATAACTTTATTTACTGGGCAGCCCATATTGATATCAAAGAAAGCAATATTTGGATTCAAAGATTCAGCAATTTTTACTGCTTTCGCCATTGTTTCAGGATTACTTCCAAATAGTTGAACACATGTAGGAAGTCCGCTCTTTTCGAAATTTAAGTAGGAAAGTGTCTCTTTATTTCCATAGATGAGTCCCATATCAGAAATCATCTCAGTAACGACATATCCAACTCCGAATTGAGACATGAATTTACGGTATCCTAAAGATGTAATTCCTGCCATTGGGGCAAGAACCACTTTACTATTAATCTCTATGTCGCCAATTTTAAACATATGAAAAAAGGGATTATTCTCCCTTATTTTCTCCTTCTTGAGGCTTATTCTCTTCAGGAACTTCTGCTGGAGTTTCTTGAGTTGGAACTTCTTGAACTTCGTCTTGTTTTAAATGACGATGTTCTAATAAGTAATCAATCTCTTCAGCGGTGATTTGTTCATGTTCAAGAAGTGTTTGAGCAATAAGCTCAACATCATCTTTGTATTGTCTAATAATAGACAACGCTTGTTCATGAGCGTCGTTGATAATCTTTTGAATTTCAGCGTCAATTTTTTCCGCGGTGGCTAAAGAGAAGTTCTTTTGAGTAGAAGTATAATCTCTTCCTAAAAAGACGTTGCCAGAAACGCTTTCATATTGAATTGGTCCGAGTGAAGACATACCAAGTTCGGTAACCATCATACGAGCAATTCTGGTAGCCATTTCAATATCGTTTTGAGCACCACTAGAAACATCATCGAAGAATATTTCTTCGGATGAACGTCCACCGAGGTAGCCAACGATGCGAGCTTCTAATTCTTTCTTAGTTAATAAGAATCTATCTTCTTCAGGTGTCATACGGACGTGACCGCCTGTATTTCCACGAGGAATGATTGTAATCTTTTGAACCTTGTCAGAATGTTCTAATTTTAGACCGATGATTGCGTGTCCTGCTTCGTGATGAGCAACAACATCTCTTTCATGCTTATTAAGAGCACGTGAAGATTTTGCTGGTCCAGCAATTCTTCTATCGATAGCTTCATCGATTTCTGCCATTGTAACAGAGTTCTTTTTTCTTCTAACTGCTAAGATAGCAGCTTCATTCATGATATTTTCAATATCAGCACCAGAGAAACCAACGGTTCTCTTGGCGATTTGAGAGAAGTCGACATCCTTATCGATTTTCTTATTTCTTGAGTGAACTTTAAATATTGCTTCTCTTCCTTCTTTATCTGGCAAGGAAACAGTAATCTTTCTATCGAAACGACCAGCACGTAATAAGGCTGGGTCTAAGACGTCGTCTCTATTAGTAGCCGCCATAACGATAATTCCTGAATTATCAGAGAATCCATCCATTTCGACTAATAATTGGTTAAGGGTTTGTTCTCTTTCATCGTTTCCACCACCTAAACCAGCGCCTCTTTGTCTACCAACTGCATCGATTTCATCGATGAATACAAGACATGGAGCGTTTTGTTTTGCGGTTTTAAACATATCTCTAACTCTACCAGCACCAACACCGACGAACATTTCGACGAAATCAGAACCGGAGATAGAGAAGAATGGAACACCAGCTTCACCAGCAACTGCTTTAGCAAGTAAAGTTTTGCCAGTTCCTGGAGAGCCAACTAAAAGAATACCTTTTGGAAGCTTTGCTCCAAATTTTGTGTATTTTTGTGGATCTTTAAGATATTCCACGATTTCTTCCATTTCAGCTTTTTCTTCATCGCATCCTGCGACATCTTTAAATCTGACTTTGGAGTCTTGGACTCTTCTTGCTCTAGATTTATTGAAATCCATTGCTTGACGGTTTGCACCATTAACGGAATTAGATAATCTTGAGAATAAGAAGATTAATAACAAGATAGAAACACCTACGGTGATAATGGTTGGTCCCCATTGATCCCACCAAGTTGTTTGATATACGTCATTAATTGCAAATTTAATCGAAGGGTTGCTAACGATTAAAGTATTAATGTTTTTGCCAGTGAAGTTAACGCTATAAGCATAGCTTACTGTTGTTTTTTCTGGGAGAGGTGTGTTAAAGGTTAAAGCAACAACGCCAGTTTCATAATCAATAGTACCATTGATGCCATCACCAGTAACAGCGCCATGTCCATCATCGACTGCATTTTTATTTCCAACAATAAAACGGAAGGTGCCAGTAACAACTTTGCCTTGTTTCAAGGTGTATGTGTATGAATCACCACCAATAGTGAATTTTTCAGAATCCATTGCAACAATGTAATTGAGTTCTGGATTTTCATAAGTGCTCTTATCCATATCAACTGTATATGAGTAAGAACGACCATTTTTATCTTTGGCAATACCAGAAATTGTTGTTAAATCACTACCATAATGATGTGTTACTGTTGCAGTCTCGACTCTATCATTCAACAATTGTGTGACATAGTCATGGACTTGCAAATGACTCGATCTGTCGGCAACTCCGATAATTCTATAAATGAACACGCCAATTAAGGCAACGGTAAGTAAAACAACAAGTATGAATCCCCATGAGATTCTACGACGTGGCATATTTTGATTAGGTTCTTGTTCTGCCATACGCTTACCTCCTAAGTGTTTTATACGATATCAAAAATTTTGATATAAAGATTATATTAGTTTTTCGCTCTATTGAAAAGCAAAACACATTTAATGTGCTTTGTTAGATTTTTACGTAAAAGTTAGAATCCGAAGTTGGCGTAAAGTCTTTTTGATAACGAGGAACATATAATGGAGTTCCATTTTTATCAACGATGATTGGCCATCTTTTTCTTAACTTAAACGGCATTTTCCAGTCGATGAATAATCTTCTAACTGAAACTTTATATCCTTTTATATAGATTTCATCACTACCTAAAGCGTTTCTAATAACAATTGGATAATTTTCAATTTTAACATTTCGATTACTGCTGTTATTTGAAAAATCTAAACAAAAGAATGGGGTATCTAATTTCCCTGGTTCTACTAACGAATAGAAATAAGATGCATTAGATTCTGCGCTTCTAATTAGTTCAACATTGTCATATGCTTTTACGAAAAGAATGCCTCTTTTTACATCAAACATAATGTTCGGCTTTTGACTTAAAAGTGCCTTTTTAATTTCTCCTACATTTTCTTTAGATAAATAGTATGATTCCTTAACTTTTCTAACTAAAATATTAAGTGCATATTTTAAGCTAATTTCATCTAAGGAAGTTAGATAAGAGACACTATTAATTTTCTTTAAATCAATAGAAGAAAGGATCTTGTTTAGTTCATCGTTTTTACTATCAATTTCTTTAAGCAAATTCTTCCTATCGTCAATAGACATTTTGGCAATAACTTCATGTCTAATTTTGTTTCTTAAAATTGATGTGTCAAAGTTAGTTTTATCAATCGCAAAAGGGACATGATTCTTGATGCAATATTCTTCTAATTCCTTCTTGCTGAAACTTAATAATGGTCTAATAACTATCATGCCTTTAATAACGGTTTTTTGAGAAATTCCAAAATAATTTGGGCAGTTTTGTCGTCTTTTTTGCATCAAATACGTTTCTATTAGATCATCTTCATGATGGGCGACTAGTAAAGCGCCATATTTATTTTCTTTGTACAATCTACTAAAGAAATCATATCTAATTTCTCGGCACTTGGCTTCGCTCTTATTCTTATTATTTTTATCGCATTCATGCACATGAACTTTAATGTCGTTTCTATTCGCGTATTCAAGTAAGCCATTCACTTCAGAAGTTGACTCTTCTCTAATGTAATAATTAACGATTGCACATTCAAAATAATAGCCTTGACTTTTAAGCATATGGAAAAGCGCCATCGAGTCAGGTCCAAATGAACAAGCGAGTAAATATTTCTTACTTTTATCAAGATTCAATTCTTTCATAGGACGCTCTTTCTTTTTTACCTACAACTTCAATCTTGACTCTTATATCAAATTTCTTATCTCCGAAGGTGATATTAACGATGTCTCCATCTTTAACTTCACTACTTGGTTTGGCTTCTTTTTTGTTTATTAAAACTAAACCTCTAAGACAATATTCTTTAGCGATTGTTCTTCTTTTAATGATTCTTGCTTCTTTTAAAAATAAGTCGATTCTCATGCTTCTTCTATCACCTTATTAGTTCTAATAACACCTACTAATGATTTTAATATATTCTCAAAATCAGTTAACCAATTTTGTTTTTTAACCATGACAATTTTAAATTTACGATTCACATAACTAATCTTAATGATTGATAAATATGGGATTAATGCTTCAAATAAGATATTTCCTATACCTTTAATATGGATGAAATCATCTCCGAGATTAATCTCAATATTATATTTGGTTTCTTTAACATCTCTAATATCACATTCTTTGACCATTAAATCGATATCTCTTTTTAAGAATAGCTGTTCCACTTCTACTGGAAGCTTTCCATATATATCTCTAGTCTTTGCTTTAATCTTCATTAAGCTTTCATTTGTAGAAGCTGCCATTATTTCTTGATAGAGTTCAATCTTATCGCTATCATTCGCATATTCTTTTGGAATATAAGCATCAAAGTTAACACCAAGATTTAAATTATATTGAGGTGGTTCAACTTCTACTTGTCCAGATTGTTCTTTTACTGCCTCATTTAATAATTTGATATACATATCTAATCCAATTGAGTCAATAAAGCCTGCTTGTTCTGGCCCTAAAATATCACCAGCTCCTCTAATCATCAAATCTCTTTGAGCAATACGATATCCACTACCTAAAGCAGTAAATTCCTGTAGGGTTCTCAGTCTTTTTTGCGCATCTTCCTTCAAAGCTTTGTTTCCGTTATACATTAAATAAGCATAGGCAATACGATTTCCTCGACCGACACGACCTTTGATTTGATATAGCTGAGATAAACCATAATGATCACTATCATCAACAATAATCATATTCGCGTTAGGAACATCAATTCCGTTTTCAATAATTGAAGTGCACACTAAAACTTGAACTTCTCCACTATAGAACTTAATCATGACATCTTCGATATCATTTTTAGTCATCTTTCCATGTGCCACTGCAATAGTGGCTTCTGGAAGTTGCTTCTTTAATCTATTTGCAATTTCATAAATTGTTTCAATGTTGTTATGAAGATAGAACACTTGTCCTTCTCTTCCTAGTTCTCTTTGAATTAATTCTTTTACAATGTCTGCTCTAAAAGGAGTGACATAAGTTTGGATTGGCATTCTCTCCGTAGGAGGAGTATTAATTTGAGACAGGCTTCTAACTCCTAATAAAGAGATTTGTAGTGTTCTAGGAATTGGTGTTGCACTTAGAGTTAAAACATCAATGTTGTTTTTGAGTTCTTTTATTTTCTCTTTTTGTTCAACGCCGAATCTTTGTTCTTCATCAACTACTAATAAGCCTAAATCTTTATAGATAATGTCATTAGAAAGTAATCTATGAGTTCCAATAATAAGATGGATCTTTCCTTCTTGAACTCCCTTGATATATTCTTTTTGTTTTCTTTCAGGTACTAATCTAGAGAAAATTGCGACTTTAATATCAAATCCTGCAAATCTTTCTAAAGCATTTTCGAAATGTTGTCTTGCTAATAATGTAGTTGGACATAATAAAGCAACTTGCTTGCCTGAATTAATAGCCTTAAAGATGGCTCTAAAGGCCACTTCTGTTTTACCAAACCCAACATCGCCACATAATAAGCGGTCCATTGGATGAGTACTTTCCATATCCGCTTTAATCTCATTTAATGACCTTTCTTGGTCTTTGGTAAGTTCAAATTCACAGCTATCTTCAAAAGCTTTTTGGAATTCATCGTCTTTTTGGAATGCAAATCCTTGGATTTTGCTTCTTTCAACATAAAGATTAAATAAGCGTTCCGCTAAATCGTGGATTCTCTTTTTAATCTTTTCTTTTTGCTTTTCCCAATCTTTGGTGTGTAAATGGGATAAACGAGGTCTAACGCCTTCTTTACCAATATATTTTCTAATTAAAGATAATTGATTAAGAGGAACGTATAAGATTTCTCCTCCAAAATACGCAATCTTTAAGTAGTCTTGATGTTTTCCTTCAACTTCTAATGTTTGTAATTCTAAGAATTCACCAATGCCTTGATATTCATGGACAACATAATCGCCAGGAGAAAGGTCTTCTCCGCTTCTAACAATGGTGGCTTCTTTAAATCTATTATCAAATCTAGTAACTCTAATTTTATGGTTAAAGAGCTCTTTACTAGTCAAGAAAGCCACTTTTTCGTCATCAAGAACGAATCCTAATGGCAAAGAAGAAATGGCTAAACCAACTTGTCTTTTTGAAGGCAAGGAGAAAGCATCCACCATTTCAAATGGGATATTCTCACTATTAAGTAAGTCGATCAAACTCTCTAATTGTTCTTTAGAATCGAGAGAAATATTAACTTTGTAATTTAA
>ODAI012716109.1_pt1 | contig 11478 bp, 9 predicted proteins | sample 1539321 | NCBI WGS metagenome assembly ODAI01 (sample SAMN02144231, study PRJEB22623) | gut metagenome | biome: sheep rumen | host: Ovis aries | place: New Zealand
CGCCGGAGGCGGACGCCGTCCCATTGCGGAAAGACGCCCGCGCCCACTAAAGGAACCATCCGGCCTCCCTTTTCGACCTGTTCAACGAGCCGCACGGCATCAGCTGGGAGGTGTGGCGCAACGGCGGCTGGGTCGGCGAAGCGGGGAAAGTCGACGAATCGGCGTTTCTCACGGCGGAGGAAAAGAAGAAGAACCAGGGCTTCGAGTCGGTCGGCATGCAGGCGCTCGTGGACGCCGTTCGTTCTACTGGCGCAAAGAACGTCGTGATCGCTGGCGGGCTTTTCTGGGCGAACGACCTGACGGGAATCGAGAGCGAGGCGATAGAGAAGGGCGAGGCGAAGAGCTACCGGCTCGACGAGAAGGGCGGCGACGGCATCATGTACGCGTGGCACACCTACCACTGGCACAAGGGGTGGGCGCGGATTCTCCCCGTCGCCGCGAAGCACCCGATCTTCCTCGGCGAAGTTGGCGCTGCGCCGCGCGAGGAGATGACGTTCATTCCGTTCGAGCAGAAGGAGGATCCGTATACGTTCGCCCCCGACATGCTCGGGTTCATCCAGAAGCACCGCATCAACTGGACGGGATGGTGCTTCCATCCGAAGGCGGGGCCTTGCATGATAAAGAGCTGGGATTACGACCCGACGCCGTACTGGGGCGAGTTCGCGCGCCGCGCCCTATCCGGCGAGAAGTTCGAGATGAAGAGAATGCGATGAGCGGCGTCGAAATCGCGCTTTCGGCGCTTCTGAGCGTCACAAATGTGCCTGAATACTACGCCTGCTACACCGAGGCGGTTACAGGCACCGTCGAGGTGCAGCGGCGCGTTCTTGCGATGCCGTCGAACGAATGTGTGCGCGGCAATTCGGCTTATGTCAACACAGAGCGTTTCCTCCTCGGCCCGGACAACCCGCATTGGCTGGAGCTGCGGGGGCCAGAGTATGCCGCGAAGCTGAAGGAGTGGAGGTCTGCGGCGGAAAGGGCGGTAGAGGCGGCTGCATCGCGCCCGCATCCGCGTCTTTTCGCGACAGATGCGGACTTCGCACGCCTTAGGGAGGACGCGAAAGCCGACCCGCTTGTGAAACCGGCCGCCGATCGCGTCGTTGCGGATGCAGAGGTGTATCTTTCCGCGAAACCGGTTGAACGCGCGATGAGCGGATACCGTCTTCTCGGTCCGGCCCGCAAGGCACTTACGCGGCTTGCGACGCTGTCGATGGCGTATCGCCTGACGGGCGACGCTCGCTATGTGCGCAGGGCCGAACGCGAAATAGAGGCGGTTGCCGCGTTTTCAGACTGGAACCCAGGGCACTTCCTGGACGTCGCCGAGATGTCGGTTGGCGTTGCCGTCGCCTATGACTGGCTCTATGACGCGCTGAAGCCGGAGATCCGCGCTCTCGCGGCGCGTGCGCTTCGCGACAAGGCGCTCGGTGCGACCGCGCCGCATCCACCCTGGACGCGGCTGCGCAACAACTGGGTGCAGGTCGGTTCCGCCGGCATAGTCGCCGCAGCCGCCGCGCTGGCCGATCTTGAAAAAGACCTCTGTGCCATTCATCTCGCGGACGTCATCGAGTCGCTTCCGGAGGCGGAAGGAGTCGTCGCTCCTGACGGCGGTTTTCCCGAGGGGCCGAGTTACTGGAAATTCGGCTTCACCTTCAACGTGTTCGCGCTCGACATGATGAAGAGCGCGTTTGGAACCGACTTTGGTCTCTCGGAACTTCCGGGATTCCGCGAAACGGGATCGTTTCCGTCGCTCATGACCGGCCCATCCGGGCAGTTCTTTGCCTTTTCGGACGGTCATCCTGCCCGGCCGCAGATTTCGGCGCTTTGGTGGTTTGCCGTCCGGTTCGGCGATCCATCGTTCGTCGATGACCATGAAAAGCGCCTTTTCGCGAGGATGTGTGCGCTCCGCACGGCTAACGCAGAGGATGAGAACGACGTTCCACGCGACTTCCCGATCGGGCTGCTTTGGGTCGACGCCTATTCGCGGATGTCGAAAGCCGTGGCGTCGCCATGCGGCAAGAACGGACCGTCCGTAGTGGTTCTGCGCGGCGAGATGCCTTTGGCGGTTCTGCGCGGTGCGCCAGCGGACACGAACGGCATATACATTGCGACAAAAGGCGGTTCGCCTTCCTACAACCACGGACATGCAGACGAAGGAACGTTTGTCCTCGACATGCTGGGCGAACGCTGGGCCTACGATCTCGGTGCTGAAGACTATACGGCAATTGAGCGTGCCATCGGCGCGAGTGCTCTTTGGTCTCCCGAGCCGGACTCCCGCAGGTGGACGCTATTTCGCCTCGGCACACAGGGTCACAACACGCTGACGATAGGCGGGCAAGGACAGTATTCGAAGGGTTTTGCGACTATATCGCAGCCGGAGGGCGGAGTTGTCGAGGTCAATCTCTCGGAACTCTATCCAATGGCGAAGGGCGTCGTCCGCCGATTCCACCTCGATGAAGAAGCCTGCTATATCGAAGATTCCGTCTGCGGCGTTGCGCCTGGCACCATTGTGCGCTGGGCGATGGTGACGGATGCTGAAGTCTCAGTTTGGAACGACTTGCTGCCAATGGCCCAGCTTAGGAAAAACGGCAAGACGATGACGATTCTTTTCGGATCCAACGGGGCGCCCGGCGAGCGTCGCGTGTCCGTTCGCGAGGCGCGTCCTGAAAATGCCCATGAGAAGCAGAACGACGGGTTTAGGCAGGTCGTCTTCGAGTTCAAGACACAGGACGAGCCGGCGGAGTGCAGTGCCTTGTTCTGCCAGGGGATTGCGGTGGACAAATGACGTCTCCCCTCGCGTTTTGGGGGCAAATTTGCTATAATATCGCCCGATGAAGCGATATTGGTTTTTGGCGGCCTTCGGGTTCGTCGTGCTTGCTTTTGCGGCCGTGTGGCTCGGGGCCCTCAATCAAGATGAGGGATGGTACCTTTATGCCGCGCGTCTCGTGTCGGAGGGCAAGACGCCGTACCGCGACTTTTTCTACACCCAAGCACCAGTCATGCCTGTCGTGTATGCGGCGTTTACGTCTATATGGAATTCGTTCGGGCTCCTTGGCGCAAGAATCCTTACCATCGTCTTCGGCGCGCTGGGACTTGCGTTCTTCTGCGCCCTTGCCGCCCGACTTGTCGCGACTGGCCGTCGTGCTCTTGCCGCGCTCGCCGTCTTTCTCCTGCTCGGCTCGAACCTCTACCACCTCTACTACATCGCGATTCCGAAGACATACGCGCTTGCGTCGCTTTTTGTGGCAATCGGCTTCTTCCTCCTGACCTTCGCCCGCCAGCCGGCCTTTCGCGGGGTCGTCTTCTCGTTCGCGTCAGGACTCTCGCTTGCGTTCGCGTGCGGCACGCGCATCAGTCTCGGCGTGATTCTCGCGGTAGTTGGCCTTGGACTTCTTTTGTCGGTTCGCACCTGGGGCAAGACCTTCCTTTGGTTTGGGCTTGGCGGCGCGATTGGCCTCGCGGTCGTCTACGGTTTCTTTCTCTGCGATCCCACGGCGCGCGCAGGCCTCTTTGCGGCGCAGGCCTACCACGCCGCCCGCGGTGGCTTCGATCCCGTCTTCACGGTAGGTTCCGTGTCGCGGCTCGTCAGGTGGTATCTGCCTGTCTTTGTCCTGCTAGGGCTTGGCTTCGCGCATCGTCGCGAGGCTGGCGGCGAGGCCAATGCTCTGCTCGTCGCGCGACTCGCGTTTGCGAGCTTCGTCGCCGTCTTTCTCGTCCAGATGCTTGCGCCGTTCCCCTACGAAGACTACCAGGTCCCGGTAATGGGGCTTCTGGCCGTCTTCGCCGCCGTGCTCTTCTTTGGCCGTCCGGCGTCCGTTCCCGCGCGCGGGCTTCTGCTGACGCTCGGGCTTGCATGGGCTGCGTCGTTCGGCTCGCCGCTTCTCGAGAAGTGGACGACGAACGGCCAGGACAGGTTCTGGACTCTCAAGAAGGAGCAGTGCGAACTCGCCCAGCTGCGGGATGTCGCGCGCGCGATCGAGGAGGAAGACCCGAACGGCGACATGCTGCTGACCCAGGACCTCTATCTCGCCATCGAGACCGGACGCAAGGTCCCCGACGGTCTTGAGATGGGGCCGTTCAGCATGCTTTCGGACGAGGAATGGCGCAAGCTCCTCTCGTCCGCGCCGTGCAAGATGGCCGCGCTTTCCGGCTACTCTTTTGCCATAAATCCGCCGCAGTGCGACGAAACGCCGATAGAGCGTCAGATAGAGTATTTCAGCATTTTGAAGAAGAGCTACGACCTCGTCATGAAGGAAGATGCGTTCGGCCAGAACGCAACCTCGCTTCTCATTCTCAAGCGCAAGGCGGACAGGACTGACAGGTGAAGCCGATAGAGCTTAGACACAGGATCCTCGAGACCGTTTCAAAGAACGGCGGCCATCTCGCGTCGTCGCTCGGCGCAGTCGAGATCGCGATGGCCCTCGTTGAGGTCTTCGATCCCGAGACCGACCGCATCGTGTGGGATGTCGGCCACCAGGCATACGCGTGGAAGATCCTCACAGGCCGCGGCGCCGCTTTCCCGACGCTCCGCAAGATGGGCGGAATATCCGGCTTCCCCAACCCCGCCGAGTCCAAGGCCGATGCGGCCATTGCCGGACATGCGGGTGTCGCCATTTCGGTCGCCGAGGGACTTGCCGCCGCGCGCGACAGGCGTGGCGGCAAGGAGCATGTCGTTGCCGTCATCGGAGATGCTTCGTTTGCGAACGGCACGAGTTTCGAGGCGCTCAACAACTGCGCGGCGGCGACAAAGCGGATTATCGTCGTCCTGAACGACAACGACATGTCGATATCGAAGCCGGCGGGGAGCATAGCGAAGGGGCTTGGCCGCCTTACGTCGGGCATACGCTACAACCGCGCGAAGAACGTCGCCAAGAAGATCGGCCGCGCTCTTCGACTGTCGTTCCTCTATGGGTTCGTGCACTGGGTTAAGAACCGCCTGAAGACGATGATGCTCCGCAACGTATGGTTCGAGGAATTCGGCTTCCACTACCTCGGCCCGATTGACGGCCACGATCTTGCGGCGCTCGTCTCGGCGCTTACGGCCGCGAAGGAAGAGAACCGTCCTGTTCTTCTGCATGTCGTCACGAAGAAGGGCCACGGCTACGGCCCCGCCGAGAAGAACCCGACGGCATGGCACGGCGTTGGGCCGTTTCCCTGGCCTTCGACCCCCGACACCGTCGATCTCGCGCTCCCTACGGACGGGCAGCGCGAGCCGCCTGCGCCGGGCTGGAGCGAGGCCTTTGGCGATGCGCTGTGCGAGCTTGCCAAGGACGACGACCGCGTCGTTGCGCTGACTGCGGCGATGCGCGACGGAACGGGGCTCAACGGCTTTGCCGCGCGCTATCCCGATCGCTTCTTCGACGTAGGCATAGCCGAGGGCCACATGGTGGCGTTCGCGGGCGGGCTTGCCGCAGGCGGCATGCGTCCTGTCGTCGCCATATACTCGACGTTCCTGCAGCGGGCCGTAGACCAGGTGATGCACGATGTCGCGATCTCCAACCTGCCCGTCGTCTTCTGCGTAGATCGCGCCGGCGTCGTTGGCGCAGACGGAGTTACGCACCAGGGGCTCTACGACATCGCGATGCTCAGGTGCCTGCCGAACGTCACGATCTGCCAGCCGAAGGACGCGGACGACCTGAAGGCGCTGCTCAAGGAAGCCCTTGACCGCAACGGCCCGACCGTGATCCGCTACCCCCGCGGCAAGGTGCCGACTCACCAACTCCCTCACTCCTCCACTCCTCAACTCGTCGACTCGGCCGCCCGTCTCGCCATCTGGGCGACCGGCGACTGGTATGGAAAGGCGTGCGAGGTCGCGTCTCGCGTCGGCGGGATCGCGGTGCACGCTCGCTACTTGAAGCCGTTCGACAGCGAACTCCTTGCCAAGCAGCGCGCCTCGGGAATGAAGATCGTGAGCATCGAGAACGGTGCGGTCGCCGGCGGGTTTGGAGAGGCGATTGGCGCCGACGTCAAGTTCGGGTGGCCCGACGCGTTCATCCCGCACGGAACGCAGGCGGAGCTCGAGAAGAAGTACGGCCTCGACGTTGAATCAATAGTCGCGTCTCTGCGTTAAAACATAAAACTTAAAACTCTAAACTTCAAACTCTAAACAATGGCCAAGATACACGGAGTTGCGGGCGAATGGGCCCGCGTAAAGGGCATGGTGACGGGGCTTTGGCCCCTGTTCCTCGGCGTGTTCGTCGCCGGGTTTGCCGTCGCCGCCACGGCGTTCGCAAACGTGATGTGGGGGCTTTCGCTTCTTGCTGTGTCGATCGTCTATTCCGGCTGGAGTCTTTCAAAGGGCCTTCGTCACGCCGAGCGCTTCTTCAAGGGCGCGCGCGGCGAGGAACGCGTCTCCGGCATTCTCACGCATTTGCCCGAATCCTACCACGTGTTCAACGACTTCGTCGCAGGCGGGAAGCACGTCGACCATGTCGTCGCGGGGCCGGCTGGCGTGTTCGCGGTCGAGACTAAATACTGGCGCGGCAATGTGACGGTGGAGGACGGCCACATACTTCTCGACGGCCAGCTTCCCGACCGCGATCCTCTCGCCCAGGCGCGGAAGGAGGCGCAGCTCGTGAGGGCGGCGCTTGCGGCCGCCGGCTGGAACGGCGCGGTGACGCCAGTCCTTGCGTTTGCGTCCGACACGTTCAGGCAGCATATCGCGGAAGTGCAGGGCGCAGTGGTGATGAACTCGTGCGAACTTGCCAGGGGCTTCGCGACGGAGCGCGTCGTGATCCCGCCTGCGGAACTGGAACGCCTCATAGGGCTCATGGAGAGCAATTCATGAAGAGAACGATTCAATGTGCGCTTGTCCTTGCGCTGGCCGCTTCCTTCGGCGCATCTGCCTCGGAAGTGCGGCCGCAGGACTACTACGGGAAGATCGCTCGCCGCGTAGGCGACATGCTGCCGAAGTACCATGTCCTCCAGAAGAAGCTCGACGACGACATCTCGCAGAAGGCGTGGACGAACCTCGTGACGTTCTATGACTTCGACCACTCCGTGTTCCTGAAGTCCGACCTGGACGAGCTTGCGAAGCGCGAGAAGTCGCTCGACGACGAGCTGCACGCAGGCGATCCGTCTTTCGGCTTCGACGTCTACAACCTCTACTGTCGCCGCCTCGCGGAGCGCATGGAGTTCGCAACGAACTTCCTCGCGACTGTGGAGTGGGATTTTTCGACGAACGAGACGTACCGCGTGAAGCGCAAGGACGCGTCATGGCCGGAGACGAAGGAGGAGGCGGAGGACCACTGGCGCAGGCGTCTCAAGAACGAGGCGCTCGTCCAGATCCTTGGCGCGGAACTCGACAAGTCGACAAACGTGGTCGATGCCGCGGGAAGCCTTGGGAAGAAATACCGCCAGTACTACACCGTCCTTACCGAGCCCGACGAAGAGGCGGTTCTCCAGCACTATCTTTCCGCCGTGGCGCGCGCCTACGACCCTCACTCCGACTACATGTCGCCTGCGTCCAAGGAGGACTTCGACATGGAGATGAGCCTGACCCTCTGCGGCATTGGCGCGGTTCTGCACATGGACGAAGGCGCGCTCAAGATCGTCGAGATCATGGCGGGCGGGCCGGTTGACCGCGACGGGGGCATAAAGGAGGGCGACAAGATCGTCGGCGTCCGGCAGGAAGACGGCGAGATGGAAGACATCATGTGGAAGCCGATAAAGAAGTCTATCAAGAAGATACGCGGGCCGAAGGGCACGCGCGTAACGCTCGAGATCGTCCCGCGCTCCGACACGTCTGGCGCGACGAAGAAGCTCATCGAGCTTGTCCGCGACGAGATCAAGCTCGAGGACCAGGCGGCGACGGGGCGCGTAGAGACGGTTTCGCTCGGCGGTTTTACGAACAAGGTCGGCTACATCTACCTTCCCGGCTTCTACGGCACGATGGACAAGCGCCCGCAGGATCCCGGCTACAGAAGCTGCGCGATGGACGTCGCAAGGCTCATCGGGGAGTTCAACGCCGAGGACGTCGGCGGGCTTGTACTTGACCTTCGCGGCAACGGCGGCGGGTCGCTGCGCGAGGCGGTGCTTCTCTCGGCTCTTTTCGTTCCGAACGGCCCTGTCGTGCAGGTCAAGGACGTGCGCAACCTCGGGTGCCTCCCGATACCCTACGGCAACCCAGTCGCATTCCGCAGGCCACTCGTTGTGCTTACCGACCGCGCGAGTGCGTCGGCTTCCGAAATCGTCGCAGGCCATCTCCAGGACGTTGGCCGCGCCGTGGTACTTGGCGATGGGCGGACGCATGGCAAGGGGACGGTTCAGACGGTGCTCGGCATGGGCCCCGCGCAGTACGGTTCGATGAAGATCACGACGGCGAGGTTCTACCGCGTCGACGGGCGCTCAACGCAGCTTGAGGGAGTAGAGGCCGACATACGGCTCCCGTCGCTCCTCGACTCCTTGGACATCGGCGAGGACAAGCTCCCCAACGCGTTGCCGTTTAGCCGCATCCTTCCCGCCGACTACGCTCGCTGCTGGAACATGTACGAGTACGTTCCCCAGCTTCGCAAGCTCGCCGAGGAGCGTCTCGCGACCGACGAGCGCTACCAGAAGCACCTTGCGAACGTCATTGCCATGAAGGAGATGAGCGAGCGCGAGGAAGTCTCTCTCGAGCGCGAGGCGAGGAAGGCCCAGATGGCCGCCGACCGCGAGCTCAGGGAAGAGGCCGATGCCGACGATGACGAGGAGGATGACGACAAGCCGCGCCGTCGCAAGCGCAACGAGCGCGCGAAAGACGACGTCGTTCTCGACGCGGCATTTGACGTCATGTGCGACCTCATACGGCTGAACGGCGGCGCGGAAGTGCCGCGCCCGCGCACGAACAGCGGCTGGTACAACGCGATCATGGGAGGGTTCTGAAAATGAAACCGGTCAGATTCGTCAAGATGCATGGAGCGGGGAACGACTTCGTCCTCGTCGACGACCGCGACGGCGGCTTCCCATGCGAGCACCGCCTGATCGCGGCCATGGCGACACGACCGGGCGGCATCGGGTGCGAGGGCGTAATCCTCGTGCAGCGCTCCGATACGGCCGACTTCAAGATGCGGTTCTTCAACCCCGACGGCTCCGAGGCGGACCTTTGCGGGAACGGCGCAAGGTGCGTCGCCGCGTTTGCGCGCGAGATCGGCGCGGTCGCGGGGAAGGCGATGCGCTTCGAGACCGCGGCGGGACCTGTGGACGCGGAGCTGCTCGACGACGATCTCGTCCGCATCGCGATGCCCGACCCAAAGGACCTCGGCGACGATTTCGTCGTCGCGGGCGTTCCGCACAAGATCGTGCCGGTCGACAACGTCGCAAAGGCCGACGTCGAAGGCGAGGGCCGCCGCATAAGGATGAGCGACGAGTTTGCGCCCGACGGCACGAACGTCAACTTCGTCTGCTACCGGGCGCCCGATCGCGTGTCGGTGCGTACCTACGAGCGCGGCGTAGAGGCCGAGTCGTTCGCTTGCGGCACCGGTTCGGTCGCGGCGGCGGTAGTCGGCGTCGCACAGCATGGTCTCAGGTTCCCTGTGCACGTCAAGACGGCTGGCGGCTACGAGCTTACCGTCGACGGCGTCAAGACCGAGGCGGGGTTTTCGGACATAACGCTGACCGGTCCGGTGAAACGCGTCTACGAGGGGACGATCGACCTCGACTCCCTCGGCGTCGTTCCGGAGTAGGCGGGGCGCTTGAAGCCTGGCGTGAATAATGGTATAATCGGGACAAACTTATGAGCTACTACTTGATGCTTCTTGTCGGCGCGGTTCTCGTGAACAACTTCGTTCTGAGCCGCTTTCTTGGTTGCTGCCCGTTTCTCGGGGTGTCGAAGAAACTCGACACGGCGCTCGGCATGTCGGGCGCGGTCGTGTTCGTCATGACGGTCGCCGCGGCGGTGACGTGGTGCCTCGACCACTGGCTTCTGCAGCCGAACGGCCTTGGTTACATCCATACGCTCGCGTTCATTCTCGTCATCGCGTCGCTCGTCCAGTTCATCGACATCGCGATGAAGCGCTTCCTGCCGCCGCTTCACGCCGCGCTTGGCATCTTCCTTCCGCTCATCACGACGAACTGCGCCGTTCTCGGCGCTGCGGAAATCAACTGCAAGCAGGGGACTGGATTCTTCGAGTCCGTCTTCTTCTCGTTCGCTGCCGCCGTCGGCTTTGGCTTCGCGCTCGTCATCTTCTCCGGCATCCGCGAGAAGCTCGCGCACGCCGATCCCCCGCGCTGCTTCCGTGGCATAGCCATCGCGCTCGTCACTGGCGGGCTTCTCAGTCTTGCGTTCATGGGGTTCTCGGGGCTTGTGAAGCTGCCGTATTGAGGAGTTAGGAGTCAGGGGGTCAGTTTGGAGAGAAAACTATGACAATCGCCATTGCAATTATCGCAGGTGTCGGCCTCGTCGCGGCAATCGCGCTTGCCGTCGCAGACAAGTATCTCGCCGTCCGCGAAGATCCGCGCATCGGCATGGTGACTGCCGCGCTTCCAGGCGCTAACTGCGGTGGTTGCGGCTTTCCGGGGTGCGACGGCTATGCCCGCGCTCTCGTTGCGGGAACTGCGCCGAACGGCGCGTGTGCTGCTGGCGGCGACGCATGTGCCGCGGCGATTGCCAAGATCCTCGGCGTAGAGGCGACTGCGACCGAGAAGCGCGTCGCGCTCGTCAAGTGCTGCGGGACGCGCTCCGAGGCGATTCGCGTCGGCGACTACAACGGCATCTGCGACTGCAGCGTAGCGGCTATGACGGCAGGCGGCGACAAGGGCTGCACATACGGCTGCCTCGGCTACGGCGCTTGCGCGAACGTCTGCCCGAAGGGGGCGATATCGATCCACGACGGGCTTGCGAAGGTCGACAAGCGTCTCTGCATCGGCTGCGGCAAGTGCGTGACGGCGTGCCCGAAGCACATCATCGAGCTCGTTCCCGCGTCCGCGACGATCCACGTCCTCTGCGCGAACCCCGACAAGGGGCCGAGCGTCCGCAAGGTCTGCGGCGTCGGGTGCATGGGCTGCCATCTCTGCGAAAAGAATTCGGGCGGCAAGGAGGCGGGCCACTTCACGTTCCAGGGCTTTCTCGCCAAGGTCAATTACGAGAACCCGCCGACCGACGAGCAGATCGCCGCGAAGTGCCCGGCGAAGTGCATGTCGGTCGACCCGCACTTCGAGTCGGGCAACTGATGCGCGGCTTGCTGTAATTTCCATTTATGAACAAAAACATAGTCTGCATCGGGGCTGGGTACATCGGCGGGCCTACTATGGCCGTCATCGCAAAGATGAACCCCGACCGCAAGGTCTACGTCTGCGACATCAACGCGAAGCGCATCGCGGCGTGGAACTCGAAGAACTACGCTCTCCCCATCTACGAGCCGGGGCTTGTCGACGTCGTGAAGGAAGTGCGCGGCAAGAACCTCTTCTTCACGACCGACATCAAGTCCGCCGTCAAGAAGTGCGACATCGTCTTCGTCGGCGTCAACACCCCGACCAAGATGTTCGGGCGCGGCGCTGGCAGGGCGA
>ODAI010829533.1_pt1 | contig 11477 bp, 8 predicted proteins | sample 1539321 | NCBI WGS metagenome assembly ODAI01 (sample SAMN02144231, study PRJEB22623) | gut metagenome | biome: sheep rumen | host: Ovis aries | place: New Zealand
ATAGGCGCTGACCCCTTGCCGGGCAATGCCGTGGTCGGCGCAGAAGATGAAGGTGGCGGGCTTCAGTTCCTCAGCCTCGTCCTTGCCACGGGCGGTGAGGTATTCCAACAGCAGCTGCGGCAGGCGTCCCAGGGAGGGGAGCTCTCCCTCCAGGGATTTGTCCAGCTTATCTATGGCCTGCATGGCAGGTTCCATATCCTGAGAGAGAATTTTATCCAGGGTATCCTGCAAGAGAGCTTCTGCCTCTGCATAGGTGAGCCCTGCTGATATTTCCTGCATGATGTCACTCATTTGCCAGCTCCTCCGGCGGCTTTCTTCCTGTATTCTTCAACCTGCTTCAGGGAAAGGCCGATGCGGCCCCGTTCCTCGTCTACCTTGATGATAACCGTGTCGATATTGTCGCCTACGGACAGCACGTCCAGAGGGTGCTTCACCCGGCGATGGCTCAGCTCGGAGATATGTATGAGCCCTGCTTCGTGTAGGCCGATATCCACAAAGGCGCCGAAGTCAGTGATATTGCGTACAGTGCCCCGCATGATGGTGCCCACCTTCAGGACAGACAGCTTCACGATGGCCTGGCGGGTGAGGGGGGCAGGCAGGTCCTCACGGGGGTCACGCCCCGGGCGGGTCAGGGCTGCGAGAATGTCCTTGACGGTGGGCTCGCCTGCCTCGAATTTGGCAGCCAGCTTCTTCACGTCAGCCAGTTTGGCTTTGGCGGCAAGGAATTCCAGCTGTTCCTTTTTCAGGAGGTCGGCAGGAGAGAAGCCCAACTCACCCAGGATTTTCTCTGCCAGCTCATAGGACTCCGGATGGACGCTGGTGCTGTCCAGGGGGTTCTTGGCAGCCTTGGGGGAGAGCCGCAGGAAGCCCGCGCACTGGGTGAAGGCGGCAGGCCCCAGGCGGGGTACTTTCAAAAGCTGGCGGCGGGCGGTGAAGCTGCCGTTCTCGTCACGGTAGGCCACTATGTTTTTCGCCACGGCAGCGGAAATGCCTGCGATATGGGAAAGAAGGGCAGGAGAAGCGGTGTTCAGGTCAACCCCTACATGGTTCACCGCATCTTCCACGGTGGCATCCAGGGTCACCTGCAGCTGCTTCTGGTTTACATCGTGCTGGTACTGGCCCACGCCGATGGCCTGGGGGTCAATCTTCACCAGCTCTGCCAGAGGGTCCTGCACCCGGCGGGCGATGGAGGCAGCGCCGCGCACCTCCACCCCGTATTCGGGCAGCTCCTGGGCGGCCAGCTTGGAAGCGGAGTACACGGAGGCGCCGGCCTCGTTGGTGATGAGGTAGTTGACTGTGGTCAGCTTGTTGTCTGCGATGAGCTTGGCGGCAAACTGCTCAGTCTCGTAAGAAGCTGTGCCGTTGCCGATGGAGATGAGGTCGACCCCGTATTTCTTGATCCAGCCCAGCACCGTCCGGGCTGCGGCTGCCTTGGCCCCTTCGCTCTGGGTCACCTGGATGATGCCGTGGTCAAGGATGCGCCCCGTCTTGTCCACCACGGCGCACTTGCAGCCATTGCGGAAGCCAGGGTCAAGGCCCAATACGGTGTGGCCGGCAAGGGGAGCCTGCAGGAGCAGCTGCTTCAGATTCACCCCGAAGAGCTTGATGGCTTGTGCTTCGGCCTCCTCGGTGAGGGCGGTGCGGATTTCTCTTTCTAAAGCGGGCAACAGCAAACGCTTGTAGCCGTCCTCGATGGCCTCGTGGAGAGCTTCGTCAAAGGGAGAAGTGCGGCCCTTCTTCATGACCCGGCGTTCAATGCGGCGCACATTGGCTTCGTGGTCGGTGATGAGGGACACTTTCAGGCAGTCCTTCTTCTCCCCCCGGTTGATGGCCAGCACGCGATGGGAGGGGAGAGTTCTCACAGGCTCGGAGAACTCGGCGTACATCTGGAAGGTCTTGGCCTCGGCAGGGTCCCCTTTGGGATTGGCCTCGGTGGCCAGCAGGGCGCTTTTCCAGAGGTGGTCGCGCATTTCCTGGCGCAGGGAGGCCTCCTCCATGACCTGCCCAGCCACAATGTCCCTTGCCCCTGCCAGAGCGTCCTCGGCGGTGGCGACTTCTTTTTCCTCGTCAATGAAGGCGGCAGCAGCCTCCAGTGCGGTGCCCTGCACGCCTTCCTGCTTCAGCATCATTTCTGCCAGGGGCTCCAGCCCCTTTTCCCTGGCCACCATGGCCCGGGTGCGCTTCTTCTGCTTATAGGGCAGGTACAGGTCCTCCAGTTCCTGCAGCTTGGCAGCCTTCTCGATGGCAGTCTTCAGCTCTGGGGTGAGCTTGCCCAGTTCCTCAATCTTGGTGAGGATTTCTTCCTGCCGCTTCACGAAGTTTCGCAGATAGGTCAGCCGTTCGGACAGCAGGCGCAGCTGCTCATCGTCAAGCCCTCCTGTGGCCTCCTTGCGGTAGCGGGCGATGAAGGGCACAGTATTGCCCTCATCCAGCAGGGTCATGGTATCCTCGATCTGCTTCGGGGTGACGGAAAGCTCCTTCGCCAGCACCGAGGGGATATCTTTTTCTAACATATTTATACCAACTTTCTGTAGGTGGTTGTGAAAATACAAAGCATATTCTCTATTTTACGTCATACTCTAACGCTTTGCCAGATGAAAATGGAAGAATTGGATTTTTGCATCATCTTCCAGGAGTGAGTTTTTGGGAAAAATACGGTACGGGCAGCGAAAGACAGGCTTTGGAGAGAATATTTTATTTCTTTTATAAATGGGGCAGATTGAAGCAGATTCTTCCTTGTGATAAAATAAAAAGGATTTGAAACAAGACAAGGCAGAGGAAGGGAAGCAATGGAGAAGGTTCTGGCGGATGCACTGGCGGCTCTGGCGGGCAGGAAGGTCTATATTTATGGTGCCCAGCCCATAGCATATGGGGTGAATCTGGCCCTGCGGCAGCTGGGGGTCACGCCCGAGGCTTATGTGGTGACCAGCAGGCGGGGCAATCCTGATGCGCTGGACGGTGTGGCCGTGAGGACCATCGATGAGGTGGCGCGGGACAGGGAGGCAGCATTCCTGCTGTCTGTGCCGGAGTATCTGCACCCGGAGATCAAGGCGGAGCTGGCCGCACGGGAGTTCCAGCAGGTCGTGCCCATGGATTCGCAATTGGAATTTGCCCTGATGAAAAGCTATTACCGCACACGGGGCCTGAAATTTGCCGAGGACTATGCCCCGGCGGGCAAGGCAGAGCCGCTGGATGTGGAAATCTATGTGGCCCGCTCAGGCGTGGACAAGGCGCTGAGCAATGCCTTCCCCCTGCAGCCACCTTTTTTCGATGTGCAGGCAGGGGCCGCGCTGGATCTTGTGGCTTTGGATAGTGCCTTCCGTGATGATGAGGGTGAGAATATCTCAGCCATGAACCGTGACTATGCGGAACTTACCGTCACTTATTGGGGCTGGAAGAACCGCAGGGCCGGGATCAAGGGGCTGGCCCACTATCGCCGCTACCTGGTGCTGGGGCAGGAGGATTACAGCCTGCTTGCCTCCGGAACGGTGGATGCCATCCTGCCCACGCCCTACATTGGCTGGCCCGATGCCTCTGCCCAGTACGGCAGGTACAATCATCCCCTGGCCCTTGCGGCTATGGAGCAGGCTCTGAGGGAGTTTTCGCCGGAGGAAGCCGGACGCGCTATGGCAAAGCTGAGGGGGCCCTGGGTCTATAACTACAATATGGTAGTGGCCAGAGAGGCGGTCTTTGATGACTACGCTGCCTGGCTTTTCCCCCGCATGGAGCGGGCCGGAGAGATCTTTGGAGCGGGGGAAGGACCGGGAATGGGACTGGACCGGCCTGTGGGGCATATCGGAGAGCTCCTGACCTCCCTTTATTTCATGCTCCACGATGATTTGAAGATTATGCACGCCAGGAAGGTCTGGCTTACCTAGGGGAAAGGATATTGGGTAATATGGCAGCTAATGAGAAGGTAAAAGTTTTGATATTTGCAGGTGGGGCGGGCCGCCGCATGAATGCCCGCTCCCTGCCCAAGCAGTTCCTGCAGGTTTATGGCAAGCCGGTCATCATCCATACGCTGGAGCATTTTGAGTATCATGACATGGTGGATGAGATTGTTATTGTCTGCCTCAAGAACTGGATCAGTGAGCTCAAGGGCATGCTGAACCGCTTCGGCATCCGCAAGGTCACCATCATCGTGCCCGGCGGCAAGACTGGCCACAAATCCATCTGGGAGGGCCTGAAGGCCATGCGCAGCAGCACCGATGACCAGGACATCTTGCTGATTCATGACGGGGTCAGACCGCTCATCACGGATGAGCTGATTGAAGCCAATATCAATGCAGTGCGTAAGTATGGCAATGCCATCACCTGTGAGGCAGCTCGGGAAAGCGTGGTCATGAGCACTAACGGTGTGGATATCCAGCAGGTGCCGAACCGGGATTTCATGTATGTGGCCAAGGCCCCCCAGTCCTTCCGCTTTGGTGAAGTGTATGGTGCCTACGAGCAGGCGGAGCAGGCGGGATATCAGACCATAGATTCTTCTCACCTGTACGGCATCCAGAAACGGCACATGCATCTCTTGCACAGCACCAGGAACAATATGAAAATCACAGAACCCGCGGACTTCTACATCTACAAGGCTCTCTACGAGGCCATGGAAGCACAGCAGATATATGGTTTCTAAGCGCGAAAAAGCGGCCCTCGCATGGGCCGCCTTTTTCATGCTCATTCGTCTATTTTGGCAAACTGTATTTTTGGCATGTGTTCTATCAGATTCATCTCATGGGCCATGGTATAGAAGGTGCTGAGCCCCTGCAGATAATCTTCCGTCAGATCCCAGCGCACCGCAGGTCCCAGGTAGTCTGCCAGCTGGTCGTAGGTGAAGGGCTTGTCCTCAAGGGCCGAGCGGATGATGGTCTCCCGGTAGGAAAGACCGCCGGCAGGCCGCGCAGGTCCCGGCAGGGCGTTGCGGATGAAACTCAGGAATGCTCCGTGGACGCGCTCCTGGATGAGCTTTACGCCCTCGGGATTCTTATTGGCAAACTCCCGGCGCACTGCCCAGAGGGCAAAGACCATCTTCTGTCCCGTGAGGTTCTTCCACTCCTGGCCGATGTCGTAGAGGTAGAGGCCTGCAGGCGGGTGATGGTAAAGCCAGAGGGCATCGTCCCCGATGAAGAGGGAAGCAGTGGCATCTGCCGGTATGGGCTCCTCCGGGGTGATGTTGCGGGTGTAGTAGTTGGGGATGGCCCCGTAGGCTCCCCTGAGGATGATCTTCAGCAGGCAGTGGGAGGTGGCGGATTTCGCCGTCAGTATCACCTTGTCCTTGCCCAAAGCCTCGATGGGCTTCCGCGAAATCAGGACAATGCTCTGCACCGGCCCGTCAGAAGCTACGCAGACCTTGGGCAGGACCAGGAGTTCTTCCGCGTGGCGGGCATAGGCGATGGAAGAAATCTCCGCCACATCCAGACGCCCGCTGATGAGGTCGCTGTTCAGCACCGAAGGCACGCCCCGGATGATTTCAAGTCCTTCATCCCCCCCATTGGCGAAGCTATAAGAAAGCGGCAAGGTGTTGAGAAAATTTATATGCCCTACGCGAGGAGCAGAAGTATTCATAAAAAGGAAAACCTCCCACCATGTCGACCAAAGATAACGGATTCCGGGCCATTGAGGCCCTGCTTATTCTATTATAAACTTAATTTTATGGAAAATACAGGAAAAGCGTTGCTCTTATTGACTTTTCTACATCTTCTTGTTAAAATTATTGACAAAAGCAACGTTTGTAATTTTAATCTTTCGACAGGGTGGAGGGTGTTCAGATGGATAATTATGTAAATGCGGGACGTTGGTTCTCCATTCTCTACAGGCGTTCCCAGCAGTTCATTGTGGAGGCCTGCCAGGAGATGGGCCTGACTTTTTCCGAATTTACCCTGCTGCTGCGGATTCATGACACACCGGGAGTGAAGCAGGATGATCTTGCCAAAGTCCTGTTCCTGGACAAGGCAGTGGTGACCCGCACCATCAACGCATTGGAGCAGAAGGGGTTCATCGTGCGCAGCCAGGACAAGCTGGACAAGCGGGTGAAGCATGTTTACCTTTCTGTGGAAGCAGAGAGCTACTATCCCTTCCTGCACAATGTGCTGAAGCGCTGGGTGGATTATCTTTGTGAGGGCATGAAGCAGAAAGACATAGACAAGACGGAAAAACTGTTTCAGCATTTTACGGACCGTGCCTGTGAAGCAGTTCTGCCGGATTTGGCCAAGGGTATATCTGAGGAGTTTTCCAAGGAGGACTGGCAGCATGAGCTTGAGAGGAAAGAGAAGTAAATTCTGGGGGGCAGCAACAGCTGCCCTTTTTATACTAGCAATGACAGCCCTGGTGGGCTGCAGCAAGGAGGAGGACCCTGTCCAGAAGCCCCCTGTGGTCAGGACACAGCAGGCAGGTAAGGCCGGCCTCAGCGCGGAAAGCTATTCCGGCACTGTGCGGGGGCGCTACGAGACAAATCTCTCCTTTCAGGTAGGTGGGCAGATTCTCTCCCGCAACATTGATGCGGGCAGCCGGGTGAAGGCTGGAGACACCCTCATGGTCATCGATGCCCGGGATGCGGTGCAGAAGGCCAACGCCGGGGATGCCCAGGTAAGCCAGGCCCGTGCCCAGCTGAATCTGGCACAGAGTAACCTTGCCCGCTATACGGAACTCTACCATCAGGATGTAGTGCCCAAGGCCACCTTGGACCAGTATCAGACCAACTACGATGCGGCCTTTGCGAATTATCAGGCAGCCCTGGCCCAGTCGGCCCAGGGCCATAATGTGCTGTCATATACCAACCTGGCCGCCGGGGCTGACGGGGTGATTTCCTCTATCAGCGCCGAGGAAGGACAGGTGGTGGCTGCCGGCCAGACGGTGGCGGTATTGGTGCAGACTGACGAGCTGGAGGTGGAGATTGCCGTGCCTGAGGACAGGGTGGCCAGCCTTCAGCCAGGCCAGGAGGCAGATGTCACATTCTGGGCCTTCAAGGGAAGCGCCAAGGGCGTAGTGCGGGAGATTTCCCCCGCTGCAGATAATGCTTCCAGGACTTATAAAGTACGCGTATCTATTCCAAATCCTCCCCAGGAAATGCAGCTGGGCATGACCGCCAGTGTCAGCTTCGCTGATGCCGGGGCGGCAGAGAAGGCGGAGGTGGAACTGCCCCTCACGGCTATCTACCAGACAGAAGACCAGCCGCAGGTGTGGCTGGTGGAGGACGGGAAAGTCCATCTGAAAAATATCACGGTGAAGCGCTTTGGCTCCAGCACTGTGATGGTGGAAGGGCTCTCCCCCAGTGACATTGTGGTCACCGCCGGTGTCCACAAGCTCCGGGAGGGGCAGGAAGTGCGCAGGGAGGGTGAGCCGTGAGGAATCTCAGTGAAGTCTCCCTGAAGAACTCCGTGCTGGTCTGGTATTTCATCATCATGACCGCCATCGGGGGCATCTTCGCCTACCAGCAGCTGGGGCGCATGGAAGACCCCACCTTCACTATCCGCATCATGGTGGTGAATGCCCTCTGGCCTGGTGCCTCTGCTACAGAAATGCAGGACCAGGTGACGGACAAATTGGAGCGGAAGCTCCAGGATGTGCCGGGGATGTACCGCATTACCAGCAGCACCCGTCCGGGCAATACGGTCATCTACGCCGAGCTTGAGGACACCATGCCCAAGGAGGATATACGCACTACCTGGCGGGACCTCAGGAACCTCGTGAACGACCTGAAATCCCAGGGGGAGCTGCCCGACGGCGTCTACGGCCCCTATTTCAATGATCGCTTTGACGACGTCTTCGGCTCCGTCTATGCTGTCACAGGTGACGGTTATTCTTATGAGGAGCTGAGGAAATACGCCGAGGATGCCCGGCGCCTCTTGATGGCCTCCGACCCTTCCATCCAGAAAATCGAGCTGCTGGGTGTGCAGAAGGAGAAAATCTACGTGGAGGTGGCAAGGGACAAGCTGGCCAGTCTGGGCCTGCCGCCCACTGCCATTTCCGATGCTCTGGCCGGGGCTGCCTCAATGGTGCCTTCCGGCAAGGTGGAGACGGAATCGGACAACGTGTACCTCCGGGTCACGGGGAATTTCCAGGACGTGGAGGCCATCAGGGAACTGCCAGTGAAAGCCGGCGGCCAGATTTTCCGTCTGGGGGATATTGCCAAAGTAGAGCGCCGCTACAGCGCCCCTCCTGACCCTGAAATGTACTTCAACGGGGAACCTGCCGTGGGGCTGGCCATCTCCATGAAGGATGGCGGCAACATCCTTGAACTGGGCAAAAACCTGAAGAAGACCGTAAAAGCCATTTCCGGGGACCTGCCCGTGGGATTGGAGATACATCAGGTTTCTGACCAGCCTCAGGTGGTGGAAGAATCCATCCACGAGTTCATGAAAACTCTCACCGAGGCCATCTTCATCGTGCTTTTGGTGAGCTTTGCCTCCCTGGGCTGGCGCACAGGCCTGGTGGTGGCCTGCTGCATACCGCTGGTGCTGGCCGGTGTCTTTGTGGGCATGTACCTCTTGGGCATTGATTTGCACAAGGTATCCCTGGGTGCGCTGATAATTTCCCTGGGCTTGCTGGTGGATGATGCCATCATCGCCATCGAGATGATGAGCGTCCAGCTGGAGCGGGGGCACAGCCGCTTCGAGGCGGCTTGCTATGCCTTCAAGGCCACCGCCAAGCCCATGCTCACAGGAACCCTTATCACCTGCTCCGGCTTCATTCCCGTGGCCTTTTCCAAGGGCATGGCCTCTGAGTTCTGCGGGGCTCTGTTCCCCGTGATACTCATTGCCCTGGTCCTCTCGTGGATTGTCTCCGTCATGGCGGCGCCTCTCTTTGGCACCTATCTTATCCGCGTCAAGGTGCAGCGTGATGAGAATGGCGAGATTGACCCTTATCAGAATAAGTTTTACAAGTGGTTCCGGCAGGTGCTGGAATATTGCCTGCTGCACAGGAAGATGGTGCTGGCCGCCACTGCCGCCACTTTTGTCCTGTCCCTCTATGGCCTGACCTTTGTGAAGCAGGAATTTTTCCCTGGCTCCCTGCGTCCTGAGCTGGTGATGGAAATGAGACTGCCTGAGGGCTCTTCCATGGAGGCCACGGGCAGGGAAATGGAGCGCATGGCCAGCTTCCTGGATGAGCACAAGGACAGGCTGGAGAACTACTCCTATTATGTGGGCAGGTACGCTCCAAGGTTTGTCCTCACCGTGAGTCCCCAGGAAAGCTCAGATAACTTCGGCCAGTTCGTCATTGTGACGAAAAACACGGAGGAGCGGGAAAAGCTCAGGCAGGAGCTCACGGAGGAACTGGCAGAGAATTTCCCGGATGTGCAGCCCAATATCCAGACCATCCAGACAGGCCCCCCTGCTGACTACCCCGTGATGCTGCGGGTCACGGGCCGCACTGTGGAGGAGGCCAAGGACCTGGCGCGCAAGACCGCAGCGCTGGTGGCAGAAGACCCCAATGTCTACAATGTGAATGAGAACTGGGGCTACAAGTCCAGGGTCATGCACCTTGAGCTTGACCAGGACAAGCTGCGGGCTCTGGGGCTTTCCAGCCAGAATGTGGCCAAGATGCTCCATACGGAAATCACCGGTGCCAAGGCAGCCGAGTTTTACACCGGCGACCGCACCATTGACATAGATCTGCGGACGGCGGAGGAGGACAGGCAGAGCCTGGACAAGCTGAAAGACCTGCCCATTTATCTGGGGCAGGCAGGCTATGTGCCCCTGGCCCAGATTGCAAAAATCTCTTATGAGGGTGAGGAGGGGCTGGTCAAGCGCGTGGACCTGCGCCCCACCATTACGGTGCAGGCCAATATCCACAGCGGCACGGCTGTGGATGCCACGAAAAAAGCCTTTGAGGCCACCGCCGGCCTCAGGGAAGACCTGCCTCTGGGAGCTTCCATCAAGCCCGCAGGCTCTTTGGAAGATAGTGCCAAATCCCTCCGGCATCTGGTGAAGCCCATCCCCGCCATGGTGTTCATCATCATGACCCTGCTGATGTTCCAGCTCAGGGACATCAAGCAGATGCTGCTGACTTTGCTGACGGCACCGTTGGGGCTCATAGGCGTGGCCTGGGGCATGCTCCTGACGGGCAAGGCCATAGGTTTTGTGGCCTATCTGGGCATCCTGGCCCTTTTCGGCATGATCATCAGAAACTCCGTTATCCTCATAGACCAGATACAGAAGCACATAGCAGAGGGGGAGACCCCTTGGGCGGCCCTCATCGACTCTGCCATCCTGCGCTTCCGTCCCATCATGCTCACAGCAGCAGCGGCTATCTTGGGCATGCTGCCCCTGATGCCCAGCGACTTCTGGGGACCCATGGCAGTAGCCATAGCCAGCGGCCTATTGGCCGCTACGGTGCTGACCCTGCTGGTGCTGCCAGCCATGTATGCGGCGGTGTATAAGGTGGAGAAGGACACGTAAAAAATATTGCAATGAAAAAAGCCCCGTAGGGGGCTTTTTTCATTGGTTACATCAGCAACAAAGACAATCCACCGATTGTCGGCGTAGCTACAATGGCAAATCTCAACAAAGGCAGGGGGGCCAGGTGGGTGTACTTGGCTCCAAACCAGGCTCCGATGGCCTGGCCTGCGAGGGTTTGGAGGAAAATCATCATGTCCAGATGACCTGTGAAGAAGTAACCGATTCCGCCTGAGGCTGACATGGGCAGGATGATCATCATGCAGGTGCCGATGGATTTCAGGAGGGTCACGCCGAAGGACACCATGAGGGTAATCTGGATGAAGGCGGCGGCACCGATGCCGAAGGCGCCGGAGAGGAAGCCGTTGACGAGGCCTGCCAGGATGCCCTTGCGGTAGAGGGGGGCGCCTGTCAGGAGTTCCTGTCTGGGATGGAAATGGCGGTTCAGCCATTCGGCCTGATAGACTTTTGTGTAAAGCAGGGAGGCGCTGGCGCAGAGCATGATGGCGGTCATGGTTTTCAGGAAGGCCGCTGGCATGAGGTTTGAGACATTGGCGCCGATAAAGGCTCCCATGACGCCTCCTATACCCATGGCAAGGCCCGTGGACACTTCCACTTCCCTTTCACGGAAATGACTGTAGGCTCCGGAAATCATGGTGAAGGTCATGGCGGCCAGGGCTACGGCTACGGCAGTATGAATGGGCACATCAAAGGCCAGGGTAAGGAGCGCAATGGTGACGCCTGCGCCGCCTGCCCCTACAAAGCCAATGACAGAACCCATGATGAGCATGGCAAGAAAAATCATGAAAAGGCCTCCTAAGGTTACATTGTTACTATGACAAGTATAGCAAACTATGAGGAAAAAGCGACCCCTGAGGCATAGTTTCCCATTATTTATGGATGTTTCTTGACTTTGTGATTGCTTTAGGCTACAATAGGCGGGTAATCGGGATAATCCCGAGGGAAATCCGGTGTAAATGCAAAACCTGCTGTACCGGTGTATTGAAAAGCAGAAATGTTTAGCGCAGGCTCTCAGCTTGGACGTGAAAAGCTGAGAGGACGAGGAGAAGGTTGTCGAGAACTCAGCGG
>ODAI013359162.1_pt1 | contig 11477 bp, 9 predicted proteins | sample 1539321 | NCBI WGS metagenome assembly ODAI01 (sample SAMN02144231, study PRJEB22623) | gut metagenome | biome: sheep rumen | host: Ovis aries | place: New Zealand
TGGGAGCGCTTCTCGGCAAATACAAACATGCGGAGGTTCCGCTTCCGGGCGGATGCAATATCGGCAGCAGACCCATCGACCAGCATCTGAAAGGCTTCCGGGCTCTCGGAGCCGACGTTGACATTTTCCACGGTGCGATCGTGGCTAAGGCGGAAAATCTGCACGGAGCCCATATTTATCTGGATGTGGTTTCGGTAGGTGCGACCATCAATATCATGATGGCAGCGGCCCTTGCTCCGGGACGCACGATCATCGAAAATGCAGCCAAAGAGCCTCATGTGGTAGATGTAGCTAACTTCCTGAACAGTATGGGAGCCAACATCAAGGGAGCCGGAACCGACGTGATCCGGATCAAGGGTGTGGAAAAGCTGCATAAGACAGAGTATTCCATTATCCCGGACCAGATCGAGGCCGGAACCTTTATGTTTGCCGCCGCAGCTACCGGCGGTGATGTAACGGTGCGCAACGTGATTCCCAAGCATCTGGAAGCGACCACGGCCAAGCTGATCGAGATCGGATGCGAGGTGGAGGAATTTGACGATGCCGTACGGGTCCGGGCAGCGCATAAGCTTCGCAGAACCAATGTGAAGACACTGCCTTATCCGGGATATCCCACGGATATGCAGCCGCAGATCACGGTTACCCTGGCGATCGCCGAGGGTACCAGCATCGTGACGGAAAGTATTTTTGAAAACCGTTTCAAGTATGCCGACGAGCTGGCACGGATGGGTGCATCCATCAAGGTCAAGGGCAATTCCGCCATCATCGACGGCGTGCCGAAGCTGACCGGTGCCCGGGTATCCGCTCCGGATCTGAGAGCAGGCGCAGCCCTGGTGATCGCAGGCCTGGCCGCGGAAGGAATCACCATTGTGGACGATATTGTCTACATCCAGCGCGGCTATGAGAATTTTGAAGGAAAACTGCGGCTTTTAGGCGCAGAGATCGAAAAGGTTTCGACCGAAAGAGAGATTCAGCGTTTCTGTCTGCGGGTCGGATAATATCAAGTCATATTGTTGCCTTTTATTCAGAGTGGTGGAGATACATAGGATCTGTGAAGCCACGGCAACCCCTGCACGGGCAGGAAGGTGCCATCCTGAGCGAGAAATCGAACAATAAAAGGATTGCAGAACACAGAAGCAGTCCGGATATCTGGACTGCTTTTTTAATTAACAAGCATGAAAGGAAACAGAAGAATGGAAAAGAATATTTTTACATCCGAATCAGTAACTGAGGGACATCCAGATAAAATGTGCGACGCGATTTCCGATGCCATCCTGGACGCATTGATCAAAAAGGATCCCATGTGCCGTGTGGCCTGCGAGACGGCTGCCACGACGGGCCTTGTGATGATCATGGGAGAAATCTCTTCCATCGCCAACATTGATTATCAGAAGATCGTCCGGAGCACCATCCGGGAGATCGGCTATGACAATGCGGCATATGGATTTGATGCGGATACCTGCGCGGTCGTCACGATCCTGGACAAACAGTCGGAGGATATCGCTCTTGGCGTGGATAAAGCGCTGGAAGCCAAGGAAAACGATATGGCGGACGATGAGCTTGAGGCCATCGGAGCGGGAGATCAGGGCATTCAGTTCGGTTATGCCACCAATGAGACAGAGGAATATATGCCCTATGCCATCAACATGGCCAACAAGCTGGCTTATCAGCTTACAAAGGTCCGTAAAGAAGGAATCCTTCCCTATCTCCGTCCGGACGGGAAGACCCAGGTTTCCGTGGAATACAACGAAGAAGGAAAACCGGTCCGCGTGGATACCGTGGTCTGCTCCACCCAGCATGATCCGGATGTGACGCAGGAACAGATCCACCAGGATGTCCGGAAATATGTGATCGACGCAGTGATCCCGGCGGATATGGTGGATGAGGATACAAAATATTTCATCAACCCCACGGGCCGGTTTGTGATCGGCGGTCCTCACGGAGACAGCGGACTTACCGGCCGGAAGATCATTGTTGACACCTACGGCGGCACCGGCCGTCACGGAGGAGGAGCCTTTTCGGGAAAGGACTGCACGAAGGTAGACCGTTCGGCAGCCTATGCAGCCCGGTACGTGGCGAAAAATCTGGTAGCGGCCGGACTTGCCGACAAGTGCGAGATCCAGCTTTCGTATGCCATCGGCGTGGCTCGTCCCACCTCGATCCATGTGGATACTTTTGGTACGGGAAAACTGCCGGAGACAAGGCTGGTGGAGATCATCCGGGAGAATTTTGACCTTCGTCCCGCAGGCATCATCAAGATGCTGGATCTGCGCCGTCCGATTTACAGTAAAACGGCAGCGTACGGACATTTCGGCCGTACGGATGTGAAATTCCCCTGGGAGAAGACGGACAAGGCGGAATACCTGAAAAAGTATCTGTAACATTAAAAATGACGGAGGCTTGCTATGAAGATAAAAACAAAGATCATAGCCGGTTTTGTTCTGGTCATACTGATACCGCAGCTGCTTCTGGCAGCTGCGTTGTTTGCTTTACAGCAAAACAATCTCCGGCCGGTGACGATCTTTCTGTGGGCAACCGGGATCATGGTGGTGACGACCGCCATTGTGGGAGTCTGGATCTACCGGAGCATTTCGGTCCCGGTATTCCGTCTCCGGCAGGCCACCCAGAATATAAAGGACGGAAACCTGGATTTTCAGATCGATACCTCGGGGGAGGATGAATTTGCGGAGCTCAGCAAGGATTTTGACGAGATGCGGATGCGTCTCAAGGAATCCGCGGAAGAAAAGCTTCTGATGGACAAGGAAAACAAAGAGCTGATCAGCAATATCTCCCATGATCTGAAAACGCCCATTACCGCTGTGAAGGGCTATGTGGAAGGAATCATGGACGGCGTGGCGGATACGCCGGAAAAAATGGACAGGTATATCAAGACGATCTATAATAAAACAACGGAGATGGATCATCTGATCAATGAGCTGACCTTTTATTCCAAAATTGATACCAACCGGATCCCCTATACCTTCAGCAAGCTCCGGGTGGAGGATTATTTTTCGGACTGTGCGGAGGAAGTGGGACTGGAGCTGGAGACCAAAGGGATCGAGCTGATCTATGCCAATTATGTGGATGAAAATGTGATCGTCATCGCCGATGCGGAACAGATCCGCAGGGTGATCCACAACCTGATCAGCAATTCCATCAAATATATGGATAAGCCTCACGGGATTATCCAGATCCGGGTCAAGGATGTGGGAGATTTCATTCAGGTGGAGATCGAGGACAACGGCAAAGGGATCGGAAACAAGGATCTTGCGTACATTTTTGACCGGTTCTACCGGACCGACATATCCCGCAATTCTTCCAAGGGAGGCAGCGGGATCGGACTTTCCATCGTGCGGAAGATCCTGGAGGACCACGGCGGAAAGGTGTGGGCCACCAGCCGGCTGGGTCTCGGGACCATCGTTTACTTTGTGTTGAGAAAATATCAGGAGGTGCCGGTTCATGAGCAGGATACTGATCATAGAAGATGAAGAAAGCATTGCAGAGCTGGAGAAGGATTATCTGGAGCTTTCCGGGTATGAGGTGGAGATCGCATACCGGGGGGACCAGGGTCTTTTGAAAGCGATGAAAGAGGAGTACGATCTGATTATCCTGGACCTGATGCTGCCGGAGGTGGATGGGTTTGAGATCTGCCGTATGGTGCGGGAGGAAAAGAACACCCCGATCATCATGGTATCCGCCAAAAAGGACGATATCGACAAGATCCGGGGTCTGGGCCTCGGCGCGGATGATTATATGACAAAGCCCTTCAGCCCCAGTGAACTAGTGGCCAGGGTCAAGGCGCATATGGACCGTTACAACCGTCTGGTGGGCTCCTCCGTCCAGAAAAGGGATATCGTGGAGATCCGGGGAATACGGATCGACAAGACGGACCGGAGAGTCTGGGTAAACGGGGAAGAGGTTGCCTTTACCACCAAGGAGTTTGATCTGCTGACGTTTCTGGCGGAGAACCCGAATCATGTCTATTCCAAAGAAGAACTCTTCCGGGAAATCTGGGATATGGAATCCGTCGGGGACATCGCCACGGTGACGGTCCATATCAAAAAGATACGGGAAAAGATCGAATTCAACACGGCAAAGCCGCAGTATATCGAAACCATATGGGGCGTGGGCTACAGATTCAAGGTGTGAGGAGAGTGGAGAATGGAACGACTGTACCGGAAACTGGCCTCCTATGATACAGAAGATGTGTATCCTTTTCATATGCCCGGACATAAACGGAATCCGGCTCTTCTGGACGGGTTTTTTCCGGCTGCGCAGGATATCACCGAGATCACGGGGTTTGACAATCTGCATCATGCGGAGGGAATCCTGCTGGAGACGGCCCGGCGGGCTTCGGAGGTGTACGGCACCCGGAATACGTATCTGGGCGTGAATGGCAGCACGGCCATGATCCTGACGGCGATTTCCGCCTGCGTGCAAAGAAACGGAAAGATCCTTATTGCCCGCAACAGCCACAGGTCAGCCTATCACGCCATGTATCTCAGAGGACTGACGCCGGTCTATCTGTATCCGCAGAAGACCTCCGGCATGGAACTGAACGGATCCCTGCGGCCGGAGGACGTGGAAAAGGCTCTGCAGGAGGATCCGGAGATCGAAGCCGTGTTTGTGACTTCACCGACCTATGATGGAGTCATGTCGGATATCCGGGGAATCGCAGAGGCTGCACATCGCAGAAACCTGCCGGTGATCGTGGATGAAGCCCATGGGGCGCATCTTGTTTTTTCCGGGTTTTTCCCGGAATCGGCGATCCGGAGCGGAGCGGATATCGTGATCCACAGTGTGCATAAAACGCTGCCGTCCCTCACACAGACCTCCCTTCTGCATGTCTGTTCGGACCGCATTGATGAAGAACTGGTCCGCCGGTTTCTGACCATCTATCAGTCGAGCAGTCCCTCCTATATCCTGATGGCCAGTATTGACGCCTGCATGGAAATCATACAGGAAAGAGGAAAGGAGCTGTTTCGGGAGTACACGGAGAACCTGGAGAAAGCCAGAAAGAGGCTTTCCGGGCTGAAGTATTTCCGTCTGATCGATCCGGCCCGGGATTACGCGGACACGGTTTTTGACTGTGACAGATCCAAATTGATTATCTCCACCCGGGATACGGGAATGACCGGACAGGAGCTTTCTGTGCTCCTCCGGGAGGAATACCGGCTGGAGATGGAAATGAGCGCTCCCTCCTATGTGGTGGCGCTGACCTCGGTGGGAGACACCGGGGAAGGATTTGCAAGGCTTACAGAGGCCCTGGCCGATATCGAAGCGAAGAAGGCCGGTGAATGGGCACTTCGGGAGGATGAAGCGGGGAAAAATATCCCGGATGAGGAGCTTCAGCCGCCGGAGCAGGTGCTGTCGATGGCGGAGGCCATGGAGGGAAGGACGAGAAAGGTTCTGCTTTCGGAAAGCGAAGGCTGTGTTTCCGCGGAATTCATGCTTCTGTATCCACCGGGAATCCCGCTGATCACACCGGGAGAGAGGATTTCTGGACAATTGCTGCAAAATGTGAGAAGATACCTGCAGCAGGGACTTACGGTTACCGGACTGAAGGACCGGGAAAACCGCCGGATCGAAATTGTATGACCGTACGGGGAGAATGATGGGAAAACTGTTTTATATTATGGGAAAAAGCGCTTCCGGCAAGGATCATATCTACGCGGCGCTTCTGGAAAACCGGCTTCTGCCGCTGAAACGGCTGGTCCTTTACACCACCCGTCCCATGCGGGAAGGGGAAGAGAACGGAAGAGAGTATTTTTTTACGGATGAAAAGGGACTGGACGCTTTTCGGAAGGAAGGAAAGGTGATCGAGTCGAGGGTATACCAGACGATCCATGGTCCATGGACTTATTTTACCGCGGATGACGGACAGATGGATCTGGATACGTATGATTATCTGGGAATCGGCACGCTGGAATCCTTTGTCAGGCTGAAGGAATATTACGGTGAGGACCGGATCTGTCCGATCTATATCGAGGTGGAGGATGGGGAACGGCTCCAGAGGGCTCTGAATAGAGAACGGAAGGAGGAGCATCCGAAGTACGAGGAGATGTGCCGTCGGTTTCTGGCGGACCAGAAGGATTTTTCGGAGGAAAATATCCTTGCCTCCGGGATCTGGAGACGGTTTTCCAATGTGGATCTCAAGGAATGTATTGACGAGATAATTCTGTACATCCGATCCCTTCGATAGACAAACCGCCTGATCTGTGTTACCATAAAAGTAACTGTTGATCCGGAAAGTACGGAGAAAGGGGTGATTTTGTGGTAGGTTTTCAGGATATCATCGGTCATGATGAGATTATCCGTCATCTGAAGGATACGATCCGTACCGGGAAGGTATCGCACTCGTATATTTTCACGGGAGAAACCGGGTCGGGCAAGAAAATGCTGGCAGCAACCTTTGCCGCGGCCCTGCAATGTGAAAGCCGGCAGGAAAGACCGTGCATGGTCTGTGATTCCTGCAAAAAAGCCATGGGGAAAAATCATCCGGACATCATTATGACCACCCACGAAAAACCGGGTCTGATCTCGGTGGATGAGGTGCGGGAGCAGGTGATCCATGATGTTTCGGTCCGCCCTTACTGCAGTCCGTATAAGATCTATATCATCCCGGAAGCGGAGCTGATGAATCCGGCCGCGCAGAATGCCCTTCTGAAAACCATCGAGGAGCCGCCGGAATACGCGGTGATCATGCTTCTGACCACCAATGCGGACCGGCTTCTGCCCACGATCCGTTCCCGCTGCGTGCGGCTGGATCTGAAGATCGTGGATGACAGCATGGTCAAGCAGTATCTGATGGAACACCTGCATGTTCCGGATTACCGCGCGGAGATCGATGTCTCGTTTGCCCACGGGAGTATCGGACGGGCAAAGGAAGTGGCCACCTCCCAGGAATTCGCGGATCTGACGCAGAACGCGCTGCGGCTTCTTACCTATTCCGGCAATATGGAAGTCTTTGAGATGACGGAGATGATCCGGACGATCGTCGCCGACAAAGCAAGGATCGAAGAATATCTGGATATATTCCAGTTCTGGTTCCGCGATGTGCTGATGTTCAAAGCGACCCAGGAAATAGACCATCTGGTATTTAAGCAGGAGATCGGGACGATCCGGGAACAGGCCCGGGAAAGGTCCTACGAGAATCTGGAAAAGATTCTGGAATCGATCGAAAAAACAAAGGTACGTCTTCGTGCCAATGTCAATCCGGAGCTGGCGCTGGAGCTTTTGTTCCTGACGTTCCGGGAAAGATGAAATGGAGTAATTTGAATGGCAAAAGTAGTTGGAGTACGATTCCGGAATGTCGGAAAAGTATATTATTTTGACCCGAAAGACTATGAAATCCGGCTGTACGATCATGTGATCGTGGAGACTGCCCGCGGCATGGAATACGGCAAGGTCGTGATGCCTCCGAAGGAGGTCGCCGAGGATGAGGTGGTCCGCCCGCTGAAGGAAGTCCTGCGGATGGCGACCAGGGAAGATGACGAGAGAGAAAAGGCAAACCGGCAGCGGGAAAGAGAAGCCTACAAGGTTTGCCAGCAGAAGATCCGGGAGCATAACCTGGACATGAAGCTGATCGATGCAGAATATACCTTTGATAACAACAAGGTTCTGTTTTATTTTACCGCGGACGGACGGATCGATTTCCGGCAGCTGGTGAAGGATCTGGCGTCGATCTTCAAGACCCGGATCGAGCTGCGGCAGATCGGCGTCCGGGATGAGACAAAGATCCTGGGAGGAATCGGCATCTGCGGCCGGTGCCTCTGCTGTCACACCTACCTTTCGGAATTTGCCCCGGTGTCCATCAAGATGGCAAAGGAGCAGAATCTTTCCCTTAACCAGACCAAGATCTCGGGCGTGTGCGGCAGACTGATGTGCTGTCTGAAAAATGAACAGGACACTTATGAGGAGCTGAATAAACGCCTTCCGGGAATCGGTGACATGGTGACCACTCCGGACGGTGTTACCGGTACCGTCCACAGCGTCAATGTGCTCCGGCAGACCGTGCGGGTGGTGATCGAAGAGAACGATGAGAAGGAAATCCAGGATTATTCCGTGGAGGATCTGAAATTCCGCTCCCGTAAAAAGAAAGGGAAGAACCAGGATCCGGAGGGAAAAGAAGCTGCGGACCGGAAACCGGAGGAAAAGAAGCCGCAGGACCGGAAAGCGGAAGAGAAGAAGCCTTCCGAGGGGAAAAACGAGTCCCGCCGTCAGGAGAACAAAAAGGGAGAATCCCGGAAACAGGAAGAAAAAAAGCAGGAATCCCGAAAACAGAATGATGAAAAGGGAGAAAACAGAAAGCAGAATGACAGAAAACACGATTCCCGCAGACGGGGAGACAAAAAAGGACAGTCCCGAAATCCGGAGGAAGAGCCTTCTGCGAAAAAATGAACGGATCGATGATCTGCAGAACGGGTATTATATCATTCAGGATCCCGGAAAATTCTGCTTTGGGATGGATGCGGTGCTGCTTTCCGGCTTTGTAAAAATGAAGAAGGGCGAGCATGCGCTGGATCTGGGAACAGGAACGGGAATTATTCCCGTTCTTCTTTCTTCCAGGACGGAAGGGGCCTCTTTTACCGGTCTGGAGATCCAGGCGGAGTGTGCGGAGATGGCGGACAGGAGTGTACGCTATAACGGACTTGAAGAAAAGATACGGATCCTGCAGGGAGATCTGAAGCGATCGGTGGAGATCTTCGGGCAGGGCCGTTTTGATGTGGTGACCAGCAATCCGCCCTATATGATCGGGCAGCACGGCCTGACCAACCCTTCCCTTCCCAAAGCAATCGCCCGTCATGAGATCCTCTGTACGCTGGAGGATGTGGCGGAGCAGGCAGCAGGCGTTTTAAAGGACCGGGGACGGCTGTATCTGGTACACAGGCCTTTTCGTCTGGCCGAGATCTTTTCGGTGCTGCAGAAATACCGTCTGGAGCCCAAGAGAATGCAGCTGGTCTATCCGTATATCGACCGGGAACCGAACATGGTGCTGATCGAGGCGCTGAAGGGCGGAAATTCCCGCCTTACGGTGGAGCGGCCTCTGATCGTTTATGAAAAACCGGGAGTCTATACATCATCGATCCTGGAAATCTACGGGAATGTATGAAAAGGAGAAAACGGAGGGATTATGAGCGGCAGACTGTATCTTTGTGCAACACCGATCGGCAACCTGGAGGACATCACGCTGCGGGTTCTGCGTGTGTTGAAGGAGGCGGATCTGATCGCGGCGGAGGATACGAGGAACAGCCTTCATCTTCTGAATCATTTTGAGATCCATACGCCGATGACCAGTTATCATGAATACAACAAGATCGAAAAAGGCAGAATCCTGGTGGAGAAGATGCTTTCCGGACAGAATATCGCCCTGATCACCGATGCGGGGACCCCGGGGATTTCCGACCCCGGAGAGGAGCTGGTGCGGATGTGTCATGAAGCCGGCATCGAAGTGACTTCCGTGCCCGGTCCCGCGGCCTGCATCACCGCACTGACCATGTCGGGACTTCCCACCCGGCGGTTTGCCTTCGAAGCCTTTCTTCCCATGGACAAAAAGGAGCGATCGGAGATCTTAGGGGAGCTGAAAAACGAGACCCGGACCATCGTTCTGTATGAGGCGCCCCACAGGCTTGTGCGGACGCTTTCGGAGCTCTGCGAGACCCTGGGAGACCGGCCGGCGGTCCTGCTCCGGGAACTGACAAAAAAGCATGAGACCGTATTCCGTTCCACCCTTCAGGGTCTTCTGGATTATTATCAGGAGCAGAAACCGCTGGGAGAATGCGTCCTGGTGGTGGAAGGACAGAGCCGGGAAGCCATCCGGGAGGAGGAACAGAGATCCTGGGATGACATTCCGGTGGAAGAACATGTGGAAATGTATGAGAAGCAGGGAAATTCCCGGAAGGAGGCCATGCGTCTTGCGGCGAAGGACCGGGGGATCTCCCGGCGGGATATCTATCAGCATTTGTTGAAATTGACGTAAAAAAGCATCTTCACGGATGCTTTTTTTATTAGGGAAAACTCACCTTTATATGTTATAATAAGGTAGTAATATTATGCCCGAAAAAAGACGAATTCAGGAGAGTCCAAATGGAAGAAAATAGGAGCAGTGAAGGTTTGGAATATGGTGCGGATCAGATCCAGATCCTGGAAGGTCTGGAAGCGGTCCGGAAAAGACCCGGTATGTATATCGGCAGCACCTCCGTCAAAGGACTGCATCATCTGGTTTACGAGATCGTGGATAATTCGGTGGACGAGGCGCTGGCGGGAGTCTGTACAGACATTCAGGTGATCCTTCATAACGACAATTCGGTCACCGTTATTGATAATGGAAGAGGAATCCCTGTGGGGATCAATCATAAAGCCGGACTTCCGGCGGTGGAGGTCGTGTTTACGGTCCTTCACGCCGGCGGAAAATTCGGCGGCGGAGGATATAAGGTCGCCGGCGGCCTGCACGGAGTAGGCGCCTCGGTGGTCAATGCCCTTTCGGAGTGGCTTGAAGTCACCATCTATCACGAAGGAAAGGTATACCGCCAGCGGTATGAGAGAGGAAAGACGGTTTACAAGCTCAAGGTCATCGATACCTGTGAGCCGGAAAAGACCGGGACCATGGTCCGTTTTCTGGCGGACAGCGAAGTCTTTGAGGATATGAATTTCGACTACGATGTGCTGAAGCAGAGACTGCGGGAGATGGCCTTTCTGACAAAGGGTCTCCACATTCATCTGAGGGATGAGCGGCAGGACCGCGAGCAGGAAAGAAGCTTCTGCTATGAGGGCGGCATCGTCGAATTTGTACAGTATCTGAACAAGAGCAAGGAGCCTCTGTACCCGGAGATTATTTTCTGCGAGGGAGAAAAGGACGGCGTGGCCGTCGAAGTGGCCATGCAGCACAATGATTCGTATACCGAAAACTGCTATGGCTTTGTAAACAATATCAATACCACCGAGGGCGGGACCCATATGGTCGGTTTCCGGAACGCCATCACCAAGACCTTTAACGATTACGCGCGGAAGAACAAGCTGCTGCGCGACAGCGAGCCGAATCTGAGCGGCGAAGATATCCGGGAAGGCCTGACGGCGATCATCAGTGTCAAGATCGAGGATCCGCAGTTCGAATCCCAGACCAAGATCAAGCTGGGAAACAGTGAAGCCCGTACGGCGGTGGACAATGTGGTGAGCCAGAAGCTGGAAATCTACCTGGAAAAGAATCCGAGCGTAGCCAAGGCGATCGTGGAAAAATCGGTGCTGGCTCAGCGTGCCCGCGAGGCGGCCCGGAAAGCCCGGGAGCTGACCCGGAGAAAATCCGCTCTGGACGGCATGGCTCTGCCCGGAAAGCTGGCGGACTGTACCGACAAGGATCCCAAAAACTGTGAGATCTATATCGTGGAGGGAGATTCGGCAGGCGGTTCCGCCAAGAGTGCCCGCAACCGCGCCACCCAGGCGATCCTGCCGCTGCGCGGAAAGATCCTGAACGTGGAAAA
>ODAI010238798.1_pt1 | contig 11476 bp, 9 predicted proteins | sample 1539321 | NCBI WGS metagenome assembly ODAI01 (sample SAMN02144231, study PRJEB22623) | gut metagenome | biome: sheep rumen | host: Ovis aries | place: New Zealand
AATGAAATATAATAATGGTGTTATAAAAGAAAAACCAAAGACTGAAATAACATGGGTAACATTAATAATATTCATCCTATTTCTAATATACTTTTTAGTTCCAACTGTTTTATAAAAAAATGACTTCTTCAGTCATTTTTTTTACACTATTTTATTAATTCATTGCCATTTATATATAACTTATAGCCATTTAAATCAATATTGCTATATGTTTTATCTTCATCTTCTAAACTTGTTATATAACTATCTGCTGTTAATTTAATATTAGATGAACTATCTAACTTAATTGTTACTGATTTGGCTATATTTTCTTTGTTAATTGCACCCTCATAATTTGAACTTGTCATATTCATTGTAAGCATGGAAATATCATCAATATAAATATTACCATTTGCCTTTTGATTAGTCATATTTAATGTAACATTTCCCCCATTGCTTCCACTATTTCCCCAAGAGTCAGCCTGACTTCTTAAGAAATATCCATTACTATCATTATTAATAATTGTATTATTAGTCAAATTAATTGTTGCCATAGTATTAGTTACATAAAAACTGTCCCCTTTATTAGTTGTTATTAAAGAGTCTTTAGCAGTAAAACTACTACCACCCTCTTTGGCATCACCACTCATTGATTGGTATAAAAATATATTTTTGTATGTTGTGGATTGTCCATTTAATTTATTATTTGTATCTGTTAATTCACAGTTATTCAAAGTTACACTGTTAGCCCCTTCAATAACTACCCCTTCAGAAGCAGTAGATATTAATGATGCATAATTGACTGTAATATCCGCAGTTGAATAAATAGCTGGTGATCCTTGTCCAGTTGTTTTATAAGTACCTTTAGTAACATTTACAAGTCCACCACCACGATCACTTCTAATTGCCGCACTACTAGTTCCACTAGTTTCTATTTCAAGATTAGTTGCATTCATTATTCCACCACCAGTGGTCATTATTCCTCCAGCATTATTTCCCGTTGTAACTATTTTAGAATTCGAAATATTAATAGTTGTTCCATCAGTATTTTCGTTATTTGTTGAAGCACTTCCTCCATAACTGAATACACCATTTGCACCATTTGCCATAGTATTAATGGTAGCATTAGAAATAGTTACAGTAGCACCATCTTTTGCTAAAATTCCAGAATTATTTCCGTAAAAACTTGTACTATCACCACTATTAGAATCACCTGACTTAGAAATAACTATATCACTTAATTTAACATCAATATCACCACTAATATTAATTGCATTTTCTGATGCATTAGTTGAAGTAAATGTCCCTTCTGTTATAATCTCATCACTTGTTATCTCTTTACTCGCACTATATGTTATATTAGTTGAGTTTCCATCTATATCTTTGTGATTTTCTCCTTGTATTCCATTTAAACTGCTTGTTGATTTATCAATAAATGTTGTACACAAATATGTTAGGCCACCAGTTACAATTATTGTTAGTAATCCACCAATTATTAGCTTGTCTTTGTCTTCAAAAGTTTCTTTAAATGTTTTTTTATTAAAACTAGACATAACTAGATATATACAAGTTGATGATATTACCAATGACTCAAAGCCTAGTAAAATATATGTTATAGTACTTGTACTAGAACCACCCGGCATATCTGGTGGAAAACTACTGTCACCACCATCTTGTCTTTCCGGAGGCATACCATTTTCAGGCATTGAAGATGAACTTTCATTACCACTTTCATCCGGCATACTTGGTGGAATACTATTAAAAGTATCACCAATATTAGTGTTATCAACATTTGTTCTTTCTGGTGGAATTCCTACATTCGTTGAACTATTATTACTACTTGATTTAATAGTTAAATAAATAGCCAATGACATTAAAACTATTATTGCTATCATTATTATATTTTTTAAATTACGATTCATATATCACACTCCTATCTCTCATTATATCAAATTAAAAAAATATTTTATACTTCATTTTTATTTGTCATCTATCACTCCTTCATATATTTAATTAATCATTACAATAACATTAATTTATATATACCATTTATCATCTCCTTTTAAAATCATATATATCAAATTATTAATTGTTTATTTTTTTATGACTATCATCTATCACTTTCCTTTCAACACTATAATCATATAACTTATTTATTAAATAGGAATTAAATAAATAAAAAAAATCAGAAATAATAAAAAAAGTAAATAGAATAATCTCTGTTTACTATTTTTTTAAACTAATTTGAAAAGTCGTTTTACCATTTTTTGAATATGCTTTAATTGTCCCCTTATGGAGAGATACAATATTTTTTGCAATAGCTAACCCTAATCCATAACGATTATCATTCCTATTTCTAGACTTATCAACTCTATAAAATCTTTCAAATATTTTTTCTTCCTCACCACATGGAATAGGCTCACCTTGATTAGATACAGTTAATTCAATATTATTAGTTTCTCTTAAGACAACTTCAACTTTACCTTTCTCTTTTGAATGCTTAATAGCATTATCAAGAAGAATTTCTATAACTTGCTTCATAGCATTTTCGTTCATTTTAATGTTAATGTTTTCTTGTATATTGTAGTCCAATTTAATATTTTTTTCAAAAGCTCTTCCTTCAAATGTCAATACCGATAATTCAACCGCTTTCGATAAATTACCAATTGAAAGTTCAACATTACCATTTTCTGTTTTTGCTAAATCTAATAAATCAATAATTAATTTATTCATTCGATCCGCTTCATTCTTTATATTAGTTAACCATTTCTTTTCTTTAGGACTTTTTTCTAAAGCTTCTGCACTAGCCGTAATCACAGACAAAGGTGTTTTTAATTCATGTGAAGCATCAGCTATAAAGTCTCTTTGTTTTACAAATGCATCTTCAACTGGTCTACTTATCCAATTAGCAATTAATTTAGATATAGCTATAAAAATAACTTCCAATATAATAAAGAAAATAATGGAATTCTTTAAAACAATCCTAAGATTATTTTGTACAAAGAAATTGTCAACAATAACTAATCTTTGTCCTTTATTATACGAATACGAATAATTTTCAAAATATAATAATCCTATATATTCTTTATCAATATTATCTTTTTTTAAAATATTATTAGCTAAGTCAGTTATTTGAGAAGAGTCTATCTCATTATTAGTATGATTAATAATTTCAATTATGTTATCGTCACTATCTAACCTGATTGTTATAACATTGGCATCCATAAATCTAATATTTCTATTAATAAATGGATCATTTGGCACTGTTCTTGCAGCCATTTCATTAAAACTCATACTTCTTTTAATAATATCTTTTTGATCATGATAATTTTGCAAATTAAATACTAATAAAAAACTAAGTAATGAAATAGTAAGTATACCAAGCACAATATAAAATATTTTATTACGTAGCTTACTCATCTATATACTCCATTTTATAGCCTAATCCTCGACATGATTTAATATTTACCTTTGAATCAATAGCCTTTAATTTTTTTCTTATAAAGGATAAATATGCTTCTAAATTATTTGACTCTATTTCATTTTCCATCCCCCAAACTTTATCATATATTTGTTCACGTGATAAAATTTGTTCATTATTTTTTATGAAATATTCAATTAATTGAAACTCTTTGCAGACTAGTTCAATATTTTGACCATTTGTTTTACAAGTTATAAGAGATTTATTAATATCTAGTGATATATCACCATATTCTAGAATATCTTTTTTATCAACGTTAACTTGATTTTTAAGTTGTGCATTTACTCTTGCAAGTAATTCCTCAATATGAAATGGTTTTGCTAAATAATCATTAGCGCCATGTGAAAAGCCATTTAATTTATCAGATAACTCTCCTCTAGCAGTTAACATAATTATCTTACTATCAACGTGCTCGGCACGCAATTTCTTTAAAATATCAAAACCATTCATATGTGGTAACATAACATCGAGTATAATCAAATCATATATTCCAGTTAAAGCATCATAATACCCTTCTTCTCCATCCGTTCTTATATCAACCTGATATTTCTCTTTTTTCAAACTCTCGCCAATTACATCTGCCAAGTTAAACTCATCTTCAATAATCAAAACTCTCATAACGCACCTCTTTAATAATTAAAACACTCATTTATTAAATAAATATTAAACAATTTTTAAAATATATTAATAATTATATCATACTTTACTAAATAATTTTGAAATGATTATAAGTTGCATATTTTTATTATTACTACATGTCGTCAATATTAAATAATTTTCATGAATATTTCTATTAACACTAATTTCACCATTCTTCGGCATTTCGTAAATATCAGTAATAATATAGGAATAGTCATGTTGATGATATCTTAATTTAAGAATATCATTATTAGTTAATTTATTCAAATCTTTAAAATATGCTAAAGGACCAACTCCAGAATGAGCTGCTAAATATACTATTGAATTATCTTTGTCTGGCATAATACTTTCTTTAAGAATTGTAACACTATTACTCACATTGTTATTTCTACTATCAATATTATAAAAACCTTCTTCTAATTTAATTTTTGGAATAATAAGTATTCCCAAATATTCTTCTTTAGTATCGGCACCTTTATTAACAACTTTTTCGACTTGTGGATGAGCATCATTTTCATCAACACTTTCACTTTCGTAATAGTCTTTTACTAAATTATTGTTAGTAATCGTCATAAAATGATAATATATATGGTAACTACATAATAAGGCAATCGCAAAAATAATAATAACTAAACTAATTGGTTTCTTTTCGTTCATACCAATACCTTCCTATACCAAATAAAAAGCATATGCCAAATAAAGTATGCGCAATAATATCCTCTTTAGTATTTGTCTTCGGTACTTTAACAACGATTTTCTCGTTAGTCATCTTTGCCTTAATGATGTCACCATTTTCTTTGATTTCGAAAATAACTTTCTCATTGGTAATTTGATACATTGAATTGGCCTCTTTTTCAATAATATAATATCTTCCAACTGGTAAATTATTAACAATAATCTTTCCATTAGAATCTGTTTCCTTAGTCAAAATTAATTTATTATCTTCGGTATATATTTCAATTATTGTATTAGGTATTCCTTCACTTGTTGTCAAGTCTTCTTTAGTAAATTCAAGTCCTCCCTTTTTCAAATAATTATCAATGGTAACTTTTACATCAACTCCATTATTACCATCCTTTTTTATTTCAAAGTAATATTTATCATCACTAGCAATATAATTATCTAAACTTGTTTTTTCGACCAAATAATATTTACCTAATGGAAGATTAGTATATTTTGCATAACCATTTTTATCAGTTATTATATGAGCTACAAATTGATTATCATCCTGATATAAATCAAATTCTATATGATGTAGATTTACTTTTTCATAAATAATACTATTATTAATAAAATGGTAGTTCTCACCCTTTTTAAATATTTCTAAATTACCAACTATTTTTTCATTAGTTAATTCAGTTTTAACTATTTCACCATCATTTTTTATTTCAAATGGTACAATAGTATCTATATATTGATAATAATAGTTAGCCTTTCTTTCTTTAAAATAGTATTTACCTAATGGCAAATTATTAACAATTATTTTTCCATTTTTATCTGTCGTTTTAGTTAATAATAGTTCATTCTTATCATTATAAATTTCCATTATAGTATTTGGTATACCAAATAAAGTAGTTTTCTCTTCTTTACTAAATTCTACTCCACCCTTTTTTAAATAGTTATTAATATTTAATTTAACATCAATACCATTATTACCATCTTTTTTTATTTCGAAAAAATATTTTGATAAATTATCCTTATAATTATCCAGCCTAGTTTTTTCTACTACATAATATTTACCCAATTCAAGTTCTTTCTTAATTTCACCATTACTATCTGTCTTAAGTGTATCAATAAGTTTATTGTCACTAGTATACAAATATAATTCAATATTAGGCAATACTTTCATTTCATACTTTATTGCATTATTAAATGGTTTAAGTACTTCACCAAACTTAGTTATAATTACATTACCAACTATTTTCTTATTGGTCATATTAGCTTTAACTATTTCACCATTTTCTTTAATTTCAAACATTACTTTTTCATTAGATTTTTGATAAAAGTAGTTCGCCTCTTTTTCTAAAATATAATACTTACCAATTGGCAAATTAGGTATTTTTACTTTACCATTTTTATCTGTTTCTTTTGTTAATAGCAGTTTATTATTGTTATCATATATTTCAATTATTGTATTAGCAATTCCCTCACTAGTAGCAAAATCAGTTTTTTGAAAATCTAGTGTCCCCTTCTTTAAAATGTTATTTACAGTTAACTGATAGTTAACATGTGTTTGATGAGAATTATCCTGTTTTATTTCAAATTCTATTTTATTAGGATTTGAAACATAGTTATCCAAAACAGTTGTTTCAGTTACATAATATTTTCCGACTTTTAAATTATCAACTTTAGCATAACCATTACTATCCGTAATAATAGTCGTAATAAAATTATTATTACTATCATATAAATCAAAGTAAACATTTCCTAAATTATTTTTTTGATAAGTAATATCGTTATTATCAAATATTTCCTTTTCCCCTTCTTTAAATATTTCTAAACTCGCAGAAACACTATTATTTTTATAGTCTGTCTCGTAGTAACTTGCACGGTCATTTTCCCACCTAACATCTTCTTCAGTAATCATTATTCTTTTCTTTTCACTATTCCATGAATATCCTTTAACAATCTGATTTTCCACTTCTTCTATTTCATATTCGCCAAAATCTACGCCATTAGTAGCAAAATAACCATCTGGATCAGTTTCATATTCACAGGTATTAAAATCACATAAATACTCACCTGTACTTAGATTTTTTACTTTAAATCTAATTCCAGACATGCGCAATGGATTATTATTTTCATCCTTTTTTTGAACAATAATATGCACACCTTCGGTAACTAAAGTTATCTCTTGCTCTGATAAATCTGAAAAGCGTAATCTAGCTAATTTTTGTGTATCATGAATTGCATCACCAACAAATATAATGGTGTTTAAATCATCATATTTTTTTCTTTGCAAATAAATAGTAAATACTCCCGGATCATGAGGCATAATATGTAATTTATTATTTTCAATATAAGATTCATATGGACCTCCCCCAATTACCTCAAAATTATCTAGAGCTTTATTAGAATCTTCCAAAATAACCTCATGTAATGTATCCGCGTAGATATGAGTAGGTAATTTAGGAAGTCTTCGATGTTTTTCAACTAAAGATAATATTTCATTTCTTTCTCTTGTTACATCAATTTCCTCTCCTTGTTCATACTGTTTAGTCCAATATGTAACTTTATCTACACCAGTTAACTCCCAAATTAATGCTTGAGTAGCCATACTATAGCGAATATTATCATGCCCTGGATAATCTCTACCATAATATCCAATTAATTCTAACTTATCCTTGACTTCATTGCTTAATGGAAGATCCACCATATTATCAACACCAACATAATCATATGTTGAAAAATGTTTACCAGGTTCTATACAATATGCATAAATATCTCCAAAGCGATACAAATAATATGGATAAGAATCATCATTAAAATTAGTTCCTTTTCTTGAAAAATATATACCATCTTGCTTTTCCAGTTTCAATTTATATTGATTTTGGGCAAAAACATTTTTTACACTACATAATATTAATAGTGTAAATAACAACATTATTTTTTTCATTAATCTCCTTTCAACAACAAAAATAATTAATGACATTTTCATGTAACCCCAACATCAATAAATTTGTTTAGTTATTAGAATACCACAGAAAAAAATAAAAAAAACTCCTTATACAAGGATACCTCATACAAGGAATAGTTCTACTTCTCATACTTCAAAAGACTACCTATTTCACAATCAAGGCAAAAACACAATTTAGCTAAAATATCAGTATCATATCTTAATACTTCATCATCATAGTACTTTCTAATAGTCTCATACTTAATGTTAGTATCCTGTGATAATCGATAAAAAGTAATACTTCTACTTTTCATAATTTCTTTCAAATGACAAGATATTCGACCATATTCTGTATTTGCATATACAATTGCTGAATACAAGTTTATCTCCTCCCATAAAAAAATGAGCTAATACTGCTCACTACTAAATTATAACACAATAAATAATAATATGAAAAAATATTAATTAAATAGTTAATTAATTTACATAATATGACACCTGATTTATCTTTTCATTTTAATTAAATAGTATTATTTTTATATTGAGGAGACTTTATGAAATTTAAAACAAAATATAAAGAAGTAGTTTTAATTTTAGTTCTAATTATTTCATTTATTACTTTAGTAATATCACTTTATCACATAATTGTATGGAAAAAGGAAAATGATGCAGTTGATAAAACATTAAAAGATATTGCAGAAGTAGTAAAACCTATTGAAAAAGAAGATTCCTCAAATGTTGAATTTGTTGAACCAGAAGATGATGTTGATAAATATAAATCACATGTACTATAATCCTCGTTGCAATTATCTAACATAATCAAATAATCCTTATCTTTATATTTTATCTTTGCATATGACATTGCCATAAAATCCACATTCTCTAGTACTTTTTCCGTATCACCTTCTGGCAAATATATATCAGATGCAAACACATTATTTGGTGCTAAAATAAATCATCAATTTCAGCTGCATTAACACTAATTGATATTAACAAAAACATTAATCCTAAAATTACTTTTTTCATATTCACTCCTATCCTACATAAAAAAAGACAAAGCAATAAAATTAGTAAAATATGATGACATCAAAAAAAAAGTATTATATAATTATTAATATGTTAGGGAAAATATCCCAATAAATGAGGTTAATATGAAAACAGGATTTGATAATGAAAAGTATGTAAAAATACAAAGCAAAAAAATAAAAGAAAGATTTAAAATGTTTGATAAATTATATCTTGAAGTTGGTGGAAAACTATTTGATGATACACATGCTAAACGTGTTTTACCAGGATTTGATTTAAATGTCAAAATTAAAATGTTTCAAGAACTTAAAGATGACTTAGAAATTATTTTATGTATTAATGCTGACTCCATTTCACAAAATAAACGACGTGAAGAATATGGTATTACCTATGATGTTGAAGTATTAAGACTAATTGATAATTTAAGAAAACTTGGTTTTTCAGTTAATTCGGTTGTAATAACACTATTTAATGAACAACCAGGTGTTGATAAATTTATTAGTAAACTAAATCTTAATAAAGTAAAACACTATATTCATCGTCCTACTAAAGGATACCCAACAGATGTAAATACTATTGTTTCTGATGAGGGTTATGGAGCTAATCCATATATTGAAACCACGAAGAAATTAATTTTAGTTAATGCTCCTGGTCCTGGTAGTGGAAAACTTGCTACTTGTCTTTCTCAACTATATCATGAACATAAACGTGGTGTAAATGCTGGTTATGCTAAATACGAAACATTCCCAGTATGGAATCTTCCCCTTAATCACCCAGTTAATGTAGCCTATGAAGCAGCTACAGCAGATTTACATGATATTAATATGATTGACCCATTCCATCTAGAAAAATATAATATAAAAGCAGTTAACTATAATCGTGATATTGAACTATTTCCTGTATTAAAATCAATTCTTCATAAAATAACAGGAAAAGATATCTACTATTCACCAACCGATATGGGGGTTAATATGATTGGCAGTTGTATTACTGATGATGAAGTACTAGTAGATGCTGGTAAAAAAGAAATAATTAGACGTTATTTTAATAGTATGAAGTCATTTAAATTAGGACAAACTTCTATTGAAATACCTAACAGAATAAAAATGCTAATGAATCAATTAAATATTGATAAAGACTATTTCGATATAATTGATGTAGCCCTAAAAAAATCAACCGAAAAAAATAGTCACATAGTTTCATTAAAACTTCCAAGTGGTAAAATTATTACTGGCAAGGAAACAGATTTATTAAGTCCAATATCTAGTTGTATAATTAATGCTGTTAAAGAATTAGCTAATATTCCTGATAAAATAAAACTACTACCTAAGAACATTTTAGAGCCAATTAAAAAGTTAAAAGGCAATGAACTACACGAAGATAGAAAAAGGCTAGAACTTAGTGAAGTATTAATAGCTTTGTCTATCTGTTCTGTCACTAATCCAACTGTAGAACAAGCCCTAGATCACTTAAAAGATTTAGGAATGACTGATGCCTATTCAACATATATTATTCCCGATAATGAACTTAAAACTTTAAAAAAATTAGACATTAATTTAATTTGCGAACCTAATTATTATTCAGAAAACTACTTTATTTACTAAAAAATGTAAATAAATAGTTTTTTTTTACTAATTATTGTATACTTATATTAAAGGAGGAATAATGAAAAAGCTAATATGTGAATTTGTTGGAACGATGATGCTAGTTCTACTTGCTTGCGGTGTAGCTGTTGCAACTAATGTAAGTTATATAGGAACTGCACTTGCATTTGGACTTGTTATTGTTGCTATGGCATATTCAATTGGAAATGTTTCTGGATGTCATATTAATCCTGCTGTATCACTTGGTATGGCTATAAGTGGCCGAATGACATGGAAAGAATTTGGTGAATATGTTGTTGCTCAAATTCTAGGTGCTATTGCTGGTTCTGCACTTCTTGGAGTAATTCTTGGAAGTTTTGAACAACTTGGCGCTAATTCATATGATGGTACAACTGTTACAGTATGGATTGCTTTACTTGTTGAAACTATTTTAACATTTGTCTTTGTACTTACTATTCTAGGTGTTACTGACAAAAAAGAAAATGGGCATGCAACAGGAATTATTATTGGACTTACTCTAACTCTTGTTCATTTATTTGGTCTTCCATTTACTGGAACATCAGTTAATCCAGCTCGTTCAATCGGACCGGCAATATTCCAAGGTGGAACAGCTCTTCAACAAGTATGGGTATTTATACTAGCCCCACTTGTTGGTGCAACCCTTGCAGCATTATTTTACAAGTATATTTTAAAAAAATAAGCCTAGCTTATTTTTTTTAGCATTTTTTTTAAATTTTCATATACTACTTTGAAGGAGGCAATATGAAAGATAAAATAATTAAAGTTAGTTTTTTACTTATTATTTTTCTAATAGCATCAATGATTCTTTTTAAAGGAGAAAAGAGAAATCAAAAAATTAGAATTGCAGAAGTTGCACATAGTATTTTTTATGCACCTCAATATGTTAGTATTCATAATAATTACTTCAAAGAAGAAGGTCTTGATATTGAATTAATTCTAACCCCTGGTGCAGATAAAGTTATGGCTGCCGTATTATCTGGGGACGTTGAAATTGGCTTTTCTGGAAGTGAAGCTACCATATACATTTATAATGGTGGTGAAAAAGATTTCCCCAAGACATTTGCTCAGCTTACCCAAAAGGATGGTAGTTTTATTGTATCAAGAAAAAAA
>ODAI010989479.1_pt1 | contig 11475 bp, 9 predicted proteins | sample 1539321 | NCBI WGS metagenome assembly ODAI01 (sample SAMN02144231, study PRJEB22623) | gut metagenome | biome: sheep rumen | host: Ovis aries | place: New Zealand
GATGACGGCAACCAGGCACAGCACGCCCGCAATACCGGATATGCCGAACCCCGGAAGCATCAGTTCAACGATCAGCAGCGCCAATCCGAACAGACACAGAATCAGGCACGGCACCCACAGTGCACCGAAAATCGCTACCATTTTTTCGCCTCCTTTACGAATTGAGTATATCATAGAACGCCATGCTTGAAAAGTGTTTTTTTCGCGAATTGGATTGCGGTATTTCGCCTCCGATGCTATAATAAACGTAAGGATACGATATGATTCATCTGCTTGCAAAAATCTTCATAAAGAACCGCAGGGACACGGCTTCCGTCTCCGTTCGAAGCGCATACGGCGTGCTTTTGGGATGGGTCGGGATCGTGCTCAATCTTTTGCTGTTTGCCGCAAAACTGATCGCGAGCTTCCTTTCCGGCGCGATCTCTTTGCGAGCGGACGCATTCAACAACCTCGGCGACGCCGGTTCCTCGATCGTTTCGCTGCTCGGATTTCGTCTCGCATCGAAAAAGCCGGACCGCGATCATCCCTACGGACACGGTCGCTTTGAGTATATTGCCGGGCTCGGCGTTGCGATCGCGATCCTTTCGATGGCCGTATCGCTTCTGCGCACGTCGCTCGATGCGCTGATCCACGGCGGTCCGACAGCGTTTTCCTCGCACTTTTGGCTCTCGTGCGCGGTCATGCTCGGATCCGTTCTCGTCAAGCTCTATCTCTTTTTTGTCAATCGCAGACTCGGCAAAACGCTTTCGTCTCCGACGATGCGCGCCGTTTCGCTCGACAGTCTCTCCGATACAGCGGCGACCGGCGTCGTTCTGCTGTGCGCCGTTCTGACACACTTCGTCCCCGCGCTGCAGCGTATCCGTCTCGATGCGATCTGCGGTCTGCTCGTGTCTCTCTTCATCTTTTATTCGGGTGTCAAGTCCGCACGCGAAACGATCGAGCCGCTTCTGGGCAGACGTCCCGATCCAACATTTGTTGATGAGATCAGCCGCGCTGTACTCTCCTTTGAGGATATCAACGGTGTTCACGATGTGATCGTGCACGATTACGGTCCCGGGCGCGTGTTCGTATCGCTGCATGCGGAAGTTCCGTCCGATGCGGATCTCTGCGAGATCCACGATGTGATCGACACCGCCGAAAAATACCTGTCCGATACGTATCACTGTTCCGCTACGATCCATATGGATCCGATCGTGACCGACGATCCGTACATCGCGTCCGTCAAAAAGCAAATGCAGGAGCGTCTTTGTGCGATCGACGCGCGGCTTTCTCTGCACGATTTCCGGATCATGACGAATCCGTCCGGAAAAACGATGCTGTTCGACGTGCTTTTGCCGTTCGATCTTGCAACGGACGAAACGGAACTGAATGCCGAAATCGAACAAATCGCAAAAGAAATCGATCCGGATCTGACCGCTGTCGTTGAATTCGACCGCGGTGAGCCGTCGGATCGGAAGGAGAACGTATGAAACCCGTCCTGTGCGTCGGCGATGTCTGCATGGATTTCATCATACCGTATGCCGAAGCGCTGCATGCGAAAAACGGCGACGATCTCTGCCGCGCCGAAACCGAAGTCCGTCCGTACCCCGGCGGAAGCGTTGCAAACACGGCAAGCGCGATCGCGCGGCTCGGCGTACCCGTTCTGTTTGCGGGAAGCTGCGGCAGTGATGCGTTCGGGCGCATGCTGAAATGCGATCTGGAAAGGGAAGGCGTCGACTGTTCTCTGCTTCGGACGGACGATGCACGTTCTTCTCAAATGGTCTTTCTCGTTCTGGACGAACACGGCGAACGCACCGCATTCGCGTATCCTGCACACGGCGGCGTGCAGCACGCGATCCTTCCGGAACAGTTTCCCGACGATCTTACCGACCGTATCGGCTGGCTCCATGTGAACGGCATGATGTTTCGAGAAGAACCCGCGGCTTCCACACAGCTGATGCTGATGCGCATGTGCCGCAATGCCGGAATCCCCGTCTCGCTCGATATCAATGCGCGTATCGAATCGCGCAACGATCCCGTCTTCCTTCATAATCTGCTCGAAGCAAAACAATACTGCACCGTCGTGTTCGGCTCGGCAGACGATGAGATCCCGCTTCTGTTCCGAAACGGGTATGACGACGATGCGATCGCCGTCATTTCCCGAAGCGGCGCGAAAGGCGCGGAATACCGGTGCGCGGATATGCGGTTCCGTTCCCCCGCCTTTTCGGTCGACGCGGTCGATACGACCGGCGCAGGCGATACCTTTGACGGCGCATTCATTGCAGCCTGCATGCGCGGGCTTTCTCCGGTCGATGCCATGCGCGAAGCAAATGCAGCCGCTGCGATCTGCGTCTGTTCGCACAGCGGCAGAGCATGTCCCGACCGTGCTGCACTCGACGTCTTTTTACAGCAGCATCCCCTTTCCTGACCGAAAGCGTTCCTTCTTCAGTTATCCATTCATGCACAGTGTATGATGTGTTTTTTGGGAATAACGGTTTTGTACGAAGGAACCGGTCCGTATAACGATAAAACAGCGCTGCCGCATCTCCCTGCGGCAGCGCTGTTTGTTCGCTCGGTTATGCCTGTTTTGCTTTTTTTCTGCGGCTGAACGCCATAAAGACGAGATAGCCGCCGAACAGAAGAAGCAATCCGGCAAATACGTAGTAACGGACGTACGAAACTCGATTTCCGTCCTCGATCAGCTCGGCAACCTCGTTGAGCGTCATGTACTTATCGTAGATCGCTTCGCAGAATTCACCGTCCTTGCGATAGGTGTAGACGTAGCGTCTGATCTTGCTTTGCGGCGGATTCTCGATCTCCTCGCTCATGCTGACGGCGACATCGAAGTTGTAGGAATCGTATTCCTCCTGTCCGACGTCATAACGCGCATAGGTGTGCAGGCCGTCCTCGGAGACGTAGTAGATCGTATATGTCCCGTCCTCCTCCGTGCTCGCGGCGCGTGCCGTAAAGGTCACTTCGCCGAGCGACGTCAGATTCTCATAGGATGCGGCTCCGTTTGTGTGCAGAATGCCCACGACCGTGAACGCGATGCTTGCAGCGATGCAAAGCGCCGCGAGAATCAAAAGCCACGTTTTTCTGTTCATGTGCCTGTCCCCTCCGTGCGGTATCATCATACCGCAGTCATTTCGGTTCGTCAATGCTCAAGTTTTCAGGGTGACGACCGTGACGCCCGCGTCGCCTTCGCCGTACGCGCCGATGCGAAAGCTCTTGACGCGCGGATGCGTTTTCAGGTATCCCTGTACGCCTGCTCGCAGCGCGCCGGTGCCTTTGCCGTGAATGATATTGAACTCGGTCCTGCCGGTGCGGATACAGTCGTCGATGAACGCATCGATCTCGAGTATCGCATCGGCGACGAGATACCCGCGCAGATCAAGCTCATACTTGACGGTTTTGACGTCCTGCATGATCTCTCTCGGCTTCGTGACAGCACGTGCAGCGTTCTTTTTGCGTTCGGCGATCCGAAGATCATCGAGCGGCACGTACACCTTGATATGCCCCGCCTGGACCTGCACCATGCCCTTTTGGTCCTTTGCCTTCAGGACCGTTGCATCGCTGTTCAGACTGACAACATGCACCGCCTGACCGACCGTGACGGACGACGGGACCTCTCCGGTCGCTTCCTGTGTCTGCGGATCGTCGAGCAGCTTGCCGGTCGACTCACGCAGTGCGTCGCGCGAGCTCTGGATCGCACGCTCCAGCGCTTTGGTGTCGATGCTTTTCACATTTCGGAGATTGCGGATCAGCTCGTCCATTTCGTGCTTGGTCTGCTGCACGACGGCCCGGGCTTCTTCCCTCGCCTTTTCGCGGATCGCCGCGCGATCCTCTTTCAGTTTTTTCTGTTCGGCTTCCAGTGCCTGCCGTTCCGCCTTGATGAGGCGAAGCTCTTCGCTCAGTTCGTTTGCCTGCTGTTCCGCGATGCGCCGCTGCTCCTCCGCTCCGGACAGTACGTCCTCGAACGCAACGTCCTCGTGTTTCAGATACTGTTTCGCCTGTTCGATGATCGCATCGTCGAGACCGAGTCTTCGGCTGATTTCGAACGCGTTGGACTTGCCCGGGATGCCGATATACAGGCGATATGTCGGGCAGAGCTTATCGACGTCGAATTCCATCGATGCGTTCTGCATGCCCTCGTGCGTCAGCGCAAACGCTTTGATCTCGCTGTAATGCGTGGTTGCAAACGTGGTCGCGCCGGCGTTTTGCAGATGCGAAAGGATCGCCTGCGCCAGCGCCGCGCCTTCGTTCGGGTCTGTGCCCGCGCCGAGCTCATCCAAAAGGACCAGCGTATGCTCGTCCGCTTCCTTCAGAATGCCGACAAGATTCGTCATATGTGCCGAGAACGTCGACAATGACTGTTCGATCGACTGCTCGTCGCCGATGTCCGCAAACACCTCGCGGAACACGGCAATCCGGCTGCTTTCATCCGCAGGGATAAACATACCGGAACACGCCATCAGCGTGAACAGACCGACGGTTTTGAGCGTGACGGTTTTGCCGCCGGTGTTCGGTCCCGTGACGATCAGTGTGTCGTATCCGTCGCCGATCCAGACCGAGATCGGGACGACGACGTTTTTGTCGATCAGCGGATGCCGCCCGTTTTTGATATGGATTACGCCGTCTGCATTGAGTTTCGGGCAATATGCGCGCATGTCACGCGCCATGATCGCTCTTGCAAAGATGCAGTCGAGCGAACCCAGCAGCAGCAGGCTCTGATACAGCTCGTCCGCATACGGCGCGATCAGCGCGGTGAGTCCGGCAAGGATGCGTTCGATCTCGCGTTTCTCCTCCGCCTGCAGCTGTTTGTAGGCGTTGCCGAGTTCAACGACCGCCGTCGGCTCGATGAAAACCGTTTGTCCGCTGCCGCTCTGATCGTGGATCAGACCGCCGATCTGCGCGCGGTGTTCCGCTTTGACCGGGATCGCATAGCGTCCGTTTCGGACCGTGACGATCGGCTCCTGCAGATATTTCTGGTAGGTCGGGCTTTTGATGATGCTGTTCAGCTTTTCCTTGACACGCTCCGCTGTGATGCGCATCTGACGGCGGATCCTTGAAAGCTCCGGAGATGCATTGTCTGATATCTCGTCCTCGGACAGGATGCACCGTTCGATCTCCTCCTCGATCATGCGATGCGAGGAAAGCGGATTTGCAAGGCGGTGCAGTTCGCTTTCTTCGTCTCCGGACAGCAGCGATTCGCGCGCTCTGCGGCTGGTTTTCAGGCATTGTTCCAGATCGAGCAGTTCCTTCGGCGAAAGCGCATATGCGGCGCGCACGCGCTGCAGCGTCGAACGCGCGTCCGGAAATGTGTCGACCGGTGAACGTCCGATACGGCGATAAACCGAATCGGCTTCCCATGTCTGCCGCAGCAGCATTTCGGCGCGTTCGAGATCGTCGGTCGGCGTCAGCGCATCAACGAACTCGCGCCCGATGTCGGACGCTGTATGAGTTCCGCATTGGGCGCGAATCTTATCAAATTCTAAGCTCTTGTATACTCTTGCGTTCATGTTTAATGCATTTTGTTCAGATCTCCGACCGTCACAACGATGTCCAAAGTCTGTCCGTCGCGCAGCACCGTGAACGTGATCTGCTCGCCGATGCCCTTCGCGCGGATCACCGTAATGAGTTCATCCTGCGTCATTTGAATGCCGTCAAGCGCCAGGATCACGTCGTCGGTACGGATGCCAGCCAGATCCGCGGGACCGCCTTCCGTGACGCTGTCCACATAGACGCCTTCCGGCTTTCCTTCGATCGCGGCATATTCCGCAGAGCGCGTGCCGATCTTGATCCCGATGCCGGGACGCGGAAGTGTGCCTTCTCTGATCAGAGAATCCACGATGCGCATGACGTTCCTGACCGGGATCGCAAACCCGATGCCCTCCGTCTGCAGATTGTTGCCGTATTCATCCGTTCCGGCAGAGAAATACTTTGCGTTCGTAACGCCGATCACTTCGCCCTTCATGTTGATCAGCGGGCCGCCGCTGTTGCCGGGATTGATCGCCGCATCCGTCTGCAGCATTTCATTTTCGAATCCGTCGATATTGATCTGACGCGCGGTTGCGCTGATGATGCCGAGCGTAACGGAGCCGTGCAGTTCTTCCGTACCGAGCGGATCGCCGATCGCAAGGACGTATTCGCCGACGCGGATCGTATCGGAATTGCCGATCGGGAGCGGCATCAGTCCTTCCGCATCGATCTTCAGCACGGCAACGTCGCTCATGACGTCGCTGCCGATCAGCTTTGCTTCGATTTCACGATCGTCCTGCAGGATGACCGTGATCCGGCTCGCATCCTCGATCACGTGCTCGTTGGTTACGATATAACCGTCTGCGGTCAGAATAAAGCCGCTGCCGCTCGAAACCGCCTGCAGTTCACGCGAATAGCGCGTGCGCTGATAATTCAGAATGCCGACAACGCCGGGCATGCAGGCATCGATGATATCCGGCAGCGAACCGAGCGATTCCTCTGCAAACGGCAATGCCATACGCTCCGTATACAGCGGATCGGGGCTCGGTGCGGGTGTGACGCGCGGGGAGCCGATGATCGGCGCTTCTGCCGTCGGCACAGGCGTTTCCTGCGGGATCACGAGTTCCGCCGTCGGTTCCGGCGTCGGCTGTTCGACCGGTGCTTCTGTCGGCTGCTGCGCCGCTTTTTCCGGATTCTCGGGAATTGCTTCGGGCATGCTTTCACGCGGCTGCTCGGTCGGTTGTACGCCGTTTGCAGGGACATACATCCGATCGGCTGCTTCGCCGAGCTGTTTGATCGCGCGCCAGTCGTCGCTCATAGCAAAGAATACCCCTGCTCCCAGCAGCAATGCGATCAGGATGCAGAGAATGATGACAAATACGTTGCCCGCCCGTCTTGCGCGGCGGACCGAAGCTGTAACCCGATATTCACACGGATACGGGATCATTTTATGTGCCATTCCGTTTACCTCCGTCTGTTACTCGTTTTCCGGAGCTTGCGCGCTCCAGTGTAAATGTGAACTGCGTGCCGCGTCCGCGGGCGCTGCGAACCGTAATGGACTGTCCGTGCTGCTCAATGATGCGTTTGACGATCGAAAGTCCGAGACCGGACCCCATCTGCGGTGCCGGCGTATGCGCCTTTTCGACCTTATAGAAGCGATCGAATACGTGCGGCACGTCCTCCTGCGGAATGCCGATGCCGTTGTCGCGCACCGTAACGTATACCGTTTTGCGCATCGAATACGTCGAGACCGACAGCACTCTGCCCTTCGGCGAATACTTGATCGCATTGTCGATCAGGTTTCTCAGGACCTGTCCGATCTGTGCGGGATCCGCGAACACGGAGCATTGCTCCTGCGCAAAGCGGACGTCCATTTCCATCTCGTTTTCATTGAGCCGCGCTTCGAACGTCAGAAGCGTTCTGCGGATCAGCTCGTTGATATCGAACACCTCAAAGTTGAGCTGAATCGTGCCGGATTCGATGCGTGCGAGGTCGAGAAGATCGTTGACCAGCGTGACCATGCGGCGCGTTTCGTTGAGCACGATCTCGATGTACTGCGGAAAATCCTCCTCCGGGATCGTGCCGTCGCGCATCGCCTCCAGAAAGCCTTTCATCGATGTCAGCGGCGAACGGAGCTCGTGCGAGACGTTTGCAACAAAGCTTCGGCGCGTATCCTCCAGCGTGCGCAGCTGCTCCGCCATTTCATTCAGGCTCTTGCCGAGCTGCGCTGCCTCATCCTTTCCGTCGACCTGGATGCGCGTCGAGAAGTCGCCGCGCGAATAGCACTGCACCGCATGATTCATTTCCACGAACGGATGGATGACGCGATAGGACAGATAGTACGTGATGATCCCGGTTGCGATCAGCGTCAGCACGCTGATCAAAACCGTCCAGAGAATTGATTCCAGCGTGCTTTGTCGGATCGCGCTGAGATCACCGTTGACCAGAAGCAGTCCGCTGTCGGACGTTTCGTCGATCGCGCAGTAATATGTCAGAACGGGAAACGACTCGTTTGAAAAATAATGCCTGCGCGAATCGCCGATCTCGTTCGCCTGTTGTGCAATACGCGCATACGCGGTCTGTTCAAGCGTCTGCTCCGCATACGGTTTCCAACGCGCATCGGTAAAGTATACGTCGACCTCGCCGCGCGAACCGATCCGTTCGATCAGCAAATCGCTGTCCTGCGCGATATGGGTGATCCTTTCCTCCGAAGCTGTATTCGAGGAAAGCAGTTCTCGCACGATCTGCGCACGTCGGTTTAATGTTGATCCGTATTCCCCTGTCTTCTGCGCATGTACGACAATCGTCAAAACAGTGCCCACAAGCAGTACCGCAAGCGATACCGTGAGACACTGTATGAACATCATACGCGAGAAGATGGTTCGAAACCGTATTCTTCGCATGACCCCTCTTATGAATGTACGTCAAATTTGTAGCCGACGCCCCAGACCGTTTTAAGTTGCCACGTTTCGCGCTCGCCGAGCTTTTCACGGATGCGCTTGACATGAACGTCGACCGTACGGGAATCACCGAAGAAATCGAATCCCCACACCTGCTCCAGAAGCTGTTCTCTCGTGAACACGCGTCCGCTGTGCGACGCAAGGAAGTACAGCAGTTCGATCTCTTTCGGCGGCATGTCGATCTGTTCGCCGTCGAGCGTAACCGAGTAATTCTCCAGGGAGATCGTGAGGTCCGGAAGCGTGATCGAGCGCTCGCTCTCCGCTGCCGGCGCAAAGCGGCGCAGAACCGCCTTGATGCGTGCAACGAGCTCGTTGGAATCGAACGGCTTTGCGATGTAATCGTCCGCGCCGAGTTCCAGTCCTCTGACACGTTCGCCGGTATCGCCCTTCGCCGTCAGCATAATGACCGGAGTGGAGCTTTCCTGCCGGATTTCGTGCAGAATCGACCAGCCGTCCTGCCCGGGCAGCATGACGTCGAGCACGACGAGCGTCGGCTTCGTGTTGCGGAACGCCTGCATCGCTTCGTAGCCGGTCGTGCACGTAGCGACCGAATAGCCCGCTTTCTTCAAATATAACTCAATGATTGCCAGAATGTTTCTGTCGTCATCGATGACCAAGATCGTATTGTTGTCCATGAATACCTCCGTCATTCTTTCGTTTCCACCGTGATCCCGTGCGACGCGAGCAATTCCGCCGTCACACCGTTTCCGGCTCTCAAGGTACCGGTAAATGTACCGTCGTAAACCGTTCCCTTCCCGCAGGACGGGCTTCGGGCCTTTAAGACCGCGCGGTCGCACCCGTAAAGTTCTGCAAGCCGCAGCGTCTCCCGTGCGCCCCGTTCGAACGCTTCCGTTACGTCCGCTCCTTCGCGCGTGACGACGCGCGTTCCGTTCTTTGTTCGCTCCGCAGGCACGCGCGGACAAGGAAGTCCGCCGAGCATTTCCGGACAAACCGGGATCGCGTTTCCGCTTCGTACGAGATCGACGATCTGCGGATCCGTCGTAACCTTTGCGTCGTATCTGCAGCGATATCCGGCAAGGCAGGCGCTGACAATAATCATCACATGTTACCTTTCTATAGGTAGAGTTATTTTAACATAGGATTCGTTTTTTGTCTATACTTTGTTCATATTTTACAAGTGAAAACGGCGTGCAGCATCGCTGCACGCCGTCTGTGTTCCGTATCAGTTCCGTACGATCTGGAACAGATAAAACTTAAGATAATCGGTCTCCGGCACGTTCCAGAGGATCGGATGGTCCGGCGCCTGCTGCCGCTGTTCGATCTGCCGCAGTTGCACGCCTGCATCGGACGCAGCGCGCACGAGCATCTTTTCGAACAGCTCCGTCGGCATGAAATGACTGCACGACGCGGTCGCAAGGTAGCCGCCGGGCGGCAGCAGCTTCAGCGCCGCCGAATTGATCTCGCGATAACCGCGCTCCGCCGCATTGACGGTCTTTCTCGATTTGGTGAACGCAGGCGGATCGAGAATGATGAGATCATACGGTTTCTTTCCGGCTGAAAGCAGTTCGGTCAGCAGATCGAATACGTCCGCCGTCACATAATCCATGCGATCCGAAAGCCCGTTTCGCTCGGCGTTCGCCTTTGCCATTTCGATCGCGGTTTCGGAGATGTCGACCGCCGTGACGTGCTCCGCTCCGCCCTTTGCGGCGTTCAGCGCAAAAGAGCCGGTATGCGTAAAGCAGTCGAGCACTTTGCGTCCGCGTGCGATCCTTGCAAGCGCCTGACGGTTGTATTTCTGATCGAGGAAAAATCCGGTTTTCTGTCCGTTTTCTACGTCAACCAGATACTCGATCCCGTTTTCCGTGATCGTCGTGACCGTGCTGTCCGGTTGTTCAAGGTTCGGGATCGGATACCAGCCCTTCCCCTGCTCCATGCCTTCGAGCGCACGGATCGCAACGTCATTGCGTTCATAGACGCCTTTGATGCCGGCGCCGTCCGCATTCAGGACATCGACGAGGATCGGAAACAGCATCGGCTTGATGCGCTCCATGCCGATCGAAAGCGTCTGCGTTACGAGAATATCTTGGAACCGGTCGACGGTCAGTCCCGGAAATGCGTCCGCTTCTCCGAAAATCACGCGACATGCGCCGATGTCCGCTCCCATGACCGCCTTGCGATACTCCCAGGCATATTGGACGCGTCTGCGCCAGAACGCCTCGTCGAACCGATCGTTTGCATTGCGCGAAACGAGACGGATGCGGATCTTGGAATTACGGCTCAGAAAACCGGTGCCGAGGTATTTGCCTTTTTCGGATACCGCATCGACCAGAGCGCCGTTTTCGGCGTCACCTTCTTCTGAGATCACTTCGGCTTCATAGATCCACGGATGTCCGTTTTCGACCCATCTCGTGCCTTTTTGCGTGATCGTAAACTTCGGATATGCGCGCTGTGTTTTCATATGCTGTCCTTCCCTGTTGATTTGATTTCAGTATACCATAGTCAGACGGATGCGGCAATTTTATTGTCCGATGCGTCTTTTGTGCCGTTCGATCCGAGCGCTTCCTTCTTCGTGCGCATGTATTCTGTGCCGGGGATCCGTCATTCGTATGCCAGCAGATTTCCGAGCGGAACGGAAAACCCGATCGCGCGGTACATCGGCACATCGCAGTCTGCGCATCCGACCGTCAGAGAACCGACGCCGCTTTCGCGATAGGCGAACGCAGCCAACTGACGAGCGACGCCGCGGTGACGATAAGCCGGACAAATATAGAAATCCTCGAACACGCCGCACGATCGATAATCGAACGTTGAGAAACCGACGGTAACGGAGCAGCAGCCGATCAGATCGGTTCCATTCCGCGCGCCGTAGAAAGAAATGACGCCTTTCGCGATCGCTTCGGCCAACCGCGCTTTTTCGGCTTCGCCCGGTTCATCCTCTCCGATCTCCGCCTTATACTTCTTTTGCAGTTCCCACAGCACATCCATGTCGCGGGGCGTGAGTTTTTCGTATTCCACGGTCTTTTGCATCCTCCGTTCCGTACCGGTTCCGTCGCACCGGATTGTACCGTTCAAAAAAGCGTCTCTTGTCAATGACAAA
>ODAI011120417.1_pt1 | contig 11475 bp, 13 predicted proteins | sample 1539321 | NCBI WGS metagenome assembly ODAI01 (sample SAMN02144231, study PRJEB22623) | gut metagenome | biome: sheep rumen | host: Ovis aries | place: New Zealand
GCTCGATTACAAGAATCTTCTTTTGCTTTCTTTTCTGCAAGATACTTTTCTTCATCAAAATCAATACATTTGTAACGGATATTGTGATCTTTAGCAAATTGGTAAGTGTAGCTTTGATATTCCACCAACATGTTTGCGTGCCCCCATTCGCTTTCAAAAGCCTTATCGTCTATATGAGTTATCGAGGATGGGAATTGCAGATACGAATTCCAACCTCCCATATCGCTAAAGGCATAAGCTTCTATTCTTTTTAATGAGGAAGGAAGTGTCAATTTACAGAAACATCCCATAAAAGCTCCCTCGCCAATGCATTCTATGCCATAGGGTATGGTATATGGGTCTCTGTAATCCATCGGGAAGCGAATAAGCGTTGTACAATCTTCGCTTATTTCAACTCCAATCTGATAATATTTGATTAGTTCATCAATGAATAGTTTAGGTAGGGATATATTCTCTATTTCAATTGCTTTGCGAAACATGAGTGCCACAAAAGCAGCATCTATACCTGCGGCTCCACAACCTATTGCGAGAACCAAAAACTTTTTGCTTGGATTGTTTTTCGCAACATCAATGAATCTTTCTACAGCATCTACCATTAATGCCCTGCGATGTTTATGCACAGGAATAACATATGATTGCCCGAAAAGACCTTCACTTTCTCCAGCTATGGCACCAAACTTTTGAACAGCTGTCCGTGCAGCTCTGGAAGTATGTTCTCCGTTTGGATTAGTTCCGAACACGAATATTTCATCCGGGCACAATGACTCTATCGTATCAGGTGTACATCTTTGCTCACGCATTGCTAATAATCTTTGTATAGACTCTTCGTTATTCATAAGACATAAAATTGTAATGATTTATTGCAACCATCAAAAATACCCCATCTTTTATGGAATAACGACATTGCTTCCTCTTTGTCAATGGTATGTGCAAGATGTTCTTCTCCCGGTTGAATTCCTATATATACTTTAGTCAGAGACGGACAATAAGCAAAAGCAAATTCTCGTAGTTCTATGTTTTGTGGAAGATATAGTGTTTCTAAAGATGCGTAATGAACAAAATTCTTCTGCCCGATAAAGTGGAATGTGTCAGGAATAATCATAACTCTTACTTTTGAAGATCCAGTTTCCCATTTCATGCTTCCCATACACCAAAAATCCATTACACCATTTATGATATGCTCATTAATTTTTGACGGAAGTTTAATAACTCCATTTTGTATAGGGACAGCATAGTTTTGGTAAGTCCATATATATTGCGGAGGCATTTCTAAGGGATTTACATAGAATCCTTTGATACAACCATTTTCTATATCGGTATAACATATTTCATCATATTCCCTATGATTCCCATTCTTATCAGCCATATTGAGCATATCAGAAGTTCGCTCGTATGGTTCCTCATGAAGCGGTAGTATTCTCAACGCGAAATTCATTTTCGCTAACGCTTTACGGTCATCATCCGCATATAGTTTCTGCACTTCACTATCGGTTTGTTGTGGTTCTTGTTTGCCAAACAGTTTTTGAAAAAATGACATACGCGTGCGATTTTTGTTATTTGTTCTTTATATGAGCAATTATCTGCAAACCATCCTCATAGGAAACGATTGAATCTATTTCAACTTGTTGCAAAACGATTTGTAGTTGTGGGATAGCAGCAAGATGGACGCGCAATTGATTTGCGTTGGGAACTTTCTCTACGACGTCGTCATATTGCGGATATTTATTGGTAAGATGGTTTATCAAAACATTAACCACATTGGAAGCAATCGAATCTATAATCCCCGCCAATTGTCCACTTGTCATATTCTCAATTGGCAATATCTTGTAATTAATGTATAAGTCAGTTCCATAAACAGATAGGTTCACTTCAGCACTTAAATTCACATTTATAGTAACAATCTTTTTGATTGCTGTATGAAGTGTAAATTTTATTGTCTGATAGCTGACATATTGCAATTCTACATCTTGATTCAGCTTGTCAGTTACTAACTGCCGAAGTTCTTGATAGGTGACTGATAGTGTCATATTTCGGTGTTTTGTTAGTTATATATGTTTAATTTTGCCATAATACTCTTACAATTAACATCGTTGTTCATATTCGTTCTCCTTTATAAAACATATTTACAACGATAGAGCACAAAAGGACAAGGGATCTATCAGTGAGGAGAAAAATATTCAGTTCAAGTTAATAATGCACATCATAATAATAAGGGATAGACTTCTTCTCCAACCATTCTATTAACTTGTCACAGGATTGGCGTTCTAATGAAGCAAAACGCTCATGCAGATATCGGATGACATCATTGGGAGTCTTGGCATTATTGCAGATTTTTTCAATCGCGCCAACGCCTCCCCCGAAACACTCCATGTCATCTCAACTTCGCCCTCCCGACTCCGCTCGTAATCTTCCTCTGCTCCCCAATTCAGTTTAACGAGCCGGAAGGTCAGCTCGTCACAACCAATGGCACACAAAGAACCGATGGGGGCCGTGTCCTCGAAAAAAGTGGCAGTTGCAATACCGGGTGTTTTCATATGCGTATACTTTTTCCCTATAGAGTACGAGATGGCGGAAAACCTATCATGGACAGGGTGTGGTTTTATGGTAAGTCAGAGTCCCCGAAGGTCGTCCTCCAGTTTAGGAATGAGGTTTTGGATTTGCGACACAATGGTGTCACTTGCCAAGAGGTCCGTGATTGTTTGCTTGGTGGCGTATTGAATGGTTCTCCTGGACTGGTACGGCAAGGAGGGGTGGTAGGCGACAGCAGAGAGACAGCGCTCGGAATCGCTATCCTGCACGCCAGCCGGCAGAGGGTCCACACGCAACATGAAACAACTGAAGGCTCTGTCAGGAGCAGTTGGTTCCAGTTCTACGTATATTGTTTGGAAATCACCGGTTTCCGGCATATCGGTTTTCACGCGCTCTAATAGGTCGGAGACAAGTTGGCGAATTGATTGTTGAGGTATCATAAATTGCTCATTGTTTAATGAATCTTCTTTTGATGGAAATTATATCACCATTTGAAAGGGTTTTGAGATCACATTGTAGCGAGTCCGTTGAGGTGAATACCCCAGTAAGAGGGCAAGAGGAATCCCATGTGAAGAGGGAATAGTCATAATTGACTGAACCGGATGCGGCATTGATGTATATATCGCTCAGTTTGAACGAAACATAGGGATAATCTATCGTATATGTCATGGAAACATTTTTCTCTTCCGTCATAAAATATGTGGTGTCGAATAATATCCAATCGTCTTCATTGAGTATAAAAACGGGAGCTTCTTCGCTACCGATGTACCTATAGGCAGAGGTATATTTTCGGTCGATTTTCTCTTCCCAACCAAGCCGTTTGGTATCAATGCCCCGAATGGTCATTGTATGCGTAAGCAACTCATATTGGAATGGTGTATGAATTTTCATTTCTTTGTCTATCCAGGCAGAATAATGATCATCTTGGGGCTGTGAGAGTTCTATTTTCCAGACATACGTTTTTTCTATAAAAAGATTAGCATAGATAGATGCAGAGTCTGTTTGTGGAATCGAATCCGAATTTGGATTTTCCGGCTCATCGATATTAGGTACGTTCTGGTTGCATGCAGTTATTAGCAATGCTGTAATTGATAATAAAATAGATTTTGAGTAATGTAACATATTTTTTAAATTTACTGATTTGTACAAATTGGTAATATTTCATTACGCAATAGTTCGCTAAATTCTTTAATAACATTTTTATGTAGTGGTAGTTAAGTACTACCGGACTATTTGAATCTAGACTTGCTATGATTTTAGGATATAAGTCGGCGCTTGGAGAAAATCTATCATCAGGAAGGCTATTTGTTTTCCAATTGTTCGAGCAGTTTCTCCGTATGGGCAATTACATCGTCTGTTCGCTTGAGTACGTCTTGGACACGTTGGTCTTGCTCGCGTTGCTGTTGAGTTTTGAAAAGTGACATAGATTTATGAGATTGAATTATCGACAAATTAATTACTTCTGAGGCTTATGCAGTGATTTGGTATAGCCACAGCGGATGCAACGAGTGAAAATAGTGGGTCCCGCAGTGCCGACAGACTCAACGAGAAATTATGGTTGTCGCGAAGATAGTCGTGATTGGGGCACTTGAGGCCTCTGATTTCTTTAATGATAGTCATAATATTGTTAAACTAATGAATGAGGGTATACTATATGCTTGCGGGACGTACGAAAGTTCTTTTAACACACTCTAACATCCTTTAATTCATACTGACATGGAGAGTATTCCATCTTACAACACGGAATATGGTTTTCTTTCCCAAATGCCAACAATTGAATAGCAACACTTGATTTCATATCCATATGCGTACCTAAATAAATTGCGCTTATAACTTCGGAAGGATTATTAGGTAGATATTTCAGACCCTCTTTCTTAAAAACAAAACGATGTTCAGACTCATATTCCCAACATCTGGATTTTGTGAGAATAGGCTCTGTAGAATATCCATCATCATAAATGTTAACAACAGGAAGTTCACTCTCATATGCTATTTCATGTTGGGTAACAAAATCTGACTGAAGTGATAGGCTGTCTAATAATGAATTATTGTATTCTACACAGAAACCTCTATGCGAGTCAGCGTAGTGCGACCACATGAGTATATTTTTCTTAATTTCAGGTTGTTGCTGTTTTTGAACAGAAAGGCAAATGACAAATCTCCGTGTTTTGTAGCGATGAGTATTATCATGTCTCGCACTAACTTGCTCAATATTATTAATTTGTGTAAAGTCCCTCACTTCGCACATGGCTTCAAATGGGTCATTAAAAAGCAGGGGAGATGCAGCATAGAGTGCATTATGTGTGACTGCAGAGATAGCATCACAATTGGGTTTGTAAAATTTGTAAAACATAATCAATAATTGAAAATTTATACTTCGGGGCTGAGTTAGAAATCCTCCCCACGGATTTTTCCATGATGTCCCATCATTACTAGTCATAAGTTTCCACTAATGGGATTAGAACCTTTTCACATCTGTAATATCCATCATTTCATTATCATCATTTGTTTTCTTCTTTTGAGTATTATTCCCTTTATGAGTTTCTTTAATCTTTGAATCATCCTCACCCATTTCACAAGTAAGTGAATCAGATTTTTCAATTTTGGCTTCACGGATTGATAAAATTTCGTTTGTATAATTATCGGAAATAGACCTTGTATTTGCGCTATAAACAATTAAGAACAAAATACTAGCAAAACATATGGATAATAGAACTGATAACAAAATCACTTTCTTTCTTAAAGAATATATAGATGAATATATAGATCCATTTTTTTTTGTTCGTCGAAAAGTCCATCCATTAATTCAGTTGCTTTTGCGCGAGATTCATCAATTTTTTTTTGTTGTTTTGAAAGATTTTCTGAAATCTCACGATAAACTTTTCGGAGAAGATCAGCTTGCTGATTATTTGTTGCTTCAATTACATTTTTTATATCATTTGGCAAATCACCCATTTTGTCGATTTTGTTCTGTAGAGAATTTATCTTTTTCTCTAAATATTTGTTAGAATCATCTATAACACCACGCAGTTCTCTTTTAGCAGCACTAATATCATCTGAATCAGCAACTGATGTGTATGAAGGATTAATAGACTCCACGTTCCGCGAAAAGGTTGCATATTCAGGGTTCACGTCTTTTATGACTGTTTTCATTTTAATATTTTGTTGGATAGTTTAACAATATATTCTATTTCGTTATTGAGATTACAATTCAATTTTTGATACAATTGAATTGGCACAAAATTTGAGTCATTCGACAAAAAGTGAATAAGTTTTGGAACATTGCTTTGCTCTTTTAATATGGTGTTGTCAATATTATGTCCCAAAAGATAGTTTACGCGTTCTATCACTTCATTCTGTTTTTCACCATCTTCTTTTTTATACCCTTCAATAGCATACCAATACCATTGCAGATTAACGAGGAGTATTTCGATTCCGCAAACAAGTAGTTTATTTTGGAGTGTAGCCTCAACATTGCGTAAAATAGTTTTGTTAAAATCTGATTGAGGATTCCATTTATTTTTGTTTGCATAATCAGTGCAGTTTATTAAAACAAGAATAGGTACGCCAAACTTTTGCAGAAGATTGATTGCAACTAAATCTTTTGTAGAAATCTCTTTGTTTTGTAAAACGATGATGGAAAAATCGAGTTGTTTTACTATAGAAGAGGTCTCTGCATCGTCTTGCGCGTTTGCATCCATTCCCGGAGTATCAATCAAAAATACTCCTTCGCGAAACAGATGTTTACTATTTTTCTTAGTTGTGGAGATAGCACCATCTCCCATAGCACAGACCAACTCACCCATCAAGCAATTGATGAGAGTGGATTTCCCAGTTTGGTAATGTCCTAAAACGCCTATATTCATATTAATATAAACGAGGAAGCCCACAAAAGCAGACTTCCTCATAAATAATACAAGGTTAGCAGTTACACGTTTGAATGAATGTGTCAATTTGATTACTTAATGGTTCAATTTGCTCTGTCCTAATACTATGAGCACGTTCAACTAGCTCTCTTTGAGTTTCCATTGACTCTAATTTGGCATTGCGTTTTTCTTCTATACTTGACTGGAGTGTCTTTTCTATCTCCTGAAGCTTTGTTCTACACCCTTTTTTATATTGCTCTATGATTAATCTAGGACATTCTGAAAGTGAATCTATTAAGTTTTTTTCCTTATCTTTTTTATGCATTGAATTCTGTAAACTTTCTTTTATTTTTTCATAGGTTCTATCCGGTTTATTTCCAGCAAACAGAGCAGTAAGAATACCAGCAATTAAGGTGAGAACTCCACCTGTTAGGAATATATCAACCATAGCAACAACTAATGTACTAATTATAGTTGAAACTATTTTCTTAATTATATTAGAAACTCCTGTTTCTACACCAGAAATAGCAGCTTCTGAAATGTCTTCAGTTGAGTCTATTGCGATAGAATTTACAGTGCTATTAAAGTCAAGACTTTCTATATGTAACTCGCCTAATAATAACTGGGAAGAAATTGATTCCCACCGTAAGTTAATTGCTCGAATAAGATTTTCTATTGGTGCTTTGAAATTTATAGTATATAAGTCGTCTTCACCTTTTAACATTGAACTCACCCACACTAATACATCTTTCTCAAGTTCTGATTTTATAGCAGACTCAATGATGATTTTTATTTTATCTTTCATCTCTGTATCTTCGTCTAACCCGATTTTCCCTTTCAAATGTTGGAAAGTCAATTTTGCTTTGCCCTTAAAACCAAAAGAGTTAATGTCATTATATATTTTTTCTGCAATCCGATCAATTAAATCACTTTCTAAAATGAGTTTATAATAGGCTTGTTCTGCGCAATTTGTGATTATCTCTGCAGGGAGATATGAATCAAGCATTCCTTCAACATCATCTTTAAAAGATTGATATTGTTGCAGAGCCACCGTGTACTCATTTTCACATTCTTCCACTGATTTATTAATAAGTTCCTCTTCATCCTTTAAACGAGCGGCAATAGTATCAAGACTGTTTTTTACTAATGCAGCTCCACTATCAATAAGAATTGATCGTGCTTTTTGCGAAACAATATTTTCTTCGGTAACTCCTATTACATTGTCACATCTCGAGTATATGCGGGAAAAACATACACTCTCATTATCCAAACCAACTATTTTATCTGCTTCTTTTTTTTGTTTTATATTGAAAATACAATTGTATGTTATAGCTGTCCAGAGTTGATCAATATCTATATTTGTAAACTCTTCTTTTTCAATATCCCCATTGTTTAAGGCGACTTCCTTGAATCTGTTAAGAGAGTATTCATCGATTTTCCCAGATAATTTAGCTTTCCCGAACTCTGATAAAAAATAGAGAAGGGCATTGAAATCCACTATCTCAACATCGCCACATCCACAGTTTTTAATAGCGGCTTTATCTTCGCTTATTAATTTATCAAGATTTTTCTGTTTTCTCTGATTCATGGCAAAGAACACCTTACCGCGCAAGGCATCGTATTTCATCACTTCTTTGATTGCTTTTTTGTCTTGTTCTCCTATTTGTGTGTCACCTAACAAATAAATAACTGCATTAGCGCGGATTATGGCATTCATAGCGACTTGGGTATCAAATTGACTCGCAAATAAACCTGGACAATCGGTCAAACTATACCCAAGTCGAGACAAATTGCTACTATGTACATAAATTTGAATGTCACTGATAAATGCAAATAGAACCTCTTCGACCTTGAATAATCTTTTCACATCGTCTATGTTGTGAATTTCACTCCATCGGGTTTCCCAATCAAGGGGAAATACTGCAATTCTAGCAACATCTTCTATTCTAAATTGATTTTTTGCGCAGTAATTTTTCAATTCAGAATTTTCATAAAATGTTACCAAGATTTGTGCAATGCGTACAATTTCTTGCATATCGCTATTTTCTCGCATTTCCTCAATACAATCTCTGAGTCTATCCATATCAGATTTATTATCAAAATCGAAACTTTTAACATCTGGTACGAACTTAATTACCTCATTTATCGTATCTCTTAACTCACTATTACTCTTCCATCGAACTTCGGCATATTCTTCTTTAGAGGGATCAGAAAGGTTTGTTGCAGTCATACAGATGGCAGATGTTTTGATGCTTGCTCCGCGGGGTGAAATTTCTCGACCTCCGCACATGGCGTTGAATGTTGTAGATTTTCCACCTTGATACGCACCGATGAGGACAATGTTGAACTGATTCTCGACAAGTTTACGTTGCGTGGTCAAAAAAAACTCTCTATCGCGGTCTCTTAGTCCTTCTACTTTTACGACCTGGTTCATCAATTCGAGTAGTTCATCGCGCTTTTGTTGATACTGATTTGCTTCCATATTTTTTACACTTGTGCATTCCTGAGTCTCAACGAAATGCATTTACACTAAAATAAGAATAATATATAAGACTCGTGTATTTACACATATATTATTTCACAAAATTATTATATTCTCCATCGTTTATCCATTTGAGGAGTTCGGCGGCACGCATGACAGTCCATGGGTGGTTGTCATCGGCAATGGACAGAACCTTGATGAGTTTATTCATACCATCCTCATCCAATTGCTTGAAATCGAGGGCCTGCTGAACGAATGTATTCATCTTCAAGTTCTGAAACTGACTTTTAGGGACACCTGCCATTTTCATAAAAGCACGAACGGTAGCGTCCTTATTCTGACAGCACATCAGTCCGGCGCGGTCTGCTGTAAACTCGGACATACGATACCAATAATATAACAAATACTGAACACTGGCGGTAATTGATTTGGTAATCATACCCGGCATTAGACTGATCAAAGCTGTCATATATTGTGCCATCATGTGATATAGCATGTGATTGGACTTGTTATGTCCTAATTCATGACCAATGTAAAAGAGTATTTCATCATCCTCACAGAGGTCAATCATTCCAGAGTTAAGCACCACTATCGGGTGTTCCGCCCCCACCGTAAAAGCATTGATGTCATATCCCCATTGGATGTATAATTCGGGCTTATTTTTTACATCCAAAATGTCGCAAGCATATTCCAAATATTCGTAGATTTGTGGGTAGTTATCCTTTGTAACTTTCAAATTGCTTCCTGTATATTGTACATTGAAGATACGCTCTATAAAGTTAGAAGTTATCCATTTCCCTGCGATAGGAATCGGATTTGGGATTAGCCCACCCAACGGCTCCTCTAATGCCGCCAATGCCTTTTTGTCAAAAGGGTGCTCGTACTGCTCGTGGTTGAGACCGGTGAGGATTTTTTTGTTGTGTATCATAGCGATTATTGTTATTGTTTTACATCTTTTGCATATTTTTGGAGCATCTCCCAGCGGGTTTGGAGGAGGGGATGGGGAGAGGCTAGTTCCATATAGGAGTCTAACACCGTGACGTCCTCGTCCAGTCCCAGTTTTTTGAAAACACTATTCGCCACACTAAGAGAATTGCAGCAAATAAGCCCCGCGCGGTCCGCAGTAAACTCGGAACAATGGAACCATTTGACGAGCGGCACCTCAATGGTATCAGTTAAGAGCGGCCCGAGTATCTCGCTTGCTTCATTCATGTCATTCAACAATCCCAATACAGTATGGCAGATGATATGCCCGTAGCGGCAGTGCCCTAACTCATGCCCAAGGACAAAAAGGAGTTCTTCTTCGCTGAGTTGCGCCACCGCCTGACGGCTGACGAGAATCATTTGTTCTCCACGCAACTCAATACTTAGTGCATTGATGCCTGACAGTTGGTTGGTGACGTACAATGGCCATTGTTCGCTTAACTTCAGCCTATCAATGCATTGTTCATAAACAGCGAACAAGAGCGGGTAATTGTCCGAGGTGACCAAAGTACTGCCTTGGTGGAGTTTCTCCACTTCATCGGAATAGTATTTATCAGCAATCTTATGAAGTGCTTTGCGGACAAGGAATGTGCCCAACAACGTGTTGATGTATGAGTCGCAAGGATAGGCATAATCAACCTGATAATATGTTGCTTGCTCTGTTGGCATCAGTTGAGTTCGCTGAGCAGATTGTCTAAATTCTGTTGTATATCCACTGATTTATGCTTAATGACAGAGGGCATGTTTTTCTTAGGCGCCACAAACGCAGCCGCCGAATTCCCCAAAAGAGAAGTAGAACTGCCCTCATATGTAGGGGAATCGTAGTTAATCTCCGAATCCTCAGGGAGTGTGAGTGCTACATCCATGAGGTGGATAACCTCGGACAACTCTTCCGGATGTTCTGACAGATAACGTCGGACTGCGGGAAGTAGTTCCTCAGGTAGCGTGCCGTCTGCATATGCGGCTAATATCTCATCGGTAATTGTCATATTATTAATTTTTCAATAAGTCCATTTTTAAGTTCTGAACGGCACGTTGCTTGAGGACATCCACCGCTTCGGCAGTAACAAGGATAACAGTACCATCCTTTCTTTGCTTAACGAGATTCTGCGCGACCCGCCTTTGGTTCAACATCTGTGCAATCTCGGCATGAGAATAGCCCTGAAGTTCCTTGATGATAACCAAACGCTGCTCTTCATTCTTCAACCTACCGATTGCCTCCACGAGCATGACCCGCGCCATTCTGTCCTCGGCAGATATAGCTTTGGAGGGAACTCTCTCCACAGGGTCGGGGTCACCTTCGTTTGCACTATAGAGTTTCGTTTCGCGAAAACCTATCAATCGGGCGCGATTTTTCAGGAAATGACGGCGCGCCACTCTGTTCAACCAAGTGCGAAAAGAAGAGACTCCCTGCCAAGATGCAAGTGGCGCCCAATCGGCATTACTCCCTTTAAGAAGGATATACAATTCGTGACACAAGTCATCTATATAATCATGAGAGTTATAGATATTGAAGCACAAATAGCGGAGGTCGCTATAATACCTGTTATAGATAAGGAAGATGGCTGCTTCTTCATTGCCGGAACGGATAGCAGCAATCAGTTGCTCATCGGA
>ODAI012889585.1_pt1 | contig 11473 bp, 7 predicted proteins | sample 1539321 | NCBI WGS metagenome assembly ODAI01 (sample SAMN02144231, study PRJEB22623) | gut metagenome | biome: sheep rumen | host: Ovis aries | place: New Zealand
CTTCCTACATGGCCGCGTATGACAGGATCCAGAACTTTTCTCGGACAGGGATCAATCCAGATTCCCGGCAAATCGCTGTCCGGCGTCTCACGAAAGAGATCGCGATATGAGCACTGCTCGATTATGTCTTGTTTAAGGTCATCCGTAAGCGCACCGAAGCTCTGCGCGATCACCCGGTCCACTGCCGCTTCGATCTCCTCGTTCGACTCGTCATCCGGACTGATCAGCTTGTTGACAAGCAGTTTAAACTCGAAATCTTCGTCTTCCGAACAAAAATATTTCAGCAGGATTGCCAGACAGCGGTCTTTCGTCATAAGACCGCAATCCACACACCACCAGCAGCTCTCTTTAAAATTCATATACACTATGTAGCGAAAGGGGCTCCCGACCGCAACGATTTTATTGGTCAGGCCGTAAATAAGGCCCTCTTCATCTTCAGCACTCTTTTTATCTGCCTCACAGGTCAGGTCCTGTGCCTCCGCCTTCGGCCGACCAATATTTTCATTAATCAGATACAACCCGATGGAAAATGCAGGGATTCGTGTCAGGGCTAAGAATTCTCCGTACTTAAAAAGCTCTTCGTACTTTTCCGCGCCGTACATATTGACCAGCAGGCATATGATCATCTCAGAAAAGACCGTAATGAGGTCCCGCAGGTCAGAAGCCTGCTCCCGGCTGTACCTGATATCTTCTGATTCTGACTCCAGTTCCTCATAAAAAAGGCCCGCCCTCATAAGAAACTCATTCAGAGTCCTGCTGTCATCAAGCTTTTCCCATATTCCCTGTCGAAAGAAATCGAAATCAATTTTATTACCGCTTTGCCGCATCAAAGCTGTTCGTTTTGCGTCGACAAGCGTCCTATATTTTCGAATTCTGATTTTGGCGTCCCTGAATTCCATCCTGCTATTCCCTCATATAGATTGCGGTCTGATTCCCCGGTCTTTCGGCAACAAAAAAGACCACTGATACATCAATTGTACAGTGGCCTTATTTCCTTTACAACTATATTTTTGCTCACAGTGCTATGCCGAAAACTGCTGTTATGAGTTCATTGATAACCATCACACACAGCTTTGCATACCGCACTTTGGTCAGTTCACAGGGGCTTTCAGCGATCCCCGTTTGGGCAGCAACGGCGATGTGTTGTATGGCTTACTATCTTTATTTCTCACGCAGGCATCCATAACTGTATAGTACTCTATAGTCTCAAAGGAAGATTTTACGCGCCTATCCCTAAGTATGTCGACCGCAAACGAGTCCGGTCGAGCCTGTGTGATAATATCAGCCATCGCCAACCTCCTCCTGTGAAAATAAAAAATAATTACGACAATGCTATTATATCATTGAAAACTATGCATCTCAAGCCCCCGTCACAAAAAGAGGACCTGAAATAAGTGCATACTATGATAGCATACGACGACGTGTTTTGCAACACAAACATTGTCATTCACACTCAGAAATGGCATCGACGGCAGCATTGTGAATCGCCCGATAATATAATTCAGACACCATCTCAATCATTCTTATATTAGTGCGCTTTCGTATCCTCGTATCATATCTGAGTTCAGGATGATTCAGGAGTTCCTTCACCTCCTCAAAATAGGGTTTCATCCAACATCCACCCGAAGCTTCATCTCTCACGAACTCGTCGTGAAGCCGGCGGGTGTTGCTAAATCCATAGCGATAATCCGCAGCCAGATAGTCCAGCCTTTCAAGTGTCGCTATTTCCTGATGAATTTCGATATAAAGCCTCTTCAGGAAGAAGGACATATATCCGAGCCTTGACATTTCATCTCTCAGAAATTCCAGTTCTCGCAGCAGCTCCCGCTTACTATTTCGCCGGCCATCTTGCGCGAAAACACCGTTCTCCCCAGTCTTTATTTCTCCTGTCGACGGGGAGTTGCTGATTTCCTCGTAAACAGAGCCTATATAGCCGCGCACAAAGTGAAAATAATCCTCTTCATACTTACTCAGTATGTGCTCCAGAGACAGTGATGCTTTATCAGGAAGATCATCCGCAAACAGATCTTCCACTTTTCCATCTTCGTTCATAAAAGAGCTTCTGCCAATATGTTTCCTCTTCGCGAAAAGGTCTTTCAGTTCTCTCTCTTCTCGAGCTTTGTGATACACATCACTAAAGTAGTCAAAATCACAAAGTTCATTTTCCTCTCTCTTTTCAAAATAACGGTCTTTGTAATCGGTAATATGAGCCCTGATAAATTCGCACCAATATGACAAACTCTGTCTACGCCTGTTATCTATTTCAGTATCTACTTCAATAATTATCTTATCAAACTTTTTACATCTCAGAGACAGAGCAGCGAGCGATTTATCCGCCATCATCACAAAATCATTATAAAGTCTCTCTATCAGCCCCCACCAGTATCGCCTCTTATCCTTACTGTTCTTTAGTCCCTTCGCAGGACCGCTGAATGCCGCATACATGACAAGGCACAGTCTTCTGATAAATGTATGAGCCGTTCTTGCGTCAGATGGAGAATACTCCGTAAGAAAGCTGAAATATCCGAACGGCGTCATTTCTACAAGATTATACATGAAGAGATCTGAGCACACCTCGGAATATATTTCAGATGCCTGATTCATAATACTGACGGCTTCCATCTGGGTCCTTGTTATATGCGGCGAAATATACGCCTCCAGTATTGACTGACTCACATCTGCATCAAAGCTTCCGCGAGTCAGATATTGGAATACCTTTCTGGTCTCCAGCGCAAGAACCTTATTCTTATCATCCTCTTCCAAAGCTCTGGCTTCCGCATCCAACTGTTCACTCAGAACAGCGAAAAATCGGTCGACCAGCCCATAACGGTTGAACATTTCCTTAAGCTCTGTGCCGAGACTGAGATTGGCAAGAAGTGCCTCGTATATCAATTTTGCAGATACATCGACAAAATGAGCTTCATTCTCCGAAGCCTGCAGATATGTTTCCAATGCTGCAACAGCATCCTTCATATAGCCCTCGATGATCCGGGCATTTTTATCATTGTAACTTGATATACTTTTTCTGGAATAAGACGGTCTCCGATTATAGACAAGCGCAGACCGGAGTATTCTTACCCTTTCAAGTGCTTCGTCTCTTTCTCTGTTGTTCGTCTCACTGCGAAGACTTATGCACTGACGTATGAACCGATCCACATTGTTGATCTGCCGAATGACCTCAGTAAACTTATCGTATTCATTCTTTATAAAATCAATAACACTGGCATAGCTCATATCTTTTGCCAGTCTCATAATATCGCGGTCCTCATAAATGACCTTGTTATACGCATTATAAAGACTGTCACAGATAAGCTTGGACAATCCGACGGATTCTCTGAGTTCTGGTATACCCTGCTGCAGATTATCTACAATACTCATAGTAATCTGATCACATATCAGATAAGTGAGATACTGCATGACGATCCGGTTCCTGTCGAATCGAGCTCTGTAGCGAAGGTTGTGCGCAACTTCATGGAAAAGAATCCCCACTGTTCCGCCAAAATTAGTCAGATCTTTAAAGTTAGAACACCACACTACCATCAGCTTTTCATTTGGGAAAGTCGGTTTCGCCTCTTTAAACAGGACTTTTGTCTGCAGGGACTCATCCTGATTGCCCGGAATAACGAAGGGTGTATACTGCTGCCTCAGTCCGAATATCTCTTCACAGAGATTTGTTTTCTCATACCATTTAAAAAGCGAATTCAGAAGCTCTCCATATCCGACAAGGATTTTTTCCATACTGACAGTCGATTCAAGATTATAGTTGGGTGTCTGAAGCGACTGAAGATTATTATCTCGAATTAGCTTAGAATAAGTGTTGAGCGATACTACCGCTTCCGAAAGCGCATGCTCTGTTATAGATATAAATCTACGGTTATTCTGCGCAGCAAGGACCTGATAGCTGTCTTCCATACCGTCCAGCACAACATTAATCTGATTGATCAGAATCGCACAGTATATTCGGGTATCAGACAGGCCATTGATTGAGCAGCACAGATTGAGCATTTGTCTGAGCAGCTTCAGGTGATAGAACATGTTTCGTCTGTTTGTGTCATACTGCATGACCTGTGAAAAGACACTTTCAAGTCTCTTCTCGACTCTGGAAATCGCTTTGTCATTTGCCACACTTAGCCAATCACATATTATCGTCCGGTCATTGAGCGAAATAGCAGTCTTCCGGTCCTCTGAGTCCTTCTGGAATATATCCAGATTATCGCATTTGAATACATACCTCTCATTAACGTAGGTCACATATTCGTTTGTTCGAATTAACTCAATGAGTTTTTTACATATTTCAACTTCATCCCCCAAGTCTGCAGGAACTACCGGCGTATGTTTCTCATCTTCCTCAACCGGTACGAGCAGGCCTTGTGAAGCAAGCTTATAGTTGTATAATGTTTTCGATACATATCTGAAAGCATTCTCAGTCAGAGTGACAGAGAAATCATACCTTCCATTCAATCGGTCAAAGTCATGTCTGCCGTTCTCTGTTGCCGCATTTGCCCAGTAATTATTATTGAAAGTCACTCTCAGCACAAATCGTCCGTCAACTTTAAAGCCGTCCTTAGGCTTTCCGGAATCGGTCGCGCTGTCCTCGTATGCAGGTGCATCACTATTATAAATATTGTCTGCAATCCATTTTTTATTGCAGCTGAGGAGAGTATATGTTTTATAGAAAACGTACTTTGGTTTTTCTGATCCCGCATAGCATGTGCCGCGTTCTCTGAATAATGTCGCAAGAATGAACGCAGTCTCAGGGCGGTTGCTGCTGACAGCCACTGTAAAATCGCCTGCCGACAGTGAACGGTAAACTCTGCAGACAAAAGGATCTCTGAGATAATGCTTGCTGACATAGCCATCAATAATGCTATAAATATCTTCATAAAACTGATTGATTATGCCAGCCGTCACTCTGTTCGTGGTCGCTGTCCCACTCTCATCTCCTGTAGATACAAGCTTGATCCTCGCCATGACCTCAGGCATGATATATATCTGGACCAGACTCAGATAGGGATAATTATCCTGCTGTTCAAATGGGTTGCCATAGGGAGCCGCTTTCAGGCCGCCGGGAAAGTCACATTCGTTAAGGGGAACCTCGTACCCATACTTCTCAATGTCCTTTGCCGAGCAATAAATCGGTATACTCTGCATTGCGACTTCAAACTTAGAAAGTCCGTACTCCGAAGAAGTATCAATATCCATAAACTCATTTATGTCTTCGTCAATTTTGATTTTCCTTGGAATGAGGGCATCAAAATAATCCATCGCAAGATATGGATCTTCCCGCTTTTTACCGTCTGCAGATGCTCCGTCCGCCAGTTCCGGTGTAAAAGTATTAAAAACTTCGCTTCCTTCCGCCGGCTCATCTGCACAGTTGTCCTGTGCGTCCGCACTCTCCCTCGTCAAAGGAGCATGGACTGCTTTTCTGAGTAATTTAATTAAATAAAGTTCCGGTTCCCCCATATCGTCCCCTTTTCCCATTTGATTTAGCATAGGCGCACAATCGTGCGATTTTACGAGAAGGAAATTCAAAAATGCTTTATAGCCCAATACTGGTAAAGCCGCGAATAACTATTGTAATAATAGCATATTAGCAAAGCACCAACAAGTTGCACGGCCACATGCCCTTGGTGATTCGGCTCATCTAAACAGCTCTGATGCCAAGGCGTTCCTTCGGAATATCTTTCCGGAACTCTGCAAATCTTTGCAAAATCCACACTGAATACCCTGTTCGATATCATGTGCGGCACTATCTCGTAAACATCACAGGCGCTGCGCGCGGAAAAACCTCTATAGTGTCATATTCAGGATGTTCCTTGTGGAGCTTGAATTCCACTTGTTCATAGCTATCGGTGACCGGGTTCAATACCTGCCCGTAGATCCAATGAGATATACTGCTTAAATGCGCATTTCTTGTCACACGGAAAGAAATCTGTGTCTCGGCTCCCTGGGCGTCTTTAACAATGATAGTGTACTCAGCGTCAAACAAAGCAGAAGACAGCATGGAGCGGTCATCATTTACAAAATAATATGTTCTTTTGCAGTAGAAATCATCATTCATAATTCCTCCTTAAGCATTTTCTTTCTGCTCCTCAAACCGCAGGGGATCACCTGCCACCATCTTTCATCTAATCTTCGAGAACACAGCTATGAGCAGCGTTCGTGTCACCTCATATGCGTTCGGGCACTCACTCGCCCTCGGGCCGCCGATGCTCAAATCCAGCCCATCCGTCTCTCGGGCACCAGCCGCATATCTCGATGTTTAATTCTCGTGCGACATCCAATGCGGCTCTGTCGACTCCGGATTGGCCGCCGGTCCGGATTCTTCGTATTTTTCTGCTCACGATGCCTCCTCCATCATTCCACCATTCCTTCACTCATCATTGCCGACATACTGTCCGTCAGACATAAACAATTTCCCAAAAATGGCAGTTTATTCTGAATATATTACCAACTCATCATATCCAAGCCCGCCCCAAAAGTCATTTCCAAAAGCTCTGCCGCAATTTTCCTGCTGCTTACCCTCATCAGATTATCTTCAGCATCCTCTTTTGATAATAAATTGACGCTTCCATACCATACAATTTCATTATCTATTACCGCAAAATGCTCGCAGCTTTCCTCCACAAGCTTCACTTCGAAACCGGCTTTCCGGAGTTTTTCCATGAGCTCCATACGAACTTCGGCTCTTCCATACTTATAAGCGTCAGGATGCCATGTGACAATCGTTACCTTCACGCCCAATTCCTGACGCTTGCCTGCTTCGCTGATAATTCTATTCACCTTTTCGGTATTCAGGCGAGGGCTGGAAATCACTATACTACTTCTTGCTTCGCCAATATCCTTCCAATATGTATCCGCATAATTGTCGATGTCGTAGATGGCGTTTGCCTCCTGCTTCTCTCCATTTATGCTGACACAGAGCTCGTATCCAATCTTCTTATAGGCTCTGAGCCTTGCGGCGTACATTTTATCGAACTTTGGAATATGACTGTCCACGTAATCATAGACGATTACATTTTCTTTCCCTTCATAATCCCGGTTCAGGCGCCCCACATACTGCTCCACGACACTTTCCCCGGATACGGGTGTTGCCATAAAAAGAGTATCAAGCCTCGGATAATCAAACCCTTCCCCAAGCAGCGATCCCGTTCCCACAAGAATAAGGCTGTCCGATTCATTCACCGCATTGAGTTCATCTACCTGTGCTCTGCGTGCTTTTGTCCCATTTGATCCGGTAAGCAAGATCAGTCTATCGGTATATTCTTTGAGCCCCTCGGCAAGCTTATTTGCATGGTCAACGTACTTCGTCAGAACGACCGGAGTCCTTCCGGCTTTTACACATTCCACGACATCGCGTATTATCTGCTGGTCACGGACATCATTATCTCGTATCAGTTCAAATGCCTCATTGCCATAAGGTGTTTTAGACAACCGATGCGGCTTTACGGTGCGTGTGAAGCGGGGATATACCAGATGATCTATGTTCTGCTCCTCCGCCCTGTCCTTTGCCGTGAACCGATACCTTACGGGACCAAGCAGAAACTCATTTATCTTTTCCTTCCCGTCTCCCCTTTTCGGTGTTGCCGTTACTCCATACACATACTTTGCATTGATCTCCTGCAGGACCTCTATCGCACTGTCAGAAGCCGCATGATGACATTCGTCAAAAAATACCTGTGCATACTCTTTTAGTCGCGGATGAAAACCATCTTTCTTATTTAAAGAACGTATCATCGCAACATCGACTATGCCTGTCAGGGTATCATGACTCCCCTGCAGGTTTCCGATCAATGATTTTCGCTTCCTTATTCGTCCTGTCTTTGTTTTATATTCCGGAAGCTCCTCATCTATATCCAGAAACTCCTCAAGGCGCCTTAGCCACTGGTTCATCAGGTCCGCCCGGTCCACAAGGATCAGGGTGCTAACGCCCCTTCTCGCGATCACATCACAGCAGACCACCGTCTTCCCGAATGCAGTTGCGGCGTGCAGTATCCCTGTCTCATTATCAAGCATGGCCTGAACAGCGGGTATCTGTGACTCCCGCAGCCTGCCCTTAAAAGAGACATTTATCCTGCGGCCGTCAGTCCTTTTATCTTCTAGATTATAGAGTATCCCTGCTTTGTCAAAACGCTTCAGAATCTCGTCCCTGAGCCCGCGCGGCAGGACTATGTAATTTCCCTCATCCTTCCCAAGATAAATGAATCTGGGTTCATCGTAATTCGGCAGATCCATTGCCTGGTTCTGAAAATACTGCTTATTTGCAAATGCTGCCATACGGCGGATCTGCCTCTTTACCTTGTTGGACATCCTGGAAGAATCTATATAGATCCGGTCAGCCAGTACGATATGGACAATACCTCTCACACTTCCTGAATCAATATCAGAATTCTTATCCCACGGAGCATCGGAACTATCATTATCACCAGTTTCACCCGCGCTGTACCACAGAGAAAGATAATCTTCTATCTCCTGCCTTGTTAGCCGTCGCGTGCCGGCAAGCACATTCAGCTGATCCTCATATGCGTTCCAATTCTCATCAACAAACGCACTGTTACCATTTTTCAAGGCCATCCCCTGCAGTGGCAATGCGATTACATTCCCCAGGCCTCCTTCCGGAAGTGCATCCTGTGCAGGTATCATGCGGTCATAATATTTAAAAGACGTGAGGTTTACTGATTCCGCTCCTTTCTCGAGCAGCGCAAATCCAAACCGCCTTGCCAGTCTTGCCGGTATCATTTCCTTAAAGAAAATCCACAGGTGAGCGCCCCGGCCGGATCTTGACCGTTCCACCACAGCATCCACATTCAAATTCTTGCAGATGCGGCGCAGCGCGTCTATTTCAGCTTTCCAGCTCTCATCGACATTTGCATAATCATCCTGCTCAATTTCCTTCATATCTTTATACCCGGGGGCCATAGGGTCCCGTGATAATACCAGAGCCCTTCTTAATGGCTCGAAACCCACTCCTCGACAAAATACAGCGGAATATTTACCATCCATTCCTGATCCACATAACCAGACATTGAAAACCGCCATCCAGTCATCCCAGGATTATGATCAACAACCTGTCTCAGACTTTTAGCTCTTACGTTCTCTTCAGCCTTTACTTCAATCGGGTACAGCTCGGATTTCTGTAAAAGAAAGTCAATTTCCAGAGTAGAGTTCTCTTTTGAATAATAATATAGCTTCTCTCCTGTCGAAATCATCTGCTGCGCAGCATACTGCTCAGTAAAAGCACCTTTATACTCAGAAAAAATGCTGTTCTCAATGAGAATATCCTTTGCCTGCACATCACTCATTGCACCAAGAAGACCGAGATCCAACATGAACAACTTGAATGCTCCGAAATCCTCATAAAACTTCAATGGCGCAGCGACCTTTTTTACACGATTCACACGACATATCAGCCCTGCATCTTCCAACCACTGAATTGCGTCTTCGAATTCTTTTGCGCGTCCTCCCTTTTTCAAAACACTATATATAAATTTTTTATTCTCTTTCGCAAGCTGTGATGGAATAGAATTCCAGACCATTCGAACTTTTGCAACTTGACTTGCAGGTATATGTTTCGAAAAATCCCGGTTGTAATCATTCAGTATTCTTTTTTGTATTGCCCTTGTCTCTAAAAGATTTTGAGTTTCTATATAACACGCTACCGCTTCCGGCATTCCTCCGGTGTAATAATACTGACGGAGTAAATCTTCAAATCTACTGCTCATGGAGCATAACTCTTTCCATTGATGCTCCTTCATCTGATCAATCAGCAGATCCTGATGCATTGCTTTCAGGAATTCCATAAAAGTCATAGGAAATAACGTTATTTCATTGACTTTTCCAACTGGATATCCCGTTCCCGTGTGCATCGTTACTCCAAGCAGACTGCCTGCAACCGCAATATGATATTGCGGTGCATCCTCAGAAAAATACTTCAGCGAAGTAACTGCCCTCTGAACTTCCTGGACTTCATCCAGTATAATCAACGTTTTTTCAGGCTTTATCTGCTCATTCGTCAATGCTGAAAATACACGAATTAATCTTCGAACATCAAAGTCCGTAAAAACTCCCTGAATCACAGGATTGTTATCACATGAAATATACGCAATATTATCATATTCTCGCTGTCCGAATTCTTTTAACAGCCAGGTCTTTCCTACTTGACGTGCCCCATTCAAAATAAGCGGTTTACGCCTGTAACTATTTTTCCAGTCTACCAACTTTTGATATGCACTTCGTTCCAAAGCGTATCCTCCCATGAAAACATTCTTTTCGCCCCTTGATTTTACATTTTTATGAGCGAACATTCAATCGTTATTTGCTCTTTTATGAGCGAATACTTCGTAATGGTTTACACTTTTATGAGGCAAGGCCTGGACCGGCCAGAATGGCTGCATACTCCTGAGTCAGCTTTCCCATATAGGCTTCCTGCCATCCCGGAAGTTTTTTCGAAACAGTTTCCAATCTGATTCTTTTACTGATTCATTCATAAAAATCGCTCCTTACCAGTCTATGAAATCCCCCTCATTGATAAGCACAGCCTCTAAATCTTCAGTAGATATAATGAGCTCAGATCCATAGCCTCCTATAGCTACTTTTCTGGCGGGGTACATATTTTCTGCAAATATTATATAATCCAGCATGATAGCAAGCGCTCCTTATATCTCCCCACGACCGATACTATCTCGCGTACTGTCAATTGCTGATACAACTCTTTTATCTTCTGTCCTCCACAAGATTACGTCACAGCACCACATGCTTATCTCCGTCTGATACAAAGCATTCTTCTTGAACAGTTCTTCAGTAATGGGACCGTATTCCAGATCTTTGCACACCTGAACCAGTCTGCCTATTTCTTTTCTGGATCCGGATTTTGTAAGAATGCATTTTCCCGCTTTCGCCAGATACTTCTCAATCCGTTCCTCGGGAATTTTCATTTCTGCAAATAGCAGCCGGATTGCTTCGCTCAATCTGTCATCAAGCGCAGCAAAGTCCTTCGCCATTGGACGGAACAGTATGATTACGCACCGCATCATGCTATTCTGCAGGACCATCATGCGGTTTCTTCCCATTCGATAAAGCGTGGCATTCCAAGTATAAAGCGGATCCACCGTTTCTCCATCAGGAATGGGTTCCGGCTCACGTTTCTTTTTTTTCAGGAGATCTTTTGTGCATTGAATAATCATATTTATATACCTCGTATCGCTGGACTTAATGCTTTTCCATACCGTCTGCCATATGCCTCTTTTTTATTTTAGACTTACCAAGGAAAATATGGAAAAACAAGACGGGTTATAGTCAAAAAAAGGCGACTAGCCCGCGCTCCTGCAGGCAGCCGCCTTTGTTCACTGTTGTTATTAATATGTCTTGAAACTTACAACTATCACTCCATCTCCACATTGAGCGAATATCCGGAAGTCACTTTGTCAATCATCGGCTGGTAAATCTCCCAGACTGACATTTTTGCAAATCGGTC
>ODAI013175338.1_pt1 | contig 11473 bp, 16 predicted proteins | sample 1539321 | NCBI WGS metagenome assembly ODAI01 (sample SAMN02144231, study PRJEB22623) | gut metagenome | biome: sheep rumen | host: Ovis aries | place: New Zealand
CAGTAGCCATATTCCCTTCCTCTAGTTTCGGCATACAGATATAGGCATTAGAATAGTAAGTATAAGTATCCGTTTCTTCAGAAATCAATCTGAAAAGCAGCCTATAGGTAGCAGTGGTATCCAAATCCGCTTTGGTTCGGAAAGTATAGGAATATCTTTGGTACTTACTGGTAAGCATAAAGGTATTAGCGTTATCCGATACTACAGCCCCTACATTTGGATATACATAGGTGGTAATCCTTCCTTTGTATCTGTAGGTGTTTCCCTAATCCGTACTAGTACCATTGCTACCTTTGGCATAGAAGGAAAAGGTATATTCCTTATCAGGTTCCAGTTTGTATGTTAAGTACTATTCTGCCAGTTCCAGATAGCCATAAGTGCCTACGTTGGAAGGCTTAGAAATAGCGTGAATACCATACTAATTCATATACCCATAGGATTTAGCTACAGTACCATTCTTTTTCTACCAGGTTGTATCCTAAGCATTGCCATAGGTGAGAAATTCAGAATCATCCAGAAGATTCTTCCCACCTACCTTCAGATTAGCCACAGTGGATGTAACACTATCCGCTTTCATTTCTATTCTGGATATATCCCCAGATACACTAGCTACGGCAGCGGTTATAGCATCATCCTTAACCTAGAAGATACTGCCAGCGTTAAAGGTAACTGTGATAGGTGAAAACACATCTAATTTATTTGTGCTTTGCCACAGTCTTACTTCAAAGTACTTCTGGGGGCTAGCTTGTTGGGAATAGTTGGTTTTGTAGGAAGCATTAGAATAGTAGAAATACGAATTATCAGTACTACGATTCAATTCTATAACATCCCCAGAGCTACTAACCATATCCACAGAAAATCCGCTACCATTTACTTTCTACTGGGAAGCACCTTTTACTTTCCATATTTCAGCGGTTACGGTTATACTTAGCTTATCTTCTATGGTTACTGTAGCACTGGCAGAATCTAACCGTAATTTGTAAAATTCTGCATCATCCCCATCCGTACCATCCGCTACTATGGGAATACTTAAAGAATCCACTACCACACCATCCTTTAGTAACTAGCAAACTATACTTCTATTATCCTTTGTAAAGTCAGTATAAGGCTATATTCTTGTATATTGATTATATATACTTCTAACAGTACCATCCTTTACATACTGGAATGAATAGCCATAGGGTACTACTGTTACAGTGCTAACATTTCCCTTTACATCCATCAACAGTGAAGCAGCAACCGAATTAGTAGAAAGTACCCCTTCCTTTGATACGGAAATAGATAGTGTATCCGCTTTAACCTTATAGGATGCAGTATTTAGCAAATCACCTACATCTTCCCCAGTGGCTATCTTAAAGTTTCCGTGAAATTCGTTTAAGTCCTTACTAATGATATTTAATCTGTGTGTGCTCAGGGTGTAATCATTGATACCAGAATACTACACTAAGGATGGGGCTTTAATACCCTTATCCAGAAATTCAGAATTATAGGCACTAAGTACTATGGCATTTTGTCTGTCTGTAGTATTTCTGTTTCCCAGTGTTACTACCTTATCCCCTTCCTATGGTATTCCGCTATCTTCGGCACAATCAGTACCAGAAAGAAGGATGTAGTGGTAATCCTATCCATCTATGGTTTCAGTGCCTTTGCTCATCACCTTTCGCCAGTAGAAGGTATTTGATACGTTATAAGATACACCTTCTGCTACATTGAAAGTCTAGCATACCACCTAATCATTAGCTACAAACTGGTTACTTATCTTTTCATCACCTACCTAAGCCCTAAAGTAACATTTGTAATTACCAGATGCAGTAGCCCTAACCATATCCAGTGTAGCGTTTGCAGGGCTAAGGATTATCTAGCCACCTACACTTTTGATTTCATCTATAATCAGGCTAAAGAAGTGTGCAGCTTTGGTAACAGTCAAAGTATCTACAGTAATGTTATCAGAAAGCAAATCCAGTATGTAGGCTTTGGTCGCTTCTATATCTTCTGAATACAGTTTATCTATCTAACCTTCCTAAGCCACTAAGTTTTCTGCATTGACATTTTCCGCTTCCACATAGCCAGCTTCCACATCACCTATAAACTTAGGGGCTTTTACATTGGCATCAAACTAATATAGTGTACCATTAGTGAAGGTGGTTTTATCTGTGTCTTTGGCTATCTTCATCCCCTAAGTAGATAAGCCGTTACTGGCTTTTACTTCCCCAGAAGAAATCAAATCCCCATCTACATCCTAAGTACCATTAAAATCCTATCCCCAGATGGTATGTGTTTCTGATAGCTTCTTAGCGGAATCGGCTACAGTTAGATTTATAGCGGATGTTTTGCCAGATGTAGCCCCACCATCACTATTCTTACTTTTGCTATACGATTTTATTGCTATCATATTTCTTTCAGTTTATATGTTACGCTTTCATTTATCAGATCTATTTCAGTACCTATCACATAGAATACCTTACCACTGAAGTAGGCAAACTGGTAATGATTCCAGTAGCCAGTAGAATTATAATCTAATGTAGTTTCTACTATCAGTTTGGGCTAGTTGTATTCCAGATAGTAATCATTTATGTATAATTCTTCAGCGTACCCACTAGTATCAGTGTATTTGTTTTGGATTCTACCCAAAGATGAATTACTATCCATATTTATCACGTTTGATAGTTTGGCAGTAGTAGATATGCCTTTACTTAAACATTCTGTAGTAGTAAGTGCAGTATTAAACTTAAAGGTAATATCATCCTTAGACTGAATGGAATTGTTCATTACATCCGACATATAGATTAAATCCTTATCACCTTCCATATCGCTCATACCATTGTTAGAATATAGTTTGCACTAGAAATTCTTTATGTATATATCCCTTACAAACTCCATAATAGGCAGCTAGGTAGTCCACCATTTAGTACTTCTGAATAGTGTGGGGTGACGTCTTATCTACTGATTCCATCCGTAATAGTAAGGGGATAGTATCTTAAAGCTAACCTATCCAGATAAGTTATCATCCTTCGTAATCGGGATAGCAGTACCTTCAGCATCTACATTACTGGAAGTATGTAGGGTGTTTGATATAGCCCATTCTTTACATAGGAAGTAATCACCGATAGCAGGGTTAAAGCCCAAAGTAAATACTGGTTCTACTCCTATTGTACCATCTGGATTCCTATAGCTATCACACTATGCCTAAGTAAGCCATCTGAAATTATTTTCACTTACTTCCACACAGTACTTATCACCTATCTTCATTTCACAGATTAGTACTGGCACTTTGCTTACAGTATCCGTACCAGCTTCATCTTTGTAGTATAGCCAATCCCCATAGTATTCAGAATACTTATTCTTAAAGTCACCGTATCCCAGATAAGGGATAAGGCTAAATAAGTTGTAATCATCCGTACCAGATTCATTAGGATAGTTAGCCCTTCGCCAGTAAGCGTACACTTCTGCTCTGGGGGCAAAGAAATAATCACCGTAATCCCTATACCTAAGTGGGGGCTATAACATCATACTACCACTAAATACCAGATAGTTTGTAGTGGCATCATCTGTAGGGGAAAGCACCCCAGCGGTCGTACTGGATTTGTATTCTATCATACCCCCAGCATCTTCCAAAGCCTAAGAAATGGTATTCCATTCCTAAACAGCGGCATCCCCTATATCCTTATTCTCACTTCCATTTATGGTAATGATAAGATAGTTATTCATCTGAAGGTTATTGGATATGGTGTTATCCGTAACTGATTTTTCTGAATTAACCTTACCCATAGCACAAATGATCGGTGCTAGCTTATGCTAATCTATCACTTGCGCTATCTTATACTGCATATAGGCTACACCATCACTATCCAGTAAGTTGTATTCCTATATAATGTTATCCACATCCTTCACAGTTCCGTTATCATAGTAGCGTAACTTCCAATTTGGATTCATCAGGTACTTAAAATACCAGTTATGCTATTCACTGCTTCCTTGTTTGTATTCCCTTAAATACAGGTTCCTATTAGTGTATGGTGATATAATGCTATCTTCATCTAAAGGTGATTGTAGCAGTTCTTCCTATTCCTCTAAATCACATTGCACTACTATTTTGTTATATACATCCGATATGGATATATTAGTATCATCTGATTTGTAGTGTTCTGGTTGTACTGTGATAGTAGGGATGGTAACGGTTTTACTTTGTGCATTACCTATAATCCGCTTCCAGTAGATAGAAGAATTACCTTTGATGGAAGCCCAGTTAAAGATATAGAAGGCTTCCCCCATCTGTACTATATGAAGATTCAGATACTGTAGCATTTCATTTAGTATATCTTCCTAAGTCCACAAATCATCCTCTTCATCCCCCAGTACTAGTAATTCTGATATACCTATGTGGGAAAAGATGTTTTCCCAGTTGTTAGTATTAACATCCTTCAAAGAAGTATCATAGAATACATTTCTGGAAGTACCCAGTATTTCCTAAAGGTAGGCTAGGAATGTTTTGTTAGCAGCCTACAGTTTAAGGGATGGGTAATCTGTCTATTCTTTGTATCTGTGATTCTCTAGGGTACACAGATAATCCTAGCAGTTAAGGGTAATTTCTGTGTAATCCGTATTGAAGTCCTAGTTAAAGGTATTGGGTTCTACATACCCATCAAAGATACATTCATTACCATCCTTATATATCTTTACCCCTATTTCCCTATCATTAGCCGTAAAGATGTAATCACCTATGTATTCCTAGCTAATCAGGGAAACAGTGGCACTAGTTTTTATTATCTGTGCAAATGTATCATCTACATCTTGTGTGATTGTAACTGGATTATCCGTGAAGTGTATTTTTCTTTCACTAGAGCCTATCTGATAATCCAGCCCACAATCTATCCGCACTGTGTATGTATGATTCTTAGATTTGAAATTTCCGTATAACATAATCAAAACTTTCTATTTGGTGAAGATTTACTGTAGTTTGATAGGGCTAAGAATAAATCACTTCCCTTAACTCTTACAGTAGCTATCCCCAGATTCCCATTACTACCCCCAGAAGTACCACTATCCAGAAGCCTAAAAAGATTTGCCTACTGTCTGTTAGAAAGTATCATTTCCCCCTTATTGGCTCTGATAAGGTTATAATCACCTACTGTAGTTTTACCCCCTACGATACCACCAGTAGCAAAGCCACTAATCATAGAGAAAGCGGCTACCACTGCGGCAATACCAGCGGCTATAGCGGCTATATTAGCAGGGAAAGGTAAAGCAGCTCCAGAAGCAGTAGCACTAGCTATAGCAGTACCTTCATCCACTGCTATCTTTCCTAAGTTGGAAGCGTTTTCTACTGCATCATTAGCTACCTTAACAGATGTATTAGCAGACTGTGTAGCCACCAAAGTAGCATCTGAAGCCATCTAAGCACTGTTACTGGCTATCTTCTTAGCGGCACTGGCTTCACTGATAGCATCAAATAACTATATCGTTTCATTGATAGCTTCATAGGCACTAAGGGCTTTATCTATGGTATCCACTATGCCACCTATACCAGATGTAATCTGTTCAAAGGTACTCATATCATCCCAGTTATCACTAAGATTCTGCCAAGTGTCGGATACTCCCTTTATTGAATCATTGAAGCTACCCAGACTACTAACAGTACTTTTGAATCCCTAATATACTTTCTTGTTGAAGTCGGATTTAGTCTATAGCTATTCCGCATAACTGGCAGCGTTCTTATAGGCTACAGATAAATCATCCACTTTCTTCTTAGCTTCATCATAGATGGATAGTAACTGGCTTTCATTGGATGTAAGTGTAGCACCAGCCTTAATCCTATCCTATATAGCGTTATACTGTGCTTTGTAGCTTTTCAGTAATCCTTCATTAAAGGTTAATTCTTCTTTGATGTTATCGGCATTGGTTGTAGCCTATTGTACCTTATCACCTTTGGGGCTTATGGATTGCTAATGTACCCTTACAGTAGTTTCTTTGAGGTGTTCAGATATGCTTTCCTACAGATCTTCCAAATCAGAATCTTCCACTACTGGCTTTAACTTCAGTTCTATTACTGCTTTCTGTCTGGTAAGTTCATCTATGGTACTTTGTATCTTCTTTCTGGATTCATCATCTACAGCCAGTTTAAGTAGTGTTTCCTATTTCGCTATATCTTCATTCAGCTTCTGTAACGAGCCATCCAGTACTTCTACTTCTAAGCCCATTTCTATCCTTTTCTTCTTTATTTGGGCTTCCAGTTCATCTACCTATTTCTGGTAGTTTTCGGGTGTTATCTTTAAGATACCATCCTTATATTTCTTCTTTAAGTCGGATAGCTTGTTTTCCAAATCCTATAGTGAGCCACTTACTGCTTCTGGTTTGTCTGAAGTATTGGATGGGGTATGTTTAGTGGTAGTACCAGGCTTAGTGCCAGTACCACCCAAAGAAGCTAAAGTAGCTTTGGCGGTTTCCGCTTTTTTGTTTGCGGCATCCATCAAATCACCATACCTATCCACTTCATCCTAATAGCCCTTTTCCATCCGCTATCTGGTTTTGATAGCCTAATCATTACGGTATTTGTTTACTTTGTCTATACCAGATTTATTCAGTTTGTAGTAGCTATTCACCAAACCAGCAGCCCTATCTACTACTACATCTGAATCCGTAATACCAGCGGCTACCCATTCATTATTTTTCTTAATAGCCATAGATGGTGTAGTACCTATTTCTGTACCACCACCAGTTTCTTTAGTATAGTAATCCCCAGTATCCGTACTTCCTTTACGGTTATCCCATTCAGTAGCCTTTTTCTTAATGGCATCCTTATATAAGTCCTAGTATGCTTCTGCTTCTGCAATGGCTTTCAAAGCGGCTATTACCTTTGGTGCATTTTTCACAAACACATTATAGGCATCATTTACATTCCATACAGATAGGTTAAGGTTATCAAAAGCGGTCTGGTTATTCTTAATCCATTCCTTCTTATCCGCTTCAGTCTTTAGGCTTTTCCACTGGCTTTGCAGTACTAAGAAGCTACCAACCAAATCCCCAGTTTTATTACCTAGTACTTCTGAAGCGTGTTTCTATTCTTCCAGTTTCTTCTTAGTAGCTTCTGCTTCCCTCTATAGTTCCTTTTCCTTCTGGGTAGCTTTATCCGTACCAGATGAAAAAGCATACAAAGCAGTAGCTACACCTATAACGGCAGTAGCCAGAAGCACATAAGGATTAGCTTTAGCTACTGCATTAAATATCTTCTGTGCTACTGTAGCAGCCCCAGTAGCTATAGTACCTTTGTTTTCTGCCATAGTTCTTAGCTTGATAGCAGTAGCAGCAGCACCTTCCTAAACAGTCCTAACCTTTAGCATTAAGGCACTACTAGACTATAGGGAATTAGTTACCTTTGTAAGTAGGTTTGCAGTGCTTTGTACTGCCATCACTGTAGCTATGGCATCCTTCAAACTATCTTCATCCCCAGTAACCTTAGCCAGTATGGAAGAATAGGCACTAAGGGCATCCCCACTAATACCTATCACATCATTAAACACATCCAAATTAGGGGTATCAGAAGCCATCACTGCTATTTCACTGCTAACATCCCCTATGGTATCCTTCAATACACCAGCTTTAGCCCTAAGTTCATCCATCTTCTTTGCTAGTTCCTATCCGCTTGCACTCTGCTTTTCGGCATCACTCATAGCCCTATACTAAGCGGTCAGTGTGGTTAGTTGTGTCTGTAGCTATTTCAGTTGTGCCTTTAGGGGTATCTGCTTCCCAGTACCACCTATGCTACCTATTTCGCTACTGGCTTGTTTTACCTAACTGGATAATCCTTTTAAGGTACTTTCCACACTGCTCAGGGTACTACTTAGTGTAGCCCCAAAATCACTGCTTTTGGCTTCATCGGATAGGTTAGCCCACTGTATCTTTAATTCTTGCAACTGGGTAGCTAAAGCCTTCTATACCTAAGTAGTAGATAGTGTACCACTTTCTACCTTATCCAGTGCCTTTACTACCCTTTGGAAAGAAGCTACCTAAGAATCAGTAACGCTACTGTATTCCTTTATCTGGTTACTGGCTTCCCTTGCTTCCTAAGTATATTTCTACAGTACGGATTTGGCTTCACTTATTGATTTGGTAAAGCCAGAAGTATCCGCACTGATTACGGCGGTTAATGTATTAGCCATCTATTGCTTTCTTTATATTGTTAGTTAATATCGGATTAGAAGCACTTACCACTTCGACCAGGGAATCAGTAGGTTTAATGTATCCCTTTGTAAATGGCTTAATCGGCTTACCTAATCTTCTTTCTTGTTTTCTGTATCTAGTACCACCTATGAAGAATCTGGTTTTGTAGCTATTGGAATCAGTCTTATTACCCAAAGCGTGAATCTTAATAGTACCACCCTAATCCTTACCTATCATTATGCCAGAAGTAAGATGGGTTATGTTTCCCTTATGGTGCTTATACAAAGATTGGGCTTCACTAACAAAAGCACTTCTAATAGTATCCCTAATCTTAATGGCAGATGCTACTACGGCTCTATTGATTCTTTCTTTGGTTTCCTTCCCATAGTCTGCCAAATCTTCCACGTTATATATTAGCTTTTCCATTACACAAATCCTTTTCCATCATTCGGGCTTTCTCCCTTAATCTTTTAATATCATCTTCTGAAATGGTGGTTTTGGCAGTATCAGTACCATCCCACGGAAATTTAAGTACATCTGTTAGCTATAGGTGCTTCTTACTGTTTACCTAAGCCACTACATACATAAGCCATCTGGTTTGCTCCCACTATGGGGTATCTGCATACTGAAGGCTATTGTATAAATCATATACTTCCCAGCTTTGCAGTTCATCCATAAAGTAGCCCAGACTAACTAGCCGATACTGTATTACTAGTGTCTGGAATACTTTATGGATAATCAGTTTTTTCCAGTATCCCCTTCATCCGTTTTGGCTTCATCCACTACTTCCTTATTGGTTATACCTACTTGATGGTTATATACATCTGTAAGCCACTGGGAAAACTCATTTAAGGCACTGGGGTTAGCATCTATCCAATCTATAAAATCATCAAAGGATAAAGCCATATCCTTAGCGGATGCTACCACTACTGAATAGAAGAAAGTGATTACATCTGTTAGCCCCTATGGATTAAATGATTTCTGGGTTATATTCTCGTATATCATCAAAGCCCTAAAACTGTACTTCAGGGTTATTTCTTTTTCCTTAATTGTTACGTTCATACTGTTCCATTTATAAAGTTAAAGGGAATACTGGCACATCCAGTACCCCCTTTATAATGTTAACCTTCTTCACTAGGTGTATTACTAGAAGTACCTTTCTTTGTCAAAGCCCCACAGCCAGTAAGGGTAATGCTTAAAGTGGCATTTTCCCCAGTATTGGCATTAGCAGTAAGTGAAGTTACATAGGCTTTGCCAGAATAGTAGTTCTTTGTTTTATCTAAGTCATACTGGGTATTATTTCCAGTAAGTCCATTTACATCCCAATCTTCAGCAAAACCAAAGGCTACGGTTAATTGGGTACGGTTAATCATAGCATCAAAAAGCTAAGTGTAGTACTTATCGGTATAAAGGTTTTCAGAAGTGATTTCCCACGTTATATTTCCGATTTCGCTAGCACCCCAGAAACCGTGATCTTTACTTGAAATGTCGATGGTGTTACCATTTACGGTAAGGGTATGTGCAGTGGCATAGGCTATACTGTGTTCATCGTTAAACAGCATAAGCTCATCACCTTTGATTATTTTTTCCATAAATCAGTTAGTTTTAATAGTGAAATTCAATCTTTGTATATAGGCATCTTCCATATATTCTTCCTATACTGAAGAAAGCCTAATACTACTAATCTAAATTGTATCATCTTTGTATCTCTTATTCTCTAGGATGCTTCTTATCTGGTTAGCTACTTCCAGTGATTCTACATAGTTATCCGATACAGATAGTATCAGGAAATCCACTGTATCTTCTACTGTGCCATCCTTACAGTATTCCACTGTTAATCCAGTCCTAGAATACACTATGAAGGGGTATGTGGTATCTGCATTAGCCACTAAGGGGAATATCTTTCTGGATGTAACCTTACCAGATAACACTTCATCTTCTGATAGCATCCTATATATGTACTTTCCAACCAGTAAGCTATTATCCATTTCCTTATTCGTTTACTAATTCCGTTAATATGGTTTTCTATTGCCTATGGGTATCTGGTTCTATACTGATTACCCTATAGTACTTACCATTATATAGTATCCTATCTGTATCCATCACATCTACATATATCCTAACAGTAAACTTCTTACTGTAGTCATAGAAAATTTCTTCATTCTGGATAGTTCGGCTTCCTAAACTGTGTTCTACCTAAGCCCTAGTGGTTAGTACCATCTGGTAGGTAGTGGAAATATCACCGTAATCCGATTGCTATTCTATCTGTCTGTAGATAGATATAACTTCATTCAATAGCCCAGCCCTCATATTACGGTAAGAAATAGTGTTTGTAAAGCCCCAGAAGATAATCTAATGTGTGTGGCACTTTTACTACAGTACTGTAGGCGGTCGGTTCTCTGTTAGCATACAGATTACCTACCAGTAGAAGGATGGAATGAATGATAGCGGATGGTAAAGCACCATCCACTACCAAATCATCCAAAGCTATGTCCAGATGCTAGGATACTGCATCTTCAGCTACTTCTATCAGATAAGATATATAGGCATCATCCCCAGTAAAGGATTCATCTATATTCAGATGCTTCTTTGTTTCTTCCAATGTCGTAAACATAGCTTTTCCCATTATTAACAGTATTACGCTTCTAAGGTTTTAGCTACAAATGCTTCAGCTCGTCTAGGCTTTGCATCAAAGTAGGCATTAACCACTAATCTTACTTTGCCGTTGGTAGCTTGCGAATAGGGGTCGATAGTTAAATCAATACCACCCCATTGACCGATAACATAATCTTCAAAGTTACCTACTACAATACCTTTGCAAGCAGAAGTACTAAGTACAGGGATACCATCTACTTCACCGTTTTCCATCACAAACAAACCACTACCAGAATCCTTAGAAGTAGTTTTAAGTTTGGCTTTGATAGCAGGTGATACAATATACTTAATTTCACCGTTTACGTTGGCTTCCTCTAAAGTCTGGATAAGTCCTACCATAGTAGTATAGGATGTATCCGCAATTTCAGAAGCACCGTTAAAGATTCCTTCTGGTTGTGTAGTGCTACCAGCGGCATCACCTAAGATGGTAGCTTCCAGTTTATTTGAAATAGCCTTTACTATGTCATTCTTCAAAAGTGCTTCAGCACTTACAGAATCTTGTAAAAGGAATTGCTTAGATACATCCAGATAGGCAGTGATTCTTTTAGGTTCTAAGGTTACTTCACTGAAAGTACCAGCACCATCACTAGCAGCGGCAATTTCGCCAGCCCATCCTACATTAGTACCACTGTAAGCCGGAATAGATACGTTACCAACTAAGCCG
>ODAI014005070.1_pt1 | contig 11473 bp, 13 predicted proteins | sample 1539321 | NCBI WGS metagenome assembly ODAI01 (sample SAMN02144231, study PRJEB22623) | gut metagenome | biome: sheep rumen | host: Ovis aries | place: New Zealand
CTCCACTCTCCTTCGTTATAGTGTGCCCTGCCTAGGGGGAGCCGTCTGACCACAGGTCCGACTGGGGGGCCTCCTTCCATATAGGCTCCCCTGCCAAGGGGGGCTGTCTGGCCACAGGTCAGACTGAGGGGTATTCCCCGTTACAGCTTCAGCCTTACTTGTCCAGCAGGCAGGCAACGCCCGGCAGTTCCTTACCTTCCAGGAACTCCAGGGAAGCGCCGCCGCCGGTGGAGATGTGGGTGATCTTGTCGGCAAAGCCCAGCTTTTCCACTGCGGAGGCAGAGTCGCCGCCGCCCACGATGGTGACAGCACCGCTCTCAGCCAGAGCGCGGGCCATGGCCTTGGTGCCTTCGGCAAAGGCGTCGAACTCGAACACGCCCATGGGTCCGTTCCACACGATGGTGCCGGCGCCCTTCACGGCCTCGGCAAAGATCTCGCGGGTCTTGGGGCCGATGTCCATGCCCATCAGATCGTCGGCGATGTCGCCTTCCACCAGAATGGGCTCGGCGTCGGCGGAGAACTCCTTGGCGCAGATGTTGTCGATGGGCAGCAGGAACTTCACACCCTTCGCCTCGGCCTTGGCGATCATGTCCTTGGCGTAGTCGATGCGGTCAGCCTCCAGCAGGGACTGGCCGATCTTGAAGCCCTGGGCAACCTTGAAGGTGTATGCCATGCCGCCGCCGATGATGATGGTGTCGGCCTTTTCCAGCAGGTTATTGATGACGTTGATCTTGTCGGAGACCTTTGCGCCGCCGAGAACAGCGACGAAGGGACGGGCGGGATTCTCCAGAGCCTTGCCCATAATGCTCAGCTCCTTGTCCACCAGCAGACCGGAGTAGGCGGGCAGGTAGGCAGCCACACCGGCGGTGGAGGCGTGAGCGCGGTGCACAGTACCGAAAGCGTCGGATACGAAAATCTCGGCCATGTCGGCCAGAGCCTTGGCGAAGGCGGGGTCGTTCTTGGTCTCGCCCTTGTCGAAGCGCAGGTTCTCCAGCAGCAGGATCTGGCCGGGCTGCAGAGCGGCGGCCTTGGCCTTGGCGTCCTCACCGATGGTGTCGGCAGCAAAGATCACTTCCTGGCCCAGCAGCTCGCTGAGGCGCTTGGCAACGGGAGCCAGGGTCAGCTTGCGAAGAGACTTCTCCCACTCTTCCTTGGTGATGTCAGCCTCGTTCTTGCCCTTCTCCACCTGCTTCTTCACGTAACTGTCAAAGGTAGCAACGGGCTTGCCCAGATGAGAGCAGGCGATCACAGCAGCGCCATGCTCCAGCAGGTACTTGATGGTGGGGATGGCCGCAACGATACGCTTGTCACTGGTGATCTCGCCGGTCTTCTTGTCCTGGGGAACGTTGAAGTCGCAGCGGAGCAGCACCTTCTTACCCTTTACGTCCACATCGTAAATGGTCTTCTTGCTGTAGTTCATGGGTTATCCTCCTATAAAAAGTTTTTTTATTTTATTCAGCCGACATTTCGCCGGCTTCCATAAGGCCCGGGAAGCCCTGCTGCCGCAGCGCCTCATAGGCCAGAATGGCAACGGAATTGGAAAGATTGAGGCTTCTGGCCTCCGAGATCATGGGAATGCGGATGCATCTGTCCCGGTATCGCTCCCGCAGCCAGAGGGGAAGGCCCGCGGTCTCCTTCCCGAACATCAGTGTGACGTTCCCGGAAAGATCCGCCTCATGATATGCCCGGGGCGCCTTGGTGGTGGCAAGCCACAGGTTTTCATCGCCGTGTTTGGCAAAATACTCGTCCAGATTTTCGTATACGGAAATATCCACCAGATGCCAGTAATCCAGACCGCAGCGCTTGACCCACTTATCGGAGATGTCAAAGCCAAGGGGCTTGATGAGATGCAGCCTTGCACCCGTGCAGGCACAGGTTCTGGCGATCGCCCCGGTATTGTGCGGGATCTCCGGCTCCACCAACACGATATCCAGTATATCCTCCACCCCCGGATCTGCATTCATGTCTCTCAATCGGCATCATTTTAGCACACATTTCCAAAAAATCATGTACTTTTTTGCTTTTTTCTCGGATTCTTGCAATATCCACAAATTTAGGGTATAATCCTTCCCGGATTTTTCACTTTTATGGTGATTTTGACAAAAAGCCGAAAACATACCGAGGAACGATCAGAATGGATGTTTTTTGTAACGATTGTCCCCGCCAATGCGGTGCAAAACGCGGTATCAACGAGCCCGGCGGCGTTTGCCGTTCCCCCGCTCTTCCGCGCGTATCCCGGGCCGCTCCCCACTATGGCGAGGAACCCTGCATCAGCGGAACACGGGGCTCCGGAACCATCTTTTTTACCGGATGCAGCCTGCGCTGCGTCTTCTGCCAAAACCGGGAAATCAGCCGCGGCGGCGGCACGGGAGAGATCCTGACTGTCCCCGCGCTGAAGGACCTGATGCTTCGTCTGCGGGATCAGGGCGTGCACAATCTGAACCTGGTCACCGGCGCCCACTTCGTCCGCCCCATTGCCGAAGCGCTGTCAGGGCTGGACCTGGGGATCCCCGTGGTCTGGAACAGCTCCGGGTACGAGAGTGTGGAGAGCCTGCGCCTGCTGGACGGGCTGGTCCAGGTCTATCTGCCGGATTTCAAATACTGGAAACCGGCCCTGGCCAAGCGCTATTCTCTGGCAGAGGACTACCCCACTGTCGCCGCAGCCGCGATCAAAGAGATGGTCCGTCAGACCGGGCCCTATGTTTTGGACGAAGACGGCATGCTCCGCCGGGGGGTTCTGATCCGACATCTGATTCTGCCGGGTCAGGATCTGAATGCCATGGACGTGATCGACTTTGCCGCAGAGGCGTTTCCCGCGGGCACGGTGCTTTTCTCCCTCATGAGCCAGTATACCCCCATGCCGGGGCTGGAGCGCTTTCCCGAGCTGCAGCAGCGCGTGGATGATGAGACCAACCAGCGCCTCATCTCCTATCTTCGCAGGCGCGGTCTCGAGGGCTTCTGGCAGGAAACAGACGCCGCCACAGATGAAATGATCCCCGCCTTCGACGGGACAGGGGTGAACAATGTGGAATTCTCCACGTCTGAATATCCGGTATCACTTGACAAATAAGTCCTCACATTCCATAATCAAAACAAGCAAAGAAACAAATCGACAAGCATCTAAAGGAGGTTTTTCCCATGACCTATCCGGAAGTTCTGGCAGCTGCCAGAGACTGCATCGGCCCCTACTGCAAAGCATGCCCCGTATGCAACGGCCGCGCCTGCGGCAACGCCATGCCCGGCCCCGGCTGCAAATATCCCGGAGCCACCGCCTCCCGCAACTTTGACAAGTGGCAGGAGATCTTCGTGAACATGGACACGCTCTGCAAGAACGTGGAACCCGATATCTCCTTCGAGATGTTCGGGCACCGCTTCTCCGCCCCCATTTTCGCCGCTCCTCTCGGCTCTCTCCCCATGCACTACGGTCCCAAGCATACAGACTTCACCTATAACTCCATTCTGGTCCCCGCTGCCGCCAACTACGGCATCGCTGCTCTCACCGGTGACGGTGTGGACCCCGAGATCATGAAGAGCTCCGTGCAGGACATGGTAAAGGTGGGCGGCATGGGCATCCCCACCATCAAGCCCTGGAACAAGGAATTCGTCTTTGAAAAGCTGGATATCGTGGAGCAGGCGGACATTTTCGCCGTGGCTATGGACGTGGACGGCGCAGGCCTCCCCTTCCTCAAGGCCATGAATCCCAACGCGGGCAGCAAGTCTGTGGATGAGATGCGGGAGATCATCGACTATGCCGGCCGTCCCTTTATCATCAAGGGCATCATGACCGTTGCCGGCGCCCGCAAGGCAGTGGAAGCCGGCGCCCACGCCATCGTGGTCTCCAACCACGGCGGCCGGGTCCAGGGCGGCGTTCCCTCCACGGCTGAGGTCCTCCCCGCCATCGCCGACGCCGTGAAGGACCGCATCACCATTCTGGTGGACGGCGGCATCCGCTCCGGTGTGGATGTGTTCCGTGCGCTGGCCCTGGGTGCGGACGGCGTGCTCATCGGCCGCCCCATTCTCACCGCCATCTACGGTGCGGGCGAAGAAGGCTTCAAGGTCTACATGGACAAGATCGTAGGTGAACTCAAATCCACCATGACCATGTGCGGTGCCGCCACCCTGAAAGACATCGACCGCAGCAAGATCTGGCAGGGCTGATCCTCCCGAGCAGCAAAAAGCACTCTCTCCAAAAACGGAGAGGGTGCTTTTCATTTCATATCTCAGATTCAAGCTTCCCGCTTCAGGCTGCAGACCACGCCTGCAATGGCCATGACGGCGCCGTCGATACCGGTGATGGCGCTGTTGATACAGAGGTCATAGTTGTCGATATCCCCCCAGGCCTGGTCGGTGTAGTATTTATAATAGCTGGAACGGTCCTTGTCCACCTGCTTGATCAGTCGCCTGGCCTGGTCTTCCGAAAGGCCCTGGCGCTCCATCATGGTGCGCACGCGAAACTCAACCGGCGCCATGATAAAGACACGCAGCAGATCCTTCCGACTGCGCAGCACATAGTCTGCGCAGCGGCCCACAAAGATGCTGTCCCCCTCCTCTGCCAGATTGCGGATGGCGTCAAACTGGGCGGCGGCGATCTGGGTACTGAGGCGGAAGCCCTCTCCCATGCCCATGTAATGGGGTGCGCTGGAAATATAGGGAGAGATCCGTTTTTCGTCATAGGAAGCGAGGATGGCCTTGTTGAAACTGGAATCCTCCGCAGCCCGATCCACGATCTCCTTATCCAGGCAGCGGAAGCCAAGCTCCTTGCCCAACGCGCTGGCGATCAGGTGCCCGTTGCTTCCATGCTCTCGTCCGATGGTGATGATCATTCCGATCCCTCCTTTTTGGTTTCTTGTATTGTACCATTTTCCGGCGAAAATGCAAGCACCCCGAATAAAAATCCGGGGCGCAGGATCTTCAGGTTTTCGATTCAGCTTCTCCGCTTTTTTCTCTCGTCTCCCTTGTGCATGAGGGGAGATATGCGTTTATAGAGCAGGAAGGTCAGCGCGGAAACAAGGATCCCCTTCAGGAGGTTGAAGGGCACCACAGCATAGAGGACCAGGGTGTAGACGCTGGTGATATGTCCGTTCACTGCCGTACCCATGCCGACGATCTTTTCCAGCTCCATGTGGAAAAGCTGGGCAAACTTGGGGATGAGATAGAGGGCGTTGAAGGTGCTGCCGAAGACGGTCATCACGAGAGTGCCCACGATCATCCCGACCAGGGCGCTGTTCCGACTGGGCTTTGCGTGATAGATGATGCTGGCGGGGAGCACAAAGGTGCAGCCCACGGCAAAGTTTGCAAAATCGCCCACAAAGGCGGTGCTGGTACCCTTGAAGATCAACTTCAGGAAAACCTTGATGAATTCCGAAACCACACCCGCCACCGGTCCCAGGTAGAAGGTACAGATCATGACGGGCAACTCGCTGAGATCCAGCTTATAGAAGCCGGGGGCGAAGAACAGCGGGATCTCCAGCAGCATGAGCACCGCCGCCATGGTGGAGAAAATGGCCGTATAGGCAATGTAGTGGGTGTCGGAAAACTTTTTGCGGTTTTTCACCAGCATGCGCTCAAAGAGCCAGGCCAGCAGAAAGAGCCCGGCGAACACAACAGCGCACACCAGAAGAAAGCCCACGTTTTCCTTTGCGGATTGCAGCAGTTTTTCCATGTTTTTCCTCCTCACAAAAGAAAAGACCTGAAGTCTCCAAGACTTCAGGCGCAGCAAAAGAGAGGACAGGAATATCAGATTTTCCCGTCTTCTTCCATCCAGACTTTACTGTCGGTTCCGGAGTCACACCGGATCGGCCCGAAGGCTCGCGGACTATACCGCCGGTCGGGAATTTCACCCTGCCCTGAAGACGAGGAGAGTATAGCACATCATGTTTCCTTTGACAAGTCCTTCTTTCTTCGCTACAATACAGGCGACCAGGAAAGCAAGCGGAGGGAAGGAGGAACAACCGTGCACGAACAGGAGATCACCTGCTGCTTTACCGGGCACCGGCCCTCCAAGCTCCCCTGGGGCTACCGGGAGGAGGATCTGCGCTGCCTGGATCTGAAAATGGATATCGTACAGGCTCTTGTAGATCTCTATCAGCGGGGCTACCGGCATTTTCTCTGCGGCATGGCCGAGGGCTGCGATCTGTATTTTGCGGAAAGTCTTCTCCTCCTGCGTCAGGTTCACGAGGATGTGAGTCTCGGTGCCGCCATCCCCTTCCGCGGCCAGGCGGAGCGCTGGAGCGCGGAGCAGCGGACCCGTTATCACCGGATCCTGGACGCCTGCGACAGCGTGTTTCTGCAGCAGGAACACTATGCTCCCGGCTGCATGATGGCGCGAAACCGATACATGGTGAACCATTCCTCCCTGCTTCTCGCCTGTTACAACGGCGAGGCCGGCGGCACCCGCAACACCATCCTCTATGCGAAGGAAAAAGGCTTGGAGATTCTCACGATCCCAATAGAATAAAACAGCTGTCGGACTGACAGCTGTTTTTTATGTCAGCAGCATACCGCGAAGGGCATCGAGATCCGCGGCGACTGCATCTGCGCCGGCCTGCTCCAATTCTCCTTCCGCAGCGTAGCCGTAGCCCACGCCGATACAGGGGATCCCACAGCGTTTTGCCCCGGCCACATCGTACTTGGTGTCCCCAATGAGGACGGACTCCCCTTCCGGCGCATGCAGCCTCTCCATGGCGCGGCGGAGCACCTGCCACTTGGCATTGCCCTCCCCTTCCTCGGCGGCGCCGCAGATGCAATCGAACAGATCGTGCAGATCCTCCCGGCGGAGGAGCTCCTCCGCCAGCACCTGGGGCTTGGAAGTGGTCACGGCCAGCCGATATCCGGCAGCATGCAGATCCCGGAGCAAGTCCTTCAGGCCGGGAAACGGCCGGCTTTCGTACAGGCCGATGGGCACATAGCGCTCCCGAAAATCACGGACGGCCTGCTCCGCATCTTCTCTCGTAAAGCCGAACTTCTCCATAAACATATCATCCAATGGAGGACCCGCGAAGCAGCGCAGGGAATCGAGCGGCGCGTCCATACCCCGTTTGCGCAGCGCATACTGTACGCAGCGGGTGATGCCCTCCACAGTGTCGTAAAGGGTGCCGTCAAAATCGAAAAACAAATAACGATACATGCTTCTCTCCTTCCCATGTCTGGTATAAAAGCCGCCGCCCTTTCATACACTGCTCAGAAAGGGGTGCATGCCATGGAATCCTATTTTCTCGGTGCGAATACAAAAGCCGGATTTGCTTCTCTATATGGTGCGTTTCCGCCGGAGGGCGCATATCTGCACGTACTCAAGGGCGGGCCGGGCACCGGCAAGTCCAGCATGCTGAGAGCCATAGCCAAAGCGGCAAAGGAACGGGGCCTCGCTGTGGAGCAGGTTCTCTGTTCCGGGGATCCAGATTCTCTGGACGGCGTCTACATTCCCGCGCTTCGCCAGGGCTGGGCGGATGGGACCGCTCCCCACGTGCTGGAGCCGAAGCTATTGGGCGTCACCGGAGACTATATCGATCTCTCCGGGTATTTGCTTCTCCCCTTCTCCGAAGCGGAGAAGCAGGAGCTTCTGATCCTGCAGGGGCAAAACAGAGAATGCTATCGACGTGCTTATAAAGCGCTGGCAGACTGCGCGGCAAAAGGTGGGGACAAGGCAGCCGCACAGGACGATGCAGAGATCCGGACGATTCTGGATCGACTGCCGGAGAGATGTGAGCGGAAGCCGGCACGCCGCTGTTATCTCAGCGCGGTCAGCTGCAAGGGGGCGCTGAGCCTGGACGCTCAGCTTGCAGACTGCGTCACGCTCCCGACCTCGCCCGAGGTCATTTCCCAGGCTGCAGGTCTGGTCCAAGAGAGGGGTTATGAAGCATTTCTCTGCCCTTCGCCCCTGGACCCGGAGATCCCGGAAGCGCTGATTCTGCCGGAAGAGAAGCTGTATCTGAAAGCCATATTCCAGCCATCAGCGGATGCGTCAAGCGCACTGCGGGAGGCAGTCTCCCATTTAAAGCAAGCGAAGCAGATCCACGACCGGATGGAGCTTGTTTACCGTCCCCACATGGACTTTCGTGCGCTCAGTGAATATACGGGATCGCTGATTCGAAAGCTATTCTCCTGATTTCGAAAAGGACAGCGGGCAAAAGCCTCGCTGTCCTTTGGTATTTGCATCTTGATAAGCGATCAGCAGCAGCACATATTCCAGCCGCAGAGAGGGCCGAGGCAGAACTGGGACAGGCACAGCGTCATGCAAAGCCGGTCCATGCGAATGCCGCTTTGATACTCCGTGGTGTAGTTGCGGTAGAAGTCGCCGCCGGTCTCCAGTTGGCGGAGAAGCTCCTGATATTCCTCGCAGTCCGGATCCAGGCGAACGGCGGTCCTGGCGTCTTCCAGAGCCGCGATCTTATTGCCCTGATACATCTTGGCCACGCCGCTGAGATAATACCAGCGTCCGTCCCGTTCCGACGCGGGGACCCCGCTCAGCGCCGTCAGCGCCTCGGGATACATCCGATTGCGGATATAGTTGCGGGCCGCGGTATACTCGCTGCGTTCCGTCCGCCGGGTCTCCTGCTGATACCAGGTATAGGGATTGAAGCCGCCCGCCCCGTTGAAGCCCGCCCAGCCATAGGGCCCGTAGGCCTGCTGGGCGGCGCCGCCGTCCCAGGTCTGCTGCTGGGCGGTGCCGTTCTTGATGGCGTCATAGGCGGCGTTCACATCGTGCATCTTTTCTGCGGCGCTCTCATCCCCCGGGTTCAGATCCGGATGATATTTTTTTGTGAGATCCCGGTAGGCTTTTTTGATCTCCTCGTCGCTGGCGTCGGGAGACACGCCCAGGACCTGATACGGATCCTTCACCATGCTTATTCCTTCTTTTCCCCGTACTTACGGTCAAACTGCGTCCAAAAGCCCAAGCAGAGGATATTCTTGAGGATCGATACATCCTGCACCAGGGGCAGCACGTCAAAGGCCCGGAGGCAATCCCCCATCAGCATCTGCAGCACGGCGCGCAAGCGATCTTTGTTATCCGCAAGGCCATAGTAACGCCGAAAGGGATTATAATGACCGCGGGCAGCATCCCCGTCCAAGTCCATGCAGGCGTCCATCACATAGACAGCCCTGCCCAAGGCCTCACCCATACGGCGGAGCGTATCCGCCCAGCGATCCTCCCGCCATACAAAGAGCTCACCCAGGAGCCTGCCGAAGCAGGCAGAGGCCGCGTCCGGGTCCTCCCGGCGTTCCTTCTCCAGGGCGCTCAGCTCCCGCAGGCTCGTCTGCATCACGGCGCACTGCCGGGGATAGCGCCCAAGGACCGCGTCATAGGCCTTCCGCAGGGCCTTCGCCTCGCCCAGGGCCAGGAGACTTCCGTCGTCCTCCCAGTTGTCCAGGCACTTGAGATAAGCCAGAGCCAGGTTCAGATCGGCGGCATAAGCCGTGATCTCGCTCCGCTGCCAGGGCCTGGATTGGATCGGGTGTACCAGGCAAGGCTCCTCTCCCCCGCTCTCCTCCGGCTCATGCAGCGACTGAAGCAGCAGAATGAGAAAGGTCATATCGTAATTCAGCGTGAGCCGCGCCTGGATGCCGTGCCGGTCCTGCAGAGTGCGGCACAGGCCGCAGTAACAGGCCTTGTAGCGGCTCAGCTCTTCCGGCGTAAGATGCCCGGTATCTGCGGCGAGGTAGCCGAACATTTCAGGTTTTCCTCACAAAGGAGCTGCCGCACTTGCGGCAGACGATCTTGATCTGCCCCTTTCCCTTGGGAACACGAAGCGTGGTACGGCAGGAGGGGCAGCTGAAAAAGCGGTAATCCTTCCGCTGGAGCCAGCGCTCCTTCAACAGGCGGACAGACGAGACAACGCGGCTGCGCTTTTCCCAGTACCAGGCGTTCTCCGTCTGGCGCTTATAGATGTTGCGGGAGAACATGCGAAAATAGCTGTAGCCCAGAAGGACAATGGTAAGAAAATAGGTGATGCGGCTGAGGCCCGAAGGCAGAAACAAAGAGAGCAGCATCAGAACCAGGATGAGCACAAGCAGAAAGCGATTGAAGGCATCGTTCCCGTTTCTGCCAGCCATAAATTGAAGCAATCTCTGTTTCATGTTTTCACCTGCTCGTAATGATTTTCTGAATCATTATTTTACCATAACAGCGCCGCAAAACATCAAGAATCTGTTAACAAGAGCCGCCGCCTTCCCTGCTTTTCAGGCTCAGAAGGACGATCTGCTCGCAAAGCTCCGGGTAACTCATGCCGGCCAGAGCTGCAGCCTTGGGGATCAGGCTGTTGGGCGTCATGCCGGGGAGGGTGTTGACCTCCAGGCACCAGGCTTTGCCTTCCTCATCCAGGATGAAATCCGTTCTGGAGTACACCGAAAGCCCAAGGGCATCGTGGATACGCAGTGCGAGAGAGCTGACCAGATTTTTCTCCTCCTCCGTGAGGGGCGCGGGGCAGATCTCCCGGGCACCCTCCGAGCCGCTCTGGTATTTGGAGACATAGTCAAAATCATGTCCCTCCGGCGGAACGATCTCAATGGGGCTGAGGGCCGCGCCGTTGAAGACAGGGACCGTGAGTTCCCGGCCGCGGATCTTTTTCTCCACCACGACCCGGTTCCCGTAGCGCAGGACCTCCTCAAGAGCAGTGCGGAGTTCTTCCCTTGTTTCAGGCAAAACAACGCCGATGGAGGAGCCGCCGCCCACTGTCTTCACTGCGCAGGGGCAGGGCAGATTCTGCATCAGCGCGGGAATATCCTCCCTGCTGTATTTCACCTCGCGCCATTCGGCTGTGGGAACGCCGACGCTTTCCATGATGCGCTTGGCAACGGCCTTGTCCATAGCCATGGCGCTGCCCAGAGGGCCGGAGCCGGTATAGGGAACACCCAGCAGATCCAGGGTTGCCTGGATCTTGCCGTCCTCCCCGTCCGCGCCGTGAAGGCCGAGAAACACGCAGTCCGCCAGCTTGCAGAGCTCCAGGATTCCGGGTCCGATACGGCTGGGGCCCTGATCTCTGCGGGAGGCACGGACCTGTTCCAGATCCGGCGCGCTCTTTTCGATGGCGACCTGGCCGCAGCGTCCGTCCGGCGCGTCAAAAAGCGCCTCCAGCGGTCCCTCCACGTCTTCCAGGCCCATATAGAGATCGGCGAAAACAGCCTGATGGCCAAGGCTCCGCAGCGCTCTGCAGACAGAGGTCGCGCTGACCAGAGAAACATGCCGCTCGGTGCTGATGCCGCCGCCCAAAACAACGATTTTCAAAACTTACCCTTCTTTCCGATTTTACGTACTTCGATAGCATATCACCCCAAGGCCGCTTGCACAAGTGTTTTTTCTGCCGCTATACCACAAGGAAAAAGAAAAGAAAAAACTTCTTGACATTCTTCTGATTTGTGGTATTATACCACTTGCTGATGCGGGCATAGCTCATCCGGTAGAGCGCCACCTTGCCAAGGTGGAGGTAGCGAGTTCGAGCCTCGTTGCCCGCTCCATCTAAAACCTGTTGCGTTTGCA
>ODAI013430656.1_pt1 | contig 11472 bp, 8 predicted proteins | sample 1539321 | NCBI WGS metagenome assembly ODAI01 (sample SAMN02144231, study PRJEB22623) | gut metagenome | biome: sheep rumen | host: Ovis aries | place: New Zealand
AGAACCCTGGGGGGAGAGGAGAATGTGATGTGTGCTGTGCGCCATCTATAGCTCTTCACAGCCCAAAAACGCCGGACAGGGTATAAATGCTACAGAACCCGCCATCAGCATAGTGGATAACCGGAGCGCTTCCCTCCACAGATATCGTCACTTCGGCGGCACTGGCATCAGCAATGCGCTGGTCAATGATATTAGCACCAAGGCAGAGTCCCACTAAGATAGGATCATGGTCAGAACAACGGAACATGGTACGGTCGGAAGACTTATCGTAGGTGTAGCGGTCGTGCTCATCGGAATTGATATGGTACGCCGCCATGCCGGTCACCTGCGGAAGCAGAGCGTCATTGCACAGCGCATGGTCCAGATAACCCGCCTCGCCATGGAAAGTGTAGGAGTAGGACGAATCAGCATGGAAAAAACGGTGCAAATCGGTCATGCCTGCGCGTGTGAGCGTGGTGATAGGGTCTTCCATGGCATAAGCGTTCAGGTCTCCCATTACAAGGACATCGGGGTCGTGGTAGAAATTGACGGCAACAGCAGACTGCGACACTACCGACTGCGCCTCAATAGTACGCGCGTGATTATATATACCCTGCCCATCCCCTTGGTCTGCATCCGCACCGGTAGCTATACCGCTCTTCGCCTTGAAGTGGTTGATAGAGAAGATAAAACGTTCACCTGTGCTCAGATGTTCAAATGCCTGCATTTTCTTGCGATTAGCTACACCTGAGTTGTCCGAGCGCAATTCGCCGAAAGGCTTGACCGCATCGCTGCAATAAACGTACCCTACTTTCACGTAACTGCCGGAAGCCGAACCGCCGTCGTCTATCCAAGTGAAATGCCGTCCCGTAGCCGCAGTAAGTCCCTGAGCCAGTTTGCGAAGAGCCGCCTGCCCTTGTTCCACTTCCACAAAGCCGTAGATATCAGCATTGATACGTCCGATGGCATCCATGATTTTCTCGTGCTGTTGGGCAGACTGGGAAGCATTGTCCGGACCGTAGCCTGTCCCGAGGTTCTCAACCAAGTAGTACTCGCAATTCAGCGCACAAACAAGCAGGTTGTGTGTGCCGCGCATGTCCACTGATGGCACGGTTTGCAGGTCGGCGCGGGTGCCGGCAAGGGAACGATGGCTCACGTAGGTCAAAGTACCGGTGGATGCCACCCTGACCGTCAGTTCACCGAACACCTCGCCCATGCGGTGGTAGTCGTCCAAACCGGTCAGTTGCACCATGGCTTTATTATTCAGTGTAAGCAGGTTATGATATGCAGTACTGGCAGGCAGTTCCTGATTGGTGGGCGACATAAGCCGGTGCAGACTGACCGTCAGATTACTGTAATAATTGTTGCAGACGTAAACAGGTTGCTCAAAAGTGATAGTCTGCCCAACATAGGGTGCCAACTCAGACGCCGTCCATGTTTCGGGATGAGGGAAAGAGACGCGTGTCTGAGCCGGGACAATTGGCAGCGAAAGTGCTGCCAGGAAAAGAAGCAAGCCTATATTTCTTTTGCAGTTCATGGTAGGAAATAAAAATGTGTATATGAAAAAATGGGTAAATCAGAAAATGTCTTGGATCCTAAGTCCGTGAAGCATGCAGGGTAATATCGGTTATGAATGTACGAGGTGCCCACTCCGAGTAAATCTGCGCCGCTGCCTCTCCCCCGTCTCGTTCAATCTTTTGTAAATAGGCATAAACTCCGTCCATTTGGTCTCGGGGGAGAAGAGTAAGGCGGCAACGTAGAGTGTCGCCGAGGAAACTTTCACACAGCCAACGGATGGAAAGTGTCGTGATAGCATGTTCATCCATGAACTGCGAATCGGCAAACTGCATGGCAATACTGAGATAAGTGCGGTTGTTGACGTGCTTGTTGAAATCCAGATTGATAGGATTAACTTTATGCTCAATCTGATTGAGGGGCGTTCCTTCCGTAGGGTAACGGAGTTTTTTGTGAGAATCAGTAGTAAACTGTGGGAGTACGGGCAACGGGTGAGGGAGGGCGGAAAGTGGACGTAGTTGATGGGTCTGTGTATCCAGCAGCGTCCAACACCCGTAGCCATGCGCCAATTCCGTTTTGTTAGTTTTTAAGATGCGAAAATCAGCATAGACGCGGAGTGCGGATACTTCGCTGTTCCAAACCACCACATCTATATCTTCGCCCCAAAAAGCAGTGTCAGACGAGAACCATGCATTGAACTCAGAAATCACCCACATAAGATTGTGCTTGACTACATCAAAAGCTGCCATATGCAGACAGCCCATAAACCGCGCCCACGCATCTTGATAATACAGCAAGATAGCATTAGGAGTAATACGATAACGAGTGTCCATATCCGCAGCAGTGACGGAATAACGATGTGAATATTGGTCCATATTTGGTAATACCTTTATGTGAATTGAAGTGCAAAGGTACTACTTTTTTCTGATATTTGCAAATAATATGAGAAAAAAAACGCTAAGAATTTGCATATGTAAAAAAAAAGCAGTACCTTTGTGGCAAATTTCATAAAAAGAGGAGTACATATGATAATTGACATCGATTTGACTCCGAGTCCTGAGAGTATCAAACTGGACTCGCTCAAGCAGGCACAAGAGGCTGCCATCGAGTTGCTGAAAAATGACCCGAACACATTTTGGAATAACGTACAAGAAAGTGCCATACATTTCGGAATGAAGGTGTTGGCTGCGATAGTTATTTACATCGTTGGCGCGTGGCTGATTGGGCGGGTCAAGAAGATCATGGAGCGGATATTCGCCAGAAAGAAAACCGAGCGTACCTTGGCATCGTTTATCAGTTCGTTTGTGAGCATTATGTTAACGGTGCTACTGGTTGTGATAACCATATCAACCTTAGGCGTTGACACCACTTCTTTTGCCGCCTTGTTGGCAGCGGGAGGTATGGCTATCGGCATGGCTCTGTCGGGCACGGTACAGAACTTTGCCGGTGGAATCATGATATTGGCATTCAAGCCTTTTAAGGCGGGTGACTTTATCGAAGCAGGCGGTCATAAAGGCACGGTGATGGACGTGAGCATCGTTTCCACCAAGATACTCACACCGGACAACCGCGTGGTGATACTGCCAAACGGCAGTTTGTCGAATGGGAACATCGAGAATTACAACGCACAACAATTGCGACGCGTTGACCTGGAGGTCAGTGTGGACTACGGCGTTGATGCCGATGCATGCATAGATGCCATCAAGAAACTGATTTCGGAAGACACACGAGTCTTGACATCTGCGGACAAGAGACCGCTCACACAAGGTCCGACCTCGGTTAATACCAATGGAATTCCTATTCCCGACCCGTTTGTGGCGCTGAACCGGCTGAACTCGAACGACATCAGTTTTGTAGTGCGCGTATGGGTGTTGTCAGCGGCATACTGGGATGTGTATTTCGACCTGCAGAAAAAATTGTACACTGAGTTACCCAAACAAGGCTTTACGTTTGCATATCCGCACTGCGACGTGACTATCAAGAAAGAAGCATAGGAGTTGCACCCATTGGGGCAAGCGTGCTGACATTTGTACAGCGTACAAGAGTAGTGAATATCAGGCAGATTCATAAGTCATTAGGTAGATGGTACGAGCAGAACAAGCGCGTACTGCCATGGCGTGAGACACGCTCGGCATACAGGATATGGCTGTCGGAGATTATCTTGCAGCAGACCCGCGTTCAGCAGGGGTTGGAATACTATCTGCGCTTTATCAAACAGTTTCCGGACGTACATACCCTTGCCGAGGCGAGTGAAGACGAAGTGCTGCTTTTATGGCAAGGATTAGGCTACTATAGCCGCGCCCGCAATTTGCACAAAGCGGCTAAAATGATAGTAGATAATGGTTGGGAACCCTTCCCCAATACTTTCGAGCAGGTGGTGGCATTGCCCGGCGTAGGCGAATATACCGCCGGCGCAATCATGTCTTTCGCATACGACGCACCCTACCCTGCTGCAGATGGAAATGTGTATCGGGTGCTTTCCCGCCTGTATGACTGCGAAGAGCCTTTTGACACGACTGCGGGAAAGAAACGATTCCGCACTTTTGCATGGGAAATACTGGACAAGGAGCACCCACGGCTGCATAACTCGGCATTGATGGAGTTTGGCGCGCTGTATTGCACGCCCACAGGGATGGATTGTGCACATTGCCCTATTGGTGATTCTTGCCTTGCCAATCTACACGGAACAGCCGAACTGCTTCCCGTAAGGAAACAGCGTCCCGCCGTACGTGACCGCTATTTTCACTACACCGTTTATCGGACACCTGACGGTATGACTTTACTGCACCAAAGGACAGAAAAAGATATATGGCAGCACCTGTGGGAATTTGTTCTGGAGGAGACAGAAAACGCTTTTACCGATACGAATGGACGGTCATTCACACATGTGCTGTCACACCAACGTTTACACGTACTGTTTACAGAAAAAAAAGTAGAGACGCTACCGCTGATTAACGGTTGCGTCCCCATTCCTTGGACCGATTTGCATCGGTATGCATTGTCAAGACTGACAATGAGATATTTAGAGAGTTTGGTATAAACTACATTTCCTGCAGAATAAGAGCACTCTGTGCCGGAACAATAGCTTTGCCGTCTGCTACATAACCAAGACCTTCGGGATTGACTACACCGTCACGAACAATAACCTTGTAACCATTAACGGGCACGTCAATAGATAACGCTTTTCTGTTGGCATTAAGGATAACAATGAAGTTGCTGTCTGCAACAGCTTTTCCATCAATCATATACACCACCACATTGTTTGGTGCCTCAGCAAAATGTACATTCTGTCTAACCAGTTCTGCATCAGCCATGTGGAATGCTGGATGCGCCTTTCTGAGGGCGATGAGACCTGCATAATAGTCGAAGACAGGCTTGTTGGCATCCTTAAGGCTCCAATCTATAGCATTGATTTCATCGGGTGAACAGAATGAATTGTGCACTCCTTTCTTGTCGCGCATCACCTCTTCACCACAGAAAATGAATGGAATTGCCTGACTGGTGAGCACTGCCGTTTGTGCCAAAAGGTCCAGTTTGACCGTTTCCTCTGCATTGCGCACACCGGCAGAGGCGCGAAGACGGTCCACCAGACACATATCATCATGGCAACTGACGTAGGCTATCATCTGTGCAGGATTATTTGCCCATGCCGATTTGCTGTAATTAACCAATTCCATGTTTATTTGCGGATAGTCAATAGCACCGACCAATCCGAACTTGATGGACTCCTCGAATCCCGGCAGTCCGGCAAGGAAAGCACCCACACGGTCATCGGAGAACGGTCCGCGCAAAGCGTCTCGCATATCATCTGAAAAAGCCGCAATACGGTCCAGTTCACGCGTGTTGGCTTTCATTGCCAAGCGGTCTTCGGGTTGCTGAGGAGCACCGGCTGCCCAACCTTCGCCGTAGATAAGAATAGTCGGGTCAATTTCGTCTGCCATATGACGTATCTCGTTCATTGTCTGAATATCATGAATACCCATCAGGTCAAAACGAAAACCATCGATATGGTACTCATTGAGCCAATAACGGCAACTCTCAACCATGAATTTGCGCATCATGGGTCGCTCCGAAGCCGTCTCGTTCCCGCAGCCGGAAGCATTGCCCAGTTCACCTTCCGGAGTGGTGCGGTAGAAATACCCGGGAGCCGTATTCGTGAAGCCCGAGTTTTCCACATTGTATGTATGGTTATAGACCACATCCAAAATCACGCGGATTCCGGCATTGTGACATGCCTGAATCATGCGTTTCATTTCCATGATTCGGCAAACAGGGTCGTAAGGGTTGGTGGAATAACTGCCCTCAGGTACATTGTAGTTCTTCGGATCATAGCCCCAGTTATAGTTGCCACCTTCCGCAGCACCGGACTCCAGCACTTTTGCCGGCCCCTCGCCACCACGCTCGTCAATAGAGCCGAAATCGAAAGAGGGAAGGATATGTATATGGGTAACACCTAACTGCTTGAGATGCTGCAAACCAAGAGGTTGCCCCGCATCGGAAAATACATTTTCCTCGGTAAGGCAGATAAACTTGCCGGGATAACGGAAATGACCGTTTTGGTGTGCCGAGAAATCGCGCCAGTGCATTTCGTATATAACAGCGTCATTTAAGTCTTTCATCTCTGGACGCTTGTCCTCCGCCCAGCCTTCAGGATTGGTTTTGAGCATGTTCACAATTGCCCCTCTATTGCCGTTTACGCCCACAGCCTTGGCAAAAATACCGGGCGTTTCTTCATACCATTTACCATTCTCTTTGATACGGAAAGTGTAGAACAGACCATCCAAATCACCATGTTGCTTGCCTGTCCAAGCACCATCCTTTTGGGGTTTGAGCAAGGTAGAACGTAGCGGTTCGCCTCCTTCCCCTTGGTCGTAAAGGTAAAGCATAACCGTGTCAGCATTGGGCGACCAAACGGAGAAAAGGGTGTGTTCCGGCGTATAGAGTACTTCCTCGGCTGGTCCTTGTTTAACTGGGTATTCAAGTACAGACTGGTACGATTGTTTTCGGTTGTGACATCCTGCAAGTGCCAAGATGGGAACCATCAAAAAAGCCATTTTTTTCATAGGTATTTACTATTTTAGGGCGCAAAGTTACAACTTTTTTTTGATATATGCAAGAGTTAAAGGGTAAAAAATGATAGAAAGAGACCTTTTTATTTGCATATTTGGAAAATAAGTAGTAACTTTGCACCCGAAAATATAAAAAGCAGAAAACATGCGCAGCAGATTGCTCATATTCATATTACTCATTATCCCCACGACAACCTTTGCAAAAAAGGTTGCCACCGGGGACATCACGATGGAGTCGTTCACTGAAAACATCAAGCAAAACACCGCTGTTCTTACCCTCAGAAACAATATGGATGAGGAGGTCAGACAAGTCAAAGCCCTGCTGATATATATGGACGAAGAGGGACAAAATTTGGGCAAAGAAAACATTCGCACCGAAGTCGCCATCCCTCCACACGCCATTGGAAGCGTGCATGTAAAAGGTCTCGGGCGCGCGAACTATATATATTACAAACAGAAAAAAGGAGACGAACCCGATGCAAAAGGATACATGGTGGCGTTTGAACTGAAAGACTATGAATTAAAACCGGCTCAGGACGTGCAGGAAGAAACCGAAGGGTCCTCTTTACTCTGGAATATAATACGCATTACGCTGGGGCTGACCATTATTCTGGTATTGGTGCTGATATGGATTGTCATTCCGACACGACTAATCGGAAAAAAGCGCAACAGGAAAGTAGAGATTCTCCTGCTCTTATGCACAGGAACACTTACCGCCTCTGGAGTCAGCCCGAGCGGAACATTACCTATAGTATATGTGACTACAGCCAACGGAGCACCCGTAACAGACAAAGAGAACTACATAAGTGGAACCATTTTCATTGACAACAAGGGTGTTGCTCCGCAAGACACGGTAGGGACGGCACAGTCACCTGCACCAATGCAAATAAGAGGACGAGGCAACTGGACATGGACTGGATTTGACAAAAAGCCCTATAAAATACGGCTGGACGAAAGTCACCGCGTGTTGGGCATGCCTCAGGGCAAACATTGGGCACTTCTGGCGGCGGCTGACGATAACCTCTGATTTCTGAGAAATACAGTCGGTTACATCCTGAGCGAACACATGGGACTTCGCTGGACACCTCATCAGGAACCGGTTGAGTTGGTCCTGAATGGTGAATACAAAGGGTTGTATTTCCTGACAGAAACAGTACGCATTCAGACACACCGCATCAATATTTCCGAACAACCCAAGGACTGCACAGACCCGGACTCGATACGGGGAGGATGGCTGTTGGAAATAGACAACTATTCTGCTGAAAACCAATTACGTATTCGCGAAGGGAATGGCCAAGAAATAATGATCACTATCCACAACCCGGACACACTGAATGACACGCAATTGGAGTATATCAATGCCGAGATTGCCACGCTGAACGAGGCGTTTTACGAGTCCTCCTCTGCACACTGGCAGCAAATGGTGGACTTGGACGAACTGGCCAAATTCTACCTCGTGCAGGAGATAACCGAGGACACAGAGTCTTTTCACGGCAGTTGCTATTTCTACCGTGACATGGGTGACAGCGCCAAGTGGTACTTCGGTCCGGTTTGGGATTTTGGCAATTCGTTTTGGCGTCACCAGGAGCGATTTGTTTATGAAAACCCCTCTTTCCCGCAATATTGGATTGGACAAATTGCCACCTTTGCCGCTTTTCAACAGCGTGTACAAGAGTACTGGTACGAGTTCCTGACTACTCACTACAGCGATGTCCAAAACGACATTTTAGCCTTCAAGAACAAGGTGCAAAGTGCGGCTGTGAAGGATGCCGATTGTTGGAAACGTAGCAGCAATGTACGCACCAATCGCGACATGAACAGCGCCTACAACCAATACATGGCCAACCTCACATGGCGGGTAAATTGGCTTCGCTCACAATGGGGAGAAGGAATCGCCAACCTCAACAATAAGCCCAAAGCCGAAAAAGCCGGAAATGCAGAAAAGATGTTCATGGACGGACAATTGGTAATCTTGCGCGAAGGAAAAGTGTACAGCGTAACCGGTATTTTGCTAAAGAAATAAGTTATTGCGGCATGATTGTTGCATGATTCCGGCATGATACATGCATTTGATGATTCCTAGGTGATTCGTAGGTGATTCGTAGGTGATTCGTAGGTGATTCGTAGGTGATTCCTAGGTGATTCCTACGTGATTCCTTTGTGATTCCTTTGTGATTCCTTTGTGATTCCTTAGTGATTCTTCAATGATTCGCTTACTTGCAGGATCTATTGTAGCACAGTTTCGCACAGGTGCACCTGTTACTAACTATTGCCTCAACGCACATTCAACGAACAAAAACGCCGCTTTCATTCGAAAAAAAAACAATATTTAGGCTCCAAAATAGTCAAAAATAAAAAATATTTGCATTTTTCCTTAAAAATATTTGGTCATGTCAAAAAAAAGCAGTACCTTTGCACCCGCTTTTGAAAACAAGGCTCCGGTGCTATCGTCTAGGGGTCTAGGACAACGGCCTCTCACGCCGTAAACCCGGGTTCGAATCCCGGTAGCACTACCCGAAGGAACTGCGCCGCATTGGCGCGGTTTTTTGTATATATAAACGGAATAAATAAATAGAATGGTAAAACCATCATGCTACATAGTTGATTCAAATGAAATTTATACTATCTATATTATTAACTGTATTCAGCACTTACCGCAACGGTGTATATGAATCTGTAGGAGAAGTCGAGATGCAGTGCAGCCAGATTGAAGCAAACATGGTATTGGACTCCATCATGTCGGACCTGCAAAACAACCCTGAACATATGTTTGCATGGGCTTTTTATGGCACGGGAGAGCAGACTGACTCGCGCAAGCAAGGCTTTGTCATCCATTACGACACGGTTCGATATTTTCCCGAGAGAGAGATTCTTGCCATCGATTTATCGCTGATTTCTCCAAGAGGAAAAACCAATCAGATGCATGTAGAGCCTATCCTGTCAGACAATAGAATGCACAATGGCGAATTGCCCAAAGAACACAGCGGAACAGGCTACGCATCAAACAGAACAATCTTTTTCGGAGTGGACAACTTCAGCAACATGATCAAGCATTTGGATGCAACCGTAACGCTTGTACCATCCGGCAGTTCCGACCCGTACGAAGTCGGCACGCAGCGAATCAGTGTCGTCACGCACTGCAAATTCGGATGGTTCTTCAACTTGTTTATCAGCCGCAAAATGTACAGGAATACCGTTGAATGGCGTATTGAACAGTTCCTCCAGAATCTGCGTTGCACTGCCGAACATCAGCCTTTACAGCCCATCTCCGTTGATTTGGAATAAGGCACAACAATCCCAACGGCAATTTCAGTATAATTAACAACAATCAAAACGGCAATTTCAGTATAAACAAGCACAATCTTATTAGAATGAGACGATTACCCGGAGAAGAGATTGCCAACACATGGACACATGCAGTTGGCGTGTTGGGTACGCTGGCAATAGCATATCCGATGATAGCAATGTCTGTTCAGTACGGACCCAAAATGATTGTAGGTATTGCGCTGTTTTTAGCAGGCATGCTGTTTATGTACCTGAGTAGCACCTTGTATCACATCGTGACGCCGGGCACAGAGACGAAACGCATACTGCGCATATACGACCACATCTGTATCTACGTCATGATTGCCGGCAGTTATTCCCCACTCTGTCTGGGTGTGTTGGACGGCTGGAGAGGCTGGGCGTTGTTTGGTTTCCTATGGGCATGCGTAGTGGCAGGCATTATCGGAAAAGTAAAAGCACTGGGCAAGTATCCCAATCTATCATTGACACTTTATTTGGTAATGGGTTGGGCGGCTTTGTTGGTGATAGTACCATTATGGAAAGCGCTTCCGCATACCGCCTTCTTCTGTATATTAGCGGAGGGAATTTTCTATAGTATAGGGGCGTTCTTCTTTGCAAAAGACGAGCAATACGCCTATTTCCATGCCATTTGGCATGTCTTTATACTTTTAGGTTCACTCAGTCACACTGCTGCATTGTGGATTGTGCTGAGTTGACATAAATTCCCATAACTAAGTGGAATGCACAACAACACAGTTAAAGGTATAAACAAAAAAAAGCCCCGAAACGGGGCTTTTTTGTTGACTGTGTTATCCCACCATAGAGAGCAGTACACCTGCAGCAACGGCAGAGCCGATAACACCAGCCACATTCGGTCCCATGGCATGCATGAGAAGGAAGTTTCCGGGGTTCTCTTCCTGTCCGACAGTCTGACTGACACGAGCCGCCATTGGCACGGCAGAAACACCGGCAGAGCCGATAAGCGGGTTGATTTTGTCCTTGGAGAAGAGGTTCATCAGTTTAGCCAAGAGGACACCTCCTGCCGAGCCGAGACCAAAGGCGATGATACCCATGCAGAGAATCATAAGGGTCTTGGCGTTAAGGAAAGAGTCACCTGTAGCCGTAGCACCGACAGACAGACCCAGGAAGATGACAACGATATTCATCAAGTCTTCCTGCGCAGTCTTGCTCAGACGGTCCACTACTCCGCACACATTCATCAGGTTACCCAACATCAGGCATCCAATCAAGGGAGCGGCATCAGGCAGGATGAGTGCCACAACGGTAGCCACCAAGATGGGGAAGACGATTTTCTCCGTCTTGCTGACAGGACGCAGTTGCTTCATCTTGATCGCACGTTCCTCTTTAGTCGTGAGCGCGCGCATGATGGGCGGCTGGATTACCGGCACAAGCGCCATGTACGAATAGGCTGCAATGGCGATAGGTCCCAGCAGTTGCGGTGCCAGTTTGGAGGTGAGGAAGATAGAGGTAGGTCCGTCCGCGCCACCAATGATACCGATAGAAGCGGCTTCCGCCTCGGTGAAAGTGATGGCATCAATACCGGTGAGTCCCAGCGCATTTGCACAAAGAAAGGTAACGAAAATACCTATCTGCGCAGCAGCAC
>ODAI012363289.1_pt1 | contig 11471 bp, 23 predicted proteins | sample 1539321 | NCBI WGS metagenome assembly ODAI01 (sample SAMN02144231, study PRJEB22623) | gut metagenome | biome: sheep rumen | host: Ovis aries | place: New Zealand
ATGATTCGTTAACGATTGATAAGTTGACATTAAAAGTCAAATTGTGTGAGCAAGCCGAACGATTCTGACAATTCTGAATTGTCTGACAATTCTGAAATCGAACATATGTTCGTCAACTTATCCGTAAAAGCTAATTTTAGGAATAGTTGCCACGAGAGAAAACCACAACTTATAGTGGTGATAGTAACGACTAACCACTATATATAGTGGAGTGCGTTCAACTATTCCTTAAAAACTAATTTTAGGAATAGTTGGTACCGCGGTATGAGAGGGTAATAGTTTGAAAATTTGAAATATTCTGACAATTCGGCCCGGCAGTCTACACTTTAACACTTTAGCGTAGTGAAGTGCATGACACCGGCCGGCCGCACTTTAGTACGGTGAAGTGTTAAAGCGATGGATCCGGTCGAACGTATGTTCGGCAAACGTATGTTCGTCTGTTGGTGGCGCCAGAACGTATGTTCGCCTGGTTGACATAAAAATCGGGCGGTCAACCGACCGCCCTCGCCGTCAGGCGTTGCCCTTTTCGGCAATCGCCTTGCGCTTGGCTCGCGCCTCGGCATCTCGTGCCATTTTGCGCGCCTTCTTTTCGGCGTTGGCTTTCGCCTTTTCGGCTTTCGCCTTGAGGTGGAGTTCATAATCCTCCGCCATAGCGTAACCATCATAAGGCTCAGTGCCTTTGTTTGCCCCTGTCGGGACTTTGAAAGTGATAACGAGGAAGTCCTCGTTGTCCTCGCAACCCACAACGGGAATTGCGATTTCGTTGGACTTCACACGGAGAACCTCTTCTCCATTGGTGGCGAGGAATTCGCTCACCCTTGCGAGAAATTCGGAGCGGAGAAGTTCACGCTCAACTTTTCTTGATACTGCCATTCTATCAACTCCTTTCTTTCTATCTATATATAGTATAAGCGATGGGAGAGGAAAAGTCAACCCCTAAATTAATATTCGTAATATTCTGACAATTAGCGGGGATTAACCGATCGGGCGCGGGTGTGATGTTTCACGTGAAACATTTTAATGCTTTAGCACTTTAGTGTGTTAAAGTGCGGCGCGCCGGCGCCGTCCACTTTAACGCTTTACCACAGTGAAGTGTGGGGATCCGGCCGCGCGGTTGACATAATATTTTTAGAAAACCGGGTTATGTAAACAAAAATAAGGGGTGCATATTTATGCACCCTTATGTATTAGTATTCATCTTCTTGTCCGTTTTCAAAAGTCCAATCAATACAAAGTCTGTGAAAACTTAACTCATGTTCAAAATAATATATTGGATTATAATCATAACCCCAGTAAGCATCTCCATATTTATTATAACTAATTTTAATTTTGAATTTTCCTATACGCATTTTGTTTTCTCCTTTCTTTTTCTTTATTATACTATAAAAGGGTTGACTTGTCAACCCTTTTTTCGAATTTTTTTAATTCTCGAAAGCTCTCCAAATGTCGCGGTCGGGACTCGTTTTTACATCCCAGTTATAAGGCTCAACCAAACCCATCATACATTCTGCTTCATCTGTGCCTAAAGGACATTCCGAGCAAGCAATATTTTCTTTACATATCTCTTTCAAGAAAGCCAGTGCGTTTAAAATTTTTTTTCTGTCATCCATGTTGTTCATATCCATATTTTTTTCTCCTTTCTTTTATCTTGTCTTTATTATATCAGAATTTCTCCGGTTTGTCAACCCTTTTTGAAATTATTTATTTCTTTTATTTTTTCTATCATCATTTCGTTGCACTCGTTGCAAAGGCACAACTCTCGTCTTTTTGCAAATTTTCGGTAACCACATCTTTTTATCTTCTTTTCGTAGATAAATGCCATATTGAAGTGCATTTCATCAGTTATATCCTTTTCGCAAATATCGCAAAAGTATTTAATCATTTTTTTTCTCCTTTCCTTATCTTGTCTATTTTTCTTTTTTCTTAATTATAATATAACATAAAGGGTTGACTTTGTCAACCCCTTTTCTAAAATTTATGCGAAACATTTTTTCCTCATTGGTTTATGTTGTCTGATACAGTGGACAAAGATTTCTTTTTCTATCATCACATCTTCTAAACCTGTGTGACTTTCTGTAAAGTCATATTCTCCACTGATGTATCTATATAGAATTTCTGCGGTCTTTCTGACTTGATTGTTCTTTGTCATATATCCGTTTTTCTGACACCATTCTTTGTACATTATCTGTTTGCAAATGGTATCATTTGCCATTTTCATTGTATCCCACAACTCGATACCGTACGGAAGGAAGAAACGATATTTTGATTTTGTGATATATCTTTGTGTTTTTGCGGTACTGCGATAATCAAAGCGTGCATTGTGAGCAACGGCCACTTTGATATTGTATCTGTCACATACCTCTTTGAAAAGTCTTTTTGCTTCGTAGAATGAAACGACTTTCCTCTGTCCGCTTGCGATTTCTTCGTGGTATTTTGGTAACTTGTTCGCATAGTATGCGGACTTCATAAGGTCTTTCATTCCATAGAATACATCGCGAATTACAAGCGAGTGAGTTTCATATACTCTACCAAGTTTATCAACAACTGCGAACCCCAAATCGTATACAATCGGGTCGTCAAGTCCGTTTGCCGTTTCCGTGTCAAATACTATATAATAATTTCTGCGTCTGTCAATTTTCATTTTGTCTGTTCTCCTTTCGATATATATATGATACCACTTTTCACGCCCTATGTCAATACCTTTTTATAAAAAATTTTTTTATTTTTTTCGCAGATAAGGGTTGACAAGTGCGCCCTTGCGTGTTATGATATAATGGGGAGAGGTGTGTGTTTTTATATATATAAAACGCTTTAACGCTTTACCACAGTGAAGTGCGCGGGGCCGGCGCGGTGTACTTCATCGCTTTAACGTATTAAAGTGCGTGGATCCGGCCCGCCGGAATTGTCAGACTATTCTGACACTTTAAGGTTTACATAAAAAAAGTCGGTGTAAACCGACTTTTTAAGGATAAGGAGGAAACAAAAGGAATTTGTGGTGAGCCAACCGGGACTTGAACCCGAATTTCATAGATTAAAAGTCTATTGTTCTACCATTGAACTATTGACCCATAAGGGGCGGTTTTAAGGGGTGACCGCAAACCCTTTTCGACTTAGCCGAGAGCGTAACCCTTGACCTTGCCTCTTCCTTTGACCTTGACTTCGGACACGTTCAGTCCGTCAATCTGTCTCAGGAGAGCCGAACACTTCTGAACCGAGATTACAACCTCGTCGGCTATCTCGCTTGCCGTTTTCGGCTCGTTCGTCAGAACCTTGACGATTTTTTCCTTGATAGCCTCATTGGCGATTGCCTTGTTAGAGGGCTTTGCCTTTCTCTTGGCGTTTCTGTCGTTCATCTTGGTGATTTCGCTACGAGCGAAGTCCTTCATTTCATCAGTAACTTTACCTTCGATTACCATTTCCAGAAATTCTCTCCTTGTCATGTGACACCTCTTTCTCACGTTGGTCGTGACCCTTTTTACTTACTTGGGAGTTCCTGTCTCCCTTCCTTTATCTTGTCTTTATTATATCAGACTTTTTACTGTCTGTCAAGACCTTTTTTGAATTTTTTATCAAGAGTTTTTTGAGAAACCATAAGGGTTTTTACTATTGCTACTAATCTCAATTCTTCGCTACTTGTTGCCCTATGGGGTGAATTTGTTTATCGCCTTACGCTTGCGATTTCCTCTTGACAATTATATTGTATCACATTTCTGTGATGTTGTCAAGAGGAAATTGAAACTTTTTCCGGATTATTTTACACCGTCTATTAACTTTCAAGAAGTGGCTACGCCTCGTCGCCGTTCCTCTCCCCTCTTGACAATTATATGTTAACATATCCTCGGGAGAATGTCAACACCTTTTTTGAAAAAAATTAAATTCAGAATTGTCTGACAATTCGGGATCCGCCCGTGGATCGCGACACGAACGTATGTTCGCGGCGCGGGCCGGCAGTCTGCACTTTAACGCTTTAGCAGACTAAAGTGAAGAGGGACCGGCCGCCCGCACTTCATCGCATTAAAGTATTGAAGTGGTTTACATAAAAAAATTCTCGCCTACTTGGCGAGAACTTTCTGATTTCCTTCGGGTGTGTATGTGAAGGTAACAATCACTTCATTTTTGACTTTGTCATATACCTTATATACATTGCCTAATCTAACGAGTTTTGTCTTAAAGGGGTTATATCCTTTGCTTTTTACGATTTCGAGTGCTGTCATTTTGTTTTCTCCTTTCGGTTCGTGCGTATTTCCCTTTCCTTGATTATATAATAGCACAAGAAAAGAGGTTTGTCAACCTCTTTTCTAAAACTTTTTTAAATTTTTTATATTGCCATTTCCTTCCTTTTCTTCTGAACCAATCTCCAACAAGCCTGATACGGATTAGTTTTCATTTTCTTGTGCTGACGTCTACAAGCCATCAAAATTGCCGTTTCGATTTCCACATCATCAATGCCCTTGTGGACTTCTTCAAAATTCGGGTTTTTTGTTATGTATCTATAACAACATTCCGCATTTGTGAGTATGTTTCCTTTTTCAGATACAAAACCATTTTCAAGAGCGAATTTGATATAGGACGGACGAGCAAGAAGGACTTGGCAAGCCATGTGCCATATACAACGGAATTCTGTTCCGTAAGGGAAAAAGTATTTGTATTTGTTGTTAGTAACGAATTTTTGATCGTTGTTTAATGCCCTCTTGTCAAAGTTCATATTGTAAGCATAAACGATATTAGTATTATACTCTTTCATAAGGTCGGCAATCAACTTCTTTGCCGTGTAAAGTCTAACGAGTTTACGCTCACCGTTTTTGAGTTCTTCTTCATACTGCGGTAACTTTTCTGCATAGTACGCCGATTCCATCATCTCTTTCTGAAGCACATAGATTTCATAAACGCAAAGCGAGAACCTTGCAACGATTTTACCAGTTGCGATTTCCACGATACAAAAGCCTATATCATAGGGTAGCGGAAAATGGATTGAATTAGCGGTTTCGGTGTCGAGTACGATTGCATATTTGTTCTTTCTCATTGTTTTGTTTCCTTTCTTTATCTCTCTTTATCTTACAAGTATATATTATCATAAAAAAAGAGGTTTGTCAACCCCTTTTTTAAAATTTTTAGTAAGTGTCAAGTTCTTCCTTTTCTGCCAATTCTCCGGGGACTTCGCATATAAACATAGGATAACTAAAATTTATGTAAGCAATCATAAAAGCCTTTTCTGATGTTTCTGCTTTAACGAAAAACTTTTTACTCGTTTCAAAGTCTTCAAATAGATATGTTCTCATTTTTCCTTCTCCTTTCTTCTATAATTATATTACCATAATGAAGAGGATATGTCAAGTATTTTTTTTGTTTTTTTGGATCGACACTTTAACGCTTTAGTTGGCTAAAGCGCGGGCGGCCGCCCTCGCACACTTCATCGGTTTAGTGTGTTAAAGTGCGCGGGACCGGCCGGGCGCGAACGTATGTTCGCTTGGTGTTCGACACCTAATAGGTGTCGAGGCCCACCATTTCGGCAAACTCTGCCGTGACTTTGGAAATAAAGTTGGGTTCTTCAAAATAAGTGTTTGCGATTTCCTGTGCGTCCTTGAGGGAGTCCGCTTCGACGAAAAATTCTTCGCTAGTTGTCAAGTCTTCGAAAAAATATGTATTCATTTTCTTATCTCCTTTCTTGATTATATATTAACACAAAAGGGTTGATTTGTCAACCCCTTTTTTAATTTTCTTCAATTTCTTCTACTCCGTAGTTTTCTACCCAACTATCGGTTATGTTTTCATTAGTCATTTTATCAAATGCTTCATCAAGACTTTCGGCTTCGATTTCATAATATGTCACCATACTCATTTTATACAATCTCATTTTCTTCTACTCCTTTTTCTGTTACCTTTGTTACAATTATACCTTTACTGTATTCAACTATTATATAAGTACTGGTACACTCATCGTCATACATTACATCTAAATAGTCTTTTGCTTCTTCGTAAGTGGTAAATGTTTGCAGTAGCCACCATTCATTTGTCTCAATGCCGTTTTCAAATACTACATAAACTTTATCCATTTTCTTATCTCCTTTCTTAAGTATATTATAGCAAAGGGGCTGACATTTGTCAACCCCTTTTTGAAAAGTTTTTCGGACTATCCGATTGCATAACCCTTGACTTTTCCTCTACCCTTTACCTTTATTTCGGTAACTGTCAGACCATCAATCTGACGGAGAAGGGCGGACGCTTTCTGTACCGAGATTTCAACCGCTTTTGCGATTTCAGAAGCAGTTTTCGGCTCGTCTGTGAGCGTTGCTTTGATTGCTTCTTTAATCGGCTCATTCTCTACCGATTTCTTGGACGGGTTCGCTTTTCTCTTTGCGTTCCTGTCATTCATCTTGGCGATTTCGTTTTCAGCGAACAGTTTCAGTTCAGCATCGATACCTTCGCACTCCATAACGGCTGTGAAAAATTCTCTCCTTGTCATTTCTGTCATTTTTAACACCTTTTTAACCTTTCTTTTTAAATTTGCTTTGCTTTATCTTATGTACTTATTATAACTTATTTTGTTTTGTTTGTCAAGGGGATTTTCCAATTTTCTTGAAAAATTTTATTTCGTTACCGAGTATCCATAAATGAGAGAACCGCGTGGGACTTTTATCTCTCTCCCCTTGACAATTATATTGTATCAGATTTTTCTTAATCTGTCAATACCTTTTTTATGTTTTTTTATGTTTTTTTCAGTCGACTTGAGGGAGTGTTCTTAATTACAGTGTCGCGAGTATAATCAGTGCTACTCTCCCACTTGCCATTGACTGAATGCTAAAGGGTTGTCGTTATTTTTTTCGTTTTCGCTTTTCAGGTACTCACTCCCTTTAACAATTATATTGTATCACATTTCTGTGGTACTGTCAACCCCTTTTATGAAAAAAGTTTGGCAAAAATTTTGAAAGCGTTCCATGCGGGATAGTTGTAACCGCCTGTGAGATTATGGGCGATTATATCGACATAGGAAACGGCGACCCAACCGATAAACGCAAGCGATATAACTACCACGATAAACCATGCGAACTTTGCCTTGTTAATTCTATAGTGTTTCATCGTTCTTTCTCCTTTCCTTTTCTGATTATAGTATAGCAGAAATTTAATAATTTGTCAACCACTTTTTTAAAAAAATTTTTTGTTATTTTTTTAACATGCGGATCGCTTTAACGCTTTAGTGTGATGAAGTGCGCGCCACCGCGCCCGCGCACTTTACCACGTTAAAGCATGAAAGTGGTTTACATAAAAAAAGAAGCGGTTACGCTTCCATTTTTTTACAGTGCGGCGAAGATTTTTTCTGTCACCCATTCGGTAAAATCTTTTGCTCTTGGGTTGCTCTGAATTTCTTCTTCGGTTTTGTTCATTAGTTCGTGAATGTCAACGTCTTTATTAGTTTCGATGCGGTAGATGTTAATTAGTTCCTGGACTTTGTTTTCGTCTTTGAAGATGGAAGCAATTAGTGCAGTGGCTTTAAGCATTCTCAAAAATTTCATTTTGTTTCTCCTTTCGTTTTTACTTTCCCTTTTCTTGATTATATAATACCATAGAAAAAAGGGATTGTCAACCCCTTTTTTATAAATTTACAACTTTTTCTGTGTTCCAAGAGTTATATCTTGTTTCGATGGAAGGTTCTGCGTCATCGGCGCCGTCGTAATAACCTCCACCATCTCGATACGGAATTTCAATATCAAAATCTAAAGCGTTGTTTTGTTCTGCCCATTCGTACAATTCTCTTATTGTCATTTTTTTTACCTCTCTTTCTCTTTTCTTGATTATATAATAACATAAAAAAAGAGGTTTGTCAACCTCTTTTTACAATCTTTTTAATATCTCCATGATATTTTTTTCATTGTATGCAGTACCTTTCCAATTTCTGCGGTTTGGTGTTTCATCATCGAACAAAATGCCGTTCGGCTGATTCACAACCTTTTCTTTTGGTGTTCCGTACTTAACAATTTTTATTTCGTTCCATTCAACACTTGGAAGATGTTTATTAAGCCAATTGATTTTTGTTTCGGTTACTTCCTTATTGAAGTTTTCCGTTCCGTTCTTGGAGAGCCAACTAACAATTCCGATGTGCCAACCTTTTCTTTGGAGATTGTTCAGAACTCTTGCGAGTGCCGAGAATCTAATCATTGGTTCTGCGTTTGCGTACGGTGTACTATCTTCATTCATAAGACATTCAAGCCAATTGTCTACTGCATAGAAGTTTGCTATTGTTCCGTCCATATCGAAGTAAATTGCTTTAGTCATTTTTGTTTTCCTCTCTTTCTCTTTTCTTGTCTTTATTATAAACTAAAAAAAGAGGTTTGTCAACCCCTTTTTCTAATTTTTTTTATGACATTTTGTCAATTTCATTAACAAAACCGTCTATTACTTCAATTGCATCTAAAAGTTGTTCATAAGAGATATTAGTACCAAGACTTTCATCACTTGTATAAAAGTTTGTGCATTTCCATTCTTTCATTTTCTCTCTACAATCAACAAGAATATTTACACACGTTTGCAAAGTTTTTATTTCGTTATTGTCAAATATTACATTATATTCCTGCGGTTTTTCTACTCTCATTTTTCTTTCTCCTTTCTATTTGTTCTCTTTTCTTGTCTTTATTATAAACTAAAAAAGAGGTTTTGTCAACCCCTTTTTTTGAATTTTTTTATTTTCCTTTTTTAGCAATCTCTTTTGCTTTTTCTCTCCTTTCTTTATCTCTTTTCATTTTCTTTTCTTTTTCTTCGGCTTTCTTTTTAGCCTTCAACTCTTTTTCTTTCAGTTTCATCTCATAACTTTCGGCTTCGGAATAACCGTCGTAAGGTTCTGTCCCCTTGTTTGCACCAGTAGGAACTTTGACAGTGATAACAATAAAATCTTCATTATCTTCGCAACCAACTACTGGAATTGCAATCTCATTAGACTTAACTCTCAGAACTTCATCACCAATCTGTTCAAAAGATTCGATTACTTTCTGAAGATACTCCATTCTCAAAATTTCTCTTTCAACTTTTCTACTAACAGCCATGTTGTTTCTCCTTTCTTCTTTTTTCTTTATTATACCATGAGATTTTAGGTTTGTCAACCTCTTTTTTGAAATATTTTTGTTTTTTCTCTTTTTTATTTTCTATAATAATTATATCATAAAAATAAAATTTTGTCAAATTTTTTTTTGAATTTCCCTTGACAAATTGGGTGTTGTGTGCTATGATATAATTGGAGGAGAATAATAATATATATATTTTCTAAAAATTATTATTGAGAGAATATTCTGACAATTTACCCGCGGCCACTACCGATCGTTAATTATTTCACAATCGAAAGGCCCGGATGGCTCGGCGGTGCGATCACCGATCCCCTCGAACGTATGTTCGCACGCCGGCGCGCCGTGTGTGTACACTTCATCACTTCACCGCACTGAAGTGCATCACACCGGCGCCGTTGGCCATCGACCTATTGCTTCATCTCTACTGTTGAAGAGGTGCGTCTATCAACTGCGCGCATACTAAAGGCGCGGAGCATACACCCCGCGCCGTTGTGGTCTATTGATTAGAAGGCTACTGCCGCACCCTTCTCTTCCACGAAGTAGACTTCGTGACCCGCCTTTGCCCACGGACGGAGATTCTTCATGTCGTCATCAACGAGAACGCCATCTTCACGAATGAAGTCAACTTTCTTGCCGTGTCCGACAATGCAGATGAAGTGTGCTTCGTCCATCTCGGGAATGAACTTTGCGAGCCATTCCATCTTGCCCGCTTTGGCTTCGTCATTGGCTGCCTTAGTCAAGATGTATACCATCTCACCGTGTGCTATCATGTTGCGAACGAGAGCAACGTTTGCTTCGAATGGTTCGAGTGTTGCCATCGCTTTGCGCTTGAGTGCAACCATCTTATCCCCTTTGTATGCCTTGTGGAAGTTGGCGAGTACGCCGTCCATATCGAAGTAGTAAGCCTTTTTCATTTCCTTGTTCTCCTTTCCTTTCCCTATATATAATATACCACAACACATTCCCTATGTCAAGGACTAATTTAAAAAACTCTACTTCTTTTTTCTCAATCTGTCTCGCGGATCATCCGTTGATCCCGCCCGCTGACGGCGCGCAGTGTCTCCCACTTCATCGCTTCACCGCACTAAAGTGTGCGCCACCGGCAACAGTCGAACGTATGTTCTTTTTGTGCGCCGGCCCGCGGTAGACAATAACAATGAAGAGGTGAACCCGTCACCTCTTTCCTACTTCTCAACCGTTCCGATGAGTTCCCATCCGTCGAACTTCGGCATCCAGTCCATCGGCATCTCATATACTTCACCAGTGTATATCGACTTCCATACGTTCATCTTCATCTTTGTTACCTCTCTTTCTATCTTATCTATCTCTTTCTTTCTATCTATACTATATCATACTATCGACTACTTGTCAACCCCTATATCAAACTCTTTTAGTTCATCTTTGCTTTGAGTTCTTTCTTCTCTCTTTCGATATCAGCGAGGAGACGTCTCTCTCTATCTGTCCATCTGTCAACCATCCAGATGATGAACTCTCTCTGTTCAAGTTCTTTCATTCTCTTATCCATTTCTACTCTTGTCATTGTATTCACCTTATCCTTTCCTTTTATCTTATTACCTCTTTCTTTCTATATATAATATAACATAACAACTATAGTTTGTCAACCCCTTTTCATAAAAAAATAAAATTTTTTTTACTATAATGAAGAGGGACAAACAACTATACTTGTCTGTCAACCATTCAATTCTCTCAATAAAAAAAGAGTATCAACTCTTTCTAATCGACAACTGTGAAGCCATCAGGCGCGACTATGAAGAGGTCATCTCCTGTGTCGTCTGTTGCAACATACTGCTGGCATGTCGCAAGTGTTCCCTGCATTACCATTACATCATCCATCATACCATCGTCATACATATAAACTACGAACATTTTCTTTCCTCCTTGTGTTTCCTTTATCTCTCTTTCCTTGATTATAATATATCACATCTCTTTCCTTTTGTCAACCCCTAAATCAAAATTATTTTTCTTTTCGGGAACCAATACCGCAATAAAAAACGGCCGTCCCTCCCCAATCGGACTTAGAATTTTCGGAAAATTTCCAGCTCACATCTTCAGCTCCGAAAAGAATTTCCATTCAAAAATCTGAAAAAATATACAAAAAAAATTTTTCTATCGCAGCTCAAAATTTCAAAATATTCTGACAATTCTCGCGCAGCGCAGGAAAGTTTTCACAGCTCGGAGAATTTTCTGACAATTCAAAATTTTTCGACAGAAACCCCTACCCCGGGGGTAGTTTTTGGGAATTGCGCTAATTGTGTACACAATTCAGACAAATCGCCCCCACATAATATCCACGAAACAAAAAATCAACCCACATAATATCCACGAAACAAAAATTTGAATCTCCGAAAACGAAAATTTGACTTTCCCCTCGCCCTCTGGTATACTATAAATAGAGAA
>ODAI012421647.1_pt1 | contig 11471 bp, 10 predicted proteins | sample 1539321 | NCBI WGS metagenome assembly ODAI01 (sample SAMN02144231, study PRJEB22623) | gut metagenome | biome: sheep rumen | host: Ovis aries | place: New Zealand
AAGCCTGTGCTGGATACGGTCAAGGATGAGGAGTGGCCGAAACTGCTGAAGGTGGCGACGAGCCTGTGCTATGATTACGCGATTGATGTGGTACACGCCACCAACGAGGAGACCGTCCGGGCTTACGACCTCGATATTGTCGAGACGGAGTTCGGTGTACGGCGGAACAGGGGGTGTAGTTGCCTGGCATGCTGTCGAGGGGACAAGCGCCTTGTACTGACCCAGGAGAGATCATCGACGGAGGTGACGAGCATGTTTAAACCCAAGGGCTACTTTACTGACGGCGGTTACATTGGATTCCTGCCCGACGGGCGGAAGCAGTATTTCCCCACCTACGACGAGTACATGGATTACCTGGAAGAGGACGATGCGGCTTAAGCCCGAAGGAGTGATTGATGTGACAAACGGTTTCAATCGGCTGACGGGATGGGGCTACCCACCCGCACAAGGAACATAAGAAAAGGCTATAACATACCGGTCAGGACCATATCCTGACCGGTATTATATTTTAGGAGCGGCGTAACCATCAACCGCCCCTTTTCGTAAGCAAAACTTAACATTTTGACGCGATAAAATGGGATCAAGGGAAGATTTTTGCGCACCATTTATTGTATAATAATGATAACATAAAAAACAGTACATGCAGAAAGGCGTTGATTGAATGCTTGGATTCTCAAAACGCAGGCATCAAGCCGGTTGGACTGAAGCATTGATGGAGGGACCGGTCTTAACGCCGGAGAAATTCACCCCTGAGTTCCTTGAAAAACTGACCGATCAGCAGGCCGGAAATGATTTCCGAATCATCATGGACTGCGCACAGATCATCCGCACCACAAGGAACAGCCAGACGCGGGAAATGCGGAGGCGACTCGCAAAGGAGCGCTATGCGCATTTTCTCAAGCTGAAGCCGTATTTCTCCAAAGAGCAGTCCAAGCGCTTCGCACCCGTGGAGCAAGCAATGAAGGAAATCAGGCGATGATTCCACACTTATCGAAGCTGATATTTATATTATGATTGTAACTAGGCTTTAACTTTGGTATAATTATGTAGGAAGAATACATCGTATCTGCACAAGGGGGAAGAGATGCGTTGAATTACGATCGGTGGCTATGGGGAAAGAAAGAGCCGTTTTGCAGCCTGAGCCAACACATGATCGCGGTAGGAGCATGTGTTTCAGAGTATCTCTTGGCGAGATCAAATCACGCGTTGTTGAACCAACTTTGCGAGTGGATGAACCTGTCGGCAGACGATGTTATTCGCACCTTTTCCTATGTTGCGGCGCTGCATGATATTGGCAAGGCACATCCCAGCTTTCAGAGCTACGACGGGGAAGCAAACGAGGGCTACAGAGTACAGAACTTCAGGCATGAACAGTACGGAGAGATCGTGCTCAACAGGCTTTGGGTAAATCATGGCTGGACTCGACGTGGGGCTGCATTTTTGGCATCTGTCATTCGCCTCCATCATCAAGGAAAGGGCAGATGTGACCTGTATGGGCATCTGCCGGAAAAATGGGAATCCATCCATGAGAGCTTGGAGAAGAGAATGAGGCTTTTATTTTGTCCGGAGAAGGTGTTGCCGCAATTCCGGAACATGGATGCCCTGGGCGTTTGCCTGTGCGCGATTTTGATAATCAGCGACTGGATAGCATCCTCGAAAGACTTTTGTGCGGGTAGTATCCCTGAAGCAAGCGATTCAGAGGCACTGCAATACATGAAGGAGCGGGCAAGGGCTCTGTTGTCTGGATACCGACTGATATCCGACACAAGCGACGCCTATCCCAGAAGCCGATGCTTTACGGATCTCTGGCCGGCGATACCGCCGGAGGGCATGCGTCCACTACAAAGGACCAGCGAAGCCATCGCCGGCAACCGGGCCGCGCTGACTATCATCGAAGCTCCCATGGGCGAGGGAAAGACTGAAACGGCGCTGTATCTCGCCGGAAGACTGTGCGGGCTGCTCGACAAGAAAGGAATCTATATGGCGCTGCCCACGGCGGCCACCAGCAATCAGATGGTGGAACGCGTCAGGGATATGCTCAAAGCGCATGGATCCGGCGAGGCCCGCCTGATGCACAGCATGGCGTGGCTGATCGACGACCAGACGCCCGCCAGGCGCCAATTCGATTCGGAGGACGCGCAGTTTGTGGTGGATTGGCTTCGGCCTCTGCGCCGGGGGATGCTCTCTGAGAATGCCGTCGGAACCGTGGATCAGGCGATGGCGGCGGCGACGAGGATAAAATACGGCTTCCTGCGTCTGGCCGGTCTCGCCCAAAAGGTCCTGATCATAGACGAAATCCACGCATATGACATCTTTATGAGCAGAATCATCGCCATACTGCTGGAATGGTGCCAGGCGTTGCGCATTCCTGTTATCATGCTGTCGGCCACTTTGCAGGACAGGCAGAAGCGCTTGTATCTGGAACGGTACGGCGTCACAGGCGCGGAGATGAGCCGCGCCTACCCGCTGATCACCCAGGTCATGGGCGACGGGCAGGTTTTGCAAACGCCCATTTCCGGGACGCATATGCGGTATACGCTGCGTTTTCAGACGGAGAGACTCAGTGGAGATGCGGGGATGATCAGCGCTATTGTGCAGGACCGCGCGCGAAACGGTGGCTGCGTCTGTGTCATGATGAACACGGTCAAACGGGCCCAGGCGGTATACGGTGAGCTAAAGAAGCGCGGCGAAAAGGACATCATGCTGTTTCATGCCCGTTTTACGGCGAAACGGCGGGCGGAGATCGAACAGAGATGCCAGAAGCTCTTTGGAAGGGATGGGACACGCCCGGAGCGCATGATACTGGTTTGCACGCAGGTGGTTGAGCAGAGTCTGGATGTGGATTTTGACAGGATGATCACGCAGCTTGCGCCGATGGATCTCCTGTTGCAGCGAGCGGGCCGCGTACACCGTCACGCGGGGCGGAAAAGACCTGCGGGCATGGAACAGCCGACTGTGGAGGTACTGCTGCCCGAAGAAAGCGATACAGAAGATGCGGAACAGCGGTATCTGCCATTTGGCGGGGTCTATCCGCCGGAGGTGATGAAAAACACTGAGGATCTGCTGAATGAGTTGGATACCGTTTCGATCCCCGAGGATGTGCGGGAATGTGTGGAGAGGGCTTATCGGGACATAGAAGGGGAAAGGCCGGAGACCGTGATCCGTCGTCATCTGGAGACGCAGATGAAGATCAGCGATGCCGACGGCGAACTGCTCCCGGCTCCAAACCCGAACCGCTTTTTGGGACAAACCCCCAGCATCGCCGAAAGCCTTGACATGGACGACGTGACGGAAGGGCTCTTCATGCGCGGGATAAAGACCAGGGATGGAGGGGTTTCACAGCGCTTTGCGTTCCTGCCCGCGGATTTCCCGGAGGATGATGGGAAACGGGAATGGCTGCGCAGCGCGATGGTATACAGTTGCAGCTGCCCGCTGCCAAAGCAAACCCTTCAGGCAATGACGAATCACATGACGACCTGCGAAAGAGAAAGCGAAAAGATGGGCTGTGTGATGCTCAGACCGGATGATCAGGGAATGTATCACTGGCGGGACATGGTGTTTACATGCTCGGACGAATATGGAATCGAGGTGGTTAGGACATGATTTCGGTGCTTCATTCTCCGCTGTTTACGGCGGTGTTTCCGGATGGCCACAGTGAGCGCGTGGGGCTGCTGGAGCTGCTTACCAATGCGCACCTGATTGCCGATATCAAGGCAAACAGCTGCACGGGAAAGCTTGCGCTCCTGAGGCTCTGTATCGCCTTTTTGTCGGATGTTTACAGGCCGGCTGATCTGAATGAAAGGGCTGAACTGCTGGATAGCGGCGCTTTTGACGCGAACAGGCTGCTCGACTATGTGGCAAAATGCGAGGCTTCAGGCGCGAGTTTTGATCTGGACGATGAAAAACGGCCCTTTATGCAGGCGGCTTATGATGCCAGGATTGATGCGAAATCCGAAAAGCCGGTGGCCAAGATACTGTTTGACTGTCCTGGCGGCAATAATCACATCCATCTGGATCACAGATATGAAGACGCCCATGAGGTTGACACGCAAACTGCCTTCGAGGCCATGCTGGAGACCTATCTCTTCTGTCCGGCCGGACTGTCCGGCGCGTCCAATGTGAACAACACGCCGCCCGTATATGCGATCATCCATGGCCCAAACCTGTTTGAAACGCTGGTGCTGAACATGGTTTCAGCCGACGAGATCATCAATATCCCCTATGGGGAGGACGAGGTGATGTGGCTGAGAAACGAACCGGTTGTTCCCGGCGCGAAAACCGCGGAAATGTCATTCCTCAAAGCGCTGACCTGGCAGCCAAGGCGGCTCACGCTGCATTGGGATACGGACGGAATGGTGCGGCGCATCCACCTTCAAAATGGTTTCAATTTTCAAGGCAACGGTCTCTGGAAGGACCCACACGTCGTTTTCAGAAAAAACAAGGATGGAGAGTGGTTTTCGGTCAAGCCAGAATTAGGCCGCGAGTTGTGGCGGGATGTCGGCACATTGATTTCTGGGAAGGGCGTTCGGAGCACTGTTCCCATCCAAAATATCCAATCCATAATGATGGATCTGCCATCGGTGCTGGATGTGGAATTGATAGGCATGATCAGCAATCAGGAGGCTATACTTGGCCGCGCCAGCGAACGACTGCGCCTTCCCGTACAGCTCTTTTCTGGGGAGGATCTCGCTTATGAATTTCGTATGGCACTGAGCCTTTCCGAAGCCATGAACAGAGCGCTTGAAAATGCTGTGAAACAGGAGTTCTGCCACGCGCAGGACAAAAAAAAGAAAAGCGTTATCGCCCAACAGGCCAGCGAAACCTTCCTACATGAGATGCAGGGCGTGCTCTTTGGCGAATACCTGAATGCGCTTTTAGAAGGCGGCCCTTTCTCGGAGAGAAGCCAACGCTACCTGGAGAGCATGTGGAGCGTTTTGGATCAATCGGTGCTTGCTGACATCATTGAACGCACTGGCAGTGACGTGGCCTCCCTGAAACACCAGAACGCGGTGCGGGACAGGGTTCGACGGGAATACAACAAACTGAAGAAAGGGGTTGAAAGCAATTGAATGTGCAGAAATGGGATCTCAGTCGCCTGGACAGCGGGGATTTAAGCGCCCTGCGCCGTGCCGCGGGCACGACCGGCAGCGACATGGCGGCATTGCGTGCGTTCTACAGGGCGTGCGGATACTGTGATCCGCGACTGGAAGCTTATTGGTTTCCGGCGGTATGCATGGATGCACTGTGGCGCAGCACGGATTCGCCGGAAGTGAAACCCATGGAAGAATGCCTGAGGCTTCTGCTTGCCCAGAATCCGGATACCACCGGAAGCCTGAGGCACAGGATCGACATGCTGCTGGAAACTTCCCAATCCGGGGATGGTTTTCTGTTGGGCAAGCTCTACAATCTCGTCAAGATATTGAAGTACCGAACGAACTTAAAGCCGGATTTCCAGGCGCTGGCGGATGACCTTCGCCGCTGGAACTATCCGGAACAATCGGTACAGCGACGCTGGCTTCGGGCCATCTATAACGCAAGATCCAAGGATGACACAGAGGAGGAGAATAACCATGCTGATTGAGATCCATATGCTGAAGAACTATCCCCCGGTGAACCTGAACCGGGATGAAAGCGGCGCTCCCAAGACCTGCTATTTCGGCAATGTCCAGCGAGGACGCATTTCCAGCCAGAGCCTCAAGCGCAGCTGGCGCACCTCGGAGATGTTTCGACAGCTGGGCAGCACTGGCATCCGCCCCCGCCGCATGCCGGAACAGGTCGCGGAAAGGCTGCGGGCGAAGGGCGTAGATGAGGACTTCGTCAGGCGCGCTCAGGAGATGCTCACCGGCATCGTCAATAAGGACGGCAAGGAGAAAAAGGAAGGCTATACGGAGCAGATCGTCATTTATGCGCCTGAGGATATCGAAAAGCTGACGCAGACGGTGCTTTCCGCTATTGAGGCGGATGGCGATATCAAAAAGTTCAAGGCGAGGAAAGCCAGTGACTTTAAGAAGTTGGTGGACGGGGCAAAGATGCGGCCCGTCACCGCGGACATCGCGCTGTTCGGACGCATGGTGACGTCGGACTGCTTCCGGGATGTGGACGCGGCGATGCAGGTGGCCCACGCCATCTCCACCCACGCGGTCAATCGCGAGAGCGATTACTTTACGGCGGTGGACGATCTGCTCAGGAGCGACGAGGTTGGCGCGGGCATGATGGGCGACGTGGACTACAACAGCTGCTGTTATTATGAGTACGCTGCGCTGGATGTCGACCAGCTTCGCGAAAACCTGGAGTATACGCCGGATTGTGAGGCGCTGGTCAGGCGGCTGATCCCCACTATGGTGAAGACGATGGCCATGTCGAATCCCTCAGGCAAGCAGAATACCTTCGCTGGGCAGGTCTTTCCCTCGCTGATTCTGGTCGAATGCAAGGACGACAAGATTCCCCTCAGCTACGTCAACGCCTTTGAAGTTCCCGTGACGACCTATGGCGGTAAGGGTCTGGTGAGCAACAGCATCGACAAGCTTGCCGCGCATGTACGCGCGATGGACGCAGCCTATCAGCTGCCGGTGAGGCACAGGGCCTGGCTGGTTCCCCAGTATGACGGAGCACTGGAGATCAACGGCGATGCCTTTGCCTCTTTCCCCGCCCTGCTGGACGCCATCGCGGCCTGGATGGAGGAGGAGCGCGCTTGAAAATCCTGACATTTTTGCTGTCCGGCCCGATGCAGAGCTGGGGCGACAGCGCCCGGTGGGACCATCGCACAACATCCGCCATGCCGCCCAAATCGGCGATCATCGGGCTGCTGGGCTGCTGCCTGGGCTATCCCCGGGGCGACAAACGCCTGGAGACGTTGAGCGAACGGCTTCACACTGCCGTTCGGGCCGATAAGCGCGGCAGACCCTTCTGGGACTTTCACACCGTGCAAAACCCCGGGGGAAAGATCCTCAACGCCATGGGAAAGCCCCGGGGTGAGACGATCATCACCCCAAAGCAATACCTCCAGGACGCGGCGTTTCAGGTGTTTGTCTTTGGAGACGAAACCCTTCTTGAAAACTGCCGACAGGCAATGCTGCGTCCCCGCTGGGCGATCTGCCTGGGCCGCCGCTCCTGTCCGCCGGCGATCCCGGTGATTCCAAGAATGGTAGAGTACGACTCTCCGGATGACGCGGTAGAATCCTATTGGGATCCAGGTCTGAAGGAACGCTCGGCATCCATGGCGTGCCAGATCGAAGCTGTGGCCGGTGTAAAGGCGGAAGGCCAGGTGCTGACGCGGATGGACGAGGTCGTTCGCGCTGATCAAAACCGGTATCGGGAGCGCGCGGTTTACGCGCGGGTGATACGGAGGGGCGAGTGAGATGTATCTGAGCAAAATCATATTGGATATCCGGCATCCCAGCGTTCGCCAGGCCCTGCGCGATGTCAATGATATGCACCGCAATATCATGGCCGGCTTTCCCGTTCGGAATGGAAATCAGGCGGCGCGCTCTGAAATGCGGGTCCTGTACAGGTTGTTTTCCGGGCGCGAGCAGATGTATCTGCTGGTTTCCAGCGACGCAAAACCGGATCCCGCGGCATTGGCGGCCCGGGGCTTTTACACGGATGACGTCCTGATTCGCGATGTCACCCCCTTGAGAGAGGTGTTTCAGGCGGGAAGATGCCTGAGGTTTGAACTCTTCGCCTCGCCTTGTTGCAAGGTCAGTGGGGAGGGCAGGAACAGTCGCCGCGTTTTCCTGGAAAACCGGGAAGCGCGGGCGGAATGGCTGACGAGAAAGGGAGAAAACGGCGGCTTCCAGATCCTGCAGCTCGAGGAGCTCAGAGGACGTCTGGACATCGTGGGTCGGCGCGATTCCATGACCGTCAGGAATTCGGCGGTACTGTTCGGAGGAGTGCTGTGCGTCACGGATGCCGACGCCTTCTGGCGAAGCTTTTCCGAAGGCATTGGCCCCGGAAAGGCCTACGGCATGGGAATGCTGAATGTATCCGCGATGCAAACACAGCGTTTCCGCTGAGGTCTGACACAGGTAGGAATGAGGATCAAAGCCTATGCCAAGGGATTTACATGAATTGTCGCGCCTGGAGGACAGCCTGAGCTATCTATATGTGGACCGCGCTGTCGTGGAACGGGATTTGAATTCCATCGTCATCCTTCGGGGGAAGGAGCGCATCCCCGTGCCAGTGTCTGCGCTGACTGTGCTGATGCTCGGACCGGGGACCACCGTGACCCATGAAGCGGTCAAGGTTCTTGCGGACAGCGGATGTCTGGTGATCTGGTGCGGAGAAGGAGCCCTTCGCTTCTACGGCTATGGCATGGGAGAAACCCGGTCCGCGGAGAATCTGCTTCGTCAGGCCAGATACTGCATGGATCCGGAGAAACATCTCACGGTGGTCAGACGCATGTTCGAGATGAGATTCCCGGGAATGGATCTTGCCGACAAGACGCTGAACCAGCTGCGCGGCATGGAGGGCATCCGCATGCGGGAAATGTACAAGCTTTTGGCCAGAAAGCATAGCATGATTTGGAAGGGCAGAAGCTATAACATGGACGATTGGGACGCTTCGGACGATCTGAACAAGGCGCTTTCCTCAGCCAATGTCTGCCTCTATGGTCTGTGCAACGCCGCGATTGTCTCGCTGGGTTATTCGCCGGGATTGGGATTCATTCATACCGGGAAGCTGATGTCCTTCGTCTATGATGTCGCGGATCTGTACAAGGCTGAGACGACGATCCCGTTGGCTTTTGAGATCGTCACGCAGCCCCGCGCGAATCCCATTGAGCGTGAAGCTCGGATTCGATTGCGCAGGGTATTGCGTGAGAAGCGTATACTCAAGCGGATCGCCGGCGATTTGGCGGCATTGTTCGATGGCGGCGATGAGGATGAGATCAACCGGATGGACGCAGGCGAGCTCTGGGATGGGGATGAAAGCGCGATCCAGGGCGGCGTGAACTATGGAGAAGATCAATGACGGTATTGATACTGGAAAATGTGTCTCCGGGATTTCGCGGCACGGTGACACAGTGGATGCTGGAGATCAAAGCCGGTGTCTATGTGGGCAGTATATCCGCGGGTGTTCGGGAACAGTTATGGAAAAAAATCCAGAATAATGTGAACGATGGTGCAGCCATGCTCATCTATTCCGCGCAGAATGAGCAGGGGTTCGCTATAGAAGTGTGTCGCACACCATATCGCGATGTTGTAGATATGGAGGGCCTGTACCTGATTCGGAGAGTGATGGACAAAGAGAATGACTAATTTCATGTAAATTAAGAATTTTCCCCACGCACGTGGGGGTGAACCGCGTCTGGGCAGCTGGGATGATGACGCATGAGAATTTTCCCCACGCACGTGGGGGTGAACCGTTCTTCACCTTCCTGTCCGGCATCGTGCAGGCATTTTCCCCACGCACGTGGGGGTGAACCGCCACGATTGAAACGCCGCCACGATGGACATTGATTTTCCCCACGCACGTGGGGGTGAACCGGTGTACATGTTCAACGTGGACACGCTTGTAACATTTTCCCCACGCACGTGGGGGTGAACCGCGTGTCGGCCATCTCCAACAGCTCACCGCACCATTTTCCCCACGCACGTGGGGGTGAACCGGAGGTATACACAATGAGCAATTGCCGAATCTGATTTTCCCCACGCACGTGGGGGTGAACCGTATCAGAATCCTTGTATTGCCCCGATGGTACAATTTTCCCCACGCACGTGGGGGTGAACCGGATGCCAGATGTGACATGGCGATTCTGGATGAATTTTCCCCACGCACGTGGGGGTGAACCGTATATCGGAACATTCGACCCGTTGACGATGTAATTTTCCCCACGCACGTGGGGGTGAACCGTCCCATAGACAAACCTATTAAACCACGTTCACATTTTCCCCACGCACGTGGGGGTGAACCGGAAACGCTGGGCGGCAAGGCGGGGAGCGTGCTATTTTCCCCACGCACGTGGGGGTGAACCGGTGACAGCGGACGCCCCGCCGACCATCGGAACCATTTTCCCCACGCACGTGGGGGTGAACCGTTATCGAGCAGCGCGAGTTCTACAGCGTGGACATTTTCCCCACGCACGTGGGGGTGAACCGGTATCGCGCCCGATAGTATGTACTTCGGTATGATTTTCCCCACGCACGTGGGGGTGAACCGAAGTTGATAAAAAGATTGCACATAGCCGAATCATTTTCCCCACGCACGTGGGGGTGAACCGCTCGATGCCATACTGTTAGAGTTCACGACAGCATTTTCCCCACGCACGTGGGGGTGAACCGGCTGTGAATCTCCGTGAGGATAACCTTATCAAATTTTCCCCACGCACGTGGGGGTGAACCGGGAATTGCGAGGACACAGAGCACAGACCAACGATTTTCCCCACGCACGTGGGGGTGAACCGGGAGATTTTAACGACCTGCGAAAGCTGGACACATTTTCCCCACGCACGTGGGGGTGAACCGGTAAGCAAAGCAAGCGCCCAGGCGATAGCGGACATTTTCCCCACGCACGTGGGGGTGAACCGAATACCAGCACAGTAACGACAAATGGAGCCACATTTTCCCCACGCACGTGGGGGTGAACCGACCGCAGTTAATGACATTGTTTGCATGCTATGATTTTCCCCACGCACGTGGGGGTGAACCGGTGGGCTATGACCAAGATCAGCGCGGCACGTAATTTTCCCCACGCACGTGGGGGTGAACCGGAGGGCAGACCATGAACAGAATACGGGAGTGCATTTTCCCCACGCACGTGGGGGTGAACCGTATTCTCGCTCCCCAAATTCACCAACGAAGTAATTTTCCCCACGCACGTGGGGGTGAACCGAAATCAACTATAGTGTTCAGCGAAACTCTTCGGGTCTTCCAGCCATTCCTAGTACATGCCGTCCCAGAAGCGCAGGGTATCGATAAAACCAAACGTGGTTTAGGATAACGCACGCTGTATTCGAGGATATCACCCAACGACCCGGATATTGGTCGGCAACTCGCCCTTCCAGTCCATCCCGATGGGCAGCGGCGGTATCCAGCGCATGACCGGCTTCCTCAAGGGGAACACCGCGTCGCGCGGTCCTGTCCAGTACGTGTGCCAGTGTGCCGACCGGACATGCGGGCGGGGACTTGCATGCGAACCGGCTGTGGCATCATTTTCAATACCGGTGGTGGCCTTCGGGCGGCCATCGAACCTGCGAATCGCAGCGGAGATGCGGACACCCACGTTCCATACTCTCGGCTCTTCAGGAGAACGAACGCCCCCGGAGAGCCGTTTGCGCTTTTGTGGGTGCTCGATCTCAGGCATGTCCGGCTCGTCACTGCAGATATACAGGAGCAGTTGGATCATTGCCGAGAAGGTCTGACGGTACTCGTCGCGGGAGCCAACGTAGCGGACATTCGACAGATTCCCTACGAACATTTCGTCCACCTGATCAACGCGATCCATGGCATCGAGCAGGGTGCCTTCTCCCAGGGGCA
>ODAI010139004.1_pt1 | contig 11470 bp, 18 predicted proteins | sample 1539321 | NCBI WGS metagenome assembly ODAI01 (sample SAMN02144231, study PRJEB22623) | gut metagenome | biome: sheep rumen | host: Ovis aries | place: New Zealand
AACAGCTCCGCAGCATGGTCGCTCTTAGCCTTGTCGTAGTCCGCCTTAAGCGTGTTGAACTTATCCGTAACGCTCTGCAAGTCCTTTTGAGCCTGTGAGAGCTGTTTCTTCAAGTTCTCATCCTGTGTGCCATCATCAATAGCTTTCTGCAGGCGGTTACGCTCGTTGGTGAGCTCTGTAATCTTCGCATTCAGACCATCAACGCTGTTAGCCTTTCCAGCAAGCTGACGGGCAGCACGCTCCAGATACAAGTATGTCTTCTCGTCACCATTACGGGCAATACCCGTCTCTTTGGCGATGGTGGCATCCAGCTGGTTATACACCTCACGGAAGCGGTTACCGATAACCACCTCTTCGTCATTCTTCGACAACAGGGCAATGGCTTGCTTCTGGGCGTCAGTGAGCCCTGCAAGCTCCTGCTGTGTGTTAAGCATTTCTAATGTAATCATAATCTATCCTTTTACTATGGTTATTTGTTAGACTTACCTTTCGAAGCTTTCTGCTCGGCTTTCAGCTCTGCCAGCAGCTCCTTACGCAGCTCCGCTTTCAGCGCCTCACGCTCACGCTTCTCCTGTTCTGCTGCCTTACGCTTTGCCTGCTCTGCCTGAAGCTGCTTTGACGCTGCCAACTTCTCTGCATTGTTACGCATCCACTTCGCAGGGTCATGCAACACCGTGATAGTGTAACCTGCCTGTCGCAGATAACGCTCCGTTGTCGGATAAGCTTTCATGTCGTACTTCTGGAGGACAGGACGGCTCAACTGCTTACCAGTATTGCGGTCAAACTCCTTTTTCTCCTGAATGACGTGCCAGTGTTTTTCCTCACCTTGAGGAACGATGTAGTTCTTTGCGGTAACCTCGTTGAGAGGTACATCTTTAATACCGCCATTAAATCTTACTTTCATGTGCTTAATTGTTTAATGGATTATTATTATTTGGGTTTACTATCACTTTCTCTTGAGCATACGCTTTCAGGCGCTCCGATACCGCCTGTATTTTCTTGTCGTAGTCCGCATCGCTACCAAACTCCACAACATCCATATTCTCACGCTCAAAGCGACGGATAAAATCGGGGAAATTCAGTTTGATGATGACATCCTCCATCGTGGCGATACCCTTGCCCTGCAACTCCATCACTTCTTTGCGTGACAGATGACGGTATGGTTCCAAATCACCCAGCACCAACATACGCTGACGCATTGCTGGGTTGTTGCGGTACTCTGTCTCGATAATCTTGTTATACAGCGCATCCAGCTCCGCCTCGCTCGTTCCCGATTCCTTTGCCGTCTTATAACGTGTGCGCAGCTCATCAACCGTAGACAGATAGAACTCTGTGCCATACGACACGCCAGCCGATATGAACGCATTGCCATAACGGGCACGGCATATCGTGGCGTCTACCCACTGCTGGGCTGTCTCAAAGCCTATCTTGATGCGGTTGAGCACCGTAGACTGGCTCTCGAAGTTCGCCTTTACCTGCTGCTCGTTCAACGCCTCACGCTGCGTGATTTCCTCATTCTGGCCTACCACACTCGTGATGATGATATTCTTAAGCCTATCCTCTTCACCTACGTTATAGTCCAGCGAGCCCTTGTCAACCGATAACATCTGTACAGGGTTACGCAGGTCGGGCTGGTCGCTGACAGGTACGGGTATCTCGATGAAGGAGCCAGCACCTATGATACGCTTGTCACCACACTTAGGACATTTTAATGGCAGCCCTGCGGTGTCGAGCTTCTGAACACCATGCGCATCATACAGGAAACCACCATTACAATAGTCGCCTGTCTCATCATTATGATAGTCGCAGTTCTGCTCATATCCCGTGTAGATAGGATAGCTACCATACAAGTCGAGATGATGTTTCGATATATGAAAGAACAGCCACCAGTCCAGCGCCCCTAACATCTTCGTGATAGGCGACATCTTGACGTCGGGATAGTCCAGCGATATTGGCTCATTCCAAAAGAAACGTGCAGGACAATATCCTATGTCGTGTCTGCTCTCATACTCCAACGCACCCAGCACTCCGTTCTTATAATCAAAGATACGATACGCCTCTTCGTCGATTGCCGCCACCTTGTCCCCATCCTGACGGAACACTATCCAGTTCATTACGCCATCATGACGTACGTCATATGCCAGCACGTCACGAATAGGCAGCCAATAGAAATACGGCTCTGGGTAACGGTCACCCTTTGACTGCTCACGTGGCATGTCTACCACCAGCACACTGTTAATCTCCGTCTTGAAGTTATCCCAGCCCTTTGTCTTCCAGACCATAGGCTCACCAAGCACGTCCTTTCTGTACCACTCCCAGTCATCAGCATATTCGCTATTGACGAAATTGTACATATATACTGGGTCGCGCCCCTCAAAGATACGGCTCAGCTTATCGAAACATATTGCCGTTAGCTCATTCGTGGCGACAGGGAAGCGAAACAGCCCCTCAAACGTCTTGTATTTGTCGTGAGGGATGAGGTTTTCCACAAAGGCTAGGAAGTCCCACAGTGCCTGCTGCACACCAAAGGAGGCCACACCCTGCCTGATACCACCCTTTGCCTTTTGCATCGGTTGTAACAGGGCAGGCGTGTTAGCCTCTGTCTGCACATGAAAGCGTAGACGGTTCTGGTGTAACAGGGCAAGGTTTATGCTTCGCTTATTCCTCGCCTCGTTCAGCTGTTTTCGTATTTCTTCTACTGATAGAGCCATTGCAGAATTGATACTTTGAATTTTCGGGCAATTTCCACCCGCCATTGTTAGGCATCGCCAGCAGACGCTCTGCGTGCTCGACGCCAAACTCACGGCTACCGAGAGCCTCACACTCCAGCACTACCACTGTCTTCTTAGCTGCTGCCATAACTTACAAATCTGTCAAGGGGTTGAAATCCGTTGGTGTCACGATGGCGAGGTCATCACTGTAGTTGGGCAGGAAAGACCACTGGATAGGATTGCTGTCGGGAGCTTCAAGACCTCCAAACGTCTTGTCACCGATGAACAGCGAACGGATGGGGATAGGATAGAACGTCGTTGCCGTCGTCTCATCCTGAACAGCACACACGTTGCCGTTCTCATCGAACAGGTAAACACCCAGGTTGTCAGCAGCAGCCTCACACTGCAAATCTTTCATTGCCTTGATGACGCTCTGCGCTACGGCACGCATGGCACCAGTGAACGGGGTGGGCTCACGGCCAATCACCATCTCGACGCCACCCAGTGTCTCATTGCCACCGCCAAATGTACGGGCGGCACCACTCTCTACGGTAGGAGCCTGAATATAAGGAGATACCACAACCTTTGTGCTGTCATTCGCTGTCAGCAGTGGTGTCCACGACGCTTTCAGCTTGATATCGGCTGTTGCGGTAAACGAGTTCTTAGCACCAGCGTCCGTCTTCAAACGCTGAAATGCTACCTTTTGAATCTGCCCGAATGATTCTGCGCAACCCTGTGCGGGGATAGTCGTCAGTGCACTGGCTGCTGGGCAACTGCAAGTCATCATAATTTTCTTCTTTTTTAGCGGTTAATAATGCGATACTCACACCACACAACTAACCCTCTGCCGTGTTGTGATGGCAAAGATACGGAAAATCTTTATTCATTGTACGTTAAATCTTTATGTTTTAAGGTAGTTTAACTAAAAATGACCTCATCCATCACGGACAAGGTCATCCAAACCTGTTTAAATCAAAAACAAAGATTACACTTAATCTTTTTCTACAGATTACTACTTACATAATCAATAACGAATTTAAATGATAAACCTTAAAACATATATAAAAAGCAAGCTCCGTCTAGTTTCTGATGTTGATACCTCTTGCCTTTGTCGCCACCTTAAGACGTGCCAATGCGCCATACCTCACCGCATCAATAGCGTGGTTGAACACATCCACTGGCTGGTTAAGCGTCTCACCCGTCTTCGCCACTTTCCACTTGTAATTCATCAGCTCCCTGCGTGTTCCTGTGCTACGACGTGTCACATTCCACGTATAACGCTTCAAGATGTCTATGCCGTTCAATATACTATCCGCACCTTTGACACACGCCTGTACCTGCAACCCTAAGTTACGGAGCTCCTGTATGCTCTTCGGTTCCGCACTGTCCGCTATAATGATATCATTACGTGTTACGCCCACCTGCTTAGCCCTCTCTGCTATCATCGGATTCGTCAGCCCTGCATCGTATATCAACTCATCCGTCCATATTTCACCATGAGCCAACACGAGGTGTATCAATGCCGTCGGGTCGTTCGTGAAGCCAAAGTCCAGACAATACACTGACATCTTCCATTCTTCACGAGGCGGTAACCCCTCTACCACGTTCCAGTTAGGAAATACAAGCCCTGTTATCTTTCCCGTCGCTCCACGAGCATACACCCGCCACAGCTCCCTGTCGTCGATATTCTCTATCATATCGTGCTGCTCCTGTGAGAGGAAAAAGTTACGCCTGTGGTCGCTGATAATCAGTTCTACGTCATTCCTGTTCAATACCTGCTCATGCACCCAGAAACGAGCTGACGGGTTGTAGTCGATATACACCTCACGCCTCGTACGTATGTATAGCTGCCAGTAGACATCGAACGTGATACCATTAGCCTCATTGACGAATAATATGTCACGCTTACCACTCTTTGCATCCTGTGCATCCTTGAAGCTGCTGAACTCTATCACGCTACCATTGATACACTGGAATACACGCTCACCCTCATTGACCTTAGGATACCACTGCTGTAACATCGGACTGCCATTGCGTATCGTCTTCGCATCACGGTACGCTCCTTTCTTCAAGTTCGGGATATCCTGACCGACTACCGTTATCACCTGATTACACCGCTCCATCCCTTTGATGAAGAGCACCTGCATGATTGAGTAGGTCTTTCCCGAGGACGTGCCTCCCTGATTGACCTTTGTACGCTTCCGGCTGTTCATGTTTGCCGTGTAAAGCGGTAGCACCTCAAACATTGCATCTGTCTCTGCCATAAGGAAAAAGAAAAATGCCGCCCTGTTCTCGGCTGTCATCGGTTTAAAGCCTTATCCGCTGGCCTCTCCATTTAGGGACATTTAGACAATTCTATCTCGTATCAGCGTGCCGAGCTCCTGCAGCTCTTCTGGCGTTAGGAACAGACATTCCGTCACCCCGCAACGCCTATGGCTCACCACCCAGCACCTGCCTTTCCTATCCCTTTCCAGCTTCATCGCCTAAGTCCAGCTCCGATTCACTGCTGGGGAATTTCGCATCCGACGACTGGCCGACATATTTTATCACTATCTCGTGATTCAGCCCACCACCCAGCTCGATGTTGTCTACAGGCTTCTCGCCAATCATCGCACATATCGTGTTGTAGGCCTGTACGTCGCCAGCCTCCGCCTTAGCTATCAACGAGCGTGTTATCACCATCTGATGATTGAAGTCATCCTCGTTCGTGATACCTTGAGCCCTTAGCCGTTCCTTCGTCTGCTCATCCAACTTGACATCATAAAGCAACATTTCCAATGCCTTACGCATCGTTTTCCTCTGCTTTCTGACCTCTGCAGACTTCTTTCCGCCATTGCTCGCCATCTTTCTCAGTTCTTCCTCACTTAACATATCAGCCGAGCGCAAGTTTCCATTCTTACCTTTTCCCATACTAAACTCCCTTTATTGGTATCTTCATAATCATGTTATAATCCAGCCTTTTGACCTTTTCTGTTTTTCCTTTGTTCGTTTCGTCGTAGCTGAATATATGCCCCCCCCACTTTTTTCGCAACATCTCGCACTGCTCATACTCTCTGTCTCTGTTTCTATAAGCGGCCAATCCGCCTTTGTTTGTTGATTGCTCGCATATATAGTGATAGGCATTAACTCGTAATACGACACGCTCCATATTCAACTGCTGTAGCGTCATGTCGTAGTCATCCTTAAAGAACAGACGTTCATCGTATCTGCATCTACTCCCTTTTAGATGACAACGGAACGGGCCACCAATGTATGATTTTGTTGAGAACGGGGTGTTGTGTTTGTAATTGAATTTGTCTGGCGATATGTTGATACCCCAAAATTTTGCACCTAAATCTTTTGCTAGGATGCTGTATTTTTCTACCATCTGCAACACCTCGTCGGCATTCAATTTGTATGGCTCATATCCAAACCCAGTAAGCTCGTTTACCTCAAAACGTTCTATCCAATGAATATCATCATCAAGTATCAACACCACATCCATTCCCCGCTTGAACTCTTCATCAAGAATGTAGTTCAATACTCGGCATAGATTTCCCTGAATCCCGTCAGCACATCTAACAATGTCTGCTTTTGGATTATTTTTCTTGTATTCGTCATACTCACTACCATCTACCCAAACTCGCACATAGGGCAGATAATCTAATGTTGTAATCTTGTTAGGTCTATGATATGACGGAACGTTTACGCTAATCTTCATCTTTCTTAGTCTTATTTTTGTTAGAACCTGAGCCTAAACGATTTTCTTTTAAAAGCCGATTAAATACCTCAACGCCACGCAAAACGCGCCCTAAACCCATTTCTTTGCTGTGCGGGTCTTTTCCTCTTGCCCTTTCCATTAGTCTGACAGGCTTTAAATCCAGCAACGTCTGTGCCTGCAGCCAATCGACTTCATCATCAAAATACAAAACGATGTAATTGTGGCTTTCGCTTAATATTTGCGTGAACTCCACTTCGGGCATTTCTTTCTTTTCCTTTGTCTTGATTTTAATAGGCACCCTCCAATCTGCAAGCTCTTTTAAATCCCATTGGTTTAACATCTTGTCGTCATTCTCCGCATAGTGCATGTTTTCTTTCATCACATACTCACGCAGCTTCTCTTTTGGTGTGTCATCTGGCAGAATCTTACACAGCACATTTTCCCATCCCAACTTCTTATATGCCTTATAGCGATGGTTGCCTGATATGACGACATAACGACCATTGTACGGATATACCCGTATCTCATCCAGCACTTTCATCTCTGGCGACTTACGGATACTCTCACACAAATCATCGAATTTCTCTTTCGTAATCTTTCGTGGGTTACGTGGCACATCAGGTATCTGCCCCGTGTTCTCCGACAGCATGCCGATAGGTATCTCCCTTACCTCTACCTTTAAATCAAAACCATTCATACGCTTTCATGTTTTATGTTATTTCTTGAATCTTAACACTATCCACGCCCAGATATGACGGACAAGACGGAGTAGTGGGTTGCGCTCGTTTTCCTCACTCTCATCTTTCAACGCCATTATCGTACGCTGGTAGGCCATCTGACATACGTCGTTAATATACTTACGCTCATTGGCACTATACCCTTTCAGCTCCTTGTGCTTTATCTGATAGAATAATGTCGTCATACGCCCTACCGTGAAGTCGCCTTTCTCCCGCAGGCTGTCCTGTGCCATGCGACACAGCCGACCACGCGCCTTTGCTTTCTCCACCGTGAGCATTTCCTGCTCCAGTTGCCACGCCAGCTCATCCCTGAAAACCTCCAGATGTAAGATGTCGGCAAACGTAAGTTCTGATAATTCCATCCCTTTATCCATTAGCTCCCTCCGTGAAACCCAGACGCACCCATCTGCCAATGACAGGCAGCGATATACCCACCTCTCGACATATTCTGTTCAACGATACGCCACGACTACGGGCGTCACGAATGTAGCTAATGAGTTGTTTTGTAGGTTTCATATTATGAGAATGTTATCTTTGTTTTCGACTGCAAAGATAAAGGATTTCTTTATAACTTGCAAATAAATTCTTTAAAAAATTCATTTTAAGCCGTTTTTAGTCACTTTCCCTACAACTTACCAACCCGTCAGACAAAATGCTCTTAGCGCCGCTTAAAATGCCGTAACGCAAAAATAAGCGTGACACCCATCACAGGCATCACGCTTCCATCATCTAAACATTCCAATAATAGTACATTTCTAACCCGATGCAAAGATACGTGTTTTCCTTGAATCTACCAAAGAAAAGGAGCGCAAAGTTTTCCTCCCTGCACCCCTTAACATTGTCAAAAATCAAGTTATGAGTAAAAAAAACGCTTATTCCTATATTCTTCTGTCTCTTGTAACTTTCCACACACCTGCCAAATGCGATAAGTCCAATCCATTTACAACCATCTTCACATCGTCAGGCAACTTTTCGTAATACCAAAAATCACCGTGGGTTTTCTTTACCCTCAACATACGCTTGCACGCTGCTGTAAAATTCGTTACCGGCTTTCCTGATGATATACGAGCCAGCAATAGACCTCCAGCCTCCATGACACTCTCCACACTTTTCTTTTGCCCCATCTTTAATGTATGACAGCAATAATATGTCATGTGTGGCAACAAACGAGTTACAAGGTACTCTTTGATGTCTTTCAAATCGCCTGTCTGGTTATACGCATACATCAGCATTGCCTCTTCTGCTGCTGATACTATTATCTCATCATATCGCACATCTTCATATTTTCGCTGCTCCATGCGCATCCAATCGGCTCCGTTATCTGTTGGCTTGATACGGCCTCGCTTGACTGCCTTTAACCACTCCCTGCAATCATCTTCATCTTTCCCCCTATGCCGATAACGTACGCTATCAACATATATTTCAGCGCACCAATTGTTCTTATAGACACGCTTGCCTTTCTTCCATCCCTTAGAACTATGCTCGTGGTACACCGTTCCATTTCCGCTATTCATTATACATCCCATAACGACAACTGCTGTGGTTCTACTCTCTTCTTTTTGACATCGACAACAGGTTTTGTTTCTACGGGTACCGAAAGCGGCTTTGTATTACTTTTGTGTTCCGCCTCCACCTTTTGCTGCTGTTCCTGTTTCTCCTGTCTTATTATCATGCTACGTGTTGCAACGAAACACTCAGGACGCATTTCCTTTCTGATACTGGGTATGTTTGTTGGAAACGGGTACATCGTTTCGTTGATGATATAACCCATCCGTACTTCTGCTGGCTCACACAACGTATCATGACAAACCGCCTCTCCAAAATATCCGTGTAATGCTATATTGATGGCCGACATCTTTACGCAGTTGAAATCAATATCCTCTGCACATAAATATGGTCGCCTTGCAAAAGCCGTAACCTCATCATACCCCCACTCATTTTGCATCATTTTCGAAATACTGACACCTGCTGCCAACAAAATCCTGCTACTACCTGCTGCTGGGTCGCTTACCGTCAAACGCTTTCCAAACCTCGTGTTGTGTTGTACCTTGTCTTCCTGTAACCCTGCAATATTGGCCTGTGCTAACATGTTACAAACGCTGGGAGGGGTGAAGAACTGACCTTTGCTATTTCCTGCTCTGTGTAATGACATGAACAAATCGCCAAAAACATCGTACCATCCTCTTTTCGGTATCTCCGCCTGCAATATCTCACAAACACACTGCATCATTTCATGAAACACTTTGCCCTCTCCCTCTTTGAACTGCCAGAATTCGATAGGGGAGCCCATTGGGTCTAATTGCCAAATAATATAATCTAACAACCCCGTGAACACCTTGTCAATATCATACCCTCTAGGATTGGCAAATGTCTTTATCAATTTCTCCAGTGGTCTTACAACCTCATCCCCTGTGTACTCCTGTGTCATATCACTTGCTGTCTTTTAATGCCGGCTATCGTAATGTCCTGTCAGAGCAAAACTTCCTGTAGGTTCACCGTCAAAGCAAACAGGCTTCGTGGGATAGCTTGCGCCTTCGCTCTTGAAACCATAGCCGCTATTGTCATCGTCCACAATCTCTACGTTTATGAGCCAATCTATATGTCCTGGTTCGTCCTCAATGCCGTATTGCGTAATTCCACCCGGCAAAGTCCTTGTATCTATCACGTCATAGACGCGACCTGCAAATTTTACTTTCATACCTCACACTTGCTGTTTATTCTTTCGTCTATCCACTCCACTGCATTACGTAGTTTGCTCTGCAGTGTTTCTCTCTCACTTGATGACATCCTTGCACCATTAATGGCTGCACAGCTATCACACTCCATTGCCAGCGATGCAAGCTGGTTTCTTACTTTCAAAATCCATTTGTCTCGTTTCATAATATAACCCTTTCGTCTAATCTGATAATAAATACAAACTTATTCTTTGGTGCTCCCCAATCTGGATTCCCGAAACCAATAACCATTTCTTTTATTTTAAACAACATTGTGGTTTTGGTATAACCCAAACGGAAACGGACATGAGTGTAACCTTTCTTGTTTAGCTTCTCGATAGTCTTGATACCTACGCAATTTAAATGTTCTACTCTCATCCAGCATAAATGCTCCTTACATTCGGCTAATCTGCTACACCAATAAGGCTTGATGATGCGGTATTCTTCTTTCTTTATGCCCGCATCTATCATTTCGTACCATTGCCTTTTTAGTGGTAAATCTAACACTTTAATTTCTTGTTCCATACTACCACACTTTAATGTTATACAGGTTTGCTAATGCCCGACAGATAATGTCTATTGTCGCATTACCCATGTGTCGTAAATACCTGAAATCATTGCTACCAAAATCCAAAAGCTCTTGCACGCTATTTATACCTAAGTTATGGCAGGTACGGGAAAATGTATGGGCATACCCACGCTTTGCCGCCTTTCCATTTTTATGAAGCTCCACATCAAGCCTGTTTATCTCTTTTGTCAGCATGCCTAACGGCTCATTATGTAGGTCGGTATGTTCGCTCTGCTGGCTATCCTCATTCTTGCCATAAACCAAGCCGGCAACCTCTTTGGCCTGACTGACGATTGTATCTAGTGGCGCATCCGATGTAACCATCAAGCGGAGCACGCATTCTTCGATAAATTCCTGTTTCGTCATATTGCTATCTGTTTAGTTCTTACTAAACCATCTTTTCTTAGCTCTCGTTATCTCCTTTATGTTCATTGGTTTTGAACTCTATATCGGCCTCGATAAGGCTCTTGCCAAACGTGTTTATGAGCTCTTTCTGACCATAACCCAATTTTTTTGCCATCACTGAAAGTAATATGACGACACCCTCTGCTATCGAACCTAAAATAGCATTGCGCCCAATATTATTCGCCTCCAGAACATTAATAATGCTCATCGCAATTTCTTTTCCTACGTCCGTACTACCATTAGTCTTGTACGTCGTACATTCCTTACCTACCGTCACCTGCGGCTTAACTTTTGCTTTCTTTGTCATAACTATATATTTAAAGGTTTAACATCTACCAGACGTAGCTCTGTGTCTGTGACTACCGCAATACGTGTCACAATATCTACCGACACATTGAAACGCCCTGCTTCTATCTTCTCTATCGTTGCCAGCTTGACACCGATGGCGTCGGCAAGCTCCTGCTGGGTCATCCCAGCGTGAGTCCTTGCCCGTACCACCTCGCGCCCGAATCTCTTTCGTGCTGTATCCATACCTCACTTCTTTATCGTGCCTAACTTGTACATCTTCTGTGGCGGCTGCTCTGCAACCGCCGCAGCATCACGCATCCCTTTCGGAAACACCTTTGGTACTACCC
>ODAI010428887.1_pt1 | contig 11470 bp, 8 predicted proteins | sample 1539321 | NCBI WGS metagenome assembly ODAI01 (sample SAMN02144231, study PRJEB22623) | gut metagenome | biome: sheep rumen | host: Ovis aries | place: New Zealand
CAATATACTCCAGCATACGGCGCACATTGCGGTCGACATCAGCGATGGACAGCGTACCATTCTTCACCCCGGCAATAATCTCGTCCACCTGGGCAGGCTGTCCGGGCTCCATCAGGTCGTTGCCTGCATGCACCTCGCTGGTAGTGGTCAGACCCTCGCGTATGCCAATCCAGTCGGTCATCACAATGCCTTTGTAGCCCCAGTCCTCGCGCAGTATCTTGGTCAGCAGGTCGTGGTTACCCATCGAGTAGGTGCCGTTCACCTTATTATATGATGCCATGAAGGTCCAAGGGTTACTCTCGCGTACGGCAATCTCGAAGCCTTTCAGGTAAAGCTCGCGCAGGGCACGTTGCGAGACGCGCTCGTCGACGCTGGTGCGGTCGGTCTCCTGCGAGTTGACGGCAAAGTGCTTGGCAGAGACGCCAGCCCCCTGGCTCTGTACACCATTGATATAAGCAGCCGCTATCTTACCTGTCAGCAGCGGGTCTTCTGAGTAGTATTCGAAGTTACGTCCGCAGAGCGGGTTGCGGTGCAGGTTCATGCCCGGGCCCAGAATGACATCGCAGCGATACTCTTTGGTCTCGTTACCGATAGCCTCGCCCACCTTTTTCACCAGTTCCGTGTTCCAGGTCGATGCCAGACAGGTGCCAATGGGGAATCCGGTGGCATAGAAGGTCTGGTCGGTACCAGGACGTATTGGGTCGATGCGCACTCCGGCAGGTCCGTCAGTGAGTACGGTGGCGGGGATGCCCAGTCGGGCAATCTCAGGAGTCGTACCGGCAGCACCAGCCACCAGTTTGGCCTCTCCGCCTACTACGGCACCTGCACTAAAGAAGTTGTTTGCACCGCCAACCAGCAGTTTGGCTTTCTCTTCAAGGGTCATGGCCTTCAATACCTCGTCGATATTGTCGGCTCGCAGTTTGGGTTGCGCTGTCATTGTAGCAATTGTTAATAGGAACGAGGCTCCAGTAATGAATAGTCTTCTCATACTATCTTAAGCCTTATAGTATTCTTTCAGCTGTTCTGCCAGATCGGCCAGCTGGCGGGGGTCGCCGTTGCCATAGCGCTGCCAGACGGTTTTGCAAGCCTGCAGCAGCGGACTGCAGTTGGCAGCACGACGCTTCAGGTAAGGGTCGCAATACTGAAACACATCCAGCACCTCGACCACCAGCGGCGTTGGGATGCACATCAGCTTGGCCAACTGCTGCACTTCGGGAGTCTCTTGGGTCATGGTGATAGGAGTCAGCCGGAAATAGAGGTCGAGTATTAGGATAAGCATGATGGGCGACAATCGCTCGTCCTCAGGGAGAGGACGGAAGTCGCGTTCGAAGGTCTCGTGAACCTCCACGCCCTCGAAGAAGTCGCCACCAGAATTAAAGCCTTTCATACTGCGCAGCAGGCTGACGGCACGACTCAGCCGACGCGGGTTCTGGCTGTACTCCTGCCAGATGCGCTCTATGCGGGGTGTGCGCAATTGGGCTATCTCGCCCATGCGCCTGTGTAGTTCCATAGGATTGATGTGCAGCTCCAGACTCAGGTCTACCATGCTGCGACTGTAAACGGGTTTTATACCTACTGGTTTACTCAGATACTGTTGCATCAGCAGCAGCCAATAGTCATCTTGCCATAGTTGTTTCTTAGCCATTGATGTAGATTTTTGTATTTTCGCTTGCAAATATAAGAATAATTTTTTATATTTGCACTCAAAATCTAAAGAAAGTTATGCGGAAAATACTGATTATGGCGACCTTGGTGGTCTTTGTCTTCAGTCTTCAAGCTCAGACGATACGCGACGAGATACAAGATAACCTCCGTTGTTCGGCCAGTAACTATATGGCTTATCCAAATCCGGTGCAACATAAGCTGACACCGGCTCCTAAGGGAAAGAAGCCTTTTTACATCAGCCACTATGGCAGGCATGGCTCGCGCTATCACAATAGGGCCAGGACGTATGACATTCCTTATCAGATGCTGGCCAAAGCCGACAGCTTGGGCAAGCTGACTCCGCTTGGCCGCAGTGTGCTGGCCCGTCTGGCTGTAATCCGCCAGGATGCCTATCAGCATTGGGGTGAACTGACGGCACTGGGGGCCTCGCAGCATCGCGACATCATGCGCCGCATGGTGGAGCGCTTTCCGGAAATCTTCGAGGGCAAGGTAGAAGTGGATGCCCGCAGTACTACAGTGCCGCGCTGCATCCTCTCGATGGAAAACGCCATGTTGCAGTTGGCCAAGATGGTTCCTCAGGCCAACATTCATCATAATGCCACCCAGCGCGACATGTACTATCTGAACCAGCAGGACCGCTATCTCTTCTCCCTAAAGATGGACTCTGCAACACAGGTTGCCTATAACGCCTTTGCCCAGCACCACGAGCACAACAAACGGCTGATTAACTCGCTGTTCAACGACACAGCCTATAGTAATAAGATAGATGGAGGAGAACTCAACTACTTCCTCTTCAAGATAGCCAGCAATATCCAGAGCACAGAAATCAGCAAGAGCATCACACTCTACGATCTTTTTACCGACGACGAGGTGTACGCCAACTGGCGTAAGGAGAATGCATGGTGGTATGTGGCTTTCGGAGGCTGTACCATCAATGGCGGTCTGCAGCCCTATACCCAGCGCAACCTGCTGCGCCGCATCATCCAGCAGGCCGACAGCTGTCTGCGTCTGGAGCATCCGGGCGTTCAGCTGCGCTACGGACACGACACCGTAGTACTGCCGCTGGTCTGCCTGCTTGACATCAACGGCTATGGTTTGGCCACAGACAACCTGGAGTCGCTCGACCGCAGGAGATGGGCTAACTACAAGATATCCCCCATGGCAGCCAATCTGCAGCTGGTGTTCTATCGCGAGGGGCCTGATGACCAAGACGTGCTCCTGAAGGTGCTACTCAATGAGAACGAGGCCACCCTGCCGCTCAAGAGCGCCGAGGGATGCTACTATCATTGGAGCGACTTCCGCGACTACTATCTTGCTAAACTTGACGCATTCGACAAACAGGAAATAGGCAAACAGAAGAAATGACGACACACACACTAACACGATATAGCGGAACAAGGGTTCAATGGCTGGTTTTGCTCCTGCTGCTGGTTCCCTGCGCCATACAGGCCCAGAGTGCTTTCGATGTCATCAGTCGCAATCGCAACCTCTCTGCTACCAACTACTGTATCTACCCTGACAGCGCGGATATGACACAAACACCTGCGCCAGCAGGCAAGAAGCCGTTCTACATCTCACACTACGGCCGACATGGATCGCGCTATATCGCGCGACGCAAAGGCTATGATATACCCCTGAGAATACTGTCTAAGGCTGACAGTCTGGGTAAGCTGACGGAAACGGGCCGGCTGATGCTGCAGGAACTGCGCGAGATACTCAACGACTCCGAAGGGCGCTGGGGCGACCTGACCGGTCGTGGCAAGCGTCAGCAACGCGGCATAGCCCGTCGCATGATGGAGCGTTACCCCGAGGTATTCCAAGGCACAGCCCATGTCGATGCCAAGAGCACCACCGTCAATCGCTGCATTCTCTCGATGGGAGCCGCCTGTCAGCAACTGACAGCACTCAACCCCCAGCTGCAGATCTCGATGAAAGCCTCGCAGAGTGATATGTGGTATATGAACTATCAGGATAAATATCTGCACAGCCTGACCCGCGACTCTGTTGCTATGGCAACATATAAGCAGTTCAGTCACCCCCGAATGCGTAATCCCCGACTGATGCACCTCATCTTCAACGACTCGCTCTATCTGCAGCAGGAGGTAGACAATGAATGGCTCAGCTACTACCTGATGAAGACGGCCCTCATCCAGCAGAACACCCGTATGGGCGACAAAAGTCAGATGATAGACTATTTCACTTATGAGGACATCCACCTGTTCTGGCAGCGTGAGAATGCCTATTGGTATCTTTCCCACGGACCCTCACCCCTTCTTGGAGGCAAGATGCCATACTCCCAGCGCCACCTGTTGCGCAAAATGATAGAAGAGGCCGACAGTTGCATTCTCCATAAGCGCCCTGGTGTTCAGCTGCGTTTCGGACACGAGACGGTAGTACTGCCCCTGACCTGCCTGATGGGCATCAATGGCTTCGACCAGCAGGTGACCGACCTAGAACAGCTGGAAGGCAGCGGATGGTGGGCATGTCTGGTGGTGCCTATGGCCTCCAACATCCAATGGGTGTTCTATCGCTCCGGCCCAGCCGACAAAGACATCCTAGTGAAGGTGCTGCTCAACGAGCAAGAGGCGCGACTGCCCCTGCCTGGAGACATGGCCCCGTACTACCGCTGGAGCGACTTCCGCAGATATTACCTCAAGAAGATTGCTGACTACGAAACGCAACAGCATACATCCGCATCTGCTTTACCATAGCCAGCAGCCCGTTCGAACGGGTCGGCGAGAGATGTTCCTTCAGACCTATCGCATTGATAAAGTACAGGTCGGCATCCAGAATATCCTGGGGCGTGTGACCTGAGAGCACACGAATCAGCAAGGCCACAATCCCTTTTACTATCAAGGCATCGCTCTCAGCCTTGAAGTCAATAATCCCATCCTTATAGTCTGCCTGCAGCCACACGCGGCTTTGGCAACCGTCTATCAGGTTGCTCTCTATCTTATACTGTTCCTCCAAAGGCTCTTGTTCATTGCCCAAGTCAATGAGCAGCTGATACCTGTCCATCCAGTCGTCCAGACCGCTGAACTCCTCAATAATCTCGTCTTGCGTCTCGTTAATCGTCATTTTCTAACTCTTTGTTCTTTACTTTCAGTTCTTTACTATTTTAAACAGCTTGTCGCTGGGCCGCACTTTCTCTGGCACTTTAATACTCACGCGAGTGCCTTGTTGTGCGGTCTCCACTGCTTGCACATCGTCGTGAATCTCGTCTACGGTGACATATAGTGCCCCAGTAGTAGGTCCGGTAATCAGCATCTTGTCGCCCACCGAGAAAGTGGCGGCCTCAACGGTAAACTCCGCCACGCCCAGACGCGAGAAGTACTTCACGCCTTTACCGACATACTGCTTGCGCTCCGTGGCGACAGAGCCGTAGCTGCTGTTCCACTCGCCAAGGGTCTGCCCTTGGTAATAGCCGTCCCAGAAGCCACGGTTGAAGACGGCGGCCAGCCGACGGTCCCACTGATCTTTCTTCTCTTCGGTGAACGTGCCGTCAATCACGCTCTGGATTGCCTCACGGTAGCATTGCACCACGGTCAGTACATACTCTGGCCCACGCGCACGACCTTCTATCTTAAACACCCTGACTCCGCTCTGCATCATGCGGTCGATAAAACGGATGGTCTTCAGGTCCTTGGGCGACATAATATACTTGTTGTCTATCTCCAGTTCCGTGCCTGTCTCTCGGTCGGTTACCAAATATGACCTGCGGCAGATTTGCATGCAGGCCCCTCGGTTGGCAGAGCGCCCGGTATTGTCCAGACTCATATAGCACTTGCCGCTGATAGCCATACACAAGGCTCCGTGACAGAACATCTCTATCCGCACCAGATTGCCAGACGGACCAGTCACATGCTGCTCCACTATCTGGCGATGAATCTCAGCCACCTGCTCCATCCGCAGTTCACGCGCCAGCACCACCACATCGGCAAACTGGGCATAAAACTTCAGGGCTTCGATGTTCGAGATGTTCAGCTGGGTAGACAGATGCACCTCGACACCCACCTGCCGGCAATATTGCATCACCGCCACATCAGAGGCGATGACGGCTGTGATGCCAGCCTCGCGGGCGGTATCTACTATCTGGTGCATCAGGGGAATGTCCTCGCCATAGATAATGGTATTCACCGTCAGGTACGACTTCACCCCAGCATCACGACACTGTGCCGCAATGTCGCGCAGGTCGTCCTGCGTAAAGTGGTTGGCAGAGTGAGAGCGCATGTTCAGCTGCTCCACTCCGAAGTAGACGCTCCCCGCCCCGGCCTTCAGTGCCGCAGCCAGTGAGTCGCGGCTGCCTACAGGAGCCATAATCTCATAATCTGTTATCTGCTCGTTCATTTCGGGCAGCAAAGGTACGAAGAAAAAACGGACTGACCAAGCGGCAGACCGCATAAGTGTGATTTTCCTTGATAATCTTTTGGTCAGTTGCGTAAAAGTTTGTATTTTTGCAGCACTAATAACGAATAAAACAATAGAGCCATGCGTATCCGACTGTTAGTACTACTATTGGCAACTACCCTTGGACTTCGATCCCAAAATCTGTTTATCCTGGGTGGCGAGCTGAGCAACTCGGCTGTAACCTCGGTTGAAGACATCGACGAGGTGATGCCCCGTATGAAGGCCTTGGGACTGAACACAGTTTTGGTGCCTGCCTACTGGGAGTTTCTGGAACCAGAGGAGGGACAATTCGACTACACCCTTATCGACCGCACCGTGCTACGCGCCAGAGAGAACGGGCTGAAGGTGGTGTTCCTGTGGTTCGGAGCCTGGAAGAACTCCATGTCGTGCTACGCCCCGCTGTGGTTTAAGAAAGACACCAGGCGATTCCCTCGCGCCAAGACCAAGAAGGGCAAGACGCTGGAGATAGCCTCCTGCTTTTCTGAAGAGGTGTTCAAGGCCGACAACAGTGCCTTTGGAGCCTTGATGCAACACCTGAGCCAGACGGCCGCCGATGTGGTGACCATGATTCAGGTGGAGAACGAGATAGGTATGCTGGAGTCGGCTCGTGACCACTCACCACTGGCCAATAAGGCATACGATGAGCCTATACCCAGAACGCTTTATAAGACCCTGAACATCAGCAAACCCACCACCTGGCGGCAGTTGTTTGGAGACGACCCTTATGGCGAGGAGAAGTTCATGGCCTACCACTATGCCAAGTACGTAGGCAGACTGTGCGAGACTGCACGCCGCTATACCCAAATGCCGCTCTATGTCAATGCCGCCATGAACAGTCGCAACCGTCAGCCTGGCCAATACCCCTCAGCAGGTCCGCTGGCACATCTGACAGACTTCTGGAAAGCGGGAGCACCACAACTGCTGTGCCTGGCACCTGACATCTACGATGCTGGGTTCAAGAGCTGGGCAGACCGCTATGCCCTGCCTGATAATCCGCTCTTTATCCCCGAGTGCCATTGCACAGAGAACAGCGGAGCCCGCGCCATGTATGTCTTTGGCGAGCACCATGCCCTGGGGTTCTCGCCTTTCGCCATTGACAAAGCCCCCGCCAAGGCAACAGAAAACCTCGCCAAGGCCTACAACCTGCTCAAGCAAATCGTAAATAGTAAATTGTCAAATAGTACATTGTCCTGGGGCTTACTGTTTGACCAGCAGGACAAGGAACGTATCATCCGCGACGAGGACATGAGCATCACCTGTCGCCACTACTCCACCCTGCCCTGGTCGCCACAGGCCACTGATGGCTCCGAATGGCCCGAAGGTGGTGCCATGCTGGTAAAACTGGACAAGCATGAGTATCTGCTGGCAGGCACTGGCGTAGTGGTGAGGTTTGGGTCAGAGACGGTTCAAGTAGGCATTGGCTCTATAGACGAGGTAAGCATTGATGAGGAAGGACAGACGCACTACCTGCGCCGCAACAACGGAGACGAGAACCACCAAGGCCGCCACGCCCAAATAGCCTGCGGCGACTGGAAAATACTTCATATCAAATTATACACATACAAATGAGACGTTGTTTATTGTCATTGCTGACAGGAATCATCGCCCTGACGGCACAAGCAAAGGAGACTACCATAGCATCGCCCGACGGAAAGTTGGTAGTGACCGTTAGTGACCAGTCGGGCAAAGTGTTCTACCAAGTGAGTTATAATGGGCAGCAAGTGCTGATGCCATCTGCCTTGGGACTGCATGCAGACATTGGCGACTTCACGAAAGAACTCACATTCAAGGAGGTAAAGAAGAACGAGATAGAGCGCCAATACAATATGTCACGCACCAAAGCGTCTTCCTCGCATTATGTAGCTCGGCAGGCAGACATTACCTATACCAATGCTAAGGGACTACCTCTGACGATTACCTTTTGTGTGTCGAACAACGACATCGCCTTCCGTTATGGGCTGCAACCCCAGGAGGACGGCAGCCGACTATCAGTCATCGTTTATGGTGAAGCCACGGCTTTCAACCTTCCAGCCAGCACCACAACATTTCTCACCTCGCAGAGTCTGCCTATGGCAGGCTGGCAACGCACGAAACCCTCATACGAGGAGGACTACAAGGCCGACGCGCCCTTGACAGACCGCTCTGCCTTTAGCGAAGGATACACCTTCCCCTGTCTTTTCAAAATACCCACAACTCCCGATTCTAACCTATGGGTGCTTGTCAGCGAGACGGGAGTTGGCTCCAACTACGTAGCGTCTCACCTCAGCGACTACCAGACCGGGCAGGGCTTTACCGTCGCCTTCCCCAACAAGGGCGAGATGCAAGGCATGGGGTCGGCATGGGCAGGAATGTCGCTGCCAGCTGAGACCCCGTGGCGCACCCTCACGATAGGTAATTCGCTGAAGCCCATCGTTGAGACCACCATCATGTATGATGTGGTGGAGCCGCTCTACGAACCCAGCCAGGAGTACAAGCCTGGACGCTACACGTGGTCATGGCTGCTGTGGCAAGACGAGTCTATTAACTACGACGACCAGATAAAGATGATAGACCTCTCAGCAGCTATGGGCTTCGAATATGTGCTGGTGGACAACTGGTGGGACACCCGCATTGGTCGCGACCGCATCCCTCAGTTAGTCAGCTACGCCAAGCAGAAAGGTGTCAAACTGCTGCTGTGGTACAACTCCAACGGCTATGTCAACGATGCTCCTCAGACCCCGCGCAACTGCATGAACACCGCACTGGCTCGCAACCGCGAGATGGCCTGGCTACAGCAGCTGGGCATTGCCGGCATCAAGGTCGACTTCTTCGGTAGCGACAAGCAGGAGACGATGAAACTCTACGAAGACATTCTGGCCGATGCCAACCGCTATGGGCTGCAGGTGGTGTTCCACGGATGTACCATCCCACGAGGCTGGGAGCGTATGTACCCCAACTATGTGTCGTCTGAAGCCGTGCTGGCCTCAGAGAACATCATGTTTACCGAACAGCATGCAAAGAGCGAGGGCTTCGAGCTGACCATGCATCCCTTTGCCCGCAATGCCGTGGGGGCTATCGACTGGGGCGGCATCATTATGAACCACCATATCAGCCGCGACAACAAGAGCCGCCACCCCCGCTATACGACAGACATCTTCGAACTGGCTACGGGCATCGTGCTGCAGACCAGCGTCAACTGCGTCGCCATGTATCCCAACAATCTGACGGAGCTGCCACAGTTTGAGCTCGACTTCCTGCGCCAGCTGCCTACCACGTGGGACGAGGTTCAGTTCCTTGACGGCTACCCTACCCAGTATGTCGTGCTGGCCCGCAGGACTGCGGACCGCTGGTATGTAGCAGGCCTCAATGGCACCACAAAGCCCAAGACGCTGACCCTCCAGCTGCCTATGTTTGCCGGCCAGACGGTGCAGTACTATATTGACGAACCGCAGAAAAAAGGCAATGCCCGACCTGCCCTGAAGACCCTTAAAGTGGGCAAGGACGGCAAGGCCAAGGTGACCATGCAGCCCCTGGGCGGCCTCATCATTACCTATAAGGAATAGAATGCTGCCACTGCTTATCATTCATCAGGCAGCTGAACACCCAACCCCTTGCTTTCCGCCTCATATATAGAATAATGTATAACTATATATGAGGCGGAAGTTATTTTCGCCCAAAACCAGAGAAATCTTTTTTTATCTCCTGAAAAGTTCTATCTACAAGTTGTAGACATGTGTCTACAAGTTGGAAACATAAAATCCCACGCCAGGAAAGAAAATATTCCCAGCCTGGAAATAAATTATTCCAACTACAGACCTCTCAGTGCGCTTTCCTTCTCAAGCCAAAGCTGGAAGAAATGGTCATAGACGAAGTATTCGCCGTCTTCTTGAGTGATGAAATCCTTTTCCAACAATCCCTTGACAGCTGACACGACGCTGCTGGCAGAAGGCAAACGGTACTTGTGCACAAACTTGCCACCAGAGATGTTCTTGACACGATGCTCTGCAGCTATAGCCAATAAGACATTGCGCTGCTTTTCTGGCATCTGCCGCAAAAGAGTCGCATAAGCTTCCGACGACATTTGGAGATAGGTGGAAACGGCCTCGTCTATCATGGCAACAGTACATGTGCCATTAGCTGGTGTACGCATATACAGCAGATTCATAATACGCTGTATATTGGCTGTTACGCCATAGAACCGATGATATACCTGCTCCACCACATCACGGGTGATTCGCCTGTTACCGGAAATGGCAAACTGAGATTCAGCAAACGCCCAATAGTGTTCCAAAGGGATAGGATGAAGACTCATGGGGACGACTGACTGGTAGAAAGGACGAGCTGGCGAGAGGAACATCTCGCTCATCAGATGACGTTGCGAACCAGCAAAGATGAAATTGGCATTCGTGCACTTCTGAATTTGTGTCCTCAGCGCAGCTTCAACATTCTTATTATCGTGATAATAAACAATCTGCTGAAACTCATCGATAGCTACCAGACAATGTCTGTCTGCAGCAGACAGATAGCTGAAAATCTCATCTAATGTGGTTTGCGGAGGTACCATAGCCCCTACCCCCAGTCCCCAGACGGGATTACCGTTGATGTCGAAGGATATATCAGAGCGGATAGACGACAGCACGTTCAGGAATCCTTCCCAAACCTTGCGCCCTTTGGGTTTAAGAGCCTCAAGGATTGACTTACCGAAGATGTAGACAAAGTCGCGAAAAGAGTCGGTAGCATATATATCAATGACAAAGGTATAGTATTTATCCTTGATAGCCGCTTGTTCGAAACAATGCTTGATAAGGTCGGTTTTCCCCAAGCGCCGTGGCGACATGAGGGCCATATTATTACCATTGGTGAGGAAATCCACCAACATCCTTGTCTCTTCAACTCTGTCACAGAAATACTCTGGACCTGCGTAACCATTAGTAACAAACGGGTTTTCTGTCATCTCTTCACTGTATTGTCCGCTGCAAAGATAGGCATAATTTTGGAATTATCAAAAAATGATAATCAAAAAATGATAATTATTTTATGGCAGCAGGGTTTGGCAGTAATGGCGACATTTTTTTTATATCTCCGTCTTATTATATAGAATAATGTATAGCTATATATGAGACGGACTTTTCTTTTGGCAGTGCTGGGGCTGATGGCTCTGGCGGTGCAGGCACAGACGGCTGTGGAGACGCAGCGGCAGTATCTGAGTGGTCACGGCTGTGATGACATGGTGCAATGGGATTTTCAATGCAGTGACGGCAGAAATAGTGGTAAATGGACCAAGATAGGGGTGCCCTCGTGCTGGGAGCTGCAGGGCTTCGGCACCTACCAGTACGGCATGCGCTTCTACGGCAAGGCCACACCAGAGGGTATTGCCGACGAGAAAGGTCTGTATAAGCATGAGTTCACCTTGCCCCAA
>ODAI010588317.1_pt1 | contig 11469 bp, 11 predicted proteins | sample 1539321 | NCBI WGS metagenome assembly ODAI01 (sample SAMN02144231, study PRJEB22623) | gut metagenome | biome: sheep rumen | host: Ovis aries | place: New Zealand
AACCTTTTTCTAAAAATTCTTTCTTTGCGCTTTCGAGAATTTTTGCTTTTGTTTCTGCTGCTGATTCGCTCATGCCTTAAAAATAACAAGGAAAGAGAAAAAAATCAAGAAAAACTGATAACATTGTTATCAAAATCTATTGACAAGATAACACTGTTATCGATAAGATAACGATGTTATCAGAAAAAGTTATACGAAACTAACATAAAAAATCCATAATAAGGAGACAAAAGTGAAAGTCAAAAAAATTAATGACTGGTTCGAAAAGTTCGGACGCTTTGAAGTAAAACATCGCTGGGGCTTCTTGTGCGGGCTCCTTGTGATTACAATCATAGGCTGTCTTGGTCTGCCGCGGCTTAAACTGGACAACGGAGAAGAGGACTGGTTTGACGATTGGGAAACCACAAAAGTAAACCAGGACCATTTTGAAAGTATTTTCGGTTCTACAGATACTCTGCTTGCTCACATTAAGGCAAAGGATGTTTTTGACCCGGAAGTTCTACAGATGATAGATGACCTTGGCAACGAGCTTTTAAATAAAGTTCCATATGCAGGAAGCATAACTTCGCTCATGGAACTTTCCCTTCCGGTTGGAACAGAAGACGGCTTTGAAGTAAAAAGTCCTTTTGAAGACGGAGTTCCTTCTGACCCTGAAGAACTTGCTGAAAAGAAGGCATTTATCCTCAGTCGTGAATCTCTGGTAAATAATCTTGTAAGCGAAGATTGTACAGAAACCTGGCTGATTGTAAATCTGGAACAGTATTCAGAAAATCTTGACCAGGCAATGGCAAAAATTGCACCACCAGCTATGGAACTGTTTAATTCAGAAAAATATCGTTCAAATGATAAATGGGAGCTTCGTCCGGCTGGACTTTCCTACACAGAATATGAAGAGGAAAAAGCAATTGTATTCCAGTGTATCAGCCGTATAGCACTTGGTTTTATTGTAATGCTGCTTTTCTTAATCATCTTTATTCGTTCTCTTCGTGGAGTTGTTGTTCCTACAATTGCAACCCTTGGTGCCCTTGCAACAACCCTGGGTTTTTCCGCCTGGATGAACATAAAGGGCAACAACACAATGATTCTTGTAACAGTTCTGCTTGCAATGGCCCTTGCAGTCGGCTATGCCGTTCACTACATCAACTCCTTTAAGATGCACTTCCGCAAAACCGGCCAGCGCAAGGAATCCATAGTTATGGGAATCCGCGACTCAGGCTGGGCCCTTTTCTTTACAGTAATCACTACAATGGCCGGCATGCTTTCCTTCCTTTCAGCAGGAATCAGACCAATGCGCTGGGTTGGAGGAATTACAGCCGCCGCAGTTCTTGCAGTTTTCCTTTATGAAATCATTCTTTTGCCATGTCTATACAGCTTTGGAAAAGACAAAGAACCCGATCCTGCTTTTGTTCAGAATGAAGGTTCCACAAAATCAGACCTCCGCATAGAAGCAATGGGAAAATCAATCCTCAACAAAAAGTGGATTACAATTGTTGCCGGAAGCGCCATTATCCTGGCCGTAATTCCAGGTCTTTTCAAAATAAAAGTAAACATGAACTATGCCGAAATGATGGGCGAGCGAACTCCTTACATTCACCGCCTTATGGAAATTACCCGCAGCCAGCTTGGAAGCCAGTATTCCTACGAAGTTTTAGTTGAATATCAGGAAGAAGACGCCCTCAAAAATCCACAGGTTCTAAAAAATATGGACGAGCTTGCGGCCCGCATTGGAACCTTAAGTTCAACAAAGGTTTCAAACGGCAAACCTCGCGTTTCTTCAGTAACAAAAGTTATAAAAGAAATGAACCGCACTTTGAACGGCGACGATCCTGCCGCATACATAATTCCAGATGACCAGGATCTGGTAAGCCAGGAAATGTTCCTTTACGAAATCTCCGGCGGTTCAGACCTCTACGATTATGTCAGCGAAGATTTTAAGGCCGGTTACCTTCACATTGAACTTAATGGTTACGATGGAGAAGAAATTGTCCGCAACCTTGAAGAAGTAAAAAAATGGTGTAAGGAACTCTTCCCCGATGCATCAAATGCCGGTGTAGTAGGAGAGGTTGTTCAGTATGCCCAGATGAACGGTAAACTTGTCCGCGGTTCTATAAAATCAATTGGAACCTCCCTGCTTGTAATCCTTATTCTGCTTATTCTGGCCTTTACTTCCTTCCGCACAGGCTTTATCGCAATGATTCCAAACGTTGCGCCAATCGCAATTATCGGCGGAATTATGGGCTATGCCGGAGTAAACCTGGATATGATTACAGCCATGATTATGCCAATGATTCTTGGTATTGCAGTTGATGATACAATCCATTTTACAAATCATATTAAATACCATTTTGAGATGACCGGAAATTACCGCGACGCAGTTTTGAATTCCTACCGCGAAATTGGAAAAACAATGATTATGACAACAGTTATTTTGTGTGCCATGTTCGCCATCTTCCTTACAAGTACAATGACCGTTCTTGTAAACATCGGCTGGCTTTCAATAGTAGGACTGGGCAGCGCCCTGATTGCAGACTACACTTTGACACCGGTACTTCTTTATATAACAAAACCATTCGGTAATGCCTATAATCGAAAATCCGTTAAAAAATGAGCCGACAGGGTCATTTTAGGATTATCGAAAAAATGGCTCGCCGAGATTTATCGAGGCGTTCACAAAATACAAGGAGATACACTATGAAAAAGATTTTATCTATGATTTCAACAGTTCTTATAGTCGCAGCTCTTAATGCAGAAAGCGGCTACGACATCATGAAAAAAGCCGACGAAGTTGCAGAGCCAAAAACTTCTTCTTCAACCGCAAGCCTTACAATTCACTCAAAGAAAGGTTCAGACCGAATCCGCGAAGTAATTATGAAAAGCAAAGATTACGGAGATGTAAGTAAGGAAGTAATTGTCTTTACAAGTCCAAAGGATGTTTCCGGCACCGGCTATCTTATGTTTGAATACAAGGAAGATTCAAATGGAAACAAAAAAGATTCCGACAACTGGCTCTATCTTCCAGCCATGAAAAAGACCCGCCGCATCGCCTCTAGCGGAAGCGAAAGCGAAGGCTCTTTTATGGGAACAGATTTTACCTATCAGGATATGGGAGACCGCAGCCTGAACAAATACGACTATAATCTGCTTGGCGAAGAAGCCGTAGACGGAGTGGACTGCTACAAGGTTGAATGCATCAGTAAAGAAGGAACTGAAAAGGATCCTCGCTACATCACCTATATTTCAAAAGCAGATTACATTATGCGCAAGTGTGAATTCTACGACCGCCAGAATCAGCTGCACAGAGTTCTTACCTGCACAGACTTTACTGTCATCAAAGGCTTTACAACAGCCCAGAAAATGAAGATGGAAAACGTTCAGACTGGCACCTGGTCTTTAATCGAAACAAAAAACATCGCTTACGACGAAGAAGACATAGACGATTCTTTGTTTACAGTTGCAGCATTGGAGAAGGGTAGAATTAGGTGACAGGTGCTAGGGAGGAGGGAGAAGTCTCTCCCTACGCTCGCACTTCGTTGCTCGCTACCCACTCTACGGGGGGAAACAACTTCGTTGTTTTCCCCCCGTAACGCCCCCCAAACTCTAATAAAACAGGACTTAAAATGAAAAAATTACTTTTTACAATATTCAGCCTTTTTCTTATCCAAACTACGCTATCCGCACAAAGCGGAGTAGATTTCTCCGGCACAATAGAAAGTCTCTGGGGAGTCGGAGCTCCCTGGACAGACAGCGACACATGTGCCGGCCGATTTACCCTGGGAAATACAGCTTTTACAGGCCAGGTAGACGCATATTACAACAACAGCTCTGCCTACGCCGAAGCAACATTTTCCTACGATACCTTCCAGGGCTTCGACCTTTCTCTTGGAGAAGTCTGGCTGGACTACACAGCTTCCTTCTGGGGAATCCGTATTGGCCGGCAAAAGGCTGCCTGGGGCAAGGCAGACGGCATTGATATAACAAATGTACTTTGTCCTTCAGATATGACAAGCCTTGGCGCAATGATTAGTGATGATTCAAAGCTTGCCATTGATACAGTCCGCTTTTCTATTACAGGAAATCAGTTTACAGCAGATGCCTACTGGCTTCCATTTTTTACCCCAAGTGCTCTTCCTTTAGAAGAAGACAACAGTCTTAGAAAATTCCTGGTGCCATCCACTGTAGAATTTCCAATTCCAGCCTTAAATCAAACTTTAATTCTTCCCGTATCTATTGGAGAACTCGAAAAACCAGAACTTGCCATCTGGAATGGTGAATACGGCTTAAAGCTTTCTGGATATTTTTCTATGCTGGATCTTTCCCTTTACGGCTTTTACGGCTGGGACGATATTCCTCTGTTAGAATATACTCCTGTCTTAAATGCACTTGGCATGCCGGAAAGCATTACTGTAAACGGAGAATATAAGCGGATGGCCATGCTTGGTGCAGATGCTGCTTTACCAATCGGAGAAACTGTACTTCGTCTGGAAACTGCCTTCTTTCCTCAAAGATATTTCCAAAAAGAAGAGGGTGGTTCAGAGCAGAAAAATCAGCTTTCAGCTTTAGCCGGCATAGACTGGATGCCTTCTGGTTGGACAATCACTGCCCAGTACTATTGTGATTATCTTTTTGGTGATATAGAAAGCCTTGAACGAAGCAAAGCTTATAATCATGGGGCAACAATTAGTCTTTCTAAATCTCTGGTGAATGAAACTCTGGAATTATCACTTTCTGCAGTACTTGGCTTAAATGACTTTGACAGCCTGCTTGCTCCAGAAGTAAAATATAGTCTGTCAGACCAGATAAGTCTTGCAGCTTCAGCTTACTTCTTTATACCAGGACCGGATCGCGACGGCAAATACGGAGCCTACAAAGATTTAAGTAGTCTTTGTATTAATGCAAAATTCAGCTTTTAGGGTAATGAAGGAAAAGGTGGTGGTTGAGCTTGTCGAAACCACCACAACCACAGAAATTCTTTAATCCAAAACCCAGCCTGAATCAACCATTTCTTCAACAGAATCAAAGGTTGCTATAGTTTCTTCGCTTGGAAGAGGCATAAAACTATTCGAAGCAACTCCTTTTATAATCACTTTAGGATCAGCTGCCACAACAAATCCAAAATTATGCTCTTCATCCTTTACCATTGCTCCAAGAAATAATTCATTTTTTGTTTTTTCCTGTAATTCTTTGCTCCATTTACTCATATGAGCCCTCCAGCTTTTCTTTATAACTATAATTATAGTGCAAAATTTGTCTATGTAAAAATTTTTACGCATATGCCATGCAGTAAACTGTTATTCACATTATATTCACTCTTTAAATTTCCATTTTAACTGTTATAATAATTGAGCATATAATTGTTATAAAACTCTATAACAAGGAAATATCTAATGACAGACCTTACAAGAATTATCAGTATATCAACCTTAGCTTTTCTTTCATTCTTTTGCTTTCAGGTAGGAGTTTTTCTGTTTTCGGGCCATAGATTCAGACAAAATGGCAGAAGAACACTCATTTTTATTGAATTTCTAACTGGATTTTTACTGCTCTCTGATGCTCTTGCTTACCTTTACCGGGGAAATACCAGCGTAACAGGCTGGTATATGGTTCGTCTATGCAATTTTTTTGTTTTTATTTTTAACACCTCAATTTCCTTTTTCTTTTGTTTTTATGTATGTGAATTTATAAAGCAAAAGCGTTTAAGCTTTTCAATCCTTTTTAAATCAGGAGCTTCCAGAAAAGAAAGAATTCCTCCTCAGCTTTATATAGTATTCTATTTATCGCTTGTTGGAATAATTATTACAATTATCAGTCAGTTTACAAATCTTTATTATTATTTTGATGATAATAATATCTACCATAGAAATACTTTTTATCCTATAAGTGTTGTTCTTGGCTTTTTATCAGGACTTATTACACTTTCTATGCTCCTACAGAACAAGAAAAAACTGCAAAAAAATGTCTTTGTAACTCTTATAGTTTATTTTATTCTTCCATTAATTGGGGTAATTTTAATTCTTATTAACTATGGCTTTTCCTGGATAAATATTTCTCTTGGACTTGGAGCCCTTCATCTTTTCTATTCTTCAATAAAGCTGATGGAAATTGAGTTTTATTCAGGACAGAGAGAAGCTTCTATTATAAGTCCTTCTTATACTACAGAAAACACTACAAATGAAAATCAGAAGAGGGTAGTCAGGAACCATTTTTGGCAGGGGCTTTCAATCAGTCTTGGCGGAATCCTTGTTGTTCTTTTAATTCTGTCTTTAAAAGGTATAGAGCTTCCTGAAAAAACTATGATTATAGAAACTCCTTTTATTGAAAATGACCTTTCTAAAGCTGTATGTGTAACATTTTCAAGAAATTTGGAAAAACACTGGGTTGATGAAGACGACCCCGATAGAACAGGGGCACAATACGATGGCGTTATTTACAATAATATGAAGAGTACTGTAATAACAGACTGGGATTTTTCTATCAGTGTTCCTAAAGAGGATTGTTCTGTAGACCCGGGCCCTTGGAACGGAACTTTTACTCTTGCAGCTGGCGCATTAAATGTAAAAAAGCCTCACGAAGGTGATAAAGAAAATATTCATGGTGTAGATTTTTATACAATCACTCCTTTAAAAACTCTTGGATTTGGTTGCATTATGTATACTCCGCATAACTATCAGCCGCTTTCACAAAAAATTGAATTTACTTATTCTTCTATTCTAAAGCCTCTGACTAATATCATTTTTGATATCTTCCTGGCCCTGCTTTTTGTTGTGTTTATTATTTCTACTACAATTATGCTTTTTGAAGGAAAATTAATTCATGTTGAGGAAGAAAATAAGAAGCTGGAAAGCACAGTAAAAGAGAGAACAAAGGAGCTAGAAGCCGAAAAAAATCGTTCTGAAAGCCTTTTACTAAATATACTTCCAAAAGAAATTGCAAGGGAGCTTACAGCTCACCCGGATCGTACACTTGCTAAGGAATATCCCAATGTTACAGTTCTTTTTACAGACATTGTTGGCTTTACAAAAATTAGTGGTGAAATGACTGCAGAAGAAGTTGTTACTATGCTTAATAAAATGTTCACGTTGTTTGATGAAAGAGCTCAGCGTGAAGGAATAGAAAAAATAAAAACAATTGGTGACGCTTATATGGCAGCATCTGGCCTTACTCTTGAACATAATAATGATGGAGCTGTCAGAATGATTCATTTTGCCCAAGGCCTCTTGGAAGACGTTCGCTTATTCAACGAAACTTCACCAATAAAGCTTCAAATCAGGCTTGGAATAAATTCAGGCGCTCTTGTAGCTGGTGTAATTGGAAAAACAAAATTCATTTACGATATTTGGGGCGACACAGTAAATGTTGCAAGCCGAATGGAAAGTACCGGACTTCCAATGAAAATTCATGTGACAGAAACAACTAAAGAACAGACCGCCGGCAATTTCCAGTACAGCGAAAATACAGAAATCGATGTAAAAGGCAAAGGCATGATGAAAACCTTCTTTTTATAAGAGTTTGCCGGAGCAATGCACTGTACACATTACTAGTTATAATATACCTTCTGTCTACCTGAGTAAGTCCGCATCTCATAATAAACCGGGAAACTCTTATAAATCTTAAATCTCAAACCGGTACGCTAAAAGCTGAGCAAAAATTTATTACCCGTTACCGATATTTTCTTATAACGGCCAATTTCTACTTCATTGTTGATATAAGCTGGGGCATTCTGTACGAACATCACAACATAGATTCTCTTTTTCCCATCTTATACTCAGTTTGTATTTTTTATTTTCTGTTAATGTTTTTGATAATGCTAACATGGATTCGTTCTATAGATGCTTTTATGAACAAGAGAAGAGGTGCCAGCAAGTTTCTTTTGACTACAATTTATATGTTATACATAGCCCATAAATCAATTAGCAGCGATAAAATCAAATATAGAGCGGTTGGGCTTACCTGCATTGCAATGGATTTTTTCCTGATATTACAAATTTTGAATCCAAACTACCCTTCTTATGCAATTTGTGCTTTATGAGAAAGATATAGATGATGAAATTACTGCCGAAAATATGCGGCTTGAAAATCAAAAGAAACAAGTAACCTTTACACAAATTGCAGAAATTCTTGCCGTTAACTATGACGTTATCTATTATGTTGATGCGAAGGACTCCAGCTATATCAGTTACGAATGTAGAAATATTTATGGAGAAGTAGATGTTCAAAAATCTGGAGAAGATTTTTTTGCCGATTCTCAAATTGACATTTCAAATATTGTTCATAAAAATGATCGTGATTTTGTTCTAAACTTTTCTAGCAGAGATAATATAATCAGCACTCTTATGAATCAAAAAAGCTGCAGCCTAGATTACAGAATTGTTGCTTTTAAGAAAACTCATTACGTTAGAATGACGGTGCAAAAAACTGCTAACGGTAGTCACTACATTATTGGCATTGAAAATATAGATGATGAAATAAAAAAAGAAAAACAGCATCTTAAAGCACTAAATACAGAAAAAGAACTTGCCAGACGCGATGAGCTGACAGGAGTAAAAAACAAAACCGCCTATAATGAGCTGGAAAAATCTGTTCAGGCAAATATCGACAACGGAATGGATTACCTGTCTTTTGGGATTCTTGTTTGCGACACTAATGACCTCAAGAAAATAAATGATACACAAGGTCATGTGGCAGGAGATGAATACATCAAGAAATCTGCAAAGCTTCTTTGTGATATCTTTGTTCATAGCCCGGTATTCAGAGTTGGCGGAGATGAATTTGTTGTATTCTTGCGTGGTGATGATTATTCAAACAAAGAAAACCTGATGAACAGCCTGCGAGCTCAGGTTCAAAAAAATCTGAAGTCCGGAAGCGGTCCAATTCTTGCCTCAGGAATGGCTGAATATACCCCGGAAAAAGATACTTTTATATCAGAAATTTTTGAGCGTGCAGACAAAGCTATGTACAAAAATAAACGCGAGCTTAAAAAAAGCTGACTTATTGCATCAATTGACAAGGTAATACCTAAATAGTAAATTAAAATTATACGATTATGGCAGTTCCTGACACGCTATAATAAAGCACTTGAGACCATTCGAGTAGGAGACAAGTGGAAACTCTATGGTTTAGGGGTTTCTTTTAAAAGTCTTTCTTTCACTTGTTGTCCATTTTCGTATACGATTAAGTCACCTTCTGAGACTTTCTTGTAAAAATCATCAATTTTCTGCTTTCTTGGACAAAAGAAAATCCTCGAATCCGTTGTAATTGTAATCAAGGGATTCAAGGAACTGTTTTACGGACATAGGCATTACAAATTATCGTAATGTGTCCACATACGAATAATCTTTACGGTACCTTCGTATTTTAAATTGTTTATTGTTACTTCTTCATTAATTATTTCATATACCAAACGATGCTGAATATTTATTCTTCTTGAATATAAACCTGATAAATTTCCTACAAGACTTTCACAAGGCAGTTCTAAAGGATTTCGCTTTAAGATTTCAATAAGAGCTTTTGCTTTACCATCAAGTTTAGCACCTTTAAGATTCTTTATATCTTTTACAGCCTGCTTTTCATATTTGATGAGATACATTCATTACCACTCAACTTCATCTTCAGAAAGACATTCTTCTAAAGGTGTGTTTTTGCCCTTTATTAAAGATTCTGCCATGCCTGGAACTGAGTTTAAAAACATTGTTTCCTGAATGGCATTCCAGTCGTCTTCACCGATAAGAACAGCATTCTTTCCTTTTGAATTAGTAAGAGTTATAGGCTGAGAATTATCATTAACAAAAGCCATGATTTTAAAAAGATTTGCTCGCGCTTTAGTTGCATTCATTGCGTTCATAATGCACCTCCATGTAATGTACATTATAACGTACATTATAAAAAAAGCAAGTGGCTTGAACAGAGCGATAATTCTGTTTTGCAAACTCTTCTGCGATAGTAGATTTTCCAACACGCCGAGCCCCTTCCAATAAAGCCGCATAATTTGGCGCATAGTTATCTTTCCAGTCTTTTAATAAATCAAGCGCTTTTCTCTTAAACTTGCCCATTTTGTGTCATTCCTTCAAGTTTATTTTATGCAAAAAGTGCAGTTTCTTCAGTTGTATCACCTTCCGAAAACGGAAGGTTGTTTAGTGCAAGTTCAGAACACCTATCAATTATTTCTGCCATAGATAATTAGTATTTTAGAAGTCTTTCGGGTCTAATTCCTGTAAGATAGAACCGTTTTCGTCAAGTTCATAAACATGGAAGAAACTCATTTCATTTGAGTTCTTAAAGTTCAAGTCTTCAAGAAGTTTAATGAACTCTTTTGCGGGTTCAGGTTTCTTATCCCCATCAAAACGTTCCTTGTAGTAAAGATACCCAACTCCGTCCTGTCTTCTTGTAATACCAATTCTCTTGTTTGGTTCATTTGCGGCATTGAAGTCTTTGTACAGACTATCACTTACCTTAACTGCATTTTCTCCTTTATAGAAAAATGGTCCTACACCGTATTCAACTACTCTGTTCATACTCGTTCCTCCTCTTTTGCTTGCTGCAATTACACTTTACAGTAATCGCACGCCAGGCCTTTTACATCAACCTTGCAGGTAAAGAGACAGCCGTCGAGTTCGCCGGTTTGACCGGTTGCTGCGCTTGTGATAAAAAGTGTGTCCAGCTTGTCGTCCATAAAGCAGCAGGAAGTTACGTTTTTAGCAGGCACATTTACAACTGCAAGAAGTGTGCCGTCTTTTGTGCTTCTCTCTTCTATGCGGCTGCCACCCCAGAAAGCTACCCAGAGATTATCTTCTGCATCGATGCACATTCCGTCGGTAAGTCCACGACCTTCTTCCGGCTTAAACAAAACCTTGCGGTTGGAGATTTCGCCGGTTTCTAAATCATAATCATATTCAAAAACTGCGTACTGCAGGCTATCTGAAAAATAAAACTTTTTGCAGTCAGAGCTCCAGGCAAGTCCATTCGAGATTTTTGTATCAGCCTGCTTTACAGTTACTTTGCCATTTTCCAGGCAGAAGAGATTTCCGCTTGCTTCGTGAATATCATCATCCACAGAAGAGCCAAACCAGACACGGCCTTTAGGGTCAGCCTTCACGTCATTTGAACGCTGCCAGGCTTTGTAATATTCAGAAAGATTTTTGATAAGAAGAGGCTTGGTGCCATCAGCATTCTCAAGATAAAGCCCATCAGTTCCGGCAATCAGATAAGTGCCAGGTTTTTCAGCCGGAACCGCAGAACCGATTTTCTGCCCGTAAGAAAAAACTCTCCGTGCGCCATCTGGTCCAAGCGTAAAAAATTTTCCTTCCGTAATATCAACCCAGGATAGAGTTTTCGTGCGCTCATCATAAAAAGGAGACTCTCCGAGAGTGTTTTTTTCTTTTATGAAAAGTTCTGCTGTGTAAGTTTTGATAGCTTTAGTCCCGCTCATTTTTATACCTCGTAATCAAGGCAGGAACGGCTTACTGTGTAAGGGCG
>ODAI011059629.1_pt1 | contig 11469 bp, 12 predicted proteins | sample 1539321 | NCBI WGS metagenome assembly ODAI01 (sample SAMN02144231, study PRJEB22623) | gut metagenome | biome: sheep rumen | host: Ovis aries | place: New Zealand
GAATACTATCTAGTTTAGATAATTATTCTAATACTATAACAGGTTTAACTGGAGAAAAAGTATTATACGAAGGAGAAGTACAAGCAGGAAACTCTAATTATAATAAATTATTTAGGTTAAGAATGTGGATAGCCGATAATATTGACATGAACGAAGGTAATACAGGAATAGGTACATATAATGGCGCTACATTTAGTCTAAAAGTAAATGTATATGGGGAAGGAGAAACAACAACACAAACAGAAGCAGAAAGACGCGCTAATGCTAGTATAGAATCAGTAACAGTAGATGGAAGTAATGTAACAGTAGTTGATTCAACACATTATACATCAGAAGTATTAATAAGCCAAAATGAAGAATCAATTCAGGTTCCAATCGTTGTGGATACAGTAAATGATAATGCTACTGTAAAAGTTGAAAGAGTTAATAATCAAAGTTCTAATATAAATGAAAGTAAAGTTAAAAAGATTGCCGTAACAAAAAATGTTACTGTATATCCAGGTACAAATCAATTTAAGATTACAGTAACACCAGAAGATAAATCAGACCCAACTATTTATTATTTAACGGTTACTACAGTTTCATCGTATTCAATTACATATAACTTAAATGGTGGTACGCAAGAGTCTAATGCAGTAACAAGTTATGTTCCAACTACATCTATAACGCTACCAAAGCCAGCAAAAGCAAATTACTTATTTGAAGGATGGTATGAAGATCCTAATTTTAATGGCAGTGGCGTAACACAAATAGCCCAAGGAACAACAGGTAATAAAATATATTATGCAAAGTGGGGTAATATACCAGAACCTTCATCATTTGAAACTGACGATTGGGTAACGATAATGAAAGCAATAAATAATAGTAATAATTATGAATTATTAACTGTGTATCCAGTGGGTGCTACTAGAACTGTTACATTAAAAAATAACTTAGGCACACATACATTAAGAATAGCTAATAAAACAGCATGTACAAATGGAGAAACATCAGAAACAGCTTGTGGTTTCGTAATAGAATTTGCTGATATTATTGAACAGAAACAAATGGATGAAGATAAAACAACTAATACAGGTGGATATCCAGCTATGTCATTACATAATTATGTTAATGTAAATATTTTTAATGCCTTACCGGATGAGATTAAAAATTCAATAATAAATACTACTGTTGTATCGTCACATGGCGCTTCTGATATTTGTAATAATTGCCCTGGTAGAGATAGCAAAAGTAACTTTGTCTTAGAAAACCAAAAGTTGTATTTACTGGATCAAAGAGAGGTATTCGACTATAGTGGTCAACGTAATACTGCTTCTGGACAAACACGACAATTAGATTACTACAGTTCCTTAACAGATAATCCTCAATTATGGATAAAGCAAATAACTACTAATGGTATAAACTCTAATGGCATGTGGTGGTTACGTACGATTCTCAATAATACAGATAAATATATTGGACTTGTAACATCAAGTGGTGCATGGAATGATACTTTTCCTAACTACTATGATGTAAGATTGGGTATTTCCCCAGCTTTCCGTATTGGTACAGCTACAGTTGATAGTAATAATTAATAATAAACATAAAAAGACTAATATATCTAGTCTTTTTTTCATACTATTTTATAGGTGATTATATGCTAGATATTAGAAAATTTTTAAATGATTCATCTTTTCAATTTGTATATATAAATAATAGTTTAGATATTATTAATTATACTAATATAAACTATATGGAAAATAATAAGATATCTATTAATTATTATGCTGGTAAGATTTTGATAAAAGGAAATAATCTTAGCGTTAGAAAATTATTAGAAAGTGAAATATTGATTAGTGGTAATATAGAATCAATAGAGTTTTTAAAATGATATATTATGATTTATTAATTACCGGGAAAGATGTTAAAAGATTTATAAATAGTTTATCTAAGATTAATATTAATTTATATAATATTAAATATATTGATAATAGTGTTGTTATAAAGGTAAATAGATTAGATTATTTAAAAATAAAGAAGATTAAGACTATTTATAAGATTGAAATTATTAATTATTATGGAGTGGCTAGATATAATTATTTTATAAATAAGTATAAAGTTTTTTTATGTTTATTAGTTTTAGGATTAATATTCTTTTTGTTTTTAACTAATATTATTTTTTCTATAGATGTTAATACTAATAATAAAGAATTAAGAGATATTATTTTTGCTGAATTAGAAGATAATAATATTAAGAAATATAAGTTTGTAGTTGATTTTAATAAAAAAGAAAAGATTAAAGAAAAGATATTAAAGAAATATTCTGATAAAATTGAATGGTTAGAAATAAAAAGAATTGGTACTAAATACTTAGTTGAACTTGAAGAAAGAAAAAAACTTAATAATATAGATGATAATACTTCTCGTGATATTATAGCTAAAAAGAATGGTATTATTACTAAGATTAATGCTGATACTGGTGAGGTTATTGGTAAAATAGATCATTATGTTAAGAAGGGTGATGTTTTAATTAGTGGTACTATTCATAAGAAAGAGGATGTAGTTGGTTATGTAAGAGCAAGTGGAAAAGTATATGCAGAGACTTGGTATACTGTTAGTGTAGAATTACCATATCATTACAGTGAAATAGTTAATACCAAGAATTATGAATATATTATTAATATTAATTTTTTAAATAAGAATAAAGAATTGTTTTCTTTCAAAAAATATAGTTCTTATAATTATAAAGATTTATTTAAGATTAAGAATAATTTATTACCTATTACTATTTCTTTTTCTAAGAAGAATGAAATTATTAAAAAAGATAATGTTTATACGATAGATAATGCTTATTTTAAAGCTAGTAATATAGCTAGAGGAAGATTACTTGAAAAAATAGGGGATGATAGTCGAATTATTTTTGAAAAGAAATTGAAAACTACGGAAAATAATAGTAAAATAGAAGTAGTGATATTTTATAAAGTTATTGAAAATATTACAGCTTATCAAGAGATAAAAGAAGAAGAGATTAAAAAGGAATAAGGTGATATTATGATAACGCCATTTGATCATACTATTAAGGGTGTTATGGAGTTTACGTGGCCGATGGTAGTTATATGTATTTTAACTTTATCATCTATTCGTATAACTTACTTAATTAAGAATAAGAAAGAATTTGTTTTATATAAAGAAATATTTTATTTATTCTTTTTAATGTATATATTACTTCTTTTCCAAATAGTTACTTTTGAAGATACTAATGTAGCAGTCGATATGAATAATTTGGTACCATTTAAAGAGATATTAAGATATAAGCTTGGTAGTAGATTATTCTTTAAGAATGTTATTGGAAATATAGTATTATTTATACCATATGGGTTATTTGCATCAATGTATACTAAGATTGAAAAACCTTTCCATGCAGTTTGTTTAGTACTCTTTGCATCTGTTATAGTTGAAGTTACTCAAGCTATGATAGGACGTGTATTTGACATAGATGATATAATATTAAATGTTACTGGTGGAATTATAGGATTTGGTATATATAGTTTAGTTAGTACTATAGGAGACTCTATTCCTAAGGTATTTAGAAGTAATTGGTTTTTAAATATTTTATCAATGTTACTTGTAATTATGTTAGTAGCATATATATGGACGGTGGTTTTATAATGAATACTTTTAATATTTTTAATGAGACAGAAGAAAATTTAGATCTTTATATGGACAAGCTATATGGCTTACTTGAATTTGCTTTAAAAAGAGAAAAGTTAGAAAATGTAGAATTTAATGTTATATTTGTAGATATTAATAAGATACATGAAATTAATAGAGAATATCGTGGTATTGACAGACCTACTGATGTTATTAGTTTTGCATTAGAGGATAATTTGGATATTGAACTTGATCATAGACTTTTAGGAGATATTTATATATGCTTAGAAAGAGCTCATGAACAAGCTATTGAATATAATCATTCTTATTTAAGAGAATTATCATTCTTAATGATTCATGGACTTTTACATTTACTTGGATATGATCATGTAAACTCAAAAGAAGAAGAAAAAATAATGTTTGGTAAACAAGAAGATATATTAAATGAATATGGTATAAGGAGGGATAATTAATGCAAAGACGAAAGGATGAGGGTAGTTTCTTAACTAAGTATTTTAGAAGTTTTAAACATGGTGTTGATGGAATTATTTATTCTATTGAAAAAGAAATTAATATTGTACTTATTATGGTTTTAACTATGTTAGCTTTATTAGTTGGATTTTTACTTAATATTAGTCAAACTGAGTTATGCTTAGTAGTTATTTCAATGGGTGTTATGATGGCATCTGAACTTGTTAACTGTGCAGTAGAAGCTGCAGTTGATTTAATCACTTTAGAAACTAATGAGCTAGCTAAAATTGCTAAAGATTGTGCTGGAGCTGCTACTTTAGTGTTAGTTATAGTTTCGTTATTTGTTGATGGAATTATTTTTATTCCAAAAATTATAGAGATAATGTAGGTGTATGATGAAGGATAAATTATTGGAATTACATAAAAATTCATATAGCCCTTATTCTAATTTTAGAGTATCAGCTATTGTTGTTATGAAAGATTTAAAAGAATATACTGGAGTTAATATTGAAAATGCTAGTTATGGTGCTACTATTTGTGCTGAAAGAGTAGCTATATTAAAAGCAGTTAGTGAAGGATATAGAAAAGGTGATTTTAAAGAATTACATGTTATGTGTGATAGTAATAAGATTTCATCTTGTTGTTTTTTATGTCGACAAGTTATATCTGAGTTTTTTGAAAGTGATAGTATAGTTACTTTATATAATAATTTAGGAGATAAAGAAGAATATACCGTATCATCTTTATGTCCTTTACCATTTAGTGAGGATGATTTAAAATGAGAAGTGGATATGTAAGTATCGTTGGAAAACCTAATGTAGGTAAATCTACATTACTTAATAATATATTAGAAATGCATTTAGCTATTACTTCTAATAAAGCAGGTACTACTCGTAATATTATTCAAGGTGTTTACGAAGATAGTGATAGTCAAATAGTATTTGTAGATACTCCTGGTATTAATAAACCTAAAGATAAATTGTCAGCTTTATTAAATAGAAAAGCTTATACTACAGTAGATAATGTTGATTTAATATTATTTATGATAGATGCATCTAAGGGTTTTAATAAGGGAGATGAAGTAATACTTGAAAGATTAAAAGAAGATAATATTCCAGTTATTTTAATCTTGAATAAAGTAGATAAAATAGAAAAAGATATATTGCTTGGTATGATAATGAAATATAAAGATTTATATGACTTTAAGGAAATATTCCCATTATCAGCTTTAAAAGATAATATGAATTCTTTATTGAAATCTATTAAACCTTATCTTCCTAATGAAGGAAAAATCTTTGAAGACGAAACAGTTACTAATGTATCTACTGATTTTTATATAAGTGAAATTATTCGTGAAAAAGTACTTAGAAAAACTAGAGAAGAAGTACCACATAGTGTTACTTGTTTAGTAGAACAAAGAGAAGAAAATAAAAAAGCAGTTATAATAAATGCCGTTATAATTGTTGAAAGAGCTTCTCATAAGAAAATAATAGTTGGATTACATGGATCTATGCTTAAAAGTATAGGAATAGATGCAAGACGTGATTTAGAAGAATACTTTGGCAAGAAAGTATATTTAGAATTATTTGTTAAAGTTATTGAAAATTGGAAAGAAAAAGATAAATATTTAAAAGAATTAGGTATTGATGATTTAGATAATTTTGAATAAAAATTAAAATGTTATCCCTTAATAAAATAGGTGATAATATGATAGAAAAATTATGGAAGTTATTTAAAGAAACTGGAGATGTTAGAATATTTAATTTATTAGGTAAAGTAGAAGGAAGTAAAGATAATGGAAATAATAAAAGTAGAAGGGATAGTAATAGGCGAAACTAATTATAGTGAATCTAGTAAGATATTAAAAGTTTTTACTAAAGAATATGGAATAATTAGTATTATGTCTAAAGGATGTAGAAACATTAAAAGCAAATTACGTGGAGTAAGCTCTAAACTATCTTATGCTAATTTTATGATTAAGTATAAAAAAGATGGGATTTCTACTTTAACTGATGCAGATACTATTGATACATTAAAGAATATTGTTATGGATATAGAAAAAATATCATATGTGTCATATATACTTGATTTAACTGATCAGGTATATAGACATTCTAAATCTAATAAGATATATCCTATTTTAATATCTATAATAAAAAAAATAAATGAAGGATATGATACAGAAGTATTATCTATTATTTATGAACTTAAATTATTAGAATTTTTAGGAATTAGTCCTAATATAGATTCATGTAGTGTTTGTGGTAATACTAAAAATATTGTAACTATTTCAGTAAAAGATGGTGGTTTTATTTGCCAAGATTGTTATCGTGGTGGTAAAATATACGATAGACAGGTAGTTAAATTAATTAGAATGTTTATTTATTTAGATATAGATAATATTACAAAGATTAATTTAAAAGAAGCAACTAAAAAAGAATTATCATTATTCATAGAAGATTATTATGACACATTTTCGGGTATTTATTTAAAGAGTAAAGATTTTCTGAAGAATATGAAAAAAATTAGGGTTAATTAGGAGTGTTGGAGTATGAAAAAATTTAAACCTTATTTGTGTACTGGCTTAATTTCACTTGGAATACTAGCTTTAGTTTTTATAGTGAAGGGTATATTTCCTTTTGGAGGACATTCATTAATATGGGGAGATATGCATGATCAAATAACAGCTTTTTATTATCATTTTTATGATTCAGTTTATGGTAATAATTCATTATTTATAAATTTTTCAACAGGAGCTGGAATTAATTTTTTAGGTATACTTGCTTATTATATTTTAAGTCCATTTAGTTTACTTGTGTTATTTGTACCAAGGGATTATATTTATCTTATGGTATCAGTAATAATAGCCTTTAAAATAGCTGCATGTAGTATTACATGTTTATATTTCTTAAATACATATTTTAAGAAATTACCACATTTATTAAGTATGCTACTTGCCGTTATTTATGCTTTTTCAGGATATAGTTTAGTAATGTATCAAATAACTCCTTGGATTGATGCAATGTATATGTTTCCGCTTATATTAATTGGATTAAAAAAAGTTTTAGATTTAGAAAAACCAACATTCTATATTATTACTTTAACTTTAAGTTTGATATTTAGTTTTTATGTATCAGTAATGGTAGTAATATTTATATTCTTAGCTTCATTTATATATTTGCTTGTATTTAAAGAAGATAAGGAAGATAGAAAGAAAGCTATTGTATCACTTGGTATAAGTACATTCTTATCCCTATTTATAGCTTCATTTATAGTAATACCATCTTATTTAGAAATATCCGAATCATCTAGAATTGGATTTAAATTAAAAGTATTATTAAATTCTAAAACAGGTCCATTAAGTGATAAATTAAGTATGATAGCTTTTGGTGGAGTAGTATATGCTGGTTTATTGTTATTAATTAGACATTATAAAGAACATAAAAAATTCTTAACATTTTATATTCCTACATTATTAATTGTATTAATACCTTTGTTAATAGAACCAATTAATAAAGTATGGCATTTTGGTTCTTATGCATCATTTCCATATCGATTTGGTTTTATACTAATGTTATTACTTGTGATGGGAGCAGCTTATTCGTTTGAACATTTTAAAGAAGGAAAACCATTAACTTTAGAAATAAATAAATTTACATCTTTATTTATTGTAGTAGCAGTTGGAATTTTAATAGCTAGATTTACTTATAAATATTATGATAGATTTCAAGCATCTATTTATCGATTATCTATTTCTTTTGATAGTAAATTAATAATAATTTTACTATTAACAACATTACTTGCTACTTTAGGAAGCGTTGTAATACTTATTTTAAATAAGAAATTAACTACATTTACTATTGTATTATTATTTGTAATAACTGTAGTTCATATAGTTACTAATTGCTTTGTTTATTTAGGCAATGATGAACATCAAGAATCTTTAATGAATCAATATGAATTATTAAATGAAGTTAGCAAAGATTATCCTAAAGGTGAATATTATCGCCTTAAAAGTAATTTAAAACATAATATTACTAATAGTGGTATGGTTTTAAAATATCATAATACAGATCATTTTACATCATTAACTAATAAAAATACATTAAATACATTTAAGAAATTAGGATATGGTACTCAATGGGTTAAAACTTATTCTAGAGGTTCTACTTTATTTATGGATGCGATAATGGGTAATGGTTATTATCTATCAGATGATTACTATAATAATCCATATTATGAATATGTAAAGGCATATGATGGGGCTAAATTATATAAATTAATAAATTTACCTACATATGGATATATGATTAGTAATAATGATACAGTTATTGATAAGAATAATTCTTTTGAAATAGCTAATTCATTATATAAAAATATTACTGATACAGATACTAATATATTTGTTATAGATGATAAAATCAGTTTAGATAATGTTAAAGCTAAAGTTTTAGATAAAGGATTAATTGAATATAGTATTATAGATCCTGATTATTATGCTTATATTGAAAAAGATGTTATTATAACTAATAAAAGTAATTTATATTTAGAAATAAATCATCAATTAGCTAATGATCAAAACTTTAGAATTAATGAAGCATTTAATTTATATGTAAATGATAAATTAGTAATGGAAGATGCTTTTATAGAACCATATAATGGTACTATGGATTTAGGTATTTATGAAAATGAACATGTAAATATTAAATTAGAGTTAAAGAAGAGTGTTATTTTAAAGAAAGTTACTGTTGGAGTAATGAATGTAGAAAAATATGAAAACTTTATTGCTGATAAGTATCAAGATAATCAAGTTAAATTTACTAGAAATACTATTAGTCTTAAAACAAATGGTATTAAAGGAAAAACTTTATTATTACCAATAAATTATGATAAAGGATATAAAGCCACTGTTAATGGTAAAAGTGCCAGTATAGAAAGAGTTTATGATAATTTTATAGGTATACCTTTAACAGATGGAGTAAATGATATTAAGATTAGTTTTGTACCAACTGGCTTAATCCCTTCTTTAATTGTTAGTATATTAAGTATTATAACTGTTATTTTATTAATTAAATTTGATATAATTAATAAAATTACTAATATAGAGATAATTAGAAATATATTTAATTATATATATGTATCCTTATATTTGGCATTTATATTTATTATATATGTTGGTTTAACTTTATGCTTTTTAATATCATATGTATCATATATTAGGGTTTAAATATTGACTAATATAATAAAAAGTATTAAAATTAGTTTATCAATGTGATGATGACCTTGGAAAAGTCGGAGCAATATAAATAAAGAGATTCAAATAGGGTGGAACCACGGTCATGATCGTCCCTAGTATATGAATCTCTTTTTCTATTTTTGGGAGGTAATATGGAAGATAAATATGTAACTATAATAACATCTTCAAATAACAATATTGATGATTATTATAAAGAATTAGCTAGTAGAGTTTCTAATTATTTAGCTAGTAGTGGATTTAATTTATCATTTGGAGGATGTTCTACATCTATGATGGGTATTACATATAATGAATTTGTTAAACAAAATAGAAAAGTTAATGCTTATACCACTATAAAATATCAAGATGATTTAAATGTATTGGATAAAGCTACTGGTATAGTTTGTGAAACAACATTTGATCTTAAAAAACAATTGTTTGAAAATAGCGATATAATTGTTGTACTTCCAGGTGGAATAGGAACTTATTCAGAAGTTTTATCATTCATTGAAGAAAAGAGAAGTAATGATAAAAATATACCAATTGAAATTTATGATGAAGATGGATATTTTACACCTTTCTTTGAAACATTAAAGCTTATGCAAATAAAGAATTTTAATGATGAAAGTATAAGTAGTTTATTTAATGTTTCACATAATTTAGAAGAATTTAAAATACATATAGATGAATATCTATATAATACAAAGGAGAATACAAGATGAAAAACGATATAACAATGGAAAAATTAGTTAATTATTGTAAACAATATGGATTTATATTTCAAGGATCTGAAATATATGGAGGACTTGCTAATACTTGGGATTATGGTCCATTAGGTTCTAGACTTAAAAATACAGTTAAGGATTGTTGGAGAAAAAGATTTATTCAAGAAAGAGTAAATGCTTATGAGGTTGATGCTGATATTTTAATGCACCCAAAAGTTTGGGAAGCATCAGGACATGTATCAAGCTTTTCTGATCCACTTATTGATTGTAAGCATTGTAAGACTAGACATAGAGCTGATAATTTAGTTGAGAATTTTGATCCAGAAAGTCATGCTGATGGAATGAGTCAAGATGAATTAGTAGCATATATAAAAGAACATAAAGTTCCATGTCCTAAATGTGGAGCTTCTGATTTTACTGATATTAGACAATTTAACTTAATGTTTGAAACTAATAGAGGAGTAGTTAAGGATAATAAGAGTGTTGTATATTTAAGACCAGAAAATGCTCAAGGAGAATATGTTAACTTCTTAAATGTACAAAGAACTATGAGATGTAAATTACCATTTAGTATTGGTCAAATTGGTAAAGCATTTAGAAATGAAATCACTCCTGGTAACTTTACATTTAGAACAATTGAATTTGAGCAAATGGAATATCAAACTTTCTGTAAAGAAGGAACTGATGAAGAAATTTATGCTTTCTTTAAAGAATATGGTAAGAAATTCTTTATGGATTTAGGACTTCCAGAAGAAAAATTAAGATATCATGACCATGAAAAATTAGCTCATTATGCTAAACAAGCATGTGATATTGAATACTTATTTAACTTTGGATGGGGAGAAATTAATGGTACTCACAATAGAACAAATTTTGACCTTACTCGTCATACTGAGTTCTCAGGAGTTAAACAAGAATATTTAGATCCAGAAACTAATGAAAAATATATCCCATATATAATTGAATCTACATATGGACTTGATAGAACTATTTTAGCTATTTTGAATGAAGCTTATACAGAAGAACAATTAGAAAATGATACAAGAATAGTTTTAAAATTAAAACCATTCTTAGCACCATTTAAAGTTGCAGTACTTCCATTAATTAAAAAGAATCATTCTGAAAAAGCTAAAGAATTATTAGAAGTATTAAATAAAAACTTTATGACGACATTCGATGAAGCTGGTAATATTGGTAAGAGATATCGTAGAGCCGATGCTATTGGAGTTCCTTTCTGTATAACAGTAGATGATGAAACATTAAATAATGGAACTGTTACAGTAAGAGATAGAGATACAATGGAACAAGTAACTATTAAAGTAGATGAAATAGTTGATTATGTTAATGAAAGAATAAAATTTAATTAATTCCTTGAATATTAATAATTAATAAATATAGAAAGATGAA
>ODAI012372497.1_pt1 | contig 11469 bp, 10 predicted proteins | sample 1539321 | NCBI WGS metagenome assembly ODAI01 (sample SAMN02144231, study PRJEB22623) | gut metagenome | biome: sheep rumen | host: Ovis aries | place: New Zealand
CCCTACTTTTTCAGTGGTCTCGGACGGTTCCCCCCGGCCGCCTTTGGCGGCCTCCCAGGAACCGTCCCCAACCGTCCCCAACCGTCCCCGCAGTCAGGAAAAGCTGGGGGTCACACGGAGGTCGGGGCCGATCTCGCAGGTGAGGACCCGGATCGTGTCGATCTCGCCGCCGGTCCAGGCCTGGGCGAGGGTGAGCTCGACCGCCGTCCTGCCGGGGGCGAGGGCCTCAAAGCGGTAGGTCTGTACCGAACGGTCGGAGGAGATGTCGTCGAGGCTGTTGTAAGTGCAGGAGAGGAGCGACTCGTCGCGGATGCGGAAGGACCAGGCGAAGCCGGTCGTCTCGTCCGCGGGAGCGGTGACGGTGATGACGGAGCCTTCCGCCGTGACGGTCAGGCCGGAGTCGTCGGCGAGGGTTTCATTTTCGGGAATGTCAGGCTCGGCGGCTGGTGCGCCGCAGCCGGTGACTGCCAGGGCAGCCAGTATCAGGAAAGCCGCGAGGACGGCGGTCAGGGTATGCTTCATGTAAAACCTCTCCGGGAAAAATCAGTAATGCTTCAGCTTTTTTACATTACGACAGAAATGAACCGCTGTCAAGGAGCTTCCGTTGACCGGTTATTTTTGTTGTGATATGATGAAGCGTATCGAGTTTATCATGGAGAAGACTGGAGAGCAGAACTGGGATGAAGTGCGTGAGAGAGGTGACAGCGGGGGTCCTGCTGCTCATTTTCGGAAGTATGCTGGCGGCCTGCGGGGCGGAAGCGGATCCGGAGTGCCCCGCGGCGGTCGTTTCGGACATTACGATCGATTATCAGGCGGAGCCGCTGGGGATCGCGGCGGACGAGCCGCTGAACGTCGGGTGGAAGCTGGCGTCGGACGTGACCGGCGAGCGGCAGAAGGCTTACGAGATCCGTATCGAGAAGGAGACGGCGGACGGCGGACGCGAGGAGGTCTACGACAGCGGACGGATAAAGAGCGGGGCCTCCGTCGGCGTTTCGCTGGATGTGCCGGGGCTCGAGAAGGAGACGGTCTATTACATGACCGTCGCGGCGGAGACGGAAAAAGGCGGCGAGGCGGTCCCGGGGGAGATCTTATTTGTCACGGAGGGGGATCTTTCGGGGGTTTCATTTGTCACGGGCGATCTGCCGGCGAACGGCGTCATGCCCCTCTTCCGGGCGGAAAAGGAGCTTGAGGACAGGGAAGTCGTCCGCGCGCTCCTCTACGCGAGCGCCCTCGGGACGATGAACGTGTATGTGAACGGGGCGGAGGCCTGCCGGACCGGCGGAGAGACGGAGCTGCTGGCTCCCGGGTGGACCGACTACAAATACAACGTCGACTGCCGGACCTACGACGTGACGGACCTTGTGGACGGCGGGACGCTCGTTCTTGCCGCGGAGGTCGGAAACGGCTGGTATGCCGGGATAATAGGCCGCGAGAGCGGCTACGAAAGCGTCTTCGGGCCCGACGATGCGGCCCGGGAGCCGGGCTTCCTCGCCAAACTGATCGTGCGCTATGCGGACGGGACGGAGGACGTGCTCGCGACCGGGCAGGACAACTGGCTCTGGAGCACGCAGAGCCCGGTGCTCTCCGACGATTTCTTCGAGGGGGAGGCCTTCGACGGGATTACGGCGGAGCGGATCGAAGGCTGGAATAAGCCCGGCTATGCGGAAAATGAAGACATGTCCGCCTGGCGCAGCGCCGTGCCGGCAGCCTACCGCGGGGAGATCACCTTCTCGAACCGGTCCGCGGTGCGAATCGCGGAGGAGTATGCGAGAAAGCCCGCGGAGGTGTACATTTACCGCGAGAGCGAGAATATCCCGCCGGAGGCGGCCGGGAACGAGATGGGAGCGGTCACGAAACATGAGGCAGCATTCACGGAGAAGGGAATCTTACTTGCCGCCGGCGACAAGCTGATCGTCGACTTCGGGCAGAACGCCGCAGGCGCGCTTTCGCTCACCGTGAACGGGGAGAGAGAGACGGTCGTCCGCACGCTGGTCGCGGAGATGCTCAACGACGGGCGGGCCTCCGGGAAGGAGGACGGCGGAAGCGACGGGCCGGCCGGCACGCTGCACCGGGCCAACTACCGGGAAGCCTACGCGGTGAACACCTGGAAGCTTGCCGGGAGCGGCGGCGAGACCTGGGCTCCGAAGAATACGTTTCAGGGCTTCCGCTACGTTGAGATCTCGGCGAACCGGGATATCGTCGTCCTGGACGCGGAAGGCCTCGTCTACACGAGCGCGGGCCGTCAGACCGGGACGATCGAGACCGACGATCCGGAGGTGAACCGCCTCTGGCTGAATATTCTCTGGGGACAGATCTCCAACACGCTCTCGATCCCGACCGACTGCGACCAGCGGAACGAGCGGCTCGGCTGGGGCGGCGACACGCAGCTGTTCCTCACGACGGCGCTGTACAATTTTGATGTGTTTTCATTTTACGAAAGCTACGCTTCGCTCTGCGACACGCACGCGAAGAACAACCGTAATACCTACAACCCGATCATGCCGGAGGCCATGGGAAATGACTCGGAGGACCTCGGCAGCGGCTGGAACGACGCGGGGATCCTGATCCCCTGGTATCTTTACCGGCAGAGCGGCGACGCGGGCCTCTTCGCGAAATACCTGCCGACCATGGACGCCTACATGGACCAGGTCGGCGAGCGCGGGTACATGACCCTGCTGTACGGGGACTGGCTCGCGCCGAGGGGGGCTTCCGTGAGCTTCATGAACGCGGTCTGGAGACTGTACCTTGCGCGGATCATGGCGGAGACGGCCGGCAGGACCGGCTACCCGGAACTGGCGGACAAGTACGGGAATCTCGCGGAGAAGCTGCTTGCGGCCTTCCGGGAAAAATATATCGACGCGGAGGGAAATATCCGCTCCTCGAGCGCCGACCAGGAGTACTCGAACTATTTCGGGGATCCCTACACGGACAATGCCCAGACGGCGATCCTGTGGGTCCTGAAGCTCGGCCTTTACCGGGACGAGCGGGAGAGGGAGACCATGCTGGCGAATCTCCTTTCGGGCATCGCCAATGAAAACCGCTCGCTTCGCCCCGAGGCGGACGAGAACACGATGAGCATCGGTTTCCCGGGACTTCCGGTGATCCTGCCGGTCCTCACGGAGGAGGGCTGCGCGGAGACCGCCTACGGCCTCCTGTACCGGAACGGGATGCCTTCCTGGATGTACGCAGTCGAGCACGGTGCGACGACGATGTGGGAGAAATGGGACTCCTACACCGCGGAGGAGGGCTTTGATTCGAGCCTCCTGAACTCCTTCAACCACGTCGTGTACGGCTCGCTCGGCGAATGGATGTACTCGCACATGGCGGGGATCGCCGCGGGCGAGGAGCCCGGGTTCTCCGAATTCATCCTTCAGCCGACTCCGGATCCGACCGGCCGCATGAAGTCCCTCACGGCCTCCTGCGAGTCGCTGTGGGGCCCGATCCGCGTCTCCTGGAGCGCGGAAGACGGGAAAATGACCGGATTTACCTGCACGGTCCCGGTCAACACGACCGCCCGCCTCTATCTTCCGATGGAGACGGCGGAAACGCCTGCGGGAGCGGAGCTGATCGGCAGGGAAATTCATAACGGCGCGGAGTGCCTTGTGTATGCGCTCCCGTCGGGGAGCTTTGCATTTTCATAAGAGCCTGAGAGCCCGCTTATGGGCGGTCAGGAGAAAGAAAGGTGTCAGATGGGAAAATATACAATGCAGGATATCATAAGGCTGGTCCGGGAGGAGGACGTCGCGTTCATCCGTCTTCAGTTCACGGACATTTTCGGGACGCTCAAGAACATCGCGGTGACCCCGAACCAGCTCCTGAAAGCGCTCTCCGGCAAGGTGATGTTCGACGGGTCGGCAATCGAGGGCTTCGCCCGGATCGAGGAATCCGACATGTTTCTGGTTCCTGACCTCGACACGTTCACGATCTTCCCGTGGCGGCCGAGCCAGGGGAAAGTCGCCAGGCTCATCTGCAATGTCCGCCGCACGGACGGGCAGCCGTTCGAGGGGGATTCCCGCTATGTCCTGATGCAGACGATCGCGGACGCCGCGAAGGACGGGTACACGTTCAAGGTCGGGTCCGAGGGCGAATTTTTCCTGTTCGAGACCGACGAGAACGGCAATCCGACCACCAACACCGGCGAGCAGGGCGGCTATTTCGACCTCGGGCCGGTGGATTTCGGGGAAAATGCAAGGCGTGACATCGTCCTGAACCTGGAAGCGATGGATTTCGAGGTGGAATCTTCCCACCATGAAGGCGCACCGGCCCAGCACGAGGTCGATTTCCACTACGACGAGGCCCTCCGGGCCGCGGACAACCTGCAGACCTTCAAGCTGGCGGTCCGCACGATCGCACGCCAGCACGGCCTTCACGCGACCTTCATGCCCAAGCCGAAGACGGGCGTGGACGGGTCCGGCATGCATCTCAATTTCTCGCTCTGGAAGGACGGGAGAAATATCTTTGCCGACGCGGAGGACCCGGAGCGGATCTCGGAGGACGGGCTTTATTTTATCGGCGGGATCATGAAGCATATCCGCGGTATGAGCGCCGTTTTAAATCCGATCGTCAACTCCTACAAGCGGCTGGTGCCGGGGTACGAGGCGCCGGTTTACATTTCCTGGGGCGAGGAGAACCGCAGCCCGCTCATCCGGATCCCCTACGCGGATGAGGAGGAGGACCGCCGCATCGAGCTCCGCAGCCCCGATCCGGCAGCCAATCCCTATCTCGCGCTGGCGGTCTGCCTGGCGGCAGGCCTCGACGGGATCCGCACGAGGACGGCGCCGCCGTCTCCGGTCACGGGCAACATCTACAGGCTGAGCCGCGCGGAGCGGGAAGCCGCCGGCATCAGGATGCTGCCGGGGACTCTTGCGGAAGCGCTGGACGAGCTCGCGAAAGATCCGTTCATCTGCGGCATCCTGGGGCCGCACATCTATGAAAAATACACGGCCGACAAGCGCCACGAGTGGGAAGAATACTCCGCCGTGGTTACGGAATGGGAGATCGATCGCTGCCTGAACAGGATCTGACGGCGGAGCGGAGGTTTTCCCGTGGCAGATATCATCATTGTATTTCGAAAAATAGAGGAGGCGAGGAGCGTCCGCGCCGACTTTATCCGCTGGGGATTTTCGCCGCCGGCGGTGACGAGCTCCGGCATGCGGGCTCTCAGCCTGGCGGCGGGGATCAAGAAGGGGCTCATCGTCTGCGGCTACAGGGCGGCGGATATCTCCTGGGCGGAGATTGCGGACAGCCTGCCTGCCGGCTTCGCCATGCTGCTGCTGGCGAGAGAACCTCTGCTCGCCGAGCCGCGCGATCAGGGGATCGCCTGCCTGCCGCTGTCGGTCAGGGGTGAAGAACTGAGGCAGGAGGCCGCCAGGCTCCTTGAGGAGCAGAAGCGGAGCGCCAGGAAGGGGCTCGCCCGGCCGGCAAGGTCCCGGGAGGACAGCGAGGCCATCGCGCGCGCCAAGGAGATCCTCATGGAGAAGAAACGGATGCGGGAGCCGGAGGCGCACCGCTACCTGCAGAAGACCGCCATGGAGACAGGCAGCACGCTCGTCGAGACTGCCTGTATGGTGCTGGAGCTCTTCGGACCTTAAGGTATTGCATTATTTTTATAACTGATGCTAGAATAGATGAAGAGAGGCCGCAAGGCCATTTTCAGGAGGTCACATGAAATTCACATATCCCGCGAAATTCAGAAAACTGGAAGACGGAAGCTTTGAGGGCGTGTCCGTCGATCTTGCCGGATGCCGGGCAGTCGGCTATGATCTCGACAACGCAGTCCGGAACCTGGTCGAGGAGACGGCGGAGGGGATCCGCTTCGAGCTCTCCGAGGATGAGCCGCACCTGCCGCCGGTCACGGATATCGAGGACGTCGAGGCGGAGGAAGGAGAGATCGTTCTGAACGTCGCCGCCAATGTGCGGTTTTTCGACGGCTGGGACGAATAAGGAAGGCGGAGCGTTTTGATCAGGATAGCTGTTGTTGAGGATGAGGACGGGAGCGCTGAGCAGCTTCAGGCGTTTCTGGCAAGGTACGAGAGGGAGCTCGGCGTACAGATAAAGGCCGAGAGGTTTCGGGACGGCGACGAGATCGCGGACAGCTACAAGGGCAGCTTTGATATCATTCTGATGGACATCCAGATGCATTTTATGGACGGGATGACCGCCGCGGAGAAGATCCGCCGTCTGGACCGGAAAGTCGTCATCATGTTCATCACCAACCGGATCGATTACGCGATCCGGGGCTACGAGGTGGACGCGGTCGATTACGTGCTGAAGCCGGTCTCCTACTTCGCGTTTAAGGAGAAGCTCGCGCGCGCGATCGAGCGGGCTGAGAAGGGTGGGGGCCGTATGCTGCTCATTCCCCTCGCATCCGGCTATGTGCGCGTGCGCACGGACGAAGTCTTTTATATCGAGAGTGAAGGCCATACGCTCGTCTACCACACAAAGGGCGGCGAGTACCGTACCCGCGGAAAGATGGCGGAGATCGAGGCTGAGCTGGCCCATTCCGGCTTTTTCCGCTGCAACAAAGGCTACCTGGTGAACCTGATGCACATCGACGGCATCGACGGCAATATCTGCCTGGTGGGAAATGAAAAGCTCCTCGTGAGCCGCGCCAGAAAGAGCGAATTCATGGCAGCGCTGGCCGAATATATCGGGACCACATAAAAAGGAGCGTGCATGAACGGAACAGTCGTTGCACAGGACATACCGCGTTTTCTGACCGCGTTCTCCGAATGGATCGCGGTTATGGTCATGTGCTCCTTTTTTCCGCTGCGGAACAAAAAGCCGGTCTTCTTCCTGAAGGCGGTCCTGTTTCTCGTCCTGCAGACGGTTTTTCTCGAAGCGACAGCGGATGTGCCGAAGGCGCTGTGGCTCCTCTGCATGGCGCTGGCGGTATCCTTCATGGGGTTTTTCCTGGACAGTGCCTGCGACATCAAGCCCGCGGTCATCTTCTATTACACGATGGCAGCCTTCATCTCGGCGGAATTCGCCGCCTCCTTTGAGTGGCAGATCGAGTATTTCTTCCTGGGCTTTCCGCCGGGGCTGGAGACCTACCGGATCGTGACGGCGCTTCTCATCAACATCGCGGTGGCTTTCGTCTGCCGCTGGCTTCTCGGCAAGGCAAATCCGCGGTTCATCGCGTCGATCACCTGGCGGGAGGCCGTGGGCGCATTTTTGATCGCGATGCTGACCTTTATCATTTCCAATATCAGCTTTGTCACAACGGACACGCCGTTCTCGGTGCAGTTCCCCATGGACGTCTTCGGGCTCCGGTCCATGGTGGACCTGGCCGGCATCGCCGTCCTGTTCGCCCACCAGAGTCGGATCTCCGAGCTTCTGGCGGAGCGGGAAGCGGCGGCCGTGAACGCGGCGCTGAACGCCCAGTATGAGCAGTACCGGAGCTATCAGCAGGGCATCGAGCTGGTCAACATCAAGTATCACGACCTGAAGCACCAGATCGCGGGCATGCGGGCCGAGATGGATCCCGGGAAGCGGGAAAAGTGGCTTGAGCAGCTCGAGGAGGAGCTGGAGGATTTCCGGCCGGAGCAGCAGACCGGGAACGCCGTCCTCGACACGCTGATCGCCGGAAAGACGGCCGTCATGCGGAAAAATAAAATCAAGTTCACCTGCGTCGCGGACGGCAGCCTGCTGGGCGATATCCACGTGACGGACATCTGCTCGATCTTCGGAAACGCGCTGGACAACGCGATCGAGAGCGTTGTTCAGGAGCCGGACCCGGAGCGGCGGCTCATCCATCTTACGGTGACGGAGCGGAACGGGTTTTTATTTATCATGATGGCCAATTACTGCCGGACGGAGGTGGCCTTTGAAAACGGCCTGCCGGTCTCCTCAAAAGCGGACAGGAAGAATCACGGCTACGGCCTGCGCAGCATCCGCCACGCGGTCCGTAAATATGACGGGACGCTCACGACCATGGTCCGGAACAATGCATTTGAGCTCAAGATCCTGATCCCGCTCAGGAAGGCAGGCGCCGTATGAGCGGCGGATTCCGCGCCAGGCTCGGGGGCCTGATCCCGCATCATGTGGGAAATGAAACCCTGCTCCGCCTCTGGGACGCCGCCTCGAAGCGGGCGGGCAGGCCGGCAGCCGGGGAAATGCGCGCCATGAGGGCCGCCTTCCGGACCCATCTGGACCGGATCGGGCGGGACGGCGGCTTCATAGAGGACCAGAAAAACTACACGGACATGCACTACGGCCGGGTGAGCATGGCCTATGCGGGCTGCGAGATCATCGCGGTGTTCAACGCGCTCTCGCATCTGACCGGCCGGCTGCCGCGGCTCGACCGCCTGATCGCCGCTTTCTTAAAGAGCGGAGTGAGCTTTAACGGGCGCTTCGGCACGTCGCCGCTCGCGATCGTGCGGTTTTTAAGAAGAGCGGGATTTAACGCGGAGCCGGCGTTCAGCCGGGCTTCTATGGAGGAGCTGTCGCGCCGCGCGGGAGCGCTCATCCTTACTTACTACAATGACGGGGATGATATCGGCGCGATGGTGCATACGGTTTTCATTTCCAGGGAAAATGACCTGTTCACCGCCCACAACGCGAGGCCGGAGGGGGTTCCGGGGCCGCGGGCGGGGACATTTTCGGAGCTGCTTGCGGGACTCGCCGGCGGAAAAGCGCGGGAGATCCTGCTGATCGGGATCGAAAAAAGACATGAAGGAGAATGACATGTGGATCGCAGACGGATGGAAGGATTATGAAGTGCTGGACGCCTCACGCGGCGAGAAGCTGGAGCGCTGGGGAAAATACACGCTGGTGCGGCCGGACCCGCAGGTGATTTGGGATACGCCGAGGAGGCGGCCTGAGTGGCGGAAGCCGGACGGGCATTACACGAGAAGCGCGAAGGGCGGCGGAGAATGGGACGTCAAGGACCTCCCGGAGTCCTGGCAGATCTCCTACGGGGAGCTCAATTTCCAGCTGAAACCGCTGGGCTTCAAGCATACGGGGCTCTTCCCGGAGCAGGCGGTGAACTGGGACTGGTTCTCGGGGCTCATCCGGGACGCCGGGCGGCCGGTAAAAGTCCTGAACCTCTTTGCGTACACGGGCGGCGCGACGCTGGCGGCGCTCGCGGCCGGCGCTTCGGTCACGCATGTGGACGCCTCGAAGGGCATGGTCGGCTGGGCAAAGGAAAATGCCGCCGCCTCAGGCCTCGCCGACCGGAACGTGCGCTGGCTTGTCGACGACTGCACCAAGTTCGTGCAGCGGGAGATCCGCCGCGGGAACACCTATGACGCAATCATCCTGGATCCGCCTTCCTACGGGCGCGGCCCGAAGGGGGAGGTCTGGAAGATCGAGGAGACAATCTGGCCCCTGCTTGTGCTGCTCGCGGACGTGCTCTCAGAGAAGCCGCTCTTTGTGCTGCTCAATTCCTACACGACCGGGCTGCAGCCGGGGACCATGAGCTATATGCTCTCCTCCGCACTGAAAATGAAAAAACCCGCGTACGTCGAGGCGGGCGAGATCGGGCTTCCGGTCGCGGAGAGCTCCCTGGTGCTGCCGTGCGGGTGCGCGGGGAGAGCAGTCTTTTAAAAAGAAAGCCGCAGGGACGGTTCCTGGGGGACGGTTCTTAAAAAGCCGGGCTGCATTTTTGCAGCCCGGCTTTTAAGAGAACCGTCCCTGGGAACCGTCCCCGATCTTTAAACCCAGAACGCCAGCCCCAGATGCTCCGCCAGGACCTTGACCCCGATCAGAATCAGGATGCAGCCGCCCGCGATCTGGGCCGCGCCCTTGAACCTGGCGCCGAAGGCCGAGCCGATCGCGACGCCGGCCGCCCCGAAGACGAAGGTGGTTACCCCGATGATGAGGGCAGGCCTTACGATCGGCGTGTTCAGGAAAGCGAAGGAGACGCCGACCGCGAGGGCGTCGATGGATGTGGCGACCGCGAGCGGCAGCATGACCTTCGGTGAAAAATCCATGTCGTTTTCGGAAGGTTCCCCGCCTGAGGCGCCTTCGCGGACCGCGTCCCGGATCATGCCGCTGCCGATCCAGAAGAGCAGGAAAAAGACGATCCAGTGGTCGACCGCTTCTATATAGGAAGAAAAGCGGGAGCCGACTAGCCAGCCGATCGCCGGCATGAGGGCCTGGAAGCCCCCGAACCAGAGGCCGGCGGCGAGGGCGTTTGAGGGTTTTATTTTTCTTAGGGAGAGCCCTTTGCAGACGGAGACCGCGAAGGCGTCCATGGAGAGCCCGATCCCGATCAGGAAAATCTCAATAAAAGACATGGCAGTACCTCGGTTAAAAAAGTACAGGTATTGTAGCATCCCGGTGCGGCGGTAGTCAATGCTAAAGGCCGCTTATTTTACTGTGGATAAATGCCGCAGGGTATGCTAAAATAAAAAGGCATATAGACTTTTATATGCATTTCTGTAGAACGAAAGGCTTGGAAAATGAAAAGATTATTAGTACTCATCACATCGGTCTTAATTCTTGCAGCCTGCCTGCTGCCGCTTACCGCTTCGGAGTGCCGGGCTGACGGGGAGACCCTGAACTGGGATCACGACGACTATCAGCTTCTGCTTCCGACGGAGACGGTCTCCTATCCGGGCGGCATGCTTGGACTCATGGTGACGAGCGACGCATATCCGGAAGGGAAGTATTTTATGATGAAGATCGCGAGCATAAACGTCTCGGATCTGTCGACCGTCGCTTACGAGATTGGGAGTGACGGGACTTACACATTAACCGCCCTCCCCGGAGGAGTGGGAAAAACCGCGAAGATCTATCTCAGAGCTGAGAATGCAGAGTTAGGCGCCAGGACTTTCCCTCTCACGATTGAGGTGAGCGATGCGATCTATTTCCTGGACATGGACTGGGCGAACAGCGCAGCGAGCTTTGTTCCGGGGCAGACGCGGCAGATTGAGACGTATCTCGACTTCTACGGCTACGACGAGAACACCGGGATCAGTGTGACCCGGGTCCCTGAAGGGGACTACAGTATATCGTTTTCCTGCAATTCCGATCTTCTGAGCGTGACCGCGGACGGTGTTGTGACAGTGCGGGAGAGGGAGGCATTTTCGACACTCCCCACCACGCGGGAGGTCGTGGTCAGCGTTGTGGATCCGGACGGCAGACCCGCAGAGTACGGGATGCCGGCAAATATCCTGGAGAGCTACTGCACGGTCAGCGCGGAGCCCTTCTGGACCTTCATGGGCGACCAGTTCACCGGAACTGATCCGGCCATCACGGTCACGGAGTACAGCGTTGAGCATCCCGAGGGACAGGCGGCTGACAAGCTCATTGCATTTATGAAAAATGAAGACACGTCTGACGCACTTGCACTCTCCGCTGATATGAGCACCGTCAATGTGATTGCCGAGGGCGATGACGCCGGGGAGGGCTATGCGGCGGACTCCCTCGATGCGGTGGTCACAGATACAGAAGGGGATGAACTCTTCCGCACGAAGATCGAAATCAGGATCTGCCATCACAACTATGAGATCACCCGGACGGAGC
>ODAI011327883.1_pt1 | contig 11466 bp, 11 predicted proteins | sample 1539321 | NCBI WGS metagenome assembly ODAI01 (sample SAMN02144231, study PRJEB22623) | gut metagenome | biome: sheep rumen | host: Ovis aries | place: New Zealand
TCCTCTCCGGCGGCCTGCTCCTGGCGGGAGCGGGGGAGCTTGTATCCGAGGCCCCCGGAGAAATGGACGGCCGGGCCCGCCTCGGTCTCCAGGCCGCGGATCATCATCAGCTCGGATCGGGCCGGGAAAGCACTCTCACGCATGGCGAACTTTTCACAGTCGAGCGCAAAAAGCTTATAGGCGATCCTGTCCCTCTCTTCCTGCGTGAGGCCTTCGACAGCGGAGCGGTTTTCACACATTTTCCGGTAGAGAAGGCTGGCCGCCGGATCGACACCGTCCGGAGATACGGGTGCCTGCACCGTCGGAGACGGCCCGGCAGGTTTTCCGGAGGAATTCCCGGATGCTTTTCGGGAAGTGTCAGGTTCTGCGTTATTTCCCCGGAGAGGTGTCTTCTTAACCGGTTCCGGCCGCCTTACGGGTTCCGGCAGTCTTTCCGGCTCCGGCTGCCTTACGGGTTCCGGACGCCTTTCCGGCTCTTCCGGGGGCTCGTCATCCAGCACAATGCCTTTCTTTACAGTAGGATCGTTCTCCGTTAGGATCGCAAGGATCTTATCGCGGCGCCGCTTGCCGTCGCGCAGCTCGAAGTATCCTCCGGTATAGTAGCTCATAACGCCCGCGCCAAAACCCTCGCCGATTGCGATTAGCTGAACAGCCCTGCGATCGCCGAGTTCGTAAAGGAGAACCTGCACGCCCCACATGCGGGGCCCTCCCATGAAGTTGCTTCCCGAAAGCAGCACCTGCACATCGGGTTTAATGTCGTCCGCCGTATCGAGCGGATCATCCTCCAGCTTCTCAACCTCCGCTTTGGTGGCGCTGATGGCGCGGCGCAGAGCGTCGCTCAGTTCTCTGAGACTGCGCCGGGTGGTAAATTCCTCGATATCTGTTTTTATTTTTCCCATTGCTCTCTCCGATCAGAATCGTGTATTTCGGTCAGCTATTATGCCCAAACCCTTTGCCCCGAACATCAGCACAAAAAAGACCGCCAGCAGGATCAGCACCAGCTTCCAGGTCCGGCCGGCGCTGCTCGCGCTGTAGCCCATCATGACATAGGCGGATGTCGCCGTCATCAGGCAGTGGACAACACCGAGAGCTGAACTCACACCGGTGATGAATCGCGAACTGTAGCCGTTTTTGAATGTATCCGCGAAATTCAGCAGCGCGACGGATCCGAAAACGAAAATCGTATTTATACCATTGAGGCCGCTTCCCCCGCCGGAACGAAAAGTCAGAGCAACCATGGCTGCCGAGATAATCACACACACCCAGCCGGCTGCATAGAGCAGCTTTGCTCTCAATGCCTTATCTGCCATGGCGTTCTCGCGCCTCTCGCGCTCACGCTTTCGCGCTTCCTCCTCATCGCGGAGCCTTTTTGCCTCTCTCTCGGCGTTATCTCTGGCGTCCCGCTTTTCCTGCAGGGCGTCCAGAACCCGCTGGCCATTGCCCCAGGGATCTCCCATCTTAACCGCCTGAAGCGCGAGCGCCTCCGCCCGCTCCTCATCCTGCGGCGTGTAAAAATAAAGGGAAAACGCCATCATCCCGTAGGTGCGCGCCATGGCGTCCTGATTAAACGAGGCAGCGCAGCATCTGAGCGCCTGCTCCAGTCCATCTCTCCACTGGCGCATCAGCTCGTTTTTATCGTCGTAGCTCCCTCGGCTCTCCCGGCACTGCCGCTCCAGGATAGAGCCTTTCTCCAGATAGTTTTCCGGGTCCGACGGATTGCTCAAAATGGCCCGGTTGATGTAGTTGACCGCCGTCATCAGGTCTCCGTTATTTCGATAAATCTTGGAAGCCGTATAAAAGAAGTCCGTATCATCTTCGGCCGGCCCGTAGCCCGCGGCCCTCTCAATGGCGGTTTTCGCCAGGTCGTACTGCCCTCCGTTATAGTAGTCACGGGCGCTCTGAAACCATCTCTGAAACTGAGCACGCCGCTCGGCATCCGGATCTTCGGGCTTTTCCTGAACGGGGACCACAGTCAGTTCCCGGTCATACCGCGCCTTCGCCGACTCGGACGCGAAGATCTTCTTCGCCTCCGTGATCTGCACCAGCCTCTCCGCCGCCTTCGCAGGCTGGGACATTTCGCGCTTGTGCCAGACCGATTCCAGGCGCACCAGTTTTGCCGCGATCTCCGCCGCCGAGGCATTTTTGTCCAGCTTTAATACCTCATAGTAATTCGTCATTCCCGTGCTCTCCTCATCATGCCTTTCCCGGCTTTGCAACGATGACTTCCGCCGGTCGAATCACCTTGCCGGAGAATATGTACCCGCGGCGGATCACTCCCGTGACGGTCAGGGCGCTGACATCCGCGCTCTCGGTCACGCGGACAGCCTTGTAAAGCCGGGGATCATATTCGGGTTTTACATCTATCCGCGTGAGGCCGCGGCGCCTTAAAATATCAAACAGTTCATCGCGCACGGACACGGAGAACTCGTCCTCCGCCCTGTCCAGACGGTCGAGGAGCAGGATCAGGTCATACAGGAAAGGCTCGATAAAAGCGAATTTTGCCTCGTCCCCCAGAGTCCTGATCAGCTCGTTCTTCTGTTTGTCCTCCATCAGGCGCCTGGTAAAAAGATCCCGCAGGGAAGCGATCTCGCTTCGGAGCTCCTCAACACTCTCCTTGTCGTGCGTATAGATCACCTGCGGCTGAGCGGCAGGTTCAGCCGGGGTTTCATTTTCCGGAACGACCTCCGGAACAGGATCCAGTTCGTCAAAAGTTGTCATCCGTGTTCTCCCTTCTCTCACTCGACATTTGCGCCGCCGACGACCCCCGCAGCCTGGGCGACCTGGTCATCCGTAAGGTTCGAGGCGCGGTCCACCTCGAATGTTCCGAGGCTTTGGCCGGTCACTTTGTCGATGACCTCGATAAATACCGTCTGATCGGGGTCGTACGCATATATAATATCCACCGGGGATCCCTTCGGATACGGAGGAATGGACAGCGTGCTGCTGCCGATGACCTTTACGAAATCCACATCTTCCTCATCACCTTCCGTCACGCGCACGAGAAGCCTGGTCTGGTTGTCTTCCACCGTATATACTTCAACGGAGCGGGTCGTGGGAATCTTGCTGTTGTGCGGGATGATGATCGTGTTCTGCTCTTTTCCGGTTTCGGTATCCAGCGTAATAACACCGAGCGACTGGCTTGTCACGTCCGAGATGGTGATCTTGTTGGTGATCCAGCTGCCCTCGCTGCCGGCGCGGGCGTCATTTTTCGGAGCGCCTTCCGCCGCGTTGAGGTCAAAGGTGCTGGCAAAGATCGCGGCGCCCTGGGCAACGGCGGTATCCGGATCGATTTTGTACGTTATGGTTTTTCCGGAGAGCTCCTCCAGCAGCTTTTTGACCATGGGCATGCGGGTAGAGCCGCCGACGACCAGCAGCTCGTCGATCTCGGACCATGTGATGTTCTGGCTCTCCATGACCTCCTCGAGCAGGATCCGGGTCCGCTGCATGAGATCCGCGGTCACATTTTCAAACTCCTCCCGGGTGATCTCGATCCGGCAGGTCTTTCCGTTAACAGTGAAAACCGGACGCGTGGTCTGAACGCTGGAGAGCTGCAGCTTGGCCTTCTCCGCCTTCTCCCGGATCTCGGCAAAGATCGCATCGTCATCTTCGTCCAGCTCGATTCCCTGCTCGGCAAGCTTCTGCTGGATCAGCTCTGACATCTTGCCGTCAAAGTTGAAACCGCCCAGCGCGTGGTCGCCGCCGGTCGCGATCGTATCAAAGTGATTTCCCTTGATATCCATGATCGTCACGTCAAACGTGCCGCCGCCCAGATCATAGACCAGGATCCGGCTGTCCGCGCCCTTGTCCAGCCCAAACGCGATGGCCGCCGCGGTGGGCTCATTGATCACGGCGAGAACATTCAGCCCCGCGATGGCGCCGGCCTGCTTGGTTGCCGTGCGCCTCGCATCATCGAAGTAGGCGGGAACGGTTATGACCACGTCCCGACCCTCCCCCGAGCCGACAAACTGCTCCGCATCCTGCGCAATCTTGCGGAGAATGAACGCGGAGAGCATTTCCGGTGTGTATTCCCTGCCGCTGGGGCCGATATGATTATACTGCGGTCCGCTCTGGCCCATGCTGCGCTTGACGAACTGCACCACATTGTCCGGGTTCGTGGCGGCGGCATTTTTTGCGTACTCACCCACCAGCATGTCGTCTTCTCCGGACGGGGTGACACCCGTAAAAAAGATCACGGAAGGCGTGATATCAAAACCTTCCAGATTTTTTAAAATTCTGACCTCCTCATTCTCGTACAGCGCAATGGCGCTGTTGGTCGTGCCGAGGTCGATGCCGAAAGCCTTTCTTGCCATAGTTTTCTACTCCTTATTTTCTGACCTGTTGGATATAGTTCTCGATTCGTGAGCTGAGTTTGTAGAGTTCACTGTCCGCCGCATTGAGCGTGTTATTCACATAGTAGAGCGTGGTCACGATCTTCTGACCGGCCGGCTGATTTCCAAAACTTCCCTGGGTCTTCTGCATCGTCTCATTCACATAGTTGCACTCCCGCTCCAGGTGTTCCATAGCATCCTTGACCCGCTCGTTCAAGGCAGTCAGCTGTTCACAGAATTCCTGAATATTCAATCCGATATTTCCTCCGTAGGATCAAGCTCCCGCGCGGCGGCCAGCGCCTCTTTAAGCAGGCTCATGGCTCTATCCAGCTGAGAAGCTGCGCCGGTGCAGCTTCCGTTCATTTCCTGATCCGCCCGCAGATAGGAGCTCTGCATAAGGTTCTGAATCATTGACGCCGTGGTCTGCAGCTCCGACTTCTCGTGTCCCAGGTTCGTCAGATTGCTGCGCAGGTCATTGATGATATACGTTTTTGCGGTAGCCTTCTGATTGTTCGTGACTCTCATCTTACTTCCGGGCGCTGTTCATATAATTGTCGCAGGTGCGGCCGAGCGTTTTCATCGCGGCGGCGGCCTGGGTCAGTGAACGAGCCGCCACGCCGACCGCCTGCACGGCAGCCTGACCGGACTCGCTTCCGCGCACCAGCGCGCCGATAGCTCCTGCCTGGCTGTTCAAAGTATGTCCGGCACTTGACGCCATGTTGGAGAGTTCTTCCGAGGTCTGTTTAATCGTCTGCAAGGTCCCGATCAATTCCTGTATAGATGGCATGATTATTCCTCCTTATCAAATCATTCTAACCTGAGTGAGCTTTTCCTTCGCAGCGGAAAGCTTGCCGAGGGTATCGGAAACCTGCTGCTTGGTCTGCTGAAGCTGCTGAAGCATTTCCGCCGTGTACTGCTGAGTGCTTCCGGAAAGTTCCGACTGGACCTGCTGGATGACCTGATCCACCTGGCGGTTATAGGCCTGCAGCTTGCCCGCCTGATCGTCGATCTGCCTCTGGGCGGCCGTAACGGCCTGGATGAGCTGTTGCACTGTTGACATGGTTGATATCCTCCTGTTTTTTTTATTTTCATTCCCAGATCTGGGTCCTGAACAAGTTTACATCCCTCTGGGACACGGGCGAATACGGGATAAAGGGTGTCTCCGCAGAAAACTCCACCTCATCGACGACAAGGCCCCTGTTGGTCTGCGCCGTCCAGCGCACAAACGGATTGGTCAGCGACTGAATGCTGCGCTCGTCCATGCGCAGAAAGATCTTTGTGTTGAAGGCGTCGCTGCTGCCGTAACCGGAGACCTGCGCCGTGTACTTGGATGATTTTACCCACCATCCGATAAAATGAATACCTTTGGCAGGCCCGGTCTCCACCAGCGTTTTGAGCACGGTTCCCTGACCGTAGGGATCGCTTTCATATTCCCATCGGTCCATCAGCGAGCCGAACACGTAAATGCTGTCTCCCTGCGCAGACTGGTCGATAAGCTGCTGAACCGTTTCGGTGAACTGTTCTTTTCTGATCGTCTCGATGAAAAATCCTGCGTTTTCCATCAGGGAGGCGAACTGAGGATAGCGGCGGTCGTATGGAAGCGAGTCGCCTTCAAAATCGCAGAAGAGGAAGCGTGCATCCCCCCGCGGGTGCTGCGCGGCCAGAGAAGCCGCCGCGCTCTGCAGTATGCCGACCGCCTGGTTGCAGTCGCTGTCGGGCGTACCGAAAACCGCAATGTTGCGGCCGGGTTCCCGGGGCAGCGGCATCGCGAGCCGCTCTCCGTCGATGGAGATCCGGTCTCCGAGCAGCGCCGTCGGGGCCTTCGCGGCCTTTCTGAGTCTCGCGATCTCCTCAATGCCTGCCGAGACGCTGATACGCTTCTCGCTCTCAAAGACGAAAGGCGGTTTCGTGTAGCTGCGGGCAATCTCCCACATCCGGCGGCGGATCGGGCGAAGGATCTTCTCGTCGGCAAACGCGATAACCGTCTTGCGGTTCTGCGAAAGCTCGCCGTAGTCCAGATTCACCACGGATTCCCTGGGCCTTACATACGCGGCGGCGGCGTTGTTCATGGACAGGACAGCGCGGGCCTCCGACTCGGAGTTTTTCAGCGCGATGCGGATCGGGATCTGGCTGAAGATGCTGTCCTTATTCCCTGCAAGGGCCATATTTCCGATCAGGGTCTGGGATGCAAGGATGAAATGAATCCCCGCCGCACGGAACAGGCGGACAGATTTCTCAAGCTGTTCCGCGATCTTCTTTCCCTCCCCGTACGTGTCGTCGCCGAACATCATCTGGAACTCGTCGATCACCACAACGATGCGGGGCATCTCAACCTCGGGATATCGCTGGCGCAGCTCACGGATACTCTTCGCGTTCTTCGCCTTGAGCAGCTTCATGCGGCTCTGGTACTCGGCGAACAGGGAGTTCAGCACGGCCACACCGAAACTCACGTCGCTCTCCAGCCCGAGAGTGCGCGCGTGCGGCAGGTATTCGTCCTGACCGATGTTTGAGAAGGGTTTGAAGGTGACGCCCTCCTTGAAGTCCAGCAGATACATCTGCAGTTCTCTGGGAGAGTAGCGCAGGCAGAGGCTGTGGATGATGACGGAGATGGCGTTTGATTTTCCCTGACCGACCGCACCGGTTATGATCACATTGTGCCTCTGGTTGATGTCGTCGCCTATGGTGATCTCCATGTTGTTCACGCCGTATTTGCCGATGCAGAAGGTCAGCCCGTCCACGCTGCTCTCGCTCCACAGATGCTCCATATCGTGAATTTCCGAAAAATGAACGACCGGCAGCTGTGCCTTGTGAAGTCTGGTCAGGAACATCTCGCAGTTGCCGATGATCGTCTCGGCGGCGGGCGGCGCATAGCTGACCGCGCGGCCGCCGGCGAGGGAGACGGGGCCCATGCCGGGCTGCAGGACGGTAATGTTCGAGGCGAGCGAAGAGACCTTCAGCTCGATCTCCTGACCGCCGGGAGTCTCATATGCGATATAGGTCGTGGAAATAATCAAAAAGGAGATTCCGCAGGACGGTCCGCTGCGCAGAAGCAGCGAGAGCATTGAGAGCATTTCCTGGCCCGCAAGGCCCATATCCATCGACAGGACAACCAGCTTATAGCCTTCAACAGGCCGCTGTACATCCTGGCGGAAGGCGAGGAGCGAATCTTTGCGTCCCTGAATAACATTCTGTACCGCGCGGATCTGCTGCTGCAGGTTTTTCAGCTCTTCCATGAGCTGCTTTTCGTCGTTGATAAACTCCAGGATCTTCGACTCCCCGGCGGACAGCGCGGCGAACGGGGCAAAGATGCCGGAGAGGTCGCCGTCGTACGCCAGCACGGACAGCTGTCCCGGCGCGGTTTTCAGGATCGCCTCGTTGATGATCGTCCGGGCCAGCCGGTTGACTGAGGCGTCGTAGGTGTTGTCGACCCAGAGATTGCCCCGGCCGATAAAATCGGCCGTCAGCGCCTGGGGCGAACCGATCGAAAGCTTACTGTAAACGTCCAGAATATTTGACATGAAGCGCCCTCCCAGTGCCGGTTATGCGGCACACATGCTGCCATCTTACCTTGCATACCAATCACTTCGTTATTATATACAAAAATAAAAAAAGCCGCCCCACACAAAAAGGTAGTTTTCTACAAAGCCACCTTTCGGCAGGGCGTATTTCATACGGATTAATACCGCGGCAGGATCAGCCTTTTTTCCACGACATCCGCCACCAGCTGGATCGTGCTTCGAAATCCCGTCTTCTGCAGGATATTCTTCACGTGATATTTCACCGTGTTCGGCGAGACGCAGAGCTGCTCGGCAATCTCTTCATAACGGTTTCCCTGGGCGAGAGCGCGGATCACATCCAGTTCCCGGGCGGTCAGCTCATCGCTTCGGACAAGACCGATCTGGACCGTGGGCGTGCGGTCCGGCCAGACAAAACCGCCGGTCATGGTCCTGTCGCAGATCTCAAGCAGGCCTATATCTCCCATTTCCTTGTACCAGAAGCTGTCGCAGCCCGCGTTTCTCGCCTTCTCAAGGAAGGAATGCTCCGGCATGGAGGACATCATGATGATCTTCACCTGCGGATAGTGTCTTTTGATCCTGGCGGCGGCCGCAATACCGGATTCGTCATCCGCGGTGCAGACATCCATCAGGACAAGGTCCACCCGCCTGCGCATACAGACAATTTCGGCGTTGGCGGCATTCTCAATCGATGCAATCACGACATAATCCTGCGAGGCGGCCAGCGTTCGCTCAAACAGTTCTCTCGATATGGCTGAATCTTCTACAATAAGAACATGAACCATGACGTCACTCCTTCGGAATCGTGAGGATCAGGGCAACACCGTCACTGCAGTCGATCTCAATGCGGGCGCCTTCCTGTTCAAAACGGCGGCGAAGGTTCCCGAGACCTCCGCCTTCCCGGATGGGGTCGCTCACTTTCTGACCGTTATTGCGGATCTCCGCGTGGTACTGACTCCCCTCGTCCCTGATATCTATTGTAAGGCAGTCCGCTCCGGCATGGCGAACCGCGTTGGTCAGAGCTTCCCGCACTGCGGCATAGAGCAGCAGCAGCGGCTTGCGCTCGGCCGGCTGCCGGCCGTTGAACCGCACTTTGCAGCCGATCAGCCCGGCCACCTGAAGAAGCTCTTTTTCCGGCGTACTCCGGATCTCGGCACGCGGTGCGGAAGCGTTCTCCATGTCGCTTATGACATTCGCCCATGCTTCGAAAAGCTCGCCGGCCGGCAAGGCTCCGGGCTCCTCGTTGATTGCGCTGCGGCTCATCAGCAAAAGGCGTCCGAAGTCATCGTGGATGCGGATCTTGGCCTCCAGTATCTCTTTATCCAGATTGTTCTGCACGATGTTTCGCAGCAGTTCTCTCTGGCGCTCCTGCAGCTTTTCTTCCTGCGCGACATTTCTCCGCAGGTGATTCCGGTACCTGTAAAGATCTGTTATGTCGGCCGCCTCGTACTGAATGACCGGGGTCGTACCGATCGTCAGCCGCTGACGCTCGAACTGCCAGACCGTTCCGTCGTCAAGACCGCAGAAGATCCTCTCCTGCGCATTCTTCGGATTCACCGTGCTGAATCCGGTCTGCATGCCTTCCGCGGTATCTCTCAGCTTCAGAGCCTGCAGTTCCTTCCAGGTCCGTTCTGCATTGGTGATCGTATGTCCGGTAAGCCGGGCGCAGAGTTCATTAATTTTTTTGTTTACAAGTATCAGCCGGCCATCGACGGAAGCGAAGCAGATCCCGTCCGGATAGTTATCGACCGCCCCGCGGATCGCGCGCGTCAGCGCAAGATGCTTTCGTATTGCGTCAAACATCTCTTCCGCCTCCTTCCGTAAGCTTGACGGAGCAGCCGCGCCCGTCCCGGCTTTGTTCGATGCGGCACCCGTCCGGCGGGGACAGCATGTCCGCCTCCGACGGGAACCGCTCCATGCCGCCCGAAACTTCCATGAAAATGCTGCCTTCCTCTCCCTTCACGGAAATATCTTCTGCCGAAAAATGCGCATACTCCAGCAGAAATTCCAGCATGTCGAATGCGTATATCGAGAAGTCGGCAGAGAAGCTGCACCGGCTGTCCCAGTCAAAAGAAGCGCGGGTGCCCACCAGGTTCAGGGCAGAGATCATATTCTGAAAGCTGAGGCGCAGGTCCTCCCCGTCCACATATCCTGTTTCTTTCTCGATCAGCCGCAGATTGCAGCGCCGTTTCACGTACGTTCCGAGCACCACAAGCTGGCACAAAAGCTCCCGGTTCTCCTCACCCGGGCGGTATTTTTTTACGATCCCCTTCATCAGCCCCAGTGCCCCCTGCACCTCGGCGGTAAGCGTGTCGTAAATACGGTTCTGGGCCTGAAGCCGCGCCTCCTGATTGCGGGTCTTCAGTTCCTCCGACAGCAGGATCCCCTCCTGCGCCAGCGCCTCGGCGCTGCGGTTCAGCTCTTCAATCGTGGTCTGAAGAAACGAGACATCTTTTGTCCAGAAAAAATCCGCCCCCGCCACCTTGTGACGGTGCAGTTCTTTTCCCGGATCCAGCACAAGATACTGCCCGTCCTCGAGGCTGCGCAGACGGGATTCCGGAACCCTGGCGGCATTTTCCGACCGGATGACAGACCCATCCGGGAACAGAAGCTGCATGCCGACAGTGGCATGCTCAAAGATTTCACGGTAATTGGAGTTCACCGGCACAAGCCCGGCAAAGATATAGACCTCCCAGGTAAGGATCTCGGCGTAATACAGCTTTGCATATAGCTCAAGCACCTCTTTCCCGGCAAGGGAAGGGATGAGCCCGAGCGAAACCGCAAAGAATTCAAAGGAAAAAAGTATGAGAAGCAGCGGCTCAAAGAGAGGCAAAAACCATCTGAGAAACCGGCTGGGCGCGATAGGACGGTTGCGGTGAAAGATCACCATGATCCGCGCCAGCACCAGCGCAAGGCCGATCCCGCACATGACAAACGTCCCGATATAAGGGTGAAACGCCAGGTTCGGCTGGGCCTCCTCCGGCACGATGTAATAGACAAAATGGCGCTGTTCGTCCGTCACAAAAAGATATGTCATCAGCAGTACGGGGACAAGGAGCAGATACCATTTTCTTGAAATGCGGTAGTCATCTGCCTGGCCAAGGCCGAGCGCTGCGTAGAATCCCAGAAGCACAATGGGCAGCAGGGTGGCTCCCACGCAGAATCCGCTGACTCGCATCAGAAGAATATTGTCCCTGAAAAATGTATCCTGCAAAAAGCGGATCGTAAGCCCGAAAAACATGACGAGGGCTTCCAGCACAAGGTAAATACGCATGTTCTTCTGGGTCACGCGCACCTTGACGGAAAGGATCCAGGCGCCGATCAGAATGCAGTAGGCGGCATAGAGTATATACGTGCGCAGGCTGTCGTTCGGAAGATAGCGCATGCTGAGCTGCCGGTACAGCGACACGAAAAACAGCAGAAGAAACCCGCATACGTTTATGCGGACCTGTTTGGTTCTTGCGGACATGCGCGCTCCTCCTTCCCGAGGCTGACTCTGCGGCCTTGCGGCCGCCTCATCATATTATAACGCATATCGCGAGTGTCCGCCCCACCCAAAGGGATAGTCCTTGATTCACCTTATGGTTTTCGCAGCAGCTGCCCGTTCCTCTCAGATACCCGCA
>ODAI011520473.1_pt1 | contig 11466 bp, 14 predicted proteins | sample 1539321 | NCBI WGS metagenome assembly ODAI01 (sample SAMN02144231, study PRJEB22623) | gut metagenome | biome: sheep rumen | host: Ovis aries | place: New Zealand
ACGGTGAAGGCCACGTCCTCCATCCTGGGCGCCATCGCGGACATCTACGAAGCCACCGGGAAGGATGACGAGCGGATGCAGCGGAAGGCAAAGAACCTGCGTATCGCCGCCGCCGTCATCGACACCATCCAGGGGGCCGTCACGGCCTACGCCAGCGCGCAGTCGCTCGGCCCGGTCCTCGGCCCCATCATCGGAGGCATCAACGCCGCAGCGGTCACGGCGATGGGCGTGGCGAACGTCGCAAAGATTCGCAAGACCGATACAAGCGGAACCAGCGACCCGTCCGGGGCGCTGACGGGCGGAGCGGCCACGGCAGCGGTCGCCGCCCCCGTCGTCACGATGGAGGTGCCACAGGTGCGCAACGTCACTGGGGCGAGCGAGGAGCAGCGCCTGGACGCGATGGCCGCGCCGCAGAAGGTGTACATCCTGGAGAGCGACATCGAGGCGGCAGGGCGCGCATCCCGCGTGCGGGTGCAGGAGAGCAGCTTCGGGGGGTAGCCCCTTACACTCGCCCTCCCTCGCACATATCGGGACGATTATGGCAAAGGATTACGCAACCATCTACGGCCTCCCCGTCTACGACGCCACGATAGGCGACGCGGACGGGATGCTGCGCGTCTCCCTGGTGGACGCGCCCGCCGTCTGCTCCGACTTCATCGCCCTGGCGGCGCAGAAGCCGGTCCAGCTGTTCACCGTCCAGGACGAGGAAAAGCGCATCGTCCGGGGCGTCATCATGCGGGCGGACTTCCCCATCTATCGCCGTGACGACCAGCTGGGCGAGTATTATATCATCTACACCGCCGACACCATCCGGCAGATGGCGGAGAAGTACCTGGCGGACGGACGGCAGAACCTCGTGAACCTCATGCACGCGGAGGGGACGGACACCGATGGCGTGCAGATGGTGCAGTATTTCCTGAAGGACAGCGCCGCCGGGGTGGACCCGGAGGGTTTCCACGACATCGCGGACGGGTCCCTGTTCGCGGAATACCACGTCACCAACGATGACGTGTGGGACAAGGTGAAGGACGGCACCTTCCGGGGGTTCTCCCTGGAGGGGGTGTTCGCCCTCCAGCCGGTCCCGGCTGACGACCAGGCCGAAGTCACCCAGATCGCCCGCGACCTCGCGGGAAAATTCGCAGAAATTAAATCCGTAAAATTCAACGAAATGAGCAAAATCGAACGATTCAAGGCCGCACTCGCCCGCCTGCTGGCGAAGTTCGGCGACGTCACCACCGACAAGGGCGTCCTGGCATGGGACGGTGACGAGGACCTGAAGGCCGGGGACGCGGTCTACATCCTGGACTCCGAAGGAAACCGCACCGATGCGGAGGACGGAGAGTACACCACCGGCGACGGGAAGACCATCACCGTGGAAGGCGGGAAGGTCACGTCCATCGTGGACCCCGCCGCAGAGATCGACAGCGACTTCGGACGGAAGGGCACCGACAAGGGCGACCTGCTGTGGGACGGCGATGAAGACCTGAAGGAAGGCGACGAGGTCTTCCAGGAAGGCGAGGACGGAGAGCGCCAGTCCGCCGCTGACGGGGAGTACGTGACCGAGGACGGCAAGACAGTCGTCGTCGTGGACGGCAAGGTGGCGGAGATCCGCGACCCGAAGGCCGAGGTGGCCCCCGAAGGCGAAGACCTGCGCAGCCAGCGCTTCGCCCGGGTCCGCGCAGCCTTCGACGAGAGCTACGAGGAGAAGGAGAAGGCCATCTTCTCCGCCATCATGGCGCTGGGCTACGTGGACTTCTACATCGTGGAAGCCGGTGACGACTTCGCCATCATCTGCGTATGGACCCCGGACGGCGAGAGGTACACCAGGTTCTCCATTAGCTGGAACGAGGATGGCACCGCCACAGCCGTCGATGAGGAGGAGGTCAAGCCGGCCTTCGTCCCTGCCGACGAGGACGCGGACCCCGCTCCCGCCGCCAGCGAGGAGACGGAGGAACTGCGCCGCCAGGTGGCCGCTCTCCGCAAGGAGGTCGCGCAGCTGAAGTCGAAGCCCGCCGCGAAGCCGGCACACGAGGAGGTGCAGACCCCCGCCGCCTTCCGCAAGACAGGCGTCAAGGGCCTGGACCGCATCGCCCAGCTGATGGGCAAGTAGCGGACCGCTCCCGTAAAAAATTTACACCTGCCCGAAAGTACACACTTCCGGGCAGATTTGTTTGAATAAACCCTCTAAACTTTCATACAATGGCTGTTACCAATTTCGACGTGTCCTCCCTGCCCGCATACGTGCAGGAGAACCGTGACCTCATCGTCAAGAACTTCGCCCTCGTGGGTACGGCTACCCGCACCCGCATCGGCCTCCAGACGGGCATCAAGAAGGACGCCTATCTGAACTACCTCGCCCTCACTCCCGTCTTCCAGGACGGCTCCGTCTGCGGCTTCGACCCGCAGGACAGCATCGCCCTGACGCAGCGGGAGATCAACACCGCCGCCATCAAGGTCCAGGGCCAGATCTGCCCGCAGACCCTGCTGGGCAAGTATGCGGAGTACCTGGTCCGCGTGAACGCCACCGAACACGACCTGCCCTTCGAGCAGGACATCGTGGACGCCCTCGTGGCCGAAATCAACAAGGGCATCGAGACCCTCATCTGGAAGGGAGACACCGCCAGCAACGACGCCGGCCTCAAGTGGATCGACGGATTCCTCAAGCAGTTCGGCGCGGACTCCGACGTAATCGATGTCCCCATCGCCGCAGGCACCAGCGCCTTCGACGCCATCAGCGCGGTCTACATGGCCCTCCCGGAGGAGACCCTGGAGCGCGGCGCCGTCGCCTTCGTCTCCCCGGCCCTCTACCGTTCCTTCATCCAGGAACTGGTGGCGAAGAACTACTACCACTACGCCGGTCCGGCGGACGCGCTCCCCGATGAGTTCGTCTTCCCCGGCTCCGACTTGCGGGTCATCAAGACCCCCGGCCTCGCCGGCACGCAGAACATCGTGGGAACGTTTGCCGAGAACCTCGTCTACGGCACCGACGCCGAGAATGACAACGAGGACATCGACATCTGGTGGAGCCAGGACGACAGGGTCTTCAAGTACGAGGTCCTGTGGAACAGCGGCGTCGCCTACCACTTCCCCGCCCAGGTGGTCCTCGGAACCATCGCCACGGCATAACCAACGCACGGACGGGGCGGGCGACCGCCCCTTCCCTTTGTCGAACGCAAAAACATCGTAACGATATGGCCTGCAATCAGACTCTCTCCGGCATCGTCAGGGACTGCCAGCCTAACATCGGCGGCATCGTCGAGGTGTACCTCGCCAATGCGTCCGACGTCAGCGGCGTGACGATTACCGAAAACAAGGTGACCGCCATCACGATGGCGGCCTCCGCCAAGTTCAAGAAGTACACGTTCAACCGCAACACCGGCTCCATGACGTCCACGTACACCATCGACCCGGCGAACGGCACCCGCTTCGTCACGACCGACCTCGTCCTTCAGTTCTCCCGAATGGAGACCACCAAGAGGGTGGAGATCGTCGCCCTGGCAGCTGCCGACGTCGTGGCGATCGTGAAGGACGCCAATGGCGTGTTCCACTACCTGGGACACGACGAGCCGCTGGCAGCTTCCGCCGGCACCGGCGAGACCGGCACGGCGCGCGCGGACCGCAACGGGTACGCCATCACCCTCCAGGACAACTCTGCGGAACTTCCCTACGAGGTCCTGGTCGGCACGGGTGGCGTGGACCTCGACACTATCGTCGGCTGATCTCATCTTCTGTCTGTATAACGGCGGGCGCTCCCTGTGAAGGGGGCGCTCGTTTTTTTGCTTTACGCAATCCGGGCCGGTCACATTTCGGGAAGAAATGGTCTACCTCGACAACATAACCGACACGCAGCGCGTCTGGTTCCCCGTCGCTCCGGCAAGGCTGGAGGGCGCGGCCCTGACCCTCGTCTTCCGCAACACGACCGACCAGAGGTCCTTCACCCTGGCGGGCGAGCTGTGCGGCGACTTCTCCGACGACTTCTCCGGGGACTTCGACAGGCCGGCACGCGGCTCGTCCCGCATCGCCTTCACCCTCCCGGCGGACCTCCCCGTCGGTGAGTATGAATACGCGCTCCTGGCAGGCTGGCAGACGCAGTCCGTCGGCCTCGCCTGGATCGGGCAGCTGGGCACTGCCGAGGAGACGGACCACCCTGTTACATTCGACCAATATGAAGCAGACAATGACTGACAGCAAGCCGGTGGCCTTCCGGGCCATCGAACCCTACATCCAGCGGCACACAGTGTCCCCCGCAGAGACCGAAGTCCGGGGCAAGGACTTCGTCAGCTGGGGGGACGGGAACGCATACCCGGACTATCTCCTGGAACTCTACGACAATGCGCCGACCCTGCGCTCCTGCGTGGACGGCATCGCCGACTACATCGCCGGGGACGACGTCGCTATCACCCCGTGGCGGAGCGACTACGCGCCCGGCGCTGTCAATCTCCAGGGCGACACCATCAGGGACCAGGTCCACGACTGCGCCGCCGACCTGGAGCTGTACGGCGGCTTCGCCCTCCAGGTCATCCGCGACTGGAGCGGAGCGGTGGCGGAGGTGTACTACATCGACGTCCGCAACCTGCGCAGCAACAAGGAGAACACGGTCTTCTACTATTCGGAAGACTGGCGGAAGGGCGGCATCCGCAAGGCGGTCGTCTATCCCGCCTTCATGCCAAAACTGGACTGGGAAAACATGACGGACGAGCAGCGGGAGCGGCACGCCAGCAGCATCGTCTTCGTCAAGCGCGGACACACGCGGACCTATCCGCAGCCGCCCTTCGCCGCCGCCGTGAAGGCGTGCGAGGTGGAGCGCAGCATCGCGGACTTCCACCTGAACGCCATCGACAATTCTTTCACGGCCTCGATGATAATCAACTTCAACAACGGCATACCGACGGACGAGCAGATGGAGGAAATCGAGCAGGCCGTCAATGACAAGTTCTCCGGCCACGACAACGCGGGCCGCATCTTCCTTTGCTGGAACCGCAATAAGGAGAGCGCCGCAGACATCGTCACCCCGAAGGTCGAGGACTTCGGGGCGCGCTATGACGCGCTGGAGAAGGCTATCCGCCAGCAGATTTTCACAGCCTTCCGGGCAAACCCCAACCTGTTCGGCATCCCGACGGACGGCAACGGCTTCGCTGCGGAGCAGTACGAGGCCAGCTTCCGGCTGTTCAACCGCACCCAGGTGCTGCCCGCGCAGCGCCTCATCTGCGACGCCTACGACCGCATCTTAGGCCGCGAGGACGTCCTAACGATTACGCCTTTTAGTTTTGGCGAGGAAGATGTGACGCAGACACTTGCAACGCAACTCGGCGTAGGTGGTACGCAGGCCTTGATGTCCATCCTCGAAAGCGAGACGCTGACCATTGACCAAAAGAAGGGCACGCTGGAAGTGCTATTTGGGCTTAACGACGAGCAGGCGGCGTCTATGCTCGGCATTCCTTACACTCCTCCAACGGAAAACGTATAAAGCAATGGCGACTACCGAAATACTTTTGAGCAGCGAGGCCTTCGTCAAGACCGTGACCTCCATCAGCGACAACGTCGCCGGGAAGTACATCCTGCCCGCCCTGCGCGAGGCGCAGGAGGTTTCGCTGCGCGGCATCCTGGGGGACGCCCTGTTGGACGTCCTGAAAGCCCGCCGAAAGGCCGGCACCCTGGACGGGCAGTACAAGGCCCTGGTGGACAAGGCGCAGTATTTCCTCGCCTACACCGCCGTGGTGGACATCGCCAATATGGTTACGTTCAAGGTCGCCAATTTCGGCGTAGTCCGTTCCACCGACGAGAACATCCAGGCGGTCACGCAGGACGAGGTCGCAAAGCAGATGTACTACTGGCAGACGAAGGCGGACGCGGCCTGCCTGGACCTTCAGAACTGGGTACTCGACAACAGGGCGGACTTCCCGGAACTGACCGACAACCGCTGCCGGCATATCCGCGCCAACCTGTACAGCGCCGCGACCTGCGGCGTGTTCCTGGGCGGGGCGCGCGGGAAAGGCACATGGAGGACCTGCCGATGACACTGAAGGACATCGTCACTCTGCTGGAGGGAGCCGCGCAGGCGCAGCCCGCCGTGGGGACCGTCGTGCCGAACGACGTGTTCCGTCTCAACACCCTTCCGTCCGTCCGCTATGCGGCCTTCGCATGGGTGCAGGGCCAGCACACGGCCAGCATCGACGGGCGCTTCATCACCTTCCGCTTTTCCCTGTTCTACGTGGACCGGCTGACGGAGGACCTGGGCAACCAGGTAGAGGTGCAGAGTGTCGGCATCGAGGTCCTTCAGAACGTCCTGCGGACCATCCAGGAGGAGGGCGTGGACGTGGACCAGCCGACCTTCCAGCCGTTCAACCAGCGCTTCTCGGACGAGTGCGCGGGCGTTTACACAACCGTAGGGCTGACCGTCCCAGTGGCGTGGTCCTGCGCGGATAATTTCGACAACTAAACGACAAAGATATGGCAGACTTTTCTACACTCATCAGCCGCATCAAGGCGGCAATCAAGCCGAACGGCGCAGGCCAGATCACCGGGCAGGTGATGCAGGACGCGCTCGTCAAGACCGGGGAAGGCATCGTCCAGGAAATCAACGCCGCGAAGCAGGACACTCTGGTCTCCGGGACGAACATCAAGACCGTCGGCGGGCAGTCGCTGCTGGGCGCGGGCGACATCCCGGTCAGCGGCGGCGGAGCCGGGAACCTTCGGATATACGTAAAGGGGGACTTCGATGACGGGCTGAAAGATGGCAGCAACATCGACACATACGGAGAAGAGTGGAACCTCGACGGCGTTAATTACACCTCCTTTGAAGAGTTCGTAAATGCTCTCGCCGTCGGGCAAATCATCATCCAGTTAGAGAACAACATCCTGACGCCGACCTCCGGCTATCCCCTCTACGAAAACGTCAAAGTCTTCGTCGTCCGTGGCCTGGACGCTGAGGGCAGCGACGGCCCTGAAGCGTACCTTACGCGGATAGACCCAGGCGCATCCGCCCATCCGCCCGTAGGTGAGCGCGTGGACATAAGTGGGATGAGGAACTGCGGAAACACAAATATCTCCACGACCCCTGGGCTGTCTGACTTTGTGCAATGGATGCAATCATATAAGACATCCGACGGATACAGCGATGACATATCGCAGACGCCGTACCCGTTCAGGTTCATGGGAGCGGACGGCGAGACGGTCGAGGAAGCCGACATCACCTTCAGACCGAACGGAGGTACGAGCATCCATGCAGACTCGCCGTACTTTCTCGACGTTGAATACGACCCGGATTCCGACCCTGATAGTGTCAATTTCTGCTTTGATTATTAGGCAATATGAAGAAAATTATCGACTTTTTGAAACGTGTCTGGGCGCTGGTATGGCACCCGGACACCCTCGCGCACGGCGGCTGCTGCGCTGCCGTGTCGCTGGCCCTGTTCGTTATCTTCGCCACGCCGCCCTTCGGCTTCCCGCTGGGGCTGGCCCTCTCCGCAGGAATCATCGGCGCAGCCCTCGCCGGCCTTGCGTGCGAGTTCGTGCAGTCGCAGCTGCTCCACGGCTGGACGAAGGCGGAGGCCGTGCGTGACCTCATCCGTGACGGAATCGGCATCGCCCTGGCCCTCATCCCGGAACTTATCTACATCTGCAACTGACGGAGGTGGCGATGGACTGGACGCAGATAGTCGTAGCCATCCTCGGCATCATCGGCGCGCTCGACCTGGGCCGTTTCATCTTCTTCCGCGCCAGCCGCAAGAAGGCGGACGCGGAGGCGGACGGGGCGGTCCAGGCGAACGACTCCGCCGCGGTCCAGACCCTCAAGGACGCCATCGCTGAGCTGTCCACGATGAACAGGGAGTACGCGAAGGACAAGCGCGACCTGGACGACAAGGTGGACGAGTTGCTGGCCGGCCTCACCCGGAAGGACGAGACCATAGCGACACTCCTGACGATGGTGTGCAAGCACCTGGGCTGCACCCTGCGGGAGCCGGTCCCCGGTCAGGGACGCGTGTGGTACGAAGCCAACAAGGGGGACATCTCCCTCGGAGTGGACTACCTGCCCATCAATCAACTGATGACGCGCTACGGCGAGCGGAAACGCCAGGCGAAGGAGGAGGGCGATGCTGGTTCTCATTGACAACGGCCACGGGGCGGAGACCCCCGGCAAGCGCAGCCCCGACGGGCTGCTTCGCGAGTACGCATGGACGCGGAAGGTGGCGCGGATGGTCTGCGACATCCTTGCGGCGAAGGGCATCACCGCCAGGCTGCTGGTCCCGGAGGAGTGGGATGTTCCGCTCGTGACGCGCTGCGCCAGGGCGAACGCCCACGCGAAAAGTGACAAGGACACCCTGCTGGTCTCCATCCACGTGAACGCGGCAGGGGACGGCACCCGCTGGATGAACGCCGACGGCTTCGAGGTGTACACCTCGCCGGGGCAGACCGCCAGCGACCGCCTCGCAGAGTGCATCTACGCCGCCGTGGAAGACGACACGCCATTCAGGATGCGCGCCGACCTGACGGACGGAGACCACGACCGGGAGGCCAGGTTCTACATCCTCCAGCACACCGCCTGCCCGGCGGTCCTGTGCGAGTGCGGATTCATGGACAATCCGACGGAGGCGCGCTGGCTGGGCCGCGAGTCGTCGCAGGCAACGGTGGCCCTCGCCATCGCGGAGGGGATTGCAGATTACATCAAAAAATAGGCAAATTATGCAAATTATATGCACAATTCTGCTGGCCCTTTGGCAGCTGCCGCAGACCCTCCTGGGCCTTGCGGTCATCGCCTGCATGGCTGGGCGGACGCGCTACGTCGGTGACGGCGTGTGGACCGTTCGCGGGTGGACCTCCGGCGTCTGCCTGGGCGAGGTCATCGCGCTGTGCACCTGGTTCGACTCGACGGATCTCCGACACGAGCGGGGACACCGGGAGCAGTCCCGCATCCTGGGGCCGCTCTACCTGCTGGTCGTGGGACTGCCGTCCGCCATCGGCAACCTCATCGACAGGAGGGGACACCGCAGCTGGCCGGATGCGCTGCGCAGTAAGTGGTACTACGACCTCCCCTGGGAAGCGGACGCGGACCAGCGGGGAGGCGTGAAACGATGGAACGTCTGACGATGGACGGAACCCTCAAGGCGGCGGCACAGCTCGCCGCTACACTCATCGCCGCAGCCATGCTCATCGCGGGCGGCTACCTCATAGGCCGCAGCACGCAACCGCAGCCCCGCCAGCCGCATGAAATTATCCGGGTGGACACTCTGACCGTCCACGATACGATAACGAAAATACGGCCCGTTTCTGAGGTCCGCCGCGTTGTCGGGCGCGTGGCCGTCCCGGTGACTACCCCGGTGGCGGACACAGCGGCTACCCCGGTGGCGGTGGACACGGTGCAGCAGCCCGACACGACCTACGTGTACCTGGAGCGCGAGCAGGTGGAGTGGTCCGACAGCCTCGCCACCGTCTGGGCCTCCGGCATCCAGCCACACGTGGACTCCGTCCGCCACTACACGCAGAAGCAGATCATCACGCAGCAGGTGGCCGTCCCCGTCCCGGTGCGCCGCCGCTGGGGCATCGGCGTGCAGGTCGGATATGGGGCCAGCAGGGACGGACTGACGCCCTACATCGGCGTCGGCGTCTCGTACAATTTCGTCACCTTTGGGAAGGCCCGCTGACGGCATCCGACCGCCTACGACCTCGCGGACGCGGGACTTGTCTAATCGGAAAAAATGACTACCTTTGCCGATGCGAGTGGCATAATTGCTCGCGTTGTTTAAGGTGGGCCTCGGACCTCTCGGTCCGGGGCTTTTTCTTGCAGTTTTTGTCAGGATTTTGTCAGAGTCGTCCGACAACATCGGACGACTGCCGGGCGTTGTCGGTTCGGAAATCGCGTTCACAATGGCGTGCAGGGCCGCATATAAATCAGAGTGCCCCCGTCTCTCGACGGAGGCACCCCTCATCTAACCTATTTATCGACACTTTCCGCAGCAGGGGCGCTGTAGACCGCGGCAAACGTGCGCGTGCGCGCGACGTCGCTTTCATGGGCTATCACTTTTTGGCATTTTATGAATGAATTTTTTGTCATATATTTGTCAGACCAAAACCGCTTGCACACATGAACGTCACCCTCCGCCCCATCATCGTGCCGGGAAACAAGCGCCAGGACGGCACCTGGCCCGTCAAGATTCGCGTCACCTTCAAGGGAGTCTCCCGCCGTCTCCCCACCTCCCTGGTCTGCTACGCCTCCGACCTCACCAGGTCGGGGAAGATCAAGTCGCCCACCGTCCTGGAACGTGCCGGGCGCATCGTGGACAGGATGCGGGACTCCATCGCGGACCTGGACCCCTTCCAGCTGGAGGGCATGGACGTGGACGCCGTGGTGCAGCGCATCAGGGACCGCCTGACGGCGCAGGACTTCCAGCTGGACTTCTTCGCCTTCGCGGACGCCTTCATCCGCGAGACGAAGGTGGGCGGCACCGCCCGGAACTACCGCACCGCCCTGGGCGCCTTCGCCCGTTACCTGGGCGGGGCGCACATCGACATCAACGCAATCACGCGGGCCATGCTCCTGGACTTCCGCCAGCAGCTGGACGCAGCGCCCCGGATGATCTGGGACAAGGCGTCCCGGTCCGTCGTGCCTTCCTCCGTCATGCCGCGCCCCCAGGGGAACGGCTCCCGCATCCTTGCCCGCCTGGCGCATATCTTCCAGGCTGCGCGTGACCGCTACAACGACGATGACGCCGGGCGCATCCTCATCCCGCGCACCCCGTTCACCGGGATCCCGAAGCCGCAGCCGGCCCCGGAGGGGCAGCGGAACCTCGGCACGGACATCGTGCAGCGCATCATGGACGCCGCCCTGGAGGGTGGCCCGCACGCCGTGGCGCTGGCCTCCTTCGTGGTCTCATTCTCGCTGATGGGGGCCAATATCGCGGACCTGTACCGGGCGCAGCCCGTGGAGCCGGGCGGGGTGTGGGAGTACCGGCGGAAGAAGACGGAGACCAGGAGGGCGGACCATGCGCTCATGCGGGTGGAGGTGCCGCCGCAGCTGGCCCCTTTCCTCGCCATCCTGGGCGCGGGGACCTCGCGCCGCTGGTGGCTCCCAGGGTTGCGCATGGGGAAGGACAGCCACGACAAGGTGACGCGCGTGGTGAACCGCCACCTCGATGCGTGGGCGGCGGAGATGCAGCTGCCCGCCTTCACCTTCTACGCGGCCCGGCACTCCTGGGCGAGCATCGCGCGCGCCCAGGGCGTGGAGAAGGCCACCATCGACGACTGCCTCTGCCACAAGGGCGACTTCGCCGTGGCGGACATCTACGCGGAGCGGGCGTGGCACCTCATGGCTGCGGCAAACGACAAGGTGCTGCGCCTGTTCCGCTGGAGCGGCTACGACGGCGGGAACCTGTCGTCAGGGGACAGGAAGTAGATCAAGTCCACCACCTTCAGCATCTGCTCGACGGACCACTCCGGGGCCGGCTGCTCTCCAGCCTGTCCCGGATTTTC
>ODAI013281523.1_pt1 | contig 11465 bp, 13 predicted proteins | sample 1539321 | NCBI WGS metagenome assembly ODAI01 (sample SAMN02144231, study PRJEB22623) | gut metagenome | biome: sheep rumen | host: Ovis aries | place: New Zealand
AAGTATGGTTCTGAGTACCTTGTGAAGCTGAAAAAGCCCAAATAAGCCATTTTGCTGCCACCTTGCTGCCACCAATTTTTCCTTTAAACAGGGCGTTTGACGCCATTTGGTGGCAGGGTGGCAGCAAAAATTAAAAAATAAAATATTCACATTTAAACATAGCAATTGCGAGCATTAATGGTAGCAATTGTTCGACTTAATAGTTGATTGAGAGCGACTGCAAATCGTTCGATATGATGTATTGGGTGAAAAAGAGGTAAGTAAAACATCTTATTGACAGGAGGGACTGATACCTGTCTTATCTACTTCTCTTCTTGGATACCAGAGGTCTTATCAAACTCTCATGACCTCTTTTGGAGCGACGACGCCCGATTACAACAAACATAGTGATGATGCACAGCATGATGACGATGAAAGCCGCACTGAACATGCCGTAACCAATAGTCTCACTAGGAAGCCAATTTTTATACGGATGAATAGAGTTAATTAATACACATCCGTCTAATATTGCAGAAATAAAAGAAAACAGAGAAAGTATCAGAAGAACCACATTGATCGTTTTATCGCTCATCTCTTCTATTTCTTCTTTCTCTGCCTGAACAATATTATATACAGCATCTTTTTCACCTTCTATTTGAAGGGCTTTTGACACATAGTGTTGCATCATGATAGGAAGATTGTTGTATGCGATGTTGCTAAACGAATACTTAGTGGCGAATATTCTCATATCATGTGCCAGAATCTCAACATTGGTGTTCCCAAGGGAAAACAGAGACTTGATATAACTCGTTACCGACATGGACTCTTTCTGCATCTCATAGTGTTTCTGATTCAATTGAAACAAATAGTACTTTTGGAATAATGCATGAATATAGATAGTCCTGCAATAGTTCTTAAATTCCTGTATATACGAATCAATGGTTTCATCATATAATACAAAGGTGATAGTGTCAAGCAAGGCCAAACAGCTCCAGCCTTTGTGAATATAAATAGAATTCTCTTCCATTATTTTGGCTAAATGCTGAGGAGTAACCGATATCTCATTATCCTCTGTCTCTCCTGAGTGATATGTCAACGTTCCATACAGATAAAGTTGTTCTTGACGTTCCGTTTCAGGAAGAACAGCTTTTCCTTCCGCCTGTTGCGTAATAATCTGAAAAGTTTTCAGTCTATTCCCACGGCCTACTAAAACTGCTTTCTGAGGTTCTCCTTTTACGACATTAAATTCTTTGTACAAATCAATAAGAGGTTGAATGGCTACTCGCGACCAAGGATCCAACATATCATTGTACTTCCTTATATTTCTCAAACGCCTGTTAATAAAGCATATATCATTCGCTGAAGCATCAGATTGCTCTATTTCAATATAGAACATAATCATATTAAAAGGGAGCAGAAAAATCTTAATCTCTTTGACTTGGATGACAATCTCATTTCTTTTACCTGGTCTAATCGTTACGCTTTTATCAATTGGTTTCTTATAAGCGACACATCCTTTGCCTATCTTACTTGAGAAACAAAACTTATAAAAGTCCTCATAAAAGATATCTTTTAAATGATTGATTATCTTGTCTGGTTCCTCACGATACCAATCCTGTTCCTTTAGTTTTTCCTTAATTCTGAAAGAGTCTGTAATTTCAAAATGACCCATAAAGAATGTAGATTGCTTAGCCATACCTATTTTTAGTTATCAGTTCATTAAAATAAAAAGAACGGCGGCGCACAAAAAATTTGAGCGCCGTCGTAATGGGCTGACACCCACCCATGCCCGTCCGATTTTCATGGAGCATGGGGAAAAATCGTAGTTTAATAATACTAAAATTTTTTATATTGCTTATAAAAGCACTGCAAATGTACAAAATAATATTTGAAACACGATTATTTTTTATATTATTTAACACGCATTTAAAAGTCAACAACTCCTTTTATTTTTCTATTGCTCATTTATTCGTATTTTTACAATCAAAAGAACATAAACACAAATCAGTAAAAACTAACTTTTCAATGCCTCTTTGTAATTTCTTAAAAACAAAAGGCACAAAATACCTGTCATCACATCATATACGCCATAGTCTAAGTCAGATAGACTGGCAGACCACCTAAGACTGCCTGGGTCTGCTCCTCCAGCAAAACGAAAATGCAAACCACGCTGTAGATAGCGAACTGCGCTATAAAGCGGTTCTGGCAGTATGCTTGTCGTATTGGGGTCATAAATTACTATAAGTGCCCCTCCCATCAGGATATATAGAAACAACAATAACCACTTTTTCTTGCAATTTCCCACCCAACCAAAGGCGACGACAGACACAATGGCATAAGGCCACATAGAACATACCGAAAAAACAAAGCCCCAGAATCCCCTCGTATCACCAAACGCAAGAGAAGAGAATAAACTTCCAAACGAAAGTGAAGTCAGCCATAAAAATATATTGCATGCCCATGCAGTAACCCACGAACAAGCTAAGCCTACAACAAACAGATAAACTGCCTTCGGGTATTCAAGAACATTATCTGAACCGTAAACACTAAATTTCCTATCTATACGTCTCATTCTCCACCACCAACGGATATCGGAATAAAGATTATCGCAATAGTCAATAAATTTGCCCAAAAAAGATCTTGCCATATTTTACATATTTATTACTCTTTGTATGCGAAGTATAGGGTTGCAACAATGGATATCCAATAATACCATTTGATGTTAGTGTCTGCATTTAAGGGCATAGAGAACCAGTCGAAAATCAGGAAATTATCTAATAGATGGAAATAGTAGAAAACTGTGAAAAAAGCCAGCCAAAGGACAAGCGCTCCAATTCTTATGTCGGAATCAAGATTGCTGAGAAAGCATCTGAAGAAAAAGATGTGTAACCCTGTCCAAATTAAAGAATAGAAACACATACCTAACAACCATGAAAACAAGGGTCTGAAGAAATTGGTTCCTATTACAGAATCAAGAAGTCCTCCAATGATTCTTGCAATGAGATCATTGATAAAACCTCCAGGATCAATGGGGTTAGGGAAAGGAACACCTTCCCAATAATTATCCCAGGCAATAGTGAAGTTAATGGTTAACAGCATAATAGGCAGGAGGATAAGAACGAAAGCGCCTCTCTCTGTTTCTGCTAATGCCTTGAGAAGAGCAATTACAATAATGACAAAAATGATAGTACCTATGATTCCCATAATATATCAGTCTGTTATTTGATGTATCCTTTCACTACTGACTAAGAAGTTTGTTCGTATTATTCCAATTTCTATTTTGAGAGAATAGCCACTCAAGAGTCCTGATTTGCAAGTCTGATCCATCAACGACAGCTGGTATTATATGTTCCTCAAAACAACGTTCTACCATATCAACCTGAATACTATATTTTGTTTGTGTATATTCTTCCTTTGTACATATTCTGAATGATTTATTTGAATTATTACTTAGAACACCTATGATTTCTTGGCGATTAAAATCTATTGTAATTTTTCCATTCTGAAATTCTAATACTCCATTACGTTGTAAATCATTAGGAGAAAAAAATTTCCCCATTCTCAAGTCATAGTGTATATTATCATTCACTGTGTTGCCTGTACATTGTATATAAGACATATAATGACCACCTCTGTTTTCTACTGTCCAATTAGGCTGTCCCCAATCAGCATCAATTCCCATAACTTCACGAGCCAAAACTGCAAGATGCAAGAATGTCTCAAACATATGTCCTCCATATTGGGCGGAATCAACCCAATCTCTCATATCCTTACCTTCAAAAAGCGTTAACTCTATGCTATTCAACTGTCCTAATTGCTCAAAAATTGAAAGTATCAACTGACGATTACTTCCATTAAAATCCAAATATTTCTCGTAAAACGTAGTAGGAGAATACAAATAGGTTAACGGTAAGGCTTTTTCAAGATAATAATAACTAAGACAAAACACATTATTCCACATACCATTACTCCGAAGACGCTTTACCACAGACAGTTCGTTGCTATTTGTTACGAGTGGTTTTTCTATTGCTATAAAAACATTATTGATATATTTGTTTAAATAACTAATGTGGGCATAAGGTGGTGTGGAAATCCATAAAATGTTTGATGAAAGAACATGTTTCATCGTATCATCTGAAATAAGGAAATGCTGATATTTCGTTTTCCCAATGTATTCGACCTCTTGTTCATAGGATTGCACATCAAGAATAGCTACATTGCGTGGCGGTACGAGTTTGCTAATGGCCTCTTTAAGACGCTTTTGTACAATATCTCCATTACCTATGATTAAAATATTGAACCGATAGTTACCCTTCTCCTTAATCTGCTCGATAGGTAGGTTGGATAGAAAAATACCAAAGATAAGCGCGATATAGAATACGCTAAGTATAATGATGTATATATTATCATCTTTTTCTGGGAAGAACATCGTGGCAAATGCATATTTTAAACTACATTTGCTGATTATAGATATGCTGCGGGCTTGAATAATAATAAGTAAAGGTAATATTACAATGTATTCTAATGTATGCATAATAGCATATCTTTCTTCAAAGAATCGGCGAAAGAAGAAATAGTAAAGCAGCCAAAACAGTGACTCAAACAAAAAATAATAGGATAACCATTTTGCTCCCTCCCATTCTTTAGGTAGGGAAAAAAGCAAGATTGCCCATGCAATAAAATAGACTTCTACAAAATATGACGGGACATTCGGACGTTTGGAAGCCTTGTCAACAGATGCATATTTTGCAAGTCTTCGATAGATGTATTTGCAAATCTGAAGAAATGAACAAATTCTAGTGAGGTATACAATATGCAGAATGATAAAAGCCAGAAGAGAGGCATTGCCTTTCCATATCCAAGAGGTAAGATTTGGCCGAGTACTTATTCCGTCAACGACCTCCATTATTTTTTTGAAGAAACTTTTTACAATCATTCCCTTTATTAAATTTTTAGAATACCATATTGATATTGTTTTTAATTGTTATTCTTTATCAGTTCTCTAATATCCCTCACAAGACTATCTGTTTGCTTTTGCGGGTCTTTTTCTGGAATACCCTTGAAGAAGGATGTTTTGGTGATGTCATTATATTGCTTAACCCATGGATTCCCGTTGTAGTCGGTAAGGGGCATTTGCTTCATCATTTGAAGGACAACTTTCGATACACGAACCTTATTCTCCTGACTGATGAGTGCCTGTTGGAAGAAGGTTGTATTTTCAAGCTTTTTTGAGACAAAGTGCTCCGCAATAATCTTGTTGGACGTCATCCAACTGTGGATGCTCTCGTTGATATTTGATTTCCGCTATTTTCCAGTCTGTTTCTGTATCAAGGTCTTGAACCTCAAGATCAGAAAGAATTAATGGAGCAGTATGTTTACACCATAATGTCTTCTCACATAACAAAGTCGGTATTTTTATAAAATAAAACTGCCCTGCATCATGATATATTTTTTCTAAGTCTTGAGAACGACTTGAACGATATTGTGGGAAATTCATCTCTACATATCCCTCGGAGTTAATCTTAAGACTACGCTGTATCGGGTATGAGTATTGAACCATCGTAAATGAAGCATCAATATCTGTACCCAACATGTTGTATGCTTCTTTCAATTTTTCAGGAGTTACAAAAGGGGCTGTAGGATATAGGCAGCAAAGGATATCAAAAACAAATCCTTTCTCTTTATAAACTTCTAACACTTCTAAAAGAACGTCTGTTGTACCTGCATAATCATTAGAATTCTCTGCACTTCTTAAGAAAGGAACTTCTGCTCCATATTCTTTTGCAATAGTTGCTATTTCATGATCATCAGTAGAAACCATTACAACGTCAAAGAGGTTACTGTTGATTGCAGATTCAATTGAATACGCAATAATAGGTTTCCCCCAAAATGGTTTGATATTTTTTCTTGGAATTCTTTTGCTCCCACCACGAGCTGTAATAATACATAAATTTTTCATATTTAGTTTTTGTCTATAGTCCGTACTGAAGGCAATATGGAAATAAATCGAGCCAAGCATACAATATTCATAAAGATGCCAATGACCGATTCTATATTCGCTACAGCTGCAATCTTCCAGTTGATGTATTCATTGGGATCCGAAATATTGGCCAACGTCATGATACTTCTTGTCAATATGTGCTTCCCCATGATATCTTCATTGTCTAAGCGAAGAACAACAATATAGATGGCAGAGAACCATAGGACATATTCCGCGATATTACAGAAAAGCAGTATAATCATTCTTGTAGCTGACTTTATCCGATAATTGTCCACTCCGACTTGTAACGGATCGAAGAGCAGAACATTAACGTGATATACAAATATTTCAAATGATCTAAGCATAGCGTATCCAAGCACAATATACCCCAACCATGTGTATGGTGTGTAAATCATGATCAAACTGCAAAAAATGCCCAAAAGCAAGTGTGAAATCACCCAAATTTCTGAAAATAGATATTTCGTCACAAATGGCCTGTTTGTCTCCCATGCTTTTTCCATATCTTCTTTTGAAGTATCAGGATGAGCATGCTTGTATTTTTTCTTCCACAATAGCCTGGAGATATTTCTTATTTGCTGAAATAAAGAAACTTGCCTAAGTGTGTCGAACAAGTGGTAAACTGTCCATAAGATAAAACCGTCATTCATGCTAACACGGGGTAAACAGTCTGATTTCTTGTTGTTTTCAGTACTCATAATCTTTATATTTTATAAATTGTCTTTCATTAGGATTTCCGCCAAACGGAAGTCGATTCTTGTATCAATATCTATACTCCTTTCACATGGCATAATATATGCAAATGCTTCTGTTTCAGGCAACTTTATAGAGCCGTCTGAGTGATACTCGATTCTGCGAATGTATAGAGCACCATTAATTCTGTAATAGGTTGGAAGCTTTTGCCTAGGCAAATCTCCCCTACTCTTTTGGAGATATTCCTTCAGGGAAAGGTCTTTTGGAAGAGTCATACTCCAAAGTGGTGAGTGTTCCATCTCGCATACTGCAGTAACGGAGTCTGCATGCTTTTCTTCAAATTCTTGGTAACCACCTATTATATCCTGAACAGAACGGAGAGGCGATGTGGGTTGAAGAAGGCATACCGTTTCAAACCGCATGTCAAAAGCAGTACGATATTTTTCAAGTACTTCTTTCACGACATCCCAGCTGCCTACAAAATCACCGCTCAACTCTTCGGAGCGCAAAAAGGGTACGGAAGCGCCATATTCTTCTGCTATAGATGCATAATGACCTGAATCGGTTGAAACCATAACATCCCTAAACATCCTTGATTCACGTGCTGCGATAATAGAATAAGCCATCAATGGCATACCAGCCAATGGCAAGATATTTTTGTCCTTCAAACCTTTTGAACCACTACGGGCTGTAATAATGGCTATATTATTCATGTTCTGTAACTATTTTATCAACCTGTTTCTAATCGCTATACACTTCTCCATCCACTGGCCATTAACAGCATAAAAGTAACTATCGTGATTGGTGTATGGCGACAAGAGAGAATTAGAGAACTCACGAAGAGTAGAGACTATCTGCTCCATAGATTTTAATGGAGCTGTAGAATGATGATTCAGACTATCCTCAGTAAATAACACCTGCGGTGTGATGGTTTGGTCAACAGTACCCACGGCCTTATTGAATGCAGCCAGCCGGTAATCCATCTTTACCACGAAGTAGTTGGAAACGATACGGCGGTTGTGGAGATTATGGTAGGTATCATTTTTACCTGTGATGCCCAATACCTCCATCGTTATGGGATAAGGACGCTTGAATTCTTCTTTGATGTCATTCAGGCGCTTTGCAATTGTCTGAAAATTATAGAGGGGATCAATGCTGTCTTTATCGAAAACTATAGTTATATGATAGGTGGTATTCAATTCGCGTGGTAGTAACTCTGTAAGGATACTGCGCACATTATCAAATCCATTACCATATTTCGCATTGGTGGTCTTGAACAAATAGCGGTCTGTCAGTATGAGTGCGTTAGAAGGAAGGAACTCCACACTATCCAGCACCGTGTCCCATCCTCTTCCCAATGGCTCATTTTTGTCTGTAGTATGTTCGTCGTTGATGTCAATAAGTGGAGAAATATCTGGAGCCGCAATACTTAAGCACATGACACCGTACGTTCTTTGTATGGCCAAAGCCTCTGCTGCTGGAATGTCTAAGATATAAAGCGAAGAGGGATTCTTCAGCACATTTTCGGGATGCGCCTTAAGTTTACCCATGTCTTCCTGGGTCAAGCGATGAACAGGTTGTTGTTTCAGCAACTTATAGAGGTTTGAGCGTCCTGCCATAGCACGCTGTTCTTCTGCATTAACAATCTTGCCGTAAACAGAATCGGAGATGTAAACCTTAAACATTTAGGTCTTAGAAATTAGTGTAATACGTTGCAAAGATAAGAAAAAAGAAGAAAAAGTGTACAAAAATAATAGAAAAATTGTATCTTTGTGGCCACAAACAGCTAAAAACCAAAGAAAATGGCTTTGCCTCTGACTATTTATCTTCTCTGCGACATCTGGGGGACCATAGTAATCGTCTTCTGGATTATCGTTGCCTTGATAGCCTATGCCTTCAGGGAAGAGCTTATACAGATAGCCGCCTTTATCGGTGTATTCATGGGTATAGGTGCACTACTGTTCTGGTGGTTGTTTGACAATGCTGGCTTGGGTGCTGAAATCGGCTTTGGATTCGCCATCTTTATAGGATTGCGCTTGGTGCTCAATTCATTAGGGGCGGAGTTCAGCTCCATGCTTTTGTATGCCTACTACTTCTTTACATTTCCCCTCTGGTTGCTCAACAGGATTCAGTTAATCCTGACGGGCCCGTGGCGGTATCCTCTCAAGTACGTCTGGCTGGGCGAGAGTAGCAGGAACTTCCTACGGCCTGTTTTCTACATACTACAGATCCTGCTATATATCGTCACTACCCCACTGCGTCTGCTTAACGCCATTCTCTACAACATGGTTCTTTATTGCATCACCGAGCTCTACGACTTGTTCTATGAAGTGCTGGAGCCAACACGAACTAACGAAGGAGCTTACCAAGGTGCATGGGGATGGACTCTGTGGTTGCCTTTCAGACTGGTTAAATACCCCATATTCCACGGAAGTCTCGTTATCATAGAAAGCGCGGTATGGACCATCATCGACATCTTTATTCCCACAATCACCTTGTATCATGGTACCGACCTGAATGCGGCAAAGGCCATCACAGGCAGTGCAAAACGCAACATTAGCCTATGGAACAACTGGCTGTCAGGGACCTTTAAGGCCAGCGACATCAACAACGCATGGGGAGGAATGGGCGTTTACTTCGCTTCGTCCAGACAAGTGGTAATTTCGTATTCCCAAAGAGCTATCACACGCACCGGTGGTGTGCCCGTCTTTATGGCCTGTCGCGTTTCCTTGGGGAAAATCATTAATTACTCTGTGGCACCCCGAAGGGTGGCAAACAATACTGGAGGCAACGGAAACCCTGTCGTTCTTAACAGGTACGCCGATGAACAGGGATATACTACTGCAGAGTGGTGGAACGGCAGCTATTGGGAGTACTGCATGTTTGACTGGCAGAACCGCTACAATTACCCTTGGCGCATACGGCCCCTCTATGTCCTTAATCTTCATACCGACAGAGTGCAACACATAGACGGCGGCATGCGGCACTGGCTCTTTGACCCTGTCATCTTCGAATCTATCACCGATAGTTTTGCCAACAGTTTCAAACACATTATATGGATGTCCATTTGTCTTTTACTTCTCAGTATAGGATATCGTTTGCTGCACGACTCTTCTTGCAGCAAACAGCACGAGACGCCATCAAGCATACAGTATGAATCACCTTCGAATACAGAATCGGACCATGTCACGTCGGGGAATGTTGACACAGAACCTATAACGCCCCTACAAAATAACTTACCCGCCGTCAATTCATCAAACAGACCCAGGTCTTCTTACACTCCCCGTACTGTTCAAAGAAGCACCTATCAGAGAACCAAGGCAACTCCGAAACAAAGGAAGAAGACAAAAAGGGTGAATACACAACCGGGCAATCAAAACAGTACGGGGTTCCGTTTGGAGAAGGTGGATCGTATTCCCACCTCAGAAAACAACAACACAAAGAGGCAAGGGTTCCACTTTGAACGGTTGGAGTGACGACCTATGACTATAAAAATAAGGTAGAAATGTTAAAAACGGAACATTTCCATCTTTTTATTTGGAAGATATTCGAAAAACACCTATCTTTGCGCCACGAAAATATTAATACTATCACAAAACAAACAAATTGCAGCAAAAAAGAATGAACGAAATGACAAGTAAAACGGTCAGATGCCGAGCGGTTCTAAGACGAATGTAACATTTAGTCTGTGAATCGACGGGGAGATTGTATCTTGTCGTTCCAAGCGTTCTTTGACATATTGCTACAAATGTTGAGGTTTGTGATAGTGTAATTTCCAATATACACTATGGATGTTGTAGGCTGGTGCTTCTTGCACTTGCCTATTCTCTCTTATGCCCTACTGAATAGGGCTCATATCAGTGATTATCAATGTATGGATTTTAATGATTATAATGATGAAAAATACAAACAGATTGATTGATGATTTTAAAAGCCAGACAAAAACTACTATTTGGAAACACTTGGATGCGATGGCAACGAACTATGCCGTTTATTCTACTCACCTGAATGGTTTACCCCCCTTTCTGACTGACTATGATGTTTATCTATATTGCAATGATACCAATATGGTTATTGTATGCCTCGACTGCTGTGGACACGACGAAGAGCACATCTACAGCGAGTCTGATTCTCTTAACTCTCTTATTCTATCCGATGGCGACGAACCTCGCACAAGTACAGTCTGGAAGTTGTCTGAAGCCGTTCGCCAGACGAGTAGCCATCTTCATGAAAGCAATCCAGCCATAACGGTATATGGTGTACTGCTAACAGAGGCAGAAATCCTAAACTCATACATGCTGGACGAGATGTGGAATACGCATAACGTCATGGTAATCGACGGCTTCACACGACTGAAATATCGTAGTATTAGGGTTAACGAGGATGATTGCCTAGACTGCAAGGCTTATGCCAGAGCCGTCATCGATGCTCGTCATGATGCGTTACCGGAAGAGCCAGGAATAGGCGATGACGATGAGTTTGCAAGGATGCTCGACAAGTTCCTTAATGAGGGTATGGAGTTGGCGGATGAGAAAACTCCGTTTGACAATACCGGCGATGACTTGAACGAAGATGAAGACGAGATAAGCCTTGATGACTTTCCTGAAGACGCTGTTCACATCAATGACGACGAGCCTGCTGATGTCACGCACATTCCCAGTGGTGAAATAGAACAGAACAACAACATCAGCGTGAAGGTGGAAATTCTGCACCCTATTCCCAATCCGCGTGAGGAACTGGACAAGCTGGTGGGTTTTGCCGACATCAAGCGACGCATGGACGAGCTGGTGGCACT